>Ga0213875_10000409_pt1 | contig 37759 bp, 32 predicted proteins | sample BarmaccomBMRX_R8_FD_160105 | JGI IMG/M metagenome (GOLD analysis project Ga0213875, IMG submission 160105) | Root-associated microbial communities from Barbacenia macrantha in rupestrian grasslands, the National Park of Serra do Cipo, Brazil - RX_R8 | ecosystem: Host-associated > Plants > Roots...
TTCAGGAGACTTCCTCTATCGCGCGCTTTGGGAAACCGGTTTCGCTAGCCAGCCGGAAAGCACGTCACGTGACGACGGGCTCATCTTGACCGGCACCTACATCACAGCGCCCGTTCGATGCGTCCCACCCGATAACAAACCCAGCCGCGAAGAAATCATTGGATGCGGTCCATACCTGGTGCGCGAAATTGCGCTTCTCAAAAACGTCCGGGTTGTGGTTGTGCTCGGTGGCATCGCGCTCCGTGCGTATCTTGCCGTGCTCCAGCAATCGAACGTGATCCGCTCGCGCGCGCATTTCCGGTTTCGACACGGAGCCTGCTTCGAGACACATCCCGGAGGACCGCTGGTCTTGGCCTCCTATCATCCAAGCCAGCAGAACACATCTACCAGACGATTGACCGCGGACATGTTGCGCGGAATTTTCGAGCGCGCCAGTCAACTGCTCGAGGGTGCTAAACCGCAGGAGGAGGTGGCTGCGGCGGCGGAGAGTTCGGGGTTTGCGGGTAAGTAGATTGGGGCGGGTAAGTCGGGGCGGGTACGTACGCCTGACCTCCGCTTTGAAATAGCCGGCGCGTCTCGTCGTTCAGCAATACCCAAAGTCCGTAAATCCCGAGAGCCGTTCCGAGCGGAATGTGAAAAAGGTGCAGAACAGAAATCACGATCATCAGCACCCGCGCCCACGGCTTGAACTTCATCAGAGCCCACCCGCCGATAATGGAGGGCGCGCTCAGAACAAACAAAAACAGCGCGATTCCAACACCGATGAAGGCCAGCATCGGCGCCGCCATCACACCATCCTGATCCGTCCTCCACGGACCTGCCGACGCGCCCGCAAGTCCTGCAAGACCGCCAAACACTACCAGTACGACAATCCCGGCCAGAGCGCCCAGGCACCCCATCACGATGTTCAAAATACCCAGGATCTTTACGCGCTCTCTCATAATCCGTCTCCAAGGTAGATCATACGCGAAGTAGAATGGGTCATGAATAGTACCAATGGATCTGCCTAGTTCCGTTTTTGGTTTCCTATTTGCCGCTGAATCGTTGGGAACGCGAATCCGGAATGGGCTATTCGACGACACATTTTCCGGCATCTACCGGCTCTCGCTCTTCGATTGGTCGCTTCTGATACCGTACTTCGGAATCTTGGCGATCCTTTCCATCTATGGCTTGCATCGGTATGAGACAATGCGGCGCTATATCAAGCACCGCCGAAAACTTCTCCAATGCGCGCCGGCGAAATTTGATCAACTGCCGAGAGTCACGATTCAACTGCCGCTCTACAACGAGCGATTTGTAGTTGACCGGCTGCTCGAGGAAGTGGCAAAGATCGAATATCCTCGCGAGCTGCTTCAGATCCAAGTGCTCGACGATTCGACCGATGACACGAAAACCAACACTGAGCGGCTCTGCAGAGAGTATCAGGAAGCGGGAGTCCCGATTGAATATCATCACCGGATCAATCGCCGCGGCTATAAAGCAGGAGCGCTTCAGGAAGGTTTGGCTAGCGCGACGGGCGATCTGATCGCAATCTTCGACGCCGATTTCGTGCCTCCTCGCGATTTTCTTACGCGCACGGTACACTTCTTCGTTGATGCGGGCGTCGGAGTTGTACAGACGCGTTGGAGCTATCTCAACAAAGAATTCAATATTCTGACTCAGGTGCAAGCCATGTTGCTCGACGGGCACTTCGCTTTGGAGCATGGCGCGCGTTGTGGAGCCGGTCTATTCTTCAACTTTAACGGCACGGCAGGCGTGTTGCGGCGCAAGATGATCGACGATGCAGGCGGCTGGCAGCACGACACGCTCACCGAAGACTCCGATCTCAGCTATCGCGCCCAAATGAAGGGCTGGAGATTCATATACGTTCCGGCCCTCGAATGCCCATCGGAGCTGCCGGTCGACACGTACGGCTTTCAGGTCCAGCAGGCACGCTGGGCTAAGGGCCTCACGCAGGTAGCGAAAAAACTGCTCCCGCGAATCTTCAAAGCAGATTTGCCCCTAAGAGTAAAAATTGAGGCTTTCCTGCACCTCACGCCGAACATTTCATATCCTCTGATGCTCGCCGTTTCCATGCTCATGCTTCCGGTCATGATCATTCGCTTCTACATGGGCGTGTTTCAAATGGTGCTCATCGATCTGCCGCTCATCGTGGCTTCGTTCTGGTCCATTTCAGTGTTTTACCTGTACGCTCAAAAAGAGCTCCATCCCAACACCTGGTGGAAATGCATCGCGTTTCTACCCATGTTGCTCGGAGCAGGAGTGGCCCTGACCGTCAGCAACACAAAAGGCGTTCTCGAGGCGCTGTTCGGAATTCAGAGCAGCTTCACGCGCACGCCAAAATATGCCATCGGGAGCGGGGAAATGAGTGTCCGCCGGGCGGCGTACCGAAGCCGCAGCGGCTTCCTTCCTTATGTTGAACTGGCTATCGGCGGCTATTTCGCGTACATGATCGATTTCGCGATAGAAACCTACAACTTTTTTGCGATTCCGTTTCTGCTCCTGTTTGTGTGCGCGTATTTTTGGGCCGGCTGTAGCACGCTTTATCAGGAATATCAAGACCGCATACAGTGGCACCGCGCACGGAAGCTGGCCGAAGCGCAATCCTAAGTATCCATTAGCGCGTACCGGAATACGCCGGAATATTCTGAAACCTATTCCCATTGGCAGGTCCCCTCTTTCCATAGATACTGAAGCAGACGGATGCCGAAAAGGCGGTTATGAGGCTATGGAACGCAGTTCCTCATCCGCTCCTTTTCTCCAAACTGTCGAATGCCTTGGTGTGGTCCTTCTTCCTTCTGAGTGGCCCGCTTTCTCTCCAAGCGGGCCAATTTTTTTCGATCGAGAACCTCGGCAGTGTCGGTAATAGCGCAGGCACGGTGAGCGCAGTCAGCAATTCCGGTTTGGCGGTCGGATTTGTAACAGACAGTTTCGGAGACCAAATCCCTGTGACCTTCAACGGCCAAGTCAATCCGCTGGCAGGCTACGGGCAGGCGAATGGAGTGAATGCTGAGGGAACAGTTATAGGCACAACGTTTTCAGGCAGCACGCCATTCGTAACCGAATGGTCGAGCGGCCAGATCACGAATACCGGAATTTCAGGTTACGGCACCGCAATCAACAATGCCGGAGAGATCGCAGGCGGGTATGAAACGTCGACCGGCCAGTTACACGCGTTTACTTCAACAAGCGGAAAACTTTCGGACCTCGGAACTCTGGGCGGTAATTGGAGCTCGGCGAACAGCATCAACGCCTCCGGTCAATTAGCGGGAACCAGCTCGACGCGTGCAGGCGTCTTCAATGCCTTTTTCTCAAATGGCACGGGGCTGGTGGATCTCGGGACATTCGGCGGAGCATCGAGTTACGGTCTGGCGATCAACAACTCGGCTGAGATCGCCGGCAGCGCGCAGAAAGCTACAGGTCTGATGAATGCCTTTTATTGGACTGGCGGCGCGCTGCACGATATGGGCACGCTCGGTGGATCGCAAAGCTATGCCTACGGCTTGAATAACGCCGGCACAATCGTCGGCTCGTCTTGGATGCCGGGTAATCTCGTCATGCACGGGTTCATCTACTCAGGCGGAGTGATGATCGATCTCAACCAACTGCTTCCCATAAATTCAGGCTGGACCATCAACGCGGCATACGGCATTAACGATGTAGGCGATATCGTTGGTATCGGAACTCTGAACGGTCAATCCTATGCCTTCGAACTTTTGCCCGATTGGGCTATGGCGCAGACACCCGAACCTGCCAGTCTGCTCCTCGCGGCTGTCGGACTGCTTGCGCTCGGGAAACTGAGGCGATCCTCCCGAGGGTAGCCCGCTACCGTCTGAGGGAAACCTTGAAGACGGGATGTGAGTAAGTACCACTGACCCGCACGGGAAGAACTGCGCTTTCTCCATTTTTTTTGAAGAAGGGATCGAGCGGGATGAGAAGAACAGACTTGATTCCGCTTGCGGCTTTAGAAATGCTGACGTGCATCGCAAGATTACCTCGGAGATCGATTCCCTCCGTCGTTATATCGTAAGTCCCGCCGCCTCTTGCAACAGCTCCCGGTACAACGAACGATGCCGCTCGGACGGTCGCTATTCCGTTACGGAGATTCACCTCGCCCTTGAAATCTTCCGTGATCCGGGGCGGTCCGTTTCTGGTTTTGACCTCATCCTTCCTGCCGCGCGCCCGCGCGCTTAACTCGTCGACTTTCTCCTGTGTGCTCGGATTTGTGAAATCAGCATCCGTGATGCTGAAACCGCCGTCGAGTTGAACTCTTTTGATGAATGGCCGGTGTGTTGGCGGGAGCACGACATGTGCGCTCAGGGTTATGGGGCCGTTCAGGGGAGCTTCATCTGCCGTCACGAACAGCCGCAATAAATCTTCAATCCGAGATTCGCGAGAATCGAAATCCAGCCTCACGGTTTTCCCTTGTGCTCCGCTAATCGTGCCGTGAGCGTTCAAAGTGGTGCCCCGAAAGTGAGCTTGCGCCGATTCAACCGCGACATCTCCATTTGTTCCATTAACGACAGCCCGGTATTCAGCCGTTAGCCCAAGCGAGTGGCGGCTGCTCGTGACTTCAAAATTCGGAATCGTTGCGTTGCCTGCGATTTGGGCCTGCCTTAACGTTCCGTTGAATCGTCCGCCGCCTGAGAGGTCGCCCGCGATCACCTTGTATGCGCCCAGGTCTGCGTGCAATAACCGAAAGGAACCGGAGATCTCCGTTTCACCAATTCTTCCCATCTTCAGCGGTCCAACCGCCCCGGAGACTCTCAGTTCTCCCGGCGGGTTTGGATTCTGCACCTTGGCGCGGAAATGGATGGACTTATCTTTCGCGACGTTTCCGATGGCCAGTTCGGGAAACTCAAAACGGATCGTCTGCCCGCCCGGATGCCTCGGAGCGAATTCGAGCATGGTTCCGTTGGCAAAAAGGTCCGTCACCGTGGTTTTAATGGCCGGCTCCTCGTGTTTTCGCACAGGCGGAGGCACATGAGCGGGGATATAGATCTTCAAACCTACTAAATCCATCCGCTTGATCCGGTGTGTAAACGTGATCAGGGCCAACCAGCTAGCGCGGCAAGTAATTTTCCTGATACTTGCGATCGGCCGAACGCCTGGTGCCTCGCCGCGCGTGAATGTTACGTTTTCGGCGATATAGCCCGGATTTGGGAAAAAAGTCTTCTCGAAACGTGGTATGTGAACTTCGCTCGCAAATACCTGCTCGAGAGATTCGATCGTGGCTCCCCTGGTGAACGGCCATCGTGTTGCGAGCACCAACAACACTCCCGCCAACAGAACTCCTAACGTGACAGTGCCGATCCTAAACAGGCGGACGAGTCTCGCGCGATGTGTTGCGGGTCCGCGCATTAGATCGGGTACTGCCGTGATCCGGGATTGTCTTGGCGGCCCCGAAGCTTACTGCCGGACCGAGGCAGCTCGCGCCCCTAAATTCTGTCCTTCTGAGCTCAATCGCGAGCGTTTGTCTTGCGCCGTCTTGTGAAGCTGCTCCGTGAAGCCTGGAATCAATTGCCCTAAAAAGTCCTGAAACGTGCTCGCCGCGACACCAATCATTGCGCCTTTAATGTTGTCGAACATCTCCAGCGCTTTGCTTTTTTGGAGTTCTGTTCCGCGTCTGTGCTCGCGCGCAGCATCGCCTCGATCATCTGAATAAAAGCGCTTGGATCGTGATTTTCCGCCCGTTACGGAACCCAACAGCAATCCTCCGCCCACAGCCAGGCCGATCATCAGCATCGGCCGCTTCTGGAACTGAACGCGCCAGTCGGTGACTTCTTCGACCTTCGATTGAAGCTCGTTCAGATTTCGCCCGAGTTGTCCGCGTTGAGCCACAATTTGGCGTTCTATTTGGTTTGACTTTTCACCCATTCAACGTTCTCCTTCATCGTTTCAATGGTCTTCTCCGGTGTTGCATGAACGGCCTTGAATCGCTTCTTTCCTGCCATTAGCAGCAGCACGGTCACAACGGCCATCAGTGCGAAGAGCAACAAAGCTGCGCCCCACATCGGCATAACCGTCGCGAGTGCAAACAAAATGGTCAGCAGCAGCAACCAAACGGTAAACAACGCAGCCACAGCGCCGCCGGCCATCACCCCCGCCGCTCGGGCGGCCTTCGTCGCCTCCTCAGTTACTTCCGTCTTTGCTAACCGTACTTCCGATCGAATGATCGTTTGCACGTTAGCGAGGATGTCCTGCAGGACATCGGCAATCGACCGGCTATTTTCTCCAGCCATCTCGCGCACCGGGGCACTCCGAGACTTTTAGTCTTCCCGAAAAGCGCGGCCAATCAAGAATCCGATAGCCACGGCGACCAGCAGCGAAGGTCCGGGATTCCGCTTGACGATTTCTTCCACGTCGGAGAGCATTGCTCTGACATCGTGCTCTCGAATGTATCCGGCAGTGGATTCCAGCTTCTCGGCAGCAGAATGCGCTACGCTCTTTACGGTTTCGCCGCCGGGCAAATCTTCGGCTTTCTCGTGAAGGGTTGAGGCCGCGCTTTCTAGGGCGTCTGCCGCAGGTCCGCGCTTCTCATCAATTTTGTCGCTTGCTTGTCGTCCGGCATCAGAAACCTTTTGTTTGGCCGTCGACGCTGCATCACTTACCTTCTCCTTTACGGTCTGGGCCGTGTCGCTCAATCGGTCGGTAAATTCACTCGTAGAACTTCCAGCTTTGGTGGGCATTGCAATCTCCTCCTCCTCGCTTGCACGTAGCCTAGCGAGTGGCTTTCCACTGTGTTGATCTCTGCGGCGGAAAATTGTTGCTCTCACGCCAGCGCGATTTCCACTCGCTCGCGGGGGTACTTGCGCGCCAAACAACACTCAAGAGCCGCTCTCAGGTCGTCATGCACCCGTGCTTTTTCGGGTAGTCTGCACCGGGAGGAAGCAATTTAGAGCAAGCGGCGTCCACCTAAACGGAGGACACCTGAATGCCCGGAGAAAACACGATTATTGCGGCGTTCCCTAACGTTTCCGACGCTCAAGCTGCGGCAACAGATCTACAAGCGGCGGGTATCTCGCGTAGCGACATCTATATCGAGACTGGCGCAGACAAATCCACACGTTCAACGACCGAATCCACTGAAGGCGGAATTACTGGCTGGTTGAAGTCCATTTTTGGAGCCGATGACTCGGATCGCTCCGAATACGAGAATTTGGTAAGGCAAGGCAACTGCTTGCTGCGGGTTGACGTGGATCAAGAAGATATCGGAACTGTCGAAGAGATACTCAACCGTCACTCTCCGATTGACGTACGTGCCGAAACCGGCCGAGCCACGAGCGCGAAGGGGGCCAAAGGCGCCACAGACGCGATCCCGGTCGTAAGAGAAGAAGTTCAGGTGGGCAAGCGCCAGGTCCTCCGAGGCGGTGTGCGCCTCTACTCCCGGGTCGTCGAGGAGCCGGTCGAAGAGAAAGTCACGTTACGCGAAGAGCGCGTGCGGGTACAACGCCAGCCGGTAGACCGGCCGGCAACCCAGGCTGATCTTTCCGCCGGACGTGAACAAGTCGTCGAAGTCCAGGAGTTTGCCGAGGAGCCCGTCGTCGCCAAGCAGGCTCGTGTCGTAGAAGAGGTTCGGGTCGGAAAGGAAGTTTCTGAACGCACCGAAACCGTTCGAGATACGGTTCGGCATACAGAGGTAGAAGTAGAGCAAACCCCCGCAACGAGCCAAGGCAGGTTCGATGACTCCGATTTTCGTAGCGACTTTCAAAAGCGCTATGCCTCGGGCGGAGTCGCATATGACACGTACCTGCCGGCGTATCGCTATGGATACGAGATGGCTTCTGATCCCCGCTACGAGGGGCGATCTTTCGATGAAATTGAAACGGATCTTCGATCGGATTACAATCGCCGGTACCCTCAAAGCACTTGGGAAAGAATGAAAGACGCCATCCGCTACGGCTGGGACAAAGTTACTGGTAAGGCGCGGGCGACGGCCGGCTGAGGAGAAGACGATGTCGCTTTCAAATCTTATGGGCGTTCTCGAACAGTACGCGAATCCGGGAACAGTGAACACCGGGAACGCGGAGCAGGATTTTGAAGAAGTCTCGCAAACTGCTTCAGAATCGCACCTCGCAAGTGGTTTGGCCCAGGCTTTTCGCTCCGATCAGACGCCGCCTTTTGGTCAGATGCTTGGCAACTTATTTAGTAATTCGAATGGACAACAACGAGCAGGGATCCTAAACCAACTTTTAAGTTCGGTCGGAACAGGTGCTTCTGGCAGCGTTTTGGGAAATCTCCTCGGAGGCGCATCTCAGGTTTCGCCTGAGCAGGCACAACAAGTGTCGCCGGAGGCCGTTCAACAACTAGCCGATCGGGCCCAAAGAAACGATCCCTCAATTATAGAGAAGGTGAGTGGGTTTTATGCTCAACACCCCACGCTGGTCAAAACTTTGGGCGCGGGTTCGCTTGCGTTAATCATGTCTCACATGTCGCGCAGGTCGTAACTTCGCAGCTAGTAACTTAAGGAAGCAGCGCGTTCGCACGCCTCGTATCACGATTTCTGCCGAATTTTCCTGCTTCAATTAATCAGAAATCGTATAGTCTGGGGACATGATCAGATACATTCTGCTTTCCTCTCTGCTCACGACAGTTCTGTTTGCACGAGAAACCACCCCGGACAAGAGACTGCACAATTCGGCCAAGGCGCTGAGCCAGATCATGGCCGCGCCGGACAAGGGAATTCCCCAGGAGCTGATGGATAAGGCCCAATGCATTGTCATTGTGCCGGGTCTAAAAAAGGGGGCGTTTGGAGTCGGCGGTAAGTATGGACGCGGATTCGCCTCATGCCGCAAGTGCGCGCGTGGATGGAGCGCTCCGGCGGCAGTAGCGATCGAGGGCGGAAGCTTTGGGCTTCAATTGGGCGGCTCGTCTACAGACGTCATCATGCTCGTCATGAAAGAGAGCGGCATGAACCGGCTGCTCGGCGACAAGTTCACGATCGGAGGCGAAGCCGCGGCAGCGGCAGGTCCAGTGGGCCGCCAAACGAGCGCGAATACGGACGTTTTGATGCGCGCCGAAATTCTGTCCTGGTCTCGTTCGCGAGGCTTATTCGCAGGCCTGTCACTTGAAGGCGCCACGCTCCGGCCTGACGGCGGCGAAGACAAGAAACTCTTCGGACGCGATATCACCAATAAAGAGATCTTGGAGGGCGGCGTTCAGACACCTTCGGCTGCTCGCAACTTCGTGAGCACCTTAGATCGATATTCCACGGCGGCGATCGCGGAGAACTGCATTTCTTTAGGGGAAAATGCGATTCATTTCGCGACTGGCCAGTCCTCTATTCCGACTGGCTCTGAACGAGTGATGTCCGAAGTCGCAACTCAACTGAAAGCGAACCCGGATTGGACATGGGAAGTCGATGGTTATACCGATAACGTCGGGGATAAGTCCGCCAACAAGAAACTTTCTGAAGACCGCGCTAAGTCGGTAGCTGACTGGTTAGTTGATCATGGAGTTGACCGGAGCCGGCTTTCGGTGAAAGGCTTCGGCGAATCGAACCCGGTTGCGGACAACTCCACGCCGCAAGGACGGGCCAGAAATCGCCGAGTGGAACTCATCCATCGTTCCTGAACGCGGAAGCATACTCTTAACGGAGGCTTATGATCCAACTGAAAGTGAATGGTGCGGCCCGACAATACGACGACGACCCTGAGATGCCGCTGCTCTGGTATTTGCGGGACGAGCTCCAGCTCACCGGTTCCAAGTTTGGGTGCGGGATGGGCCTGTGCGGCGCCTGCACAGTGCACATCAATGGTGAGGCTTCTCGAAGCTGTCTCACTCCCATGAGCGCGGCCGCGGGAAAAGAGGTCACAACCATAGAAGGGCTGAGCGAAAACGGAACGCATCCAGTGCAACGTGCGTGGGAGCAAATTCAAGTGCCGCAATGTGGTTACTGCCAGAGCGGTCAAATCATGCAGGCCGTCGCTCTGCTGAAAAAGAAACCGCGGCCCACCGATCAGGACATTGAAGAAGCGATGTCCGGCAATATCTGCCGGTGTGGGACTTATCAGCGGATTCGTCAAGCGATTAAGATCGCCGCGAATCAGAAAGCCGGGGCGAAAGCATGAGCAATCGTGTTCAACTTGCATCGCGCCGGGATTTTCTCACCGGCATGTTCTCGGCCGGTGCTCTCATCCTTGGCGCGCGATTCATTCCGGCTGAAACGGCGGAAGTGCAGGTCACTTCAGAAACGGAAAAAGCCACGTGGCATCCGAACGTATGGGTCGGATTGAACAGTGACGGCTCGGTGGTGATTGTTGCGCACCGATCCGAGATGGGCACGGGCATTCGTACCAGCTTGCCCATGGTGCTCGCGGACGAAATGGAAGCCGATTGGAGCCGGGTTCGTGTCGAGCAGGCGATCGGAAGCGAGAAGTATGGTTCGCAAGATACCGACGGTTCTTGTTCTATCCGCGATTTCTACGATACGATGCGTGAGGCCGGCGCAACCGCGCGAGCCATGCTCGTGAATGCCGCGGCCGAACACTGGCGCGTGCCTCTCGATGAGTGCCAAGCCCAGAATCATCAGGTTCTCCATGCGAAATCCGGCCGAAAGCTCGGTTATGGTGAGCTGGCCGCCGCTGCCGCGAACCAGCCGTTGCCGCACAACAGCACGATTCATTTAAAGAAGACCTCCGAGTTCCGCTACATCGGCAAAGGCGTTCCTAGCGTCGATTTAAAGGATTTCTGCACCGGTCGCGCCGTGTACGGTTTCGACGTACACGTGCCCGGAATGGTGTATGCATCTGTTGAGCGCGCTCCGGTTCTTGGAGGCGCACTCAGATCTTTCGACGATTCCCAGGCGAAAGCGGTCAAAGGCGTCCAGCAGACAGTCGTCATTGAGCACGCTAAACCGCCTTACAAGTTTCAGGCATTAGGCGGTGTCGCTGTCATCGCCGACAATACCTGGGCGGCCGCGCAGGGCAGAAAGAAATTGAAAGTGGAATGGGACTTCGGGCCTAACGCCATCGTCCAAACCGATACCTATAAACGCAATCTGATTGCGACTGCTAACAAGCCGCAGAAAGTTGTTCGTAAAGTCGGACATGTAGATAACGCGTTTCAGGGCGCGTCGAAAATTCTCGAGGCGACCTATTACACGCCGCTGCTCGCGCACGCATCCATGGAGCCGCCCGCAGCGGTGGCTGTTTACCGCGACGGAAAAGTCGAGACGTGGGCTGCGACCCAAAGTCCACAAGACGTTCAGAAGACCGTAGCCGAAGCGCTCGGAATCAAACCCGAAGATGTAACGTGCCATGTCACGTTGCTCGGCGGTGCCTTCGGCCGGAAATCCAAGCCCGACTATGTCGCCGAAGCGGCAATTTTGTCGAAAAAGATTGGCAAGCCAGTCAAGATAGCCTGGACCCGCGAAGAAGATATCCGTTTCGATTTCTATCATTCGACGTCGGCGATGTACTTCAAAGGCGGTCTCGATACGTCCGGCAAACCCATCGCCTGGCTGCAGCGGTCTGCGTTTCCGCCGATTGGCTCGACGTTCGATGGCAAGTCCGAATACGGCGACGACGGCGAGTTAGAGATGGGCTGGACAGACGTTCCCTTTGCGATCCCAAATTTCCAAGCAGAGAACGGTCCGGCGAAGGCGCCGGTCCGCATAGGGTGGCTGCGATCGGTGGCAAACATCTATCACGCTTTCGGCGTGCAATGCTTTGTCGATGAACTTGCGCATGCCGCCGACCAGGATCCGATTGAATATTGGCTCGCTTTGCTCGGTCCGGCACGCAAGCTCGATTTCAAGGGAGAAGTCGAAAAATTCGGCAATTACGGAAAGCCGCTAACCGAATATCCGTTCGATACGGCGCGCCTACGTCGTGTTGTAGAGATCGTTGCTGACCGCTCCGGCTGGGCCAATAAGAGAACAAATAAACGGGCCGTTGGTTTTGCTGCGCATCGCAGCTTTCTCACCTACGTCGCGGCCGTCGCAGAACTCGATATCGGTTCGGATGGCAAGGTGCGGATCCCGCGGATCGATATGGCGGTCGATTGCGGACCGGTGATCAATCCGGACCGCGTCAAAGCCCAGTTTGAAGGCGCTGCCGTCTTCGGAGCGAGCGTTGCGCTTCTCGGTGACATCAACCTCGCCGATGGGCGCGTGCAGGAAGGCAACTTCGATAAGTACCCAGTAGCGCGCATGAACGATGCGCCAGTAGAAACGCACGTCTACCTGGTCCCAACTGAAGATGCCCTACCGACCGGAGCGGGAGAGCCCGGCGTGCCGCCCATGTCGCCCGCGATCTACAACGCCGTTTTCGCAAGCACAGGAAAACGGTTTCGCGAGTTGCCGCTGAGAAAGCAGAAGCTCGTCTAACCGAAAGAATCGCAACTAAACTGAACGTCCGAGGCCTAGCAAACTGCAAGCTAGCCCCGCGAATGCAGGAGTCCGTCCTGAGTCACTGAATAGCGGCTCCCTCATTGATCTAATAGAAGTTCTATGAAACTTCAGAGCTATACCATCACCCAAGGCAAGGAACGCGCGGGCGCTCGTTCATTTTTCAAAGCGATCGGATTCACGGATGAAGATCTGAAGAAGCCGATCATCGGGATCGCCAATACCTGGATCGGCACCATGCCCTGCAACTACAATCTGCGCGAACTAGCTGTGGATGTCGCGGCGGGCATTCGCGAAGCCGGCGGCACTCCGATGGAATTCAATACGATCGCGATCAGCGACGGCATCACGATGGGTACGGAAGGAATGAAAACGTCTCTCGTCAGCCGAGAAGTGATCGCCGACTCGATTGAGCTTGTCGCGCGCGGATACATGTTCGACGGAATCGTTGCGATGGTTGCCTGTGACAAAACGATCCCTGGCGCTGCGATGGCTCTGCTTCGTCTCAATGTTCCAGGCGTGATTTTTTACGGTGGAACAATTCTGCCGGGCAAATATAACGGCCGGGACATCACGGCTCAAGATGTGTTCGAGGCAATTGGTGCAAACGCAGCCGGGCGCATCAGCGATCAAGAGCTGCTCGAAATCGAGAATCGCGCCTGCCCGGGGCCTGGCGCGTGCGGCGGCCAATTCACAGCAAACACAATGTCGACCGTGATGGAGATAATCGGGCTCTCCCCAATGGGTATGAACTCCATTCCGCAAGTAGACCAGCGCAAGCACGGCGTCGCGCATCAGTGCGGAGAAGTCATCATGAATGCTGTGCGCAACAATCTGCGGCCGCGCGACATCGTGACGCGCGCTGCCATCGATAACGCGATTGCAAGCGTCGCGGCCTCTGGCGGTTCTACCAACGCTGTCCTTCACCTGCTCGCCATGGCTCGAGAAGCTGGTATACCACTCAGCATTGACGATTTTCAGGAGCTCAGCAGCAGGACTCCCTTGTTAGCGGATCTGAAGCCGGCAGGAAAATACACCGCGGCCGATGTGGATAAAGCGGGAGGAATACCCGTGATTGCAAAGCGCCTTTACGACGGAGGCTATGCGCACGCAGATGTAGTTACAGTCACCGGCAAAACCTTCCGCGAGCATGTTCAATCGGTAACTGAAACTCCGGGCCAGGACGTGATCCGGACACTCGAGAACCCTATCAAGAAATCCGGCGGAATCGTGATCTTAAAAGGCTCGCTCGCGCCTGAAGGATGCGTGATCAAGGTGACCGGTCTCGACCGGAGATCCCAAACAGGTCCGGCGCGTGTCTTCGATAGTGAAGAAGCCGCTATGGATGCAGTAGTCCATGGAAAAATCAAAGCGGGCGATATTGTCGTCATTCGCTATGAAGGGCCAAGAGGTGGTCCGGGAATGCGCGAGATGCTCGGAGTTACGGGCGCGATCGTAGGAGCAGGATTATCGGAAAGCGTAGCGCTCGTCACAGACGGACGTTTCAGTGGAGCGACGCGCGGCTTCATGGTGGGGCACGTTGCGCCTGAGGCGGCAGTAGGCGGACCGATTGCCGTCGTCCGCGATGGCGACTCCATTTCCATCAACATCGAGACGCGCCAGATCAGCTTGGATATTCCCGTCGCGGAGATTCACGACCGCCTTTCGAAATTCGAACGTCCAGCGCCCAAGTACACGACGGGCGTCATGGCGAAATACGTCGCATTAGTCGGTTCGGCCTCCGAAGGTGCTGTAACCTCTCCGACAGCGCTTTAACACGTGTACCCTAGCTCAATAAACATCACTCCCTATCTCGAGGATTCCTCCGGCTATCGTGGCGAAGCCGAACAGGTCTTCACACCCTCGAATGTTTCGCAAGTGCGCGACATTGTCGATGACGCGCGCGCGCAGCGGATCCCCCTGACGATTGCTGGGGCGGGAACAGGTCTGACCGGCGCGCGCGTTCCTCACGGGGGTTGGGTCATCTCGCTCGAACGGTTTCGCACAATTGAAATCGGCCGCGGAAAAGCGCGCTGCGGAGCGGGTGCAATTTTGAGCGACCTCCATGAAGCGGCCGCGCGAACAAAGCAGTTTTTCGGCCCGAATCCGACCGAGGCTTCAGCCTGCATCGGAGGCGTCATTAGCACGAACGCAGGCGGTGCTCGTAGCTTCCGCTACGGATCCGTGCGGCGGCATGTGCTCGCGCTGGAAGTCACGTTCATGGACGGGCAAACACGCGATTTCAAGCGCGGGGATCGTGTCGATTTCCCGATCCGAAATATTCGAACTCCGGGAACAACCAAAAGCGCTGCCGGCTACTATCTCCAGCCGAATCTTGAATGGGTGGATCTTCTTGCTGGTAGCGAAGGCACGCTCGGCATCGTCACGCAAGCCGAATTGCAGCTCTTCGAGGAGCCCGCCGCCATCCTGAGCGGCGTTGTCTTTTTCGCTACTTCGGATGCAGCATTGAGAGCCGTCGAAGCCTGGCGGCCCATCCACGAGCTGCGCGTGCTCGAATTCATGGACGGCCACTCTCTCGCGCTCCTTCGGTCGGGATATCCCGAAATACCCACGCACGCGGGTGCCGCACTTTTGATCGAGCAGAATCTCCGATCGGAAAACGACGAGGAGGTCGATCTCTGGACGGCTCGTCTTGCTGATGCGAAGGCATTTGAACAGGAATCATGGTTTGGCTTCACAGCCGCAGATCACGAGCGTTTCCGCGAGTTTCGTCACACCCTCCCGGCCATGGTCCTCGATATGGTGCGCCGGAATGGCTTCCCAAAATTCGGCACTGATTTTGCCGCTCCGCTCGACCGCAATCGCGATTTATATGCTTACTACGTCCAGCGCTGCGAAGAGCTTTTCCCCGGGCGATATGTGATCTTCGGTCACGTTGGAGACGCGAACGTTCACGTGAATTTACTGCCTGCGAACCACGAGCAGGCAAAGCAAGCCGAACATTTGATCACCGACTTCGCGTGTTTCGTCGTTTCCCTTGGAGGAACTGTGGCCGCCGAGCATGGAATCGGGAAAATCAAGACCGACCTGCTGAAGCTGATGTATTTGCCAGATGAGATCGAGGCGATGCGCGAAGTCAAGCGGCGTCTCGATCCCGATTGGCTGCTAGGGCGGGGGAACATTTTCGAGCCGTAGCGGTGTCCCATGAGCCTTAAGAAAACTTCAAGCGGAGCGCTTACGCGCGTTGCGTTGTTGCGCGGAATCAATCTCGCTGGCAGAAACCGGCTTCCGATGAAAGGGCTGATCGAAATTTTCGGCGCAGCCGGATGCACCGATGTCTCGACTTACATCCAGAGTGGAAACGTTCTCTTCAACGCGCCTGCTGCTCTCATTAAGCGCTTGCCTGAAGTTATTACCGAACAAATTGCAGCACGGTTTGGCTGTCGAGTCCCCGTCATCTTGCGCACGTCTAATCAGATCGCGCGTATCATCAGTGAAAATCCGTTTCTGAAGATGGGTAAGCCCGAGAGCACGCTTCACGTCTACTTCCTCGCAAATGAGCCGGATGCATCCACCGTGCGGAGTCTCGATCCGGACAGATCTCCGCCGGACGCCTTTCGAGTGCTCAATCGCGAAATTTATTTGCACCTGCCGAATGGGATGGGCCGCACCAAACTGTCAAATGTGTATTTCGATGCCAAACTCGCGACCACAAGCACAGCGAGAAATTGGGCGACGGTACTCAAGCTGTATGAGCTGATGCAGCCTTGACTCAATTCGCGGACCGATAATAGTAATGAGACAGCCGATGTCGTTGATGCTAGAGATCGTTCTGCCGAAAAATCAAATAGCAAAGATCGCTCGCAAATATGAGATGAAGGAATTATTGATCTTCGGATCCGCTTCACGAGGTGAGCTCAATCCAAACAGCGACATCGATTTACTTGTGGAGTTTTTGCCTCAAGCGGAGATCACACCCTTCCGCCATTCCGCTGCTGAACGTGAGCTTTCGGCGCTGCTCGGCCGAAGAGTCGATCTAGTCTCTAAACGGGCGCTCCGAACCGGCGCTTCGAGACGAGATCTTGTCACGGGCACGCCTTGTTTTCGCAGCGTGACCCGTTGTCGTACTGGATTGGGTAGATGGTGTTCTGGTTGGCGGATTTGGCCGGTTCTGGCCGATGTTCCTGACACATGTAACATCCTGAGGCTGCCATCTTTATAAAGTCGCTGTAGTGACTCATGAAGTCGTTGTAGTGACTCCTGGATGGAAGCACAGATTAAGGACGATGCCGGATTATGTAAAACTCATCCCCTAGTAATTCCCAACGCTCGAGCGCTGGCTGCAACGATGGAAAGGGACACGACAGATTGATGCAGGAACTAAAGAAACCCTCTAAGTCCGACAACTTCCTGAAGCATGTGGAACTCATCAGTGTATCTATCGTTGCCCTATCCCTTTGGTTCGCCGCCATCTTCTCCTTTGTCTGGATACTATTCGGAACCGGAGGCGACCAACAGACAAGGTTAGCAAGGGTGATCAAGGGAATGAATGTGAATTGGAAAATAGGACTGCTTCTATTAATACCGCTCTTCTACCGGACGGTTAGGGAGATTTTGGAACGCATGGAGGAAGGGCCGTTAGGGACGAAGTTCCCGAATCCTAAAGTACCCAAAACGGACACACCGGATTCCGAGGAAGAGACAAGGCCGACTATCGGGCAGGAGAAATAGTGCCAACGACGCTTGTGAATCCTCAGAAATACAAGAAGTTCATGTATTCAACTACGCCCAAAAAGAAACGGCTAGGCATCGAGATTGAAGCTAATATTCCTGTAGATATATACATCGTGCAAGTCTCCGACTTACAAGACTGGAGAGATAGCCGCGACTACGGAGGAATTAGCTTTCAATCGACAAAACTGGTTGATGCTCAGATCAACATTCCAAAAGGTTTTGAATCAGACTGGTACCTCATTATTGAGAACCCCAACGAAAAGCCAGCGGCGGTGCATTATGACCTCTTTGATCTGTGAACTTTGACTCTCGGACCTTCGATTAAATGCACCTTACGACACAACGCTACTTTCGCCCCATATATGTATTAATTGTGGAGGGCACCATCGTTTCAGATTCCATGACTTGCAGACGGCGCGATGCAACACAAAAAAGGGCCGCCGTCAGATGAGGAATCGGTGTTGGTTTGCCTTGCTTCTCACTGCATATACAATCTCGATGTCTTCACAGGAGCCGCCGAGCTCCACCTCACCTCGAAAGGGAATCCCGGCTGGTACTAATCGCCGATTCGAATACCTGCGCAGGCCTTTCGACGCCAACGTGGAAAATGTTGGACCGTACTTCCAAGGTCACGACGTAGAAGCCATATACAAAAGATTAGTAACCGCGAAAGACGCTTTGAAGAAGGAAGAATTTGAAACCGCCGCTGAGTTTGAAAAACGAAAAGAAACTACGGCAAGCCGCCCCATCTTGGGTTCGCTAACCACATCGAGCACCTTCGCATTCCGGCTTCCCATGGCTTCAGAAGGTTCGACGGATGGCTGGACGGCCGAATACGATGCTGACGGCCAAGCTTGGACAATTGCAGTGGAACCAAGTCATACCACCTTCGTTGAAAGTGATCGACGCGAGCTCGACACGCTGAATTTAAAGGAGACGCTGCTCTCGAACCGAAATTATGCTGGGACGAATGCCTTTGGTGCAAGAAGAAACGTAGAGAGCGTGTCCATCGAGGTTTACGGGGTGGCGTTTCGGCCACTCAGTAAATTGACTATAGAATACGGCGGGGCGCCGATGCCACCCGCAACGGCTAAACAACTGAAGCCGCATCTTCGGGGACTGTTGGTCTGCACACTTGAAGAACCTGTGTTGCTGCGACATTTTCATGGGCATGTGCCAACAATTGACGATCCGTTTGAATCCGTTACGGAAGAGAAATACCTCAATATCCAGTTACAGCAATTTTGGGTATTCGACGCTCAGTCCGGCCGTGTATTAATAAAGCTCAAGCCCACGTCAGGCGTGCCTACCGAGCCGTGAACGTGAATATTTCGACAGCACTGCTGGGCGAACTGAATATTGCCGATCACATCTGCCACTGCGGCTACTTTAAGACATTCTCGCCATTGCCCTTGCATTTGCTGAGTTCGCTGTGAAATAGGTTTCGAGTCTTTCAGGTTTAGTCACCTGCTTCAAGGCGCGGGCGCGAGTTGAAAGAACACGAGGCCACTGTGCCGTTAATGATATCGGTTTACCCACGATAGTCCGGCACACCCTCGGTCAACTCACGCAAGCTCCGGTCGTACGGCGCTCGCGCGATGCCGCGCTCGGTGATAATTGCTGAGACATACCGGTTCGGCGTTACGTCGAAAGCGGGATTTGCGGCCTTGATCCCTTCGGGAGCCAACTGCATTCCCCGCAAATGAGTGACTTCCGCAGCGGCTCTCTCTTCGATCGGTATGTCATCCCCTGATACGAGCGTTAGATCGAGCGTCGAAATGGGCGCCGCAACATAGAATGGCACGCTGTTTTCTTTAGCCAGCACAGCCAGACTATACGTTCCAATTTTGTTCGCGACATCACCATTGGCAGCGATGCGGTCCGCGCCAACTATTACACAGCCGATGCGGCCGCTCTTCAAAAAATGACCGGCCATGTTGTCTGTGATGAGAGTTGTATCGATTCCATCCTGCTGCAGCTCCCAAACGGTGAGCCGCGCCCCTTGCAAAAACGGCCGCGTTTCGTCGGCAAAGACGTCGATCTTCTTTCCCATATGCACCGCCTCGCGAATCACGCCGAGCGCCGTACCGAAGCCAGCCGTGGCGAGCGCCCCGGCATTACAGTGCGTCAGAACCGTCTTTCCATCCGGTACCAACGCGGCGCCATGGCGTCCAATTGCCTTGTTAATCGCGATATCTTCCTCGCGAATTTTGCGCGCTTCTTCGACCAATCGAGCACGGATCGTTTCGTCTCCAAGGTGTCGAACCGTGCTATAGACACGCTGCATGCGATCGATAGCCCAAAACAAATTCACTGCCGTCGGACGCGTTTCTCGAAGCGCCTTGCAGATAACGGGCATGTCCCGATCGAGGTCATCCGATTGCAGAGAGCCGAGCGCAACGCCCATTGCGGCAGCTACACCGATCGCAGGTGCGCCGCGAATTACCATATTCCGTATCGCGTCGGCCACTTCAACGTAACTACGGCAAGTCACGTAAACCGTTTCGCCCGGCAGCCGCGTCTGGTCGATCATCACGACGCCCTCCGGCTTCCATTCGATCGTCTCGAATGTGTTTTCGCTCAGAACAGCGGTCGGACGCATCAGTGTTTCAGGTGCTTGGTCGCGATGAGAGCGACGACAAACACGAAATTATAAGAGCTGTGCATCAGCGTTGAAGGGATAATCGAGTTCGTTCGCGCGCGAATCCATCCAAATACAGCGCCGGCTAACGACACTGCGACGACATACTGCCATGCCCATGAGTATTCGGGCGCATGCAATGATCCGAAGAGCGCGGCCGTAATCAGAATTCCGGCGAACAATCCGAACGTGCGCGAAAGAAGAGGTTGCAGAAACCCGCGAAAGAGCAGCTCTTCGAATAGCGGCGCGAGAGTCACAGCGAGAATGCTGAACAACGCCAAATTCACTGGCGATTTCAAAAATCTATCGAGCGGTGAGGGCACCTGCGGGGTATGTAACAGCGAGGCCAGAAGAGAAATAACGAACGCGAGCGCGGCACCGCCGAGCGCCACAACGCCTAGATTCATTCGAACGCGCCGCCAGCCCAACGCAGAAAAGACGGCTCTCCCATAGCGGATGCTCAACGTGAAATGCAGCCCCAGATAAACCAATGCATAGAATGCAAGCTGAACCGGCAAGAGCAGCGGCGTTGGATCGTCCCTTAGGTCCGGACGTAGCGCCACAAGAACACCGCTTGCAAGAACAATGAGCGCGGCTGAGGCAGCGATGAAACCCATGAGCAGCAGCAAATCTGTGTAATTCCAGACTGGATCGCGCGGAGGTGACGGAACGGCGTCGATAACTGGATGGACTTGCGAACTGTCTCCAGACTCAGGCAGCATTCCCGTACTCGTTGAATGATCTTCCATCGAACTAGGCGGCCGTGCCTGCCTTTGCGGCCTTGCGCAAAGCATGTGCAGTGTGGCTTCGACTATCTGACATTACCTGCTCAGGCGTGCCCGCTGCGACAACATAGCCGCCGCTCTCGCCGCCTTCCGGGCCCAAGTCGATAAGATAATCGGCGCTTCGAATTACATCCATTTGATGCTCGATCACTAGAACCGTGTTTCCAAGATCCACTAGCCGCTGCAAAACATCGAGCAAGTGCCGGACATCGTCAAAGTGCAGTCCAGTGGTCGGCTCGTCGAGTAAATAGAATGTCCGGCCGGTTTGCCTTTTGCTCAGTTCTTTCGCCAGCTTGATACGCTGCGCCTCACCGCCCGAAAGTGTTGTCGAGGATTGGCCCAGATGAATATAGCCAAGCCCTACCTCAACCAATGTTTTGAGTTTCGCCTGAATCTGAGGAATATTCGCGAGCAGCTCTAGAGCTTCGTCGGCACTCGATTCGAGCAAATCGGCGATGCTCTTATCGCGATATCTCACCTGCAGAGTTTCCAGGTTGTAGCGGCGCCCGCGGCACACATCGCAAGTGACGTACACGTCGGGAAGAAAGTTCATCTCTACGCGCTTGAGTCCGTCACCTTGGCACGCTTCGCATCGCCCGCCCTTCACGTTGAAGCTGAACCGGCCTGCTTTATAACCGCGCTCGCGAGACTCGGGCAACATCGCATATAGCTCGCGAATCGGTGTAAATAAGCCCGTATAGGTCGCGGGATTCGAGCGCGGTGTGCGGCCGATCGGCGATTGATCGATCTCGATAACCTTATCGATATTGTCCAGACCGAGAATGGCATCGTGAGCGCCGGGCTGTTGAGTGGAGCCGTAAACTTCCTTCGCGAGAGCGCGGTACAAAATATCGTGAACCAGTGTGGATTTGCCGCTACCCGAGACACCCGTAACCACGATGAAAGTCCCAAGCGGAAAACCCACATCAATCCGCTTCAGGTTATGCTCGCGCGCGCCCTTAACCGTAAGCCTCAATCCGTTTCCTGTGCGGCGCACGGGCGGCGGATCAATTGATAGATGGCCTGAAAGATATTTTCCGGTTAGCGATTGAGCCGTCCTCATCACTTGCGCCGGGCTGCCCTCCGCGATGAGAGATCCGCCCAATCGACCCGCGCGAGGGCCGAGGTCAATCACATGGTCGGCGCGCTCAATCGTCTCAGCGTCATGCTCGACAACCAAAACCGTGTTACCCAAATCCCGCAGATGATGAAGTGTGTCAAGGAGGCGTCCATTGTCGCGGGGGTGAAGGCCGATCGAAGGCTCGTCGAGAACGTACAGCACTCCGCGCAACTTCGATCCGATCTGGGTAGCGAGTCGAATGCGCTGCGCTTCACCTCCTGAGAGCGTGGCCGAAGATCGGTCGAGACTCAGATAATCGAGCCCCACTGCGCAGAGAAACTCGAGCCGGTTTTGAATCTCTTCAACAACACGCCCAACCACCTTCAATTCCCGGTCACTGAACTGCCAGCTCTGAACAAGCGGCCGCGCGCGCGCGATTGACAGCTCCGTAAAGTCGGCTATCGAGATCCCCTTTACGCGTACGGCAAGACTTTCGGGCCTGAGTCTTCGTCCCTTGCAGTCCGGGCATGTTGTCGGTGACATGTAATCCATCAGCCACTCGCGATAGCCTTCGCTTGCGCGCTGGTAACTCTCATCCAGCAGCTTCAGAATCCCGGGAAATTGCGCATTACCATCCACCAGTAGCGTCCGAGCTCGCGCTGGCAGCTCTTCAAACGGCCGCGTGAGATCGATCCTGAATTTCTCGGCCGCGTCGGTGAGATTCGAAATCATGTACGACGACGTAGAGCCTGGTCCAAGGCCGCCGTCTAGCAAAGGCTTCGAAGGATCGGTAATCACTTTCACTTGATCGAATGCCCACGTGCTGCCAACACCATTGCACGTTTCACACGCCCCGTACGGGCTGTTAAAAGAAAACGATCGAGGCTCCAGCTCAGGAATGCTCGTGCCGTCGTTTGGACATGCGAGTCTCTCGGAATACAGCCTCTCTAGTCCATCGATGACGGCCACGATCACTAGTCCGTATGCCCATTTGAGTGCGGTCTGAATCGAGCTCTCGAGACGCCGGTCGATCCCGGGCCTTACCATAAGTCGGTCAATCACTACTTCGATGCTGTGATTCTTGCGCTTATCCAGCTTTACAGGCTCGTCTAACGCAAGAAGCTGGCCATCGACGCGCGCCCGAAACCCAGCCTTCGCAATTGCCGCCAGCTCCTTCTTGTACTCGCCTTTGCGTCCGCGTGCAATCGGCGCGAGTATCATGATGCGCTCGTTCTGGTGCGTCGCGAATACTTGCTCCAGGATCTGCGATCCAGTTTGGCGCGCAATTTCCGCCCCGCAGAAAGGGCAGTGCGGAATTCCGATCGAAGAATAAAGAAGACGGAGGTAATCGTAAATCTCAGTGATGGTCCCCACGGTCGAGCGCGGGCTGCGCGATGTAGTTTTTTGCTCGATCGAAATTGCGGGACTCAACCCATCGATGCAATCGACCTCCGGCCGCTCCATCTGATCCAGAAACTGGCGCGCATAGGGCGACAGAGTTTCCACATATCGCCGCTGTCCTTCCGCGTAAATTGTGTCGAACGCGAGCGAACTCTTCCCAGATCCGCTCAGTCCCGTTATGACTGTGAATGTATTTCGCGGAATCTCGACGTCGATATTCTTAAGATTGTGCTGGCGCGCGCCATGCACAGAAATTCGATCAAGCATGTTGAGCTGCGAACAAGAGCGGCAGACCTATCGGATGGAGTTCTACTTCTATTCTCTTTCATGCGGATGTGAGGTCCTCGAAATCCTCCCAAGCTCATAAAAATCAATACTGAAGGTCGCTAAGATGTCTGCATGTGGCACTACGCTGCCTCATCCCGCTAGAGGCTGGAAATGGCGAAAAATTTCAAAGACTTGTCAGAGCGCGAGATCCTCGCCTTGGCTGTCTCGCTTGAAGAAGAGGACGGCCGCATCTATGGAGAATTCGCCGAAGGCCTGCGCGAACACTATCCTGCGACCGCTCGAATGATGGACGAAATGCAAGCCGAGGAGTCTGAGCACCGTGCAAGGCTCCTCGATATGTATCGCAGCCGTTTCGGCGATCACATCCCCTTCATCCGGCGCCAGGACGTGAAAGGGTTTGTCTCGCGAACGCCGGTCTGGCTCGTCGAACCGGTGGGACCTAAAGCCGTGCGCAAATCAGTCGAATCGATGGAATCGGAAACGCGGCGTTTCTACGCGCTCGCTATGGAAAAGGTCACCGATGCATCCACGCGAAAGCTGCTTGGCGATCTGGCCGAGGCCGAAGTGAAACATTCTGCGACAGCAGAAACTTTTGAAAAGCAGGAACTCACGCCACAGATCCGGAAGCAAGAGGAAGAGGCATACCGGCGGACCATCGTCCTTCAATTCATTCAACCTGGTTTAGCAGGTTTGATGGATGGTTCCGTGTCGACGCTTGCGCCACTGTTTGCAGCCGCATTTGCAACTCACAACAGCAGAGATGCATTCCTGGTGGGGCTCGCCGCATCCGTCGGGGCAGGGATTTCTATGGGGTTCGCAGAAGCGCTTTCTGATGACGGTTCGCTCACCGGGCGCGGGCGGCCGATGATTCGCGGCGCTGTTACCGGCGTGATGACTACCGCAGGTGGAATCGGCCACACGCTTCCGTATCTTATTGCCGATTTCCGCGTGGCCACCACTATTGCGGTGATCGTCGTGGCGGTTGAGCTTGGCATTATCAGTTGGGTTCGTGAACACTACATGGAAACTCCGTTTATCCGCGCCGCGCTTCAAGTTGTGTTGGGAGGCGTCCTCGTGTTCGCGGCTGGATTATTGATCGGGAAATCATAGGAAGGGCCCGGCTTGTGACGGCCAAGGAGGTTATCATTTGCAAGAAAGCGTTGCTACGGTAGGAATGATCGAGTATCAGGACGCTAGTCCGGAAGTGCGCGAGGTCTACGACGACATCATGGCGACGCGCAAGACAGACTCGGTGACAAACTTTTGGAAAACGATCGCCCGAGACCCGATCACATTACGGCGCACTTGGGGCAGCATAAAGGAGATCATGGCTCCGGGCGCATTGGATGCGTTGACGAAGGAGTTGATCTACGTAGCAGTGAGTACCGCGAATCAATGCCACTACTGCATCGCCTCTCATACGGCATCGGCGCGGAAGAAAGGCATGACGGATGAGATGTTCGCGGAGTTAATGGCCGTCATCGGAATGGCTAACGAGACGAATAGCCTCGCTGCCGGCTATCAGGTCGAAATTGACGAGCAGTTCAAGTCTTCTGGTTGCTAATGGTTCGCTAGCTCGTTGTCGTAGATAAACGATAGTTCCTCGAGATGTAAACGCGCCAAACGCTGTTGAGCTTCGAGTTCAAAAACAGGTGCTTCTGTTCCCCCTTTGAATTCGTCGTAAGCCGCAGCTGTGCAAAGATCTCGATACCGCTTCCACTCATTTTCAATTCTGTCGAATTCTGCCACACGTTCAGGCGCTGATAGAGGCATTCCTGTTGGACCGGAAATCGGCATCTCACCTGGCCCGAGCGGACGCGCGAGACCGAGCATTTCTCGCAGCGCGGAAGTGAAGGCTGCATAATTTCCTTGCGTCTTATCGATCTCCGCATTCAAGCATTTCTCTGCCGCGAACGTTGTATCGGCATTCGGGCAATCGCCAGCTTTCTCTCTGGCCCTTTCGGCATCCAATGCCGCCCTCGCCCTCGTTCTCAGTTCGTTCCGGGCGGCCCGCCAATGCTCCATCTCACTCTGATACTTCACCTGTTCAGGAGTCTTATGCTTCGATTCCTTCCCGGTTTGTGAACGAGCCATAACCACCAAAACAGTCAAAAGCGATAGACAGATTCCTATCGGCATGTTCCAATCCGCCTCGTTATGGGCAAATGCTCAGCACAGTGCTCTCGGTCGGAAGGATGTCGTGCCACTGATGAATAAGCTTCTTGTAAGCGTATCCCACTGATCGGATGTTCCGGTCCAGATCGCACAGTCCCAGCGGACTTACCCGCCCGTTGTCCTCGCGTAATCCTGTATCCCAGTCGACCTGATCCTGGAGACTGTACCATGTGAAACCGATAATGGGAACCCCGTCCTGTTTCAGGCGGTGCACATTCGCCCATTCCTTGTACAGCCAGTTAACCGCGTCTGGATCGTCGTAGTTTGTCTCAGTGTGCATCACCGGCAGGCAATACCGAGCGAAGTATTGATGAGTAATTGGGTAATACCCAAAAATTTCACCCGATAAACTGATGCTGCCATCCGCATGCACAAGATTCTCGTTTGTGGCATAGTAATCATTCCCCATCACGCATCGGTTCTTTAAATGGTGTTGAAGAAACCAGTGATACTCGTCGCGAGTCATGCCGTTGTCAAGCAAGTATTCATATACGGTTGCATTCAAGTGATGGCCGTAAGTCAGATCGAGTGATAGAAAGCGTTTCTCGTTGAATCTCCGGGCGTGGCTCTCGCAATCCGGCCGTTCGGGGTGAAAATATTGCGTCGATTCGCTCTGAATGAAGATGGCATCGGAACGCACTTCGAGAATGGCGTGCATCGCCAAGACATTCGCTTGGCAAAGATTCTTCAGAGCGGTGACGAAGGCGCGATCACTTTTCAGCCGCTCGTTCCACCATCCAAATTGGGCTGAAAACGTTGCGGCAATAAAGATTTCGTTGATCGGTGTGTAAAACCGAACCCAGTGAAAGCGCTCTGCGAACGCCTTCGCGTATTCGGCAAACAAGTGCGGCCAATCAGTATTTTGAAAATCGCCAATCCAGTTCGGCACGCCGAAATGGCACAAATCGGCGATAACAGTGATCCCTTGCTCCTCGAGGGCTCGGAAGGTTTCATCAGCGAAGTCCCACTCATACTGGCCCGCTCCGGTATGCGCTGCGAAGTAGGACGGCCCATAGCGGAGGTATCGGATTCCCAGCTCGTCGAGCAGCCGGAAGTCATCGCGCCACCGGTCGTAATGTTTCGTCTTCTCCATCTCGTCCTGGCGGATGGTTTTCCCTTTCCACTCAATCGTGGGATAGCTATTTTCGATGCCGGTTGCAAACATGAAGTGCGCCATTGGTGCCCCCTATGGAAGGGTAATTGATGCGAATCTCAAGTCACAGCGAGAAACGCTTTCGGCGCCGATTGACTCTCAAAAAGGGAATCTCATGGCGAAAACAGTAAGTGACTTATTGGTTGGACGCTTGATTGACTGGGGAGTCGACACAATCTTCGGTTTTCCGGGCGATGGCGTTAATGGAATATTCGAGGCCCTCCGCACAAACCAGGAGAAAATCAAATTCATCCAGGTCCGGCACGAGGAGGCCGCCGCTCTCGCCGCCTGCGGCTACGCCAAATACACAGGCCGGCTGGGTGTCTGTCTCGCGACTTCAGGTCCGGGAGGTATTCATCTGCTCAATGGACTCTACGACGCTAAGTGCGATGGCCAGCCCGTACTTGCGATCACGGGACACACATTTCACGATCTGATCGGCACGCATTACCAGCAGGACGTCGATCTCGATAAATTATTCATCGACGTCGCGGCATACAACCAGCGCGTCATGGGGCCGGCGCATGTGATTAATGTCACGGACGAAGCGATCAAAACAGCTCTCGCCTACCGTACGGTTGCCCATATCACAATTCCGAAGGATATCCAGGATTGGACCTCGTCGCAGGACGAGCGTTCACGGGCGAATATTCCCAAGCACAGCTCCGAAACCTATACAGCCGCTCACTCCGTTCCCCCGCCGGAAGCTCTGCAGGCGGCGGCTGACCTGATTAATAAAGGTTCGAAGATCGCAATATTAGCTGGCCGCGGGTGCCTGAAAGCGCGCGAGGAAGTGATCGAGCTTGCGAAGACAGTTGCCGGGCCAATTGTTAAGCCACTTCTCGGAAAGGCGGTCGTGCCCGACAAAAGCCCTTACACGACGGGCGGCATCGGCCTTCTCGGCACCGCACCTTCGCAGGATGCACTCGAGGAATGCGACACCCTGATCATCGCAGGCTCAAGCTTTCCTTACATTGAGTTCTATCCCAAGCCGGGCAAAGCGAAATCCATTCAAATCGATGTCTCTCCCACGCGTATCGGACTGAGGCACCCTGTCGACGTCGGTTTGATCGGAGATTGCCGCGCGGTGTTGCGAGCCTTGCTTCCGCTTCTGAAGCGAAAAAAAGATGACTCATTTTTGAAGAAATCTCAGAAGCGCATGGAGAGCTGGAACAAGCTCATGGAAGAGCGTGGCACGCGAACCGACATGCCCATGAAGCCGCAGGTCGTTACTTACGAATTAAACAAGCTCTTGGAGCGCAACGCGATTGTCTCAGCGGACAGCGGCACCATCGCCACTTGGGCCGCACGTTACATCGACATGCGGGATGATATGCAGTTTTCCTTATCGGGATCGTTGGCCACAATGGCGAACGGTTTACCTTACAGCATCGGTGCTGCGGTCGCTTATCCTGACCGGCAAGTCGTCTGCATTGTCGGCGACGGCGGGCTCACAATGCTGATGGGTGAAATCGCAACTCTTGTCAAATACAACCTGAACGTGAAGGTAATCGTGGTCAAAAATAATGTGCTCGGACAGATCAAGTGGGAACAGATTGTGTTCGAGGGCAACCCGCAGTTTGGAGTGCAGTTACATCCGATCGATTTCGCGGGATTCGCGATGAACTGTGGAGCGGCAGGTTTCACAATCGAGCGGCCCGAAGAGGCCGGCCCCGTTCTTCGAAAAGCGCTTAGCCATCGCGGACCCGCAGTCGTTCAAGCCGTAGTCGATCCCAATGAGCCTCCTATGCCCGGTCAAGTCAACACAGAACAGGCCGTCAAGTTTGGAGAGGCTCTGCTTAAAGGCCAAAAGGAAGGCTGGAAAATCGTCAAGACGATCGTGGAGGACAAGATCCGTGAAGTCGTCTAGATCGACTGGAATCAGGTGGAGCGCTCGAAAATGGAGTCTAAGCGTTATAACACTTCGTAAACGCTTCCCGGAACTTCATCATCTCGTCTTTCGTGCCGACCGTAACGCGCACCCAGTCCGGCCAGACCGGCCAGCTTCGCCCGATGTAGACCTTCTGTTGGGCCATGTCTTTGAAGAAGTCCTGCCCGGGACGCTTCACGTTGATCATGAAGCAGTTTGTCTCAGAAGGGATGAATTCGACGTTTTTCGAAGCGAGCCAGTTAAGTGTATCGTCGCGTGTATCGGAGTTAATCTTCCGGCGTTCCGGCACCAGCGTGTTCACCCTCAAACTCGCGGTCGCACTGATCATGCCGGCCACGGGCATCGGGCTCCAGCTCCACTGCGTGATTTTCTCGAGTAAATCCGGGCGCGCGATCGCCGCTCCGGCGCGCAATCCGGCTAGTCCGTAGATTTTTGAAAACGTGCGCAAAACGATGATGTCTTTGCCGCTCGCAACAAGATCCGTGCATGGGATCGCAGTATTTGAAAAGTGAATATATGCCTCATCAATCATCACAACGGAACCTTGCGGCTTGTTGGCGACAAGATATTCAATATCCGCCCGGCTGGTTACGGTTCCCGTTGGGTTGTTGGGATTGCAGATATAAAACAGCCCGGCATTCGGAGCGGCGGCGAGCATCGCCCTGACATCGTGATCGTAAGAGCCCTTTTTGAGCGGAACACAAACAGCTTTCGCGCCCGCATATTGCGCGGCTTTTTCGCCCGCCTCGTAGCCGGGATCGCCTTTTACGAACGGCCGGTCTTTTGAGCAGAATGCGATAACCGACTGATGCAATGGCGCGCTTGATCCGGCAAAGATGCGCACGTAGCTCGCTTCCGGCTTGGCGCTGTGCTTCACACCTAAAGTGCCTGCCAGCGTCTCTGCCAAAATGTCAGTCTGTTCAAACATGTACCGGCCGCCCTGTTTCACCGCGCTGTAAATCGCATCCGCAGCTTCCGAGCACGGACCCAACGGATTCTCGTTGGCATTAATCTTCACGGCGTCCGGGGGGATATTACTCAGCTTTGATAGTTGCGCAAGCGCGGGTTCGTTGTAGAAGGGAAGCCCTGCGCCGCTCGACAAGACGGTAGCAATTCTTGCAAATGTGCGCCGTGAAAAGCCACGCTTCAGAAGATCAGCCTGTTGCTCTGAATTCAAAATTGCAGCCATTACGCCACTATACTTGAGATGCGCTCAGAAACGAAAGGTCGCCGAAAGCGGCGCGCCGTTTGGCATCTTCCCGTTTGGCACAACGAAAACCTGCCCGGCGTGCAAGATCGTTTGCACAACAGCGTCATTCACTAAATCCTCGTCCTCCGAATTACCGCTTTCCCGGCCTTTAACGGTGTGAGTCGCTTCATCGAACGAGCCAGTGGTTTCTAACGAATCCGAAACCAGCAACGTCAGCACGCGGCCGTCATGAGCCGCCGGAACGATGTCTTTGAGACGGTTCGACGCGCCTCCGCCTACTCGATGGTTGTATTCCGCGAGCGCTTCGTCTACTTTCCTTTCGTATTCCCGCAACATGGCATCGAGAGCTCGGGCGTGCATTTCACCTGATTTCAGGCTATTTGGCGCCCCGTGAACGCCTTCGGCGAGCCGAGAATAAGTGTTGACAGTGCGATAGAGCGCCAGCTCATATTCAACACCGACGGGAACTACGGGTTCACCCTTGCCTCGCAGTATCTCGTTAACACCACGATCAATTTGCCGGTAGAAATGCGCGAGATATTCATCTTTATCCTCTCGGTCACTGCTCGTCGTGAACATCACTCCTTTCGAGGAGCCGACGCCAGGGCCGGGACTGGCTCGATTGTCGCGGACATGATCCGGCTTCGCAGTGTTCATAAACGCATCGAAGCTAGTAGCCACGTGTTGAGGTAGCCGCACCTCCTCAGAATCGCTCGATGTACAGCGCAACATTCGCACATCTTTCTGGCTCAGCGCCAAAATGTAAAATGTTTTGTCTCTCGTCAGTTCGGGCAAGAGCGGGCGCACAAAAAAGTGCGGCCCGATGACAGCTTTACACTGCACGGGCTCGTTCAGCGATGTTACGCAAAAAGTTTCCTGCGAGCGGAATACTGCAATCGCGTTTCCTTTTTTGTGATCGCTCGAAATCGCGCGCCAATCCGCAACAGAATCCAGCAGCCGGCGAGCTTCTGAGCCGTTCTGCCGTACCTTTTCCTCAAGCGTGTGAAGGCACTGTTTCCATTGCAGCGCGTTTTGTTTAACGGCCTGATTAGCAGGCAGAACGCTCAGCGGCATATAAACGCTCAGACATGGACCCGGGCTTGCGAGCATCTGCTTCAGATCCTTGAGACATTCGAATGCAGCCGGTTCGGCTTTCATCGTAGCCATATTGTAGGAGACAGGTGGCACCAAGTGACGGTTACTGTCTCTTTTTACAGGGAAAACTTGAGCAAACGGCTGGCGCCCTCTTTGTGACTGAGGATAATTTCGACTCGGTTATCTGGAAGGAGTTCCGGAAAACGGTCGCCCCATTCGATTAATATCAGCGCAGGTTGGTGAAATAGGTCTTCGAGGCCGATGCGGCGTGCTTCCTCTAGCGTTTCAAGCCGGTAGAGATCTACATGATAAATAGCCACGGGGTCGCCATATTCATGGACGAGTGTGAACGTCGGACTGGAAACGTCTTCGGCATTTGCTGCGCCACGGCCTTCCACAATGCCCTTTACCAAAGTTGTTTTTCCGGTTCCAAGATCGCCTATTAGCAGCACGACGCCGCGATCAGGAAGCAGTTTGGCGAGTTTTCGACCGACGGCTCGCGTTTCCTCTTCGGAATGCGTTTCAAACTGACGCACGCACTTCGTTCATAGCGGCAGGCAGATACTTCAGGAGATCGGTTGCGAGCATGGCCTCTTCCCCCCATAGCCCAGCGGCCAATTCTCCCGCCCGGCCATGCAGCCACACGGCGGCGACAACCGCGCGCTTCCAGTCGTTTGGATGTTGGGCAATCATTCCTGCAATCATTCCGGTCAGAACGTCGCCCGTACCGCCGGTCGCCATAGCAGGACAGCCTGTCGGGTTCACCCAAGTTTCGCCATCGGGAAAGGCGATGATCGTGCGGTCGCCTTTGAGCACTATCGTCGCGCCGCTCTCTTGGCCAAGACCTCGGGCCGTACCGAGCCGGTCATCTTGAACGTCTTTGGCCGACTTCCCGATGAGCCGCCCCATCTCGCCTGGATGCGGAGTCAAGATACGGACTTTGTCCGTATGTGGCAAAGCCCCAGCGAGGGCATTCAAAGCGTCGGCATCCACAACGGCCGGGAGGTCGGCTTCCTTATAGAGCTGTTTTACGAAACGAACTGTCTCGTACGCTGTTCCAAGGCCGGGACCGACGGCCAGCACCGTCATTCCTTTCAGAAGCTCGGCTAACGGGCGCTCCAGCGGTTCGGTCATTAGCTCTGGCCGGTAGGATGCGACTGTTGGGAGCGCTACACTCGGGACCGCGACTGTGACCAAACCTGCTCCGCTGCGATACGAACCCAATCCTGCCATGGCGGGAGCTCCGCTTTTACCAAACGAACCCCCGATCACCAGGACATGACCGTACATACCTTTGTTAGAGTTGCGCGGGCGTCTGGCGAATAAAGGGCGAATGTTCTCGGCTGTGGTCAGATTGAGCCGGATGTTTGGGTTCGTTTCGTAAAGTTCGCTCGGGCTCCCGATCGCGACGACGATCAGTTTGCCCATGTGCTCGTAACTGGGCGACAGGCATTGACTTCGTTTTGGAGCGGTGAACGTGACCGTGTAGTCGGCGCGCACAAACTCCCCAGTTGGGTTCGTTTCGTCAGACGAAAGGCCCGAGGGGATGTCGATCGCCACCTTCTTAGCCAGCGGAAAGCGTTCGTTGATCATTCGGATTCCCTCGAGAGATGGACCTTTGGCGGGACCGCGCAATCCGGTTCCGAGAACGGCGTCGACAACGATGGACGCCAGATTGGCTTCGTTTTTGAAGTCGCGAGAAACGGGGCAGCCGCAGACATCGAGCATTTTCCGGTTGGCCAAAGCATTCCCGCTGAGGGTTTCGGGATCGAAGAGCTCGATGACGTTGAGATTGCGGCAGAGTTTTCGCGTGAAGAGCTGCCGCGCGACCACGAATCCGTCCCCTGCGTTATTGCCCTTGCCGCAAATGATAGCCACCCTCTGCTGATTTAAAGGCGCGAATGTCTCACGAAGAAAATCGACAACCCGGCTCCCGGCATTCTCCATGAGAATCAAACCCGGAATTCCGCGCTCGATGGTAAGGCGGTCGACCTCCCGCATCTCGGCAGCGGTCAGGATCTTCACGAGACTGCGACCTGTCGAGCGAGAAGCAAGGTCATGTCATCGTGAAGCTCGGGGCTTCCCGTCCAGCTACGAACTGCTTCAAGGACCGTTCGGATGATTTGGTGATCATCCTCGTGAGCGTGTTTTCTGACAAGCTCGATCAAGCGCTCCTCTCCGAACATTTCGCCGTACGCATTTTCGGGCTCCGTAATTCCGTCTGTGTAGCAGACCAGAAGATCCTGCGGCTCGACGGTGAGACAGCTCTCCTCGTACTTTGAAAACGGAAATGCGCCTACGACCGTGCCGTTCGAATCAAGCGGTACCACGCTGCCGTTGCGAAATAGCAAGGGCGACAAATGCCCCGCGTTTGTGTAGGTTAGGCTGCGGGCTTTTTCGTCAAATAGAGCGAAGAAGAAGGTCGCGTATTTTTCAGGCGAGGTATGCGCGCATAACTGCTGGTTCAATTGCGAGACAAGATTTGCGGTATCGAGCTCAGGAACAGAGGTGCACTCGTTTTCGCGAACAGGCTGGTATTGACTGAGTTGAGCGCGGAGAGTGGCCTGCAGAGTGGCCATTAAGAGCGCGGCCGAAATTCCTTTTCCCGCGACATCGCCGATAGCAAACGCAACCTTGCCGTTCGCGATCTCCTCGTAATCGTAGTAGTCACCCGAGACCATGCGGGCCGGATCGCACCGTACAGTCAATCTCAGAACGGAGCTGGGGGGCGCCTCCTTGGGATAGAGCTGGGTTTGTACTTCACGCGCAATTTCAAGTTCCGTTTGCAGCCGCTCTTTTTCCTTTTCGACGGAGAGCAGGCGTTGGAGATTGCCGGTCATCTGGTTGAAGGATTCTGCTAGTTCGCCGAGCTGATCGTGAGTGCGGATCGGGATGCGGTGGCTAAAATCGCCGTGAATGACGCGGCGAGTTCCTTCATAGAGTTGATTCACAGCGCGCGTTATGCGGCGTGAGAACGACACACCGATAAGCAACGCGACCAGCTCAACACATAAGAACAAAATCGCGACGGCGACGACAACATCGAACAAGATTCCGCGAAGAACTTCCGAGCTGGAGAAGAAGCTGCGCCACACAGCCGAAGGCCGGGAACCGACCACGAGAGCGCCAGGATGGGTGGTTCCAGCCTTCTCCAAATGCACATGCGGGCGGGTTGAGGCAAAGAAAACCGGGACATCAAAGCGACCCATCGATGGAGGGAAACGGCTGTGGCCCTGCGCATCGGGAGAGGCGGATGGCTCAAAGTTGAAATTGAAATTATCGGGATTATCGCGCGCCGAGATGCGAACATCTCCCGATTTGATGCGGCGGTGGCCCTCGTCCTCGGACTCGACGAGAGCGATAACCCCAAGATGAGGAACCAGGTTTTCAACGATTTCTTGGGAGAGCGGTGTTGTTATCGTGATTTCTTCCTGGTGGTCGATGACGTGAGCCCATCCGTAAAAAAGGCCATTTCGAAAGAGTAGCCCGTTTGTGTCCTGCCAGCCCGGAGGCACTTGAAGATCCGGAGCATCGGGAGGACATCGATAATCACCGGCGGGATCTTTTATATACACGGCCATATGCGGAAGCGCGGCGCTGTAAAGCTGCGTGATTTCTCGAGCGGCAGTGCGGCGCTCCGTGGGAGCAAGTTTTCGCAGTGTCTCAACTGCATTGTGGACTGAATCGAGGCGTCGATCGAGCGCTGAGCTGGCGAGATAAATTGCAAGCTCGCTCATGACGGCCCATGTGGCGAGGCCGAACAGCACGAAGAGCAGAATAACCGGGAGCACGCCGAAGAGGCCGTAGACAAACAGCAGGCGATTGCGGAGGCTCCAAAGCGGATTGCGATTGGCGTAACGGAACCCGCGAAAGAGCAGAATGATCGCGAACGGTATGAGGAAGAGGAGGTCGATGAAGAGCAGGCCGCCTTGGCCGGTGAAATAGAAAATGAGGGCGAGCGCGAAAGTGATGAAAAAAGTAATGCCGACTGTGCCGAGAACTTGCTTGGCTTGACGAAGTCGCTCGAGGATGCGCGGCATCATCTGAGATTATCGCGTGGGTCAGGGGGACTTTATTTCGCGATCCTCAGCGGCCCGAGGGGCAGGGCGATGGCGACGCAGGGACAGGGCCGGCGGGTTGAGTCTTGGGGTGGGGAGCGGGGGGCGCGGTCTCGTGATAAAACCAGTATCCATTGCGCGGCTGCAAGGAGGAGAGGCGGCGATCCGGCGGACGTATGCCGTTCTGCAGAAGCTGTCGCATGTCCTCCACCATAATCGGGTTGGTGGCGAAAACGTCGTGATTCAGCTCGAAATGGGTCAGCTCAAAGGCGGCACCGGCCTCGGAGATGTCAATCGTGTCGACGCCTGGGTGCGTGAACGGCTTTCCGTCCTTGACGTGGCCGGCGAGCACCGTTCGCTCGGTGAACGCCAGCGCGGCCCACATGGCCACGTCTACTTTTGACGCGTAAAGAGTAAAACGGCGCAATCCCAGTTGATTGAGCAAGGTCAGCCATTCGGCGCAGTAGTCCTGAGGCACGGCGGGAGCGGCCAGAACGATCTCGCCCAGTTCGGGACGAACCGGCGTACTGGCGGACTTTAGCAAGCTTTGTAGAAGAACGCGATTGCCCATGCTGTGAGCCACTAGATGCACGGTGCGCACACCTTTGATCTGTTGAAGTTGCGCGAGGAACTCTGCGAGGCTCTCGGCGGATTCGTCCGCCATGGTGCGGTCCTTGCCATACGCCAACAATTCGCCGCGAGAAGGCCAGGCGAACACGAAGGCAGGGCCGTCGAAATTGAGGTCGCGAACGAGCTGGGCGGCGCGCTGCACGGCCGCTTCAAACGGCACGTTGTAGCCGTGAATGAACACGAGCGCCGCGCCCGGGTAGAGGCGCGCGCGCGTTGCCACCGCGGAGCTTTCCGCGACGAGCTCGGCGGGACTGAGAAGCTGCTGCTTGCGGATCAGGAGTTTTTCGCTCTCCGTGGACCAGCCGACGGGCAGAGCGGGCTCGATCTTGCGTTTGTGCCAGGCTTCGGGATTGAACTGGCCGCCGGGCACGAGCACCGAGCTGCGGCCAAAGGACAAACCTCCAACCGAGTTGCCGAAGCGGGGCTGGTGGTTCGCCGGCATCGACTGGTTTTTTCGAATGGTGGCGAAGAACACGGAGACCTCTGCGGCGGATTCTTTGCGCAGCCGCAGCGCCTGTTGATACGCGCGGAGAGCGCCCGCGCTATCGCCGGATGCGGCCGCCAGCTTCGCCTTCGCGAATAGCACCTGTTCGGAATCCCCGTGAATGTCATGCCCCAGTTTCAAAAACTGAGCGGCCTCGTTCAGGTTGTGCAGAGCCGTCTCGAGCTCGGCCAAGTCCACGTAGATATCGCCGAGGAGCAGCGGATCGAGGTCGCCCTTCTCAAGCAGGTCCTGATTGCGGCGGAATACGTCCACGGCGGAGGCCTGTTCCTGTGCCGCGCGCTCCAGGTCTCCGGCAGTCTCGTAAATGTTCGTCAGAACGCCGGCAATCATCAATTCGTTCTCAGTCTGCAGGACGCGATCCTGGAACTGCATGCGGCGGACTTGCTTGGCGAGAGCGAGCGCGGCTTCGCGTTGCCCGAGCTTATCGGCCACGCCCGCGCGGAGAACCAGGACCTGGGCCAGACCGGCCTTGGTCTCCTCGCGCTCGGGGTCGCGCTTGATCGCGGCTTCGAGCAGCGCCTCGGCCTGTTTCAATCGCGTTTCCGCTTCGGAGATGTCGCCCCGATGCAATTGATAAATGACGAGCTGTTCGACCGTCTCGGCCAGCTTGCCTCCGGAACTGTCCGGGTTGCGGAGACGAATATCGACCGCTTCTTTGAGCATTTCGATCGCGAGATCCTTGCGGCCCATATTGTTCTGCACAAATTCGGCCTGCGCCTCTAGTTTCTGCGCGAGCTGAATGTCGGTTGGGCTAAACGCGCTGCGGTACGCCGCGAGCGAATCGGCGACGGCGCGGTCGGATTCGGCCGCACGGTCATTAGCGAACAGGGCCACGGCATACTGGTTCAGCGCGAGGGCAAGAAGCTCCGGCTCGGGAGGCTGCGCTGCCTTGCGGATGCGGACGAGCTCGGCGGCGGGTGCGAGCATTTTGGGGAACTGCTCTGTCGACATGAGCGCGAGCGCTTCAAGTTCGAGCGCGTCGCCGCGCTTGGGGTCATCGCGAGCCAGCCGGGCGCTTTCCGCGACGGCTTTTTCGGCGACTTTAAGCGCCGCGCAGGGATCCTTCGAGAGTTGGCGGGTGAAGTCGCCGAGGAGCTTCCGGTGTTCGTCCAAGTGCGTCGCCCCGAGTGATAGCAGCTTGCCGAAGGAGGCGGAGAGCATGATCAGCACCCCCGGACATAGAGCGCGGACAACACGCGGCGGCCACAATTTGGGCATTCCGGTTCTGCCATTTTATCGCTCTGCCTCGCGCCCTCTTTACAACATGTACTCTTTCGCGGTGTCGGGCTGCTCGTAACCGTCGAGCGTATGAATCTTGCGGAGCTTTTCAGCCCCGGCAGTCGGACGACGCATATTATCGCTGTGACTGCCTGCGTCCGGCTACGTCACCGGGAAGCATCGCCGACTACACGTCCAGGTGGATTCCTCTATCCTTGGCCGTTACGCACGAGCTTCCGGAACGAAAACGCTAATTCCGTAACGACTCTCGAATAAGCATCGAAGCGAAACGATACCCGAATGTTGGGAACGAGGTGTTCCCGACAAAATTGCTATTGCAAAAAGGTCCGTTCTCGCAATCACGATATCCGTTGTTCGGCGGCCAGTTTGATAGCCTTGATGCCCTGTTATTCGTATCTCAACGCCACCATAGGGTCGATCTTGGTTGCTCTGTGTGCGGGAATTGCCGCCGCAATCAAAGCAACTGCGAATACTAACACTGACGTGATCGCAAGCGTGAGAGGGTCTGCGGGCCGGACGCCGTAAAGAAAGGCGACCAGGAAACGGGTTAGGAACAACGACCCGATTACTCCAATTGTCAGGCC
>Ga0213875_10000410_pt1 | contig 37729 bp, 35 predicted proteins | sample BarmaccomBMRX_R8_FD_160105 | JGI IMG/M metagenome (GOLD analysis project Ga0213875, IMG submission 160105) | Root-associated microbial communities from Barbacenia macrantha in rupestrian grasslands, the National Park of Serra do Cipo, Brazil - RX_R8 | ecosystem: Host-associated > Plants > Roots...
CCACGAGGGCACGAGGCTGCCCAGCAATCCGATCGGCCAGCCGCGCGTGCCGCAATGCGCGGAAGACGGATCGGACGCCAAAGCGTCGCGACCGGGCTGGCGCAGTGCGGCCTCCGATTCGAGGCGGGCAGGCACGGGGAGAGTGCTGGGTTCCGACGACACCGGGGCGGCCAAGCAACGCCGGCGCGAGGCGGAGCGGATCCCCGCTCCCGCGCGCCGAGGGTCGCGCGACTCTGGCGGCCGCTCGGTTAATTTCGAGTCAACGGCCGCTGCAGCCGAGCAACCCCTTGGATGCAGACGCGCTACTCCTCCGCCGCCATCTCGCCGGGCGCCGCCATCATCGCATCGGCGACGAGGCCGGCATTGGCGCGGATCGCATGCTCGATCATGTCGGCCACCTCGGCATGGTCGCGCAGATAGGCCTTGGCGTTTTCGCGGCCCTGCCCAATGCGCTGCCCGTCATAGGAGAACCACGAGCCGGATTTCTCGACGACGCCCGCCTGCACGCCGAGATCGATCAATTCGCCCCGCTTCGAGACGCCTTCGCCGTACATGATGTCGAAATCGACCACCTTGAACGGCGGCGCCATCTTGTTCTTGACGACCTTGACCCGGGTCTGGTTGCCGATGATCTGGTCGCGTTCCTTGATCGCGCCGATGCGGCGTATGTCGAGCCGCACCGAGGCGTAGAATTTCAGCGCATTGCCGCCGGTCGTAGTCTCCGGATTGCCGAACATCACGCCGATCTTGAGGCGGATCTGGTTGATGAAGATCACCATCGCGCGCGAGCGCGCGATCGATCCCGTCAGTTTGCGCAACGCCTGGCTCATCAGGCGGGCATGCAGTCCGACATGGCTGTCGCCCATCTCCCCTTCGAGTTCGGCGCGCGGCACCAGCGCGGCGACCGAATCGATGACGAGCACGTCGATCGCGCCGGAGCGCACCAAAGTATCGGCGATTTCGAGCGCCTGCTCGCCGGCATCGGGCTGCGAGATCAGCAGATTGTCGACATCGACACCGAGCTTGCGCGCATAGGCCGGGTCGAGCGCATGCTCGGCATCGATAAACGCACAGGTGCCGCCGCCGCGCTGCGCCTCGGCGAGGACGTGCAGCGCAAGCGTCGTCTTGCCCGAGCTTTCGGGGCCGTAGATCTCGACGATGCGGCCGCGCGGCAACCCGCCGATCCCGAGCGCGATATCGAGCCCGAGCGAGCCGGTCGAGATGACTTCGGTGTCGGCGGCGGCCTCGCGCGAGCCGAGCTTCATGATCGAGCCCTTGCCGAAGGCGCGCTCGATCTGCCCCAGCGCCGCATCCAAAGCCCGCTGCTTGTCCATCGTTTCCCTGTCCAACAGGCGCAATGCGGGTTGCATGATCCGCTCCTCCGTTATTCCACAGCCCTCTTGGCCGCGCAACGCACCCATTGTACGCGATTTGTTCTGGAACACAAGGAGAACTTTGCCCCCCTCGCAATTCGACTGCGGCGGCGGCCTGCGCTGTACAGCGCGGCAACCGGCGGTTGTTCTTACAGGCCGGCTTTGCTGCCTCTGCAGCAAATCAGCAGCTAATTTTCTCGCACTGGTTGCACATAGAAGCCGTGATCGCGAGGGCTCCGCGCCCGATTTGAGTCATATCCGGGGGCCGCGCCTCCTGCCCCGGGTGACAGGGCAGATAAGGACCCGGCGATGCCGCGAACGTCGCAACCGAAATACTCTGGCGGGCTCCGCTCAAATCGGATCACACCCCGTCGTCTCAACTCGGGTCAAACAACTCCCTAGTGTCCTGAACCCGAAATCCGCATCCTTATTCTCCTCGTCATTCCGGGGCGGGAGCGCAGCTCGCGAGCCCGGAACCCATGAACACTGGCCTAAGAAAACCAGGAAAGGCCTGTGTTCTTGGGTTCCGGGCTGCCGCTGCACGGCCCCCGGAATGACAACAATAACTATCTAACGAACTTATCGTTCAGGATACTAGACGACCGATTTTTCACTCGAGCAACATCGCTGCGAATCGGCACCCTACGCCGGGAAGATGGCGAGCTTATGGCGCTATGCTCGCAAAGCCAGCCAGCCCGCCGTCCCGCTACCCGTCCGACCATATCGCGATCGGCGAAAGTCGGGCCGGAATTCGTCCGGGCAACACGCGCCGAATGAAACCGCAAAGGCCGGGACGCGCGGCCGGCACGCGGCGGCGATCTTCAAGGAGCGCGGAGGGGTGCGCCGCCGCAATCGATGCGGCGGGCCGTTCGGCCGCCCGCGAGACCTGAGGAGACCCGATATGAGCTTTCGCATCAGCGGCCTTCCGGCCGAAGATTTTGCGCCGCTTTTCGCGATGAGCGATGCCGCGCTCGCCGCTCGCGGCGCGGTTCGCCGCATCGCTGACGACCGCATCCCCGGCTATCCCTGCCGCGTCAGCCTGACCGATGCGCGGCCGGGGGACGAATTGCTGCTCGTCAATTACGAGCATCACCCGGTCGCCTCCCCCTACCGGATGCGATTTGCGATCTTTGTGCGCAAGGGCGAGCAGACCTATGACGCGGTCGACGAGGTCCCGGAGCAGCTGCGCTCGCGCATGCTCGCGCTGCGCGGCTTCGACCGCAACGCAATGATGGTGGGGTGCGAACTCGTCGACGGCCGCGAGCTGGCGGGCGCTATCGAGCGGCTACTTGCGCATTCCTGCGCCAGCTATTTGCACATCCATTTCGCGGCGCCGGGCTGCTACGCGGCCCGGGTCTTGCGGACATAGCCGCGGGCGGGCGCGCGCAGGCCCGCCCGAAATCCCCAGAACGCCGCAGGGCAGACGCGTTAGGCGTCGTGCCGTTCGGAGGCGCGCTCGACGGCGCTCGCGAAGGCGTGCTCCGCCCGGGATCCATCCGCGGCAGCGCTGGCGCCGTCGCTCGCGGGGACCCTGCGGTGCACAATTTCGCGAGCCTCGTGTTCCGAGAGAACGCCGATGCCGGCTCTTCTGAGCGCGGCCTCGACCCGGAGGCGTAATCCTCTCTCCCGCTCGGGAGAGAGACGCGGAGCCGGTTGCATATCGGCTCACCCCTTCCAGCCATTCTACACCGGTTAAACAACCATTGCGGGTTAACGATCCGTTGCGTCCCGCAATACGGTAAAATTTTTATCAACGCGCGCGTGAGCGACCTCAGACGTAATGCTCGGCTTGCGTCTCGTCGGCCCCGCGCAGCGATCCGACCCCGTTGAACACGGCGGTCAGCACGACCGCGACGAGCAGGTTCAACACGACGGTCGAGAGCGCGATGTAGCAGGGAAAGACGAAGCCGCCGATCTGCAGCGGGTAAATCGGCGCGAAGCCCTGCGAGGCCGCCATCGCCGTCCCGGTGACGATGCCGACGAGCCAGCCGAGCAGCAGCGCGCGGTCATGGAACCAGCGCGTAAACAGCCCGAGGACCACCGCCGGGAGGGTCTGGATGATCCATACCCCGCCGAGCAATTGCAGATTGATCGCGTATTGCAGCGGCAGGAAGACGATGAACACGAGCGCGCCGAACTTGACGACCAGCGACACCGTTTTCGCCATCTGCGATTCCTGCGCCGGCGTGCAATCCGGGCGGATGAACTCGCGATAGACGTTGCGCGTCCAGAGGTTCGAGGCGGCGATCGACATGATCGCGGCCGGCACCAACGCGCCGATCGCGACCGCGGCGAAGGCGACCCCGACGAACCAGTCCGGGAAGCTCATCAGGAACAATGCCGGGATCGCGAAATTGCGCGGGTATTGCTTGGCGAAGGTGGCGAATTCCGGCGCTTTGTCGACTCCCGCCGCGATCGCCATGAAGCCGAGCAGCGCGATCAATGCGAGCAGAAAGGAATAGGCCGGCAGCAAGGCCGCGTTGCGGCTGATCACGCGGCGGTTGCTCGAGCTGAGCACGCCCGTCACCGCATGCGGATAGAGGAAGAGCGCGAACGCCGAGCCGAGCGCCAGGGTGTAATAGGCGCTGTAGCTTCCCGTGCTCCCGGCCGGGGGAGCGGCGAGCAGAAGCTTCGCCGGCGGCACCGCCGCGAAGATCTTGTCGTAGCCGCCAAGCTGGATCGGGATCGCGACGATCGCGGCGATCACGGTAATCCAGATCAGCGCATCCTTGACGATCGCGATCGCGGCCGGGGCGCGCAGCCCGCTCGTATAGGTGAAGGCCGCCAGGATCACGAAGGCGATGACGAGCGGGGCGTCCGCCCAGTACCCCGAGCCCTCGATGCCGAGCGCCGCGATTACGACCTGGATGCCCACGAGCTGCAGGGCAATGTAAGGCATCGTCGCGAGGATCCCGGTGGCCGCGACCGCGAGCGCCAGCCACCTGTTGCCGTACCGGCCGCGCACGAAGTCGGACGCGGTCACATAGCCGTGCTGCCGCGCCACCGACCATAATCGCGGGAAGACGACGAACACGAAGGGATAGGCGATGATCGTGTAGGGCACGGCGAAGAAGCCGAGCGCCCCGGCGCCGAACATCAAGGCCGGCACGGCGATGAAGGTATAGGCGGTGTACAGGTCGCCGCCGAGCAGGAACCAGGTAACGACCGTCCCGAAGCGGCCGCCGGCCAGCCCCCATTCGTGCAGCAGATCGAGGTCGCCGCGGCGCCAATGCACGGCGACGAAGCCGAGCACCGTGATGAAGGCGAACAACAGGACGAAGACGATCAGGGCGACCCAGTTGATCGGCATGGCTTTCCCGGCGACGACGGCTAATGGCTGCGGGGATGGGTGGCGAAATAGACGACCAGCGTCAGCCCGGCGCTGATCGGTATCCACAACAGCTGATACCAGTAGAAGAACGGGATGCCGCCCCAGGCGGGCTCGACCGTGTTGTAGGTCGGGACGAGAGCGAGCGCGACGTACGGCAAGAGAAGCAGCACGTACCAGACCCGAGACGCCCGATGCTCGGGTATCCTGCTCTGCATGCGCCCTCCCTGCTTGTGGGTCGCGTCTCGACCGAAGCGCCGTAATACTGCCTAATTCTTGCCGATTAGCGCAAAGATTGCAAATCGCATTCGCGAATTAACCTGGCCCGCAGGGCGGCGGCGAGCGGCGCGTTTGTGGGGAGCACCGATATGCAAGCTTTCGCGAGAAGCCGCCCGGCCGGCCAGCCTCTCCGGCCGGCATAGCAGCCGCGGGTCAGGCGCAGACCGGGCGCGTTGACACTCGCCGGCACGCGCTCTAAGTGACCGTAAGAGTTGCGCGAGTGCCGCGCCAAACCATGCAACCGCCCGGCTTCCTGGTGGACCGCCTCCGATGAGCTTTCCCGACCGGCCGCTGTCGCCGCATTTGCAGGTGTATCGCTGGCAGCTGACCTCTGTGCTGTCGATCCTGCATCGCATGACCGGGGTGGCGCTGAGCGCCGGGACGCTGCTGCTGGTGTGGTGGCTGGTCGCCGCCGCCTCCGGGCCGGCGCGGTATCACGAAGTACAGGTCTTTCTCGCATCCTGGCCCGGCCGGGTCCTGCTGTTCGGCTGGAGCTTTTCGCTGTTCTACCATCTGTGCAACGGCATCCGGCACCTGATGTGGGACACCGGGCACGGGATCGATCTGCGGGGCACCTATGTCAGCGGCTGGATCGTCGTGATCGCCTCGACCCTGATGACGGCGGCGGCCTGGGCCCTCGCGCTGGAGGGCGGGAGATAGCCGAGATGGCATTGCCGCAGACGCACGCACCGATGCGCTCCCCGCTGGGCCGGGCGATCGGGCTCGGCTCCGCGAAGGAGGGCGTCGAGCATTGGTGGCGCCAGCGCATCAGCTCGATCGCATTGGTGCCGCTGACGCTGTGGTTTGTCGTGGTGGTGATCCGACTCGCGGGCACCGGGCTCGACGCCTTTACCGCCTGGATCGGCCACCCGGTGCCGGCCGTGGTCATGGTGCTGCTGCTGAGCGCGACCTTCTATCACGCCGATCTCGGCCTGCGGGTCATCGTCGAGGATTACGTCGCGCCCGAATGGGTCAAGCTCGTGCTGATCATCTTGATTCGGCTGGGCTGCATCGCGCTGGGAGTCGCCGGCGTGTTCGCGGTGCTCAAGATCGCCCTCGCCGCCCCGTAACCGTCCGCGCCCGATCGGAGCTCCCCCATGCCCTCGGCCTATTCGATCACCGACCACACCTACGATGTCGTCGTCGTCGGCGCCGGCGGGGCCGGGTTGCGGGCGACCCTCGGCTGCACCGTCGAAGGGCTGAAGACCGCCTGCGTCAGCAAGGTCTTCCCGACCCGCAGCCATACAGTGGCGGCGCAGGGCGGGATCGGCGCCGCGCTCGGCAATATGGGCGAGGACGACTGGCGCTGGCATATGTACGACACGGTCAAGGGCTCCGACTGGCTCGGCGACCAGGACGCCATCGAATACATGTGCCGCAACGCGATCCCTGCGGTCATCGAGCTCGAGCATTTCGGCGTGCCCTTCTCGCGCACCGAGGCCGGGCAGATCTACCAGCGCCCGTTCGGCGGGCACATGATGGAATACGGCGAAGGCCAGCCCGCCAACCGCGCCTGCTGCGCCGCCGACCGCACCGGCCACGCGATCATCCATACGCTCTACCAGCAATGCCTGAAGAACAACGCCGAGTTTTTCGTCGAGTATTTCGCGCTCGACCTGTTGATGGATGACGAGGGCGCCTGCCGCGGCGTCATGGCGTGGAATTTGGAAGACGGAACGCTGCACCGGTTCCGCGCCCATATGGTGATCCTCGCGACCGGCGGTTACGGCCGGACCTACTTCTCCTGCACCTCGGCCCACACCTGTACCGGCGACGGCAACGCGATGGTGTTGCGCGCCGGGTTGCCGTTGCAGGACATGGAGTTCATCCAGTTCCACCCGACCGGCATCTACGGCGCCGGCTGCCTGATCACCGAAGGGGCACGCGGCGAAGGCGGCTATCTGACCAACAGCGAGGGCGAGCGCTTCATGGAGCGCTACGCGCCGCACGCCAAGGATCTGGCCTCGCGCGACGTGGTCAGCCGCGCGATGACGATCGAGATCCGCGAAGGCCGCGGCTGCGGGCCGCAGCAGGACCACATCCTGCTGCATCTCGAGCATCTCGAGCCGCGGGTGCTGCATGAGCGGCTGCCGGGCATCTCGGAGACGGCCAAGATCTTCTCCGGCATCGAGGTCACGCGCGAGCCGATCCCGGTCCTGCCGACCGTGCATTACAATATGGGCGGCATTCCGACCAACTATCACGGCGAGGTCCTGCGGCCGACCGAGGCGGACCCGGACGCCGTCGTGCCGGGGTTGATGGCGGTCGGCGAGGCGGCCTGCGTTTCGGTCCACGGTGCCAACCGGCTCGGTACCAACTCGCTGCTCGACCTCGTCGTGTTCGGCCGGGCGGCGGCGCAGCGCGCCGCGGAGGTGGTGCAGGCCGGGACCGCGCACGCGCCCTTGTCGAACACCGTCGGCGACGAGACCGTGGCGCGGCTCGACGCGGTGCGGCACGCCGCCGGGCCGCGCAAGACCGGCGAGATCCGCATGGACATGCAGCGGGTCATGCAGAACAACTGCGCCGTGTTCCGCAGCGCCGACATCCTGCGCGAGGGGGTCGACAAGATCGACGAGGTGGCGAAAAGCTTTGCCGATCTCGGGGTGACCGACCGCTCGATGATCTGGAACAGCGATCTCGCCGAGGCGCTGGAGCTGGAAAACCTGCTCGAACAGGCGGTCGTGACCTTGCATTCGGCGGAAAACCGGCCGGAGTCGCGCGGTGCGCATGCGCGCGAGGACTATCCCGAGCGCGACGACGAGAATTGGATGAAGCACACCGTCGCCTGGCTCGACGGCGACGGGCGGGTCAGGATCGGCTACCGCCCGGTGCATCTCTTCACCTTGTCGAACGAGGTCCAGGTCTTCCCGCCGAAGACCCGGACCTATTGAGCGGCATCTCGCGGAGGTTGCGATCATGAAAAAGCGCATCGATCCGGCCGCGTTGACGCCGGTTGTCGGCACCTTCTATCCGCCGCCCTTCGACGAGCCGTGCCGCGCCCGCGAGCGCAGGAAGCTCGGCGATGCGGCGGGGCTGACGCAATTCGGCATCAACCTCTTGCGGCTGCCGCCCGGCGCCTGGTCGAGCCAGCGGCATTGGCACACCGGCGCCGACGAATTCGTCTATGTGCTGTCGGGTGAGGTCGTCCTCGTCACCGATGCCGGCGAAGAGGTGCTGCGGCCTGGCGACGCCGCCGGCTTTCCCGCCCAGGACACCAACGGCCATTGCCTGCAGAACCGCTCCGAGCGCGAGGCCGAAGTGCTCGAAATCGGCACACGGGTTGCCGGCGACAGCGCGCATTATCCCGATATCGACATGGTGGCGCCGCCCGGCGGCAAGCCGGCGATGTACACGCGCCGCGACGGGACGCCCTACACCGATCTGCGCCGCCGCGGGCCCTGACCCCTGCGGGCTGCGCGATGATGATTTGGGAGCGTTGATGGCCGAATTTCGACTGCCCGCGAACTCGAAGGTCGGCACCGGCCGGACCTACCCCGCACCGGCCGACGCGAAGCGGGTGCGCCGGTTCCACATCTATCGCTGGAACCCGGAGGACGGGAAAAACCCGGTTATGGACACCTACGGCGTCGATCTCGATGCCTGCGGGCCGATGGTTCTCGACGCGCTGCTCAAGATCAAGAACGAGATCGACACGACCCTGACCTTCCGCCGCTCGTGCCGCGAGGGGATCTGCGGCTCCTGCGCGATGAACATCGACGGCACCAATACGCTCGCCTGCGTCAAGGCCATCGACGACGTGAAGGGCGACGTCAAGATCTACCCGCTGCCGCACATGCCGGTCGTCAAGGACCTCGTCCCCGACCTGACGCACATCTTCGCGCAGTACCGCTCGGTGCAGCCCTGGCTGCAGACCGACACCGCGCCGCCGCCCGACCGCGAGCGGCCGCAATCGGTCGAGGAGCGCGATCAGCTGAACGGGCTGTGGGAGTGCATCCTGTGCTTCTGCTGCACGACGTCGTGCCCTTCCTATTGGTGGAACGGCGACCGCTATCTCGGCCCCGCCGTGTTGTTGCAGGCCTATCGCTGGATCGCCGACAGCCGCGACGAGCACACCGGCGACCGCCTCGACAACCTCGAGGACCCGTTCCGCCTTTATCGCTGCCACACGATCATGAACTGCACCCGCACCTGCCCGAAGAACCTCAACCCCGCCAAGGCCATCGCCGAAATCAAGAAGCTGCTGGTCATGCGGCGGTAGGGTCGCGGGGCAAGGCGCACCGCAGCGCCGCGTCTCAGCTGCCCTGCCGCTCGCGAAGCTGCGGGATGAACAGGTCCTTCCACGAGGCCGCCTGCGATTTGATCAGGCCCGTCTCGTACATGAAGTTGCTGATCGCCATGACGCGTTGCGGGGTCGTCGTGAACACGATCGCGGGGTCGTGCAGCAGGGCTTCGATGTCCGCCTCGGCGCTGCCGCGGTCGCCCGAAAGCTCGATGTAGTCCGCCGCCGCGGCGGCCGGCGCGGCCTCGATCGTGTGCAGCGCGTCGGCCATGGCCGCCAGCACCGCCTTGATCACCTTGGGATTGGCCTGTGCGAACGCGTCGCGCGTCACGATCATCGTGAAGGTCGCCGGGCCGCCCAGGATCTCCGAGGAGGTCGTCACGGTGTGGATATGCCGGTCCTTCAGCTCCTCTTCCTGGTAAGGCGGGGAGGCGAAATGCGCGACGATCTCGCCGTGCGGCGACAGCAGCGCGGTCATCGCGTCGGGATGCGACAGGGACACCGTCAGGCGGTCGAGCTTTGCGTAATTCGCCGGGCCATAGGCCTGCGCCGCCGCCATTTGCAGGAACAGCGCGGCGCCCGACACCTTGACCGCGGGAAGCGCGATCCGATCGGTCTCGGTGAAGTCTTGCACCCGGTGGATCTCCGGGTTCCTCGTGTTGAGGAACATCGCCATCGAGCTCATCGGGGTCGCGACGCTGATCGCGCTCGCGGTGCCCCGCGTCTTTGCCCAGAGCGTCAGGAAGGGCGGCGGGCCCATCGCGACGAAATCGGCTGCGCCGCTCAGCAGCGCGTCATTGATCGCGCTCGGCGTGCCGAGCGTGACCCAGCGCACGGCGAGGCCGTGAAGTCCGGCCGCCTCGGCATGGCGCTCGATCAGCCGATCGTGCTCCATCAGCATCAGCGGCAGATAGGCGATCCCGTATTGGCGGGCGATGCGGATTTCGGGATCGCCGGCCGATGCGATCCCCGCGCTCGCGAGCAGGAGCAGCAGCGCCAATGCCGCCTTCATTCCGCGGACCCCTGCGCTTCTACGCCCAGCAACCGCGCGGCGTTGCCGAACAGGGCCTTGTCCAGCACCTTGTCGGAGAAGGGCAGCCGGGCGAAGCGTTCCACGGTTTCCTTGAAAGGCAGCGCGGGGTAGGCGGTCCCGAACAGAAAGCGATCCTGCAAATACCCGTTTGCCGCCTCGACATACATCTGCCATCCCGGCAGGAACAGGTACATGTCGGGCGACACCCAGACGTTCTTCCGCCGGAACGCCACGCCCAAGATCTCGGTCACCCACGGCCACGAGCCGTGCGCCGAGACGATCTGGAGCTTGGGATGCCGGGCGGCGATGCGGTCGATCTGCACCGGGTTGCTGTAGGTCAGGTCGGGACCGGCATTGCCGCCGGCCATCAGCAGCACCGGCAGCCCCGCATCTTCGCAATCGCCGAAGATCGGCGCGAGCGCGGGATCGTCGGCATATTTCGGGTCGTCGGAGCAGCCGCTTTCGATCACCACCCCCTTGAAGCGGCCGGCTTCGACGAGTTGCCGCAGTTCCGCGCGCGCCTCTTCGACATCGCCGGTGCCGAGACACGCGTAGCCGACAAAGCTTTGCGGATGGCGCAAGACCACCGCCTCGATCGCGGCGTTTGAGACCGCGCCCAGGCGCGTTCCCGGTGCGCGGCCAGTGATGACCCCCAGCCGCACCCCCGCCTCCGCCATTTCGGCGAGGCAGCCGGGAAGCGAATGCGCCTCGTAGGAGGGCGGCGGCGCGAAGCCGAGATCCCGCGTCATGTGCATGATGCGGGTCTTGTCCCAGTACAAGGCCATTGTCTCGAAGCCGGGCGCCGGCGGGCGAACCCGCATGTCGATGACGTCTCTCAAGCGGAATCCTCCCGGAATTGCGGCCGCGGCACCGAGCGCCCGAGCTCTGACCGGCGGCGTCATTCTGCCATGCGGACGAAGCGGGCGGGAGCAGCCGATCGGCGGGCATCCGGGTCGCCGCCGCGACGGCGCGGCGCTATTCGATCGCGATGCTGACGACGTTGCGCGCGTCGCGGCCGCCATGCTTGTCGCCGGGCATGACGATGCGGAAATTGTCGAGCGGCTTGCCGTCGCGCTCATAGGCGACCAGCGCGGCCTTGCCGCCGAAATCGGGAGCGATTTCGCCGGTCGAGGTCACCACAACATAGCCGTCCGAGGCGGTAACGCGGATCGCATGCCGCACTTCGGCGTCCTTCGCCGCGTCATCGATCCCGCCGGCCGCGCCGATCAGCGACCACAGCAGCACGCCGGTAAAGCTCGCAGTCACCGAGCCGCGCTCCGTCTGGTACGAGACATCGGCGTGTTCCGCCGGCATCTTCCTCAGCTCGTCGATCGTCCAGTGGTGCGGCACCTTCACCTTCCCTTGCAGCGACAGGACCGGCGTCTGCGCCGCCGCCGTGGCGACGAGCAGCATCGCCGCGACGACCGACGCCGCGGCGCGCAAAAGTAACGCCGTCGCCGCTCCATCCCGACGCGCGCTGAGCTTCATGATCGGCCTCGATGTCTGTCCGTTGTATCGCGCAGGCTATATCGCCGAGTGCCGCCGCGCTACTCCCGGCCGCTGGCTCGCCGAGCCGGCGCTCGCTCTTCGATGGCGGCTCCAGCACGGAGGGCGCGTGCGCCACGAGGGCGGCGATGTCGCGCTCGCAGTCATGGCGGCAAACACCTATGTAACGCACACGACCGGCGCCATCCTCACGGTCGACGCGGACCGGCGGCTTTCGGCCGAGGGCCCGGCTTTGACAGGAAAGGTCCCGTGATGGCGGGAATCGCCCGGCAACGGGAGATCATCGACAGACGCGCCTTGGGGCAGCGGCTTGCCGAAGCGGCGGCCTCGGTTGCGGCGCCGGCGCTTGATCGCGGCCCGGTGCTGGCGGTGCTGAAAGCCGCGCTGGCGGCCGGCCGCGACGAAGTTCGGCACCGCTTCGAGGCGGAAGGCGACGGCGCGCGGGTCGTGCGCGAGCAATGCTTCCTGATGGACCAGCTGATCCGCACGCTCTTCGACCTCGCGACCGAGCGGGTTTATCGCTTGGCGAATCCGACCTCGGGCGAGCGGCTGGCCTTGGTCGCGGTCGGCGGTTATGGGCGCGGCGAGCTCGCCCCCTACTCCGATCTCGACCTGTTGTTCCTGCTGCCTTACAAGCAGACCCCCTACACCGAGCAGGTGATCGAGTACCTGCTCTATCTGCTGTGGGACCTCGGCCTCAAGGTCGGGCATGCGACCCGTTCGGTCGAGGATTGCCTGCGCCACGCCAAATCGGACCTAACCATCCGCACCGCGCTGCTGGAAGCGCGCTATCTGTGGGGCGACCAGGCGCTGTTCGGCGAGCTGCGCAAGCGCTTCGACGGCGAGATCGTCAAGGGGAGCGCGGCCGCCTTTGTCGAAGCGAAGCTGGCCGAGCGCGACGCCCGCCACGTCCGTGTCGGCGACAGCCGCTACCAGCTCGAACCCAACGTGAAGGAGGGCAAGGGCGGGCTCAGGGATCTGCATACGCTGTTCTGGATCGCGAAATACATCTACCGCACCGATGACGTGCGCAAACTGGTCGATCTGAGCGTGCTGTCGGCCGAGGAATGCCGGCGGTTCGACCGCGCGCAGACCTTCCTGTGGACGGTGCGCTGCCACCTCCACTATCTCGCAGGCCGCGTTGAGGAGCGGCTGACTTTCGATCGCCAGACCGAGATCGGCGGCCGCATGGGCTACACCGACCATGCCGGGACGCTCGGGGTCGAGCGCTTCATGAAACACTATTTCCTGGTCGCGAAGGATGTCGGCGACCTGACGCGAATCTTCTGCGCGATCCTCGAAGCCGATCAGCAGCGCCGGCGCCGCCTGTCCTGGATGCGCTGGGGCGGCGTGCGCGCGCTCGGCGGGTTCATCGTCGATGGCGGGCGGCTGACGATCCCTTCGGAGAACTTCTTCAAGGATGACCCGGTCGGGCTGCTGCGGCTGTTCCATATCGCGCAGGAGCACGAGCTCGACATCCACCCCCGGGCGTTGCGCGCCGCCAAGCGGTCGCTGCGCCTGATCGGCCCGAAGCTGCGCGAGAATTCCGAAGCGAACCGGCTTTTCCTCGAGATTCTGACCTCGCGCAAGGACCCCGAGACCGCGCTGCGCCGCATGAACGAGGCCGGCGTCTTCGGGCGCTTCATCCCCGATTTCGGGCGTGTCGTCGCGCAGATGCAGTACGACATGTACCATGTCTACACGGTCGACGAGCACACTCTGTTCGCGATCGGGATTTTGCACAAGATCGAGACGGGCGCGCTGAAGGACGACCACCCGCTGGCGGTGCAGGTCATGGGCGAGATCGTCTCGCGCCGGGCGCTCTATCTCGCGGTGTTGCTGCACGACATCGCAAAGGGCCGCGGCGGCGACCATTCGGTGATCGGCGAGCGGATCGCCTACAAACTCGGGCCGCGCCTCGGGCTGTCCGCCGAAGAGACCGAGACGGTCGCCTGGCTGGTGCGCTGGCACTTGCTGATGAGCGGCGTCGCCTTCAAGCGCGACATCGACGACCTGCAAACGATCCGCGATTTCGTCGAGCGCGTGCAATCGCCCGAGCGGCTCAAATTGCTGCTCGTGCTGACCGTCGCCGACATCCGCGCGGTCGGGCCGAAGGTGTGGAACGGCTGGAAGGCGGCCCTATTGCGCGAACTCTACTACCATGCGGTCGCGGTCATTTCCGGCGGGCTGACGGTCGAACGGCAGGAATCGCGGATCGCGGCGGCGCAGGAGGCCGTTCGCCGATTGCTCCCCGATTTCAGCGAGGCGGATTTCGCCGCGTTCACGAGCCGCGGCTACCCGTTCTATTGGCTCACCGTCGACGCCGAGACCCATGCCCGGCACGCCCGCCTGATGCGCGGCGCCGATGCGAGCGGGGCGCCGCTGACCGTCGAAAAACGCATCGACGAGGGGCGCGCCGTCACCGAGGTGACGCTCTACACCGCCGACCATCCCGGGCTGTTTTCCCGCATTGCCGGCGCCTTGGCGGTCAGCGGCGCCGATATCGTCGATGCCCGCATCATGACGATGACCAACGGCATGGCGCTCGACACCTTCTATATCCAGGACCATGAGGGTCGCCCGTTCAGCCGCCGCGACAAGCTCGCCAAGCTCGCCGTCGTGTTCGAGAACGTGCTGACCGGCGATTTGAAGCCGCACCGCGAGCTGGCGCGGCCGCCCGCCTATCCCAGCCGCACCCGCGTCTTCACCGTGACGCCGCGCGTGCTGATCGACAACAAGGCGAGCCAGTCGCACACCGTGATCGAGGTCAACGGCCGCGACCGCCCCGGGCTCCTTTACGAGCTGACCCGCGAATTGACCCGGCTCAACCTGCAGGTGTCGAGCGCCAAAATCTCGACCTATGGCGAGAAGGTGGTCGACGTGTTCTACGTCAAGAACCTGTTCGGCCATAAGGTCGAGCACACGGCCAAGCTCAACGAGATCCGCACCACCCTCGAGGCGGTGCTGGGGCGCGGCAACGAGGCCGCCGCCGCGAGCGCCGCGCCGGTGCGCCGCCCCCGGCGCTCCCCCCCGAACATCGCGGCCGAATAGGTCTCGCTCAACGCGGCGTCGGCTGCGTCAAGAAACGGTGGGCGATCGCGGCATGCATCGCGATCCCGACCGCCATCGCGTCTTCGTTGAGGATCATTCGGTTGGAGTGGCACGGCGCCACGTGACCGTGCTCGTCGCCTCCCTCGGGCATGACGCCGAGAAACATCATGCAGCCCGGCATGCGCTCCAGCACATAGGAGAAATCCTCCGCTCCCATGAACGGCGCCGGCATTGGAATGTAGTTGTCGGCGCCGAGCAGCTCGGTCGCAATCTCCCGCGCGAAGCCGACGAATTCCGCATCGTTGACCGTCACCGGATAGCCGGCCCTGATTTCGACATCGGCCTCGCACAGATGCGCCGCCGCGATATTGGCGGCGACCCGGCGGATGCCCTGAAGCGCATTGTCGCGCGCCGCCTCGGAGGTCGTCCGCAAGGTCCCGAGCATCTCGACCGTCTCGGGAATGACATTACTGGCAGTGCCGCCGGCAATCTTGCCGCAGGTCAAGACGATCGGATCGAACACATTGGTCCGGCGCGTCACCATGGCGTGCAGGGCCACCCCGATCTCGCAGGCGACCGGCACCGGGTCAACCGCGAGATACGGCATCGAGGCATGGCCGCCGCGGCCTCTGACCCGGATGTTCCAGGTATCGACCGAGGCCAGGATCGGGCCTGGCCGACCGGCAATCGCGCCCGCCTTGAAATTCGGGAAGATGTGCAGCGCGAAGGCGGCATCGGGTTTGGGATCGGCGTCGAGCAGGCCGTCCTCGATCATCCGGCGCGCCCCGGCGTGACCTTCCTCGCCGGGCTGAAACATGAATTTTACCGTGCCCGGCAGCGCCTCGCGATGGCGGTGCAGCAGGTGGACGGCCTGCACCAACATCGCGGTGTGCGCGTCGTGGCCGCAAGCATGCATGCGGCCCGGAATGGCGCTGGCGAAATCGAGCCCGGTCTCCTCCGGCATCGGCAGCGCGTCCATGTCGCCGCGCAGCAGGATCGTGCGACCGCTCTGCGACCCGGCCTTGCCGCCGGTCAGCGACACGATGAGACCGGAGGTCGAGGTCCCTCGGCGGATCTCGACATCGAGACCCTGCAAGGCGTCGAGCACCGCCTCGGTGGTCCGCGGCAGGTCGAGCCCGAGCTCGGGGTTGGCATGGATGCGGCGGCGCAAGGCAATCGCGGCGGGCAATGCCTCTCGTGCCTCGTCGAGAAAGCCGTCGAGCGGGATTTGATCCGGCATTTATGGTCCTTCATATGCGGCGGTCATGACGCGATCCTATCCTTTGCGGATCGTCCAGCCGACTCTGTTGCACGGCGCCGGTCCGGCTCCGCTCGGCGGGCGCAACCGAATCTGCCGACGATCCCGCGACGAGATGGCCGAATCGGGCTGGCGCGGCTAGTATGCGCGCTCGCGCGCCGCGAGCGACGCAGCGAATAGCCGCCGCGACAAAAGCCGTCGGGGCGTCCAGCGGAGCCGTCATGCCGAACGAAACGATGCAGCGCGCGGGACAGGGCGCCGAGGATGCCGGCAGCGTCGATGCCCTGATCATCGGGGCCGGGTTCTCGGGTCTCTATCAGTTGCTCTGTCTGCGCGACCGGCTCGGTCTCAGGGCGCAGCTGCTGGAGGCCGGCGACGGGGTCGGCGGCACCTGGTACTGGAACCGCTATCCGGGCGCGCGATGCGATTCCGAGAGCCACTGCTACGCGTATTACTTCTCGGACGAATTGCTGCAGGACTGGACCTGGTCGGAACGCTACCCCGAGCAGCCGGAGATCCTGCGCTACCTGAACCATGTCGCGGACCGGTTCGATCTGCGGCGCGATATCCGTCTCGGCACGCGCGTGACGGCGGCGCATTACGATGCGGCTGCGAACCTGTGGCGGGTGACGAGCGAAAGCGGCGAGCGGTTCACGGCGCGGTTCTTGATCACCGCCGTCGGCTGCCTGTCTTCGGCCAACATCCCGAATATCCCGGGGCTCGACCGCTTCGCGGGCGCCTGGTACCACACCGGGCAATGGCCGCATGAGGGGGTCGATTTCGGCGGAAAGCGGGTCGGCATGATCGGCACCGGCTCGACCGGCATCCAGGCCGCGCCGGTGATCGCGCAGCGCGCCGCCCATCTCACGGTGTTCCAGCGCACCGCCAATTACAGCATCCCGGCGCGCAATGCGCCCTTGACCGATGCATTCAAGCGCTGGGCCAAGGAAAATACCGCCGAACTGCGGCAGCTGATGCAGGCCACTCCGAACGGGCACCCCTTTTCCATTTCGGAGCGTTCGGCGCTCGATGCGAGCCCGGAGGAGCGCGACGCGATCTACGAGTCGGCTTGGGAGAAAGGCGGCCTGCAGTTCCGCGCCGCCTTTCGCGACCTGCTGGTCGACAAGGCGGCGAACGACACCGCGGCCGCGTTCATTCGCTCCAAGATCCGGCAGGTCGTCAGCGAGCCGTCGGTCGCGGCGATGCTGACCGATATCGATCATCCGTTTGCGACCAAGCGCCCGCCCATCGACACCGGATATTTCGAAACCTTCAATCGCGACAACGTCACGCTGGTGGATGTGCGGGCGAGGCCGATCGAATGCATCACCGCCACAGGTATCCAGACGCGCGACGGCGCCGAATACAAGCTCGACACGATCGTCTTCGCGACCGGGTTCGACGCGATGACCGGCCCGCTGCTGGCGATCGATATTCGCGGGCGCGACGGGCGCTCGCTGCGGGAGGCGTGGCAGGCCGGGCCGCGCACTTATCTTGGATTGCAGGTCGCGGGCTTCCCCAACCTGTTCACGATCACCGGTCCGGGCAGCCCGTCCGTGCTCTGCAACATGCCGGTCGCGATCGAGCAGCATGTCGAATGGATCACCGGTTGCATTGCGCATATGCGCGATTGCGGCTTCGCGCGGATAGAGCCGGACGCCGAGGCGATGGAACAGTGGGTCGCTCACGTCAACGACGCGGCGAACGCCACGCTGATGCCGCAGGCGAAGCACTCCTGGTATCTGGGCGCCAATGTGCCGGGGAAGCCGCGGGTCTTCATGCCCTATGCCGGCGGCATGGCGCGATACCGCGAAATCTGCGCCGATGTCGCGGCCAAAGGCTATAAAGGCTTTGCCCTGAGCGCCTGATCGCGCAGTCGAGCCTCGGCAATCACTCGCCGGCGGCGGCCAAGGCGACGCGCCCGACGATGCCGAGGCGCGAGATCGTCCTGCGGCGGCTGAAACAGGCCGCCGCGCGCGTCGCGGAAATAGCGTTCGAGCGGCAGCGCGCAAGTGAGGCTGAAGCCGCCAGCGGCGCGTAGCGCGGTTTCGGTCACGGAACGGGCGGTGTTCGTGCAGAGATACTTGGCCGCGGCGATCTGAGCGCCGAGCGCCGCACCCGACAGACTGCCATCGACGGCGCCCCGCGCCATGTCGTGCAATACCGCGCGCGGCGCGGAGCGCGATGTCGATCTCGCCGATCCATTGCTGGATGTGCGGCTGGGTCGCGATCGGTTCGCCGAGCGCCGCCGGTACCCGGCCGTTGGCATAGGCGCAGGCGGCGTCGCAAGCAGCCTGCCCGATCCCGAGATAGACCGCGGCGATCGGCAGCGCCCAGGCACTGCCGCCGGGCCGCCGCAGCGACCTCCGCTGTGGCCGGGCTGGCTCAGAATTGTCGAGCGTAGACTGGAATTCAGGGTGGATGATCCGGGAAACGGCTGCACAGCGCCGGCTCCTCGCATTTTACGGCTCGGCAGCCGAACGCGACGAAGCGCCGCATCAATCCTGTGCGCTCGTAGGCCTGCAAGGAAGCGGCCATCTCGCATGACAGCCCGATTTCTTCTTTCTGGCAGCCTCGAAAATCGAGGGCGCGCGAGAGCTTCCGTTTATCGGAGGCCCCGAGAGTGTCCGCAAACGCCCCGGTCAGCTGTGTCCAACAACCGTCGCATGCCCAATCGACGTGATTTTTGGGGCACGACCGTTGAAGCATGGCCTGCCATCGCGCCCAGACCCCGCCATTATCCGTTCTTGCCGGCCCGCTGAGCGTGATCACGACAATAGATGAGAACGAAAGATCCGATTGTTCGCTTCATTTGCCCTTTAATGGCAGCCTAGCGACAACCAAAAGCACCGCACAGGAACGATTCCGCTCGCCATCAGCGAGTACGACCGGTCAGGATCAGTCGAATGCCGGGAATGATTGAAGCCAAGCTTGGGACATAACTCGGCTGTTTATTTCCATTCTGATCGATTCCGAATTTACCGCTGTCCTGCAGCGCCCTGGCGAAGTCAACGGGATCGGTCTTACCCTCTATAATCATTCCATTCGTCGCGACAAACGATCGAAGACCTGCCGCATAGTTCGCGAACGTCGCCACACTGCCGTCTTGTCGCGCCACCATATACCCGGTGGCGTATGGCGCTGGATAATGAAGGCTGAAGAAATTATTGCCCTCGGTTGCGAAACGACCTCCTTCGCCCCACCCGGATTTTTGGCCGCGAGGCCAAGGATGTTCTCGACCGGTATTCCGAGCCGGTCGGCGGCGGGTTGCGTGTCGGCGAGATGCGCGTCGACGAAGCGCGCCTTCCCCTTTGGCCCGACACCTCTCTGGGCGGCGACCGGCTGAGCGTCGCTATCTTCCGTCGCGTCGTCCGTTGTCCATTTGCCGCCGTCGGGATTGCCGGCCGGGATCCGCGGCTCGTCGGGGTTAAAGCCGGCCTTGGCGAGGAATTCGGCGATCGCCAAGCGGGCGCAGCGGCCGGTAGGCGATGTCGCGCAGGGCGGGCGGGATGCCATGCTCCGCCGCCTTGGCCAGATCGCCGCGTTCGATCGCCTCATCGACCGCTTGGCACGCGGCGAGGAACGGATCGACGCCGTCGGCCGCCGCGAAGGCGAAGCGGCACAAATGCCCGGCCCGCGGTCCGGCGCCGAGCACGACCAGCGCGCCCGGCCCGCGCTGCACCAGCACCCGGTCGCGCCGCAATACCCCGGTATCGGTATCGACCAGCGCGCCCTCGCCCGCCGCCTCGTTCATTCGACACCCCCTTCTTGACGGAGTACGATTCTAGAACATAAAGAGAACAATGTCAAGGTTCGGCGGTCAGTACTCGGCGCCGCATTTTGGTTTGAGGCGGCGCAAGCGGGCGTATCGGCGCATCTCGCTCCGCGAGAACCGACGCCGGATCTCGGCCTGCGATCTGCGCAGCGCAGGCGTGCTCAGCCTATGGCAGCCCCACAGCGCCCAGACATCGCCTGTCCACGGATTGACCGCGAAGTAGCCGAAGGAGCCCTCGGCAGGGGGCACCGTCAGCCCGTTGAAGGTGATGAAAGGTAGGCTGATTTTAGGTTCTCGTTCAAGATACGGCTCGATGCTCGAATCGCCGGAATAAGCCTCTGACGCGAGGTGGCGCGCCAGTGGCTCGTCGATTTTACCTGCCGAATAGCCCGCCGTAGCGGCCGAAATCTGCCACAGAATGAGCCCAACGAGCGCCCCTGTTCGGCGGAACAATCCGGCTGCGATGTTCAAGGCGTCCTACGGGCGATAATAGCCCGGAGCCCGGGTGTCGTAGCCGCGAGACCAAGCACATAGGACGGAACTTTTGCGCCGGTGCGTACGGCTCTCGCTGTGCAGCCGGCCCTGGCCCCCCGCCTTCGCTGGGGCGACGAAAGCGAGTGGGGCGGGTAAAGCGCGCAGCGCGCCCGCCCTTACCATGACATCTCGCCGCGGAGTGCGCCCGGCTTGCGGCGGGTTGCACCCGCCCTACTCCGGCAATACAGGAATTTACTCTGGCGTCAGCCGCCGGGTTGTGGCTCGGGCTCGAGGCCGGTCGGGCGGCCGGAGGGCGGCACCGAGCTGCGCCGGCCCGGGCGCGGCTCCTCGGCAGCCGGGCTCGCCGAGGTTTCGCGCACGATGCGCTCGCCTTTGATGATCCGGCGGATCTCGTCGGCCGAGAGCGTCTCGTATTCGAGGAGACCTTTCGCGAGCGCGTGCAACTCGTCGAGGCGCGCGGTCAGGATGTCGCGCGCGGTCTGCTCGCCCTCGTCGACGATCCGGCGAATTTCCTCGTCGATGACCTTGGCGGTCGCGTCCGAGACGTTCTTGCGCTGCGTCACCGAGTGACCGAGGAACACCTCCTCCTCGTTCTCGCTGTAACGCAACGGGCCGAGCTTTTCGCTGAACCCGAACTCCGTCACCATGCGCCGGGCCAGGGTGGTCGCCCGCTTGATATCGTCCGAGGCGCCGGTCGTGACCCGGTCGGGGCCGAAGATCAGCTCCTCCGCAACGCGGCCGCCGAACAGGCTCGACAGCATCGCTTTGATCTCGAGCTTCGACTGGCTGTACTTGTCGCGCTCGGGCAGGAACATCGTGACGCCGAGCGCCCGGCCGCGCGGGATGATCGTGACCTTGTGCAGCGGCTCGTGCCCTTCGGCATACAGCATGCAGAGCGCGTGGCCGGCCTCGTGATAGGCGGTCAGCTTCTTTTCGTCCTCGGTCATGACCATCGAGCGGCGCTCGGCGCCCATCATGACCTTGTCCTTGGCCTGCTCGAACTCGTTCATCGCGACCGAGCGCTTGCCCTTGCGCGCCGCCATCAGCGCCGCCTCGTTGACGAGGTTGGCGAGGTCGGCGCCGGAGAAGCCCGGCGTGCCGCGGGCGATGATCTTCGGGTCCACGTCGGAGGCGAGCGGCACCTTGCGCATATGGACTTTGAGGATCTTCTCGCGCCCGACCACGTCCGGGTTCGGCACGACGACCTGGCGGTCGAAGCGGCCCGGGCGCAATAACGCCGGGTCGAGCACGTCGGGCCGGTTGGTCGCGGCGATCAGGATGACCCCCTCATTCGCCTCGAACCCGTCCATCTCGACGAGCAACTGGTTCAGCGTCTGCTCGCGCTCGTCATTGCCGCCGCCGAGCCCGGCACCGCGATGCCGGCCGACGGCATCGATCTCGTCGATGAAGATGATGCAGGGCGCGTTCTTCTTGCCCTGTTCGAACATGTCGCGCACCCGGCTGGCGCCGACGCCGACGAACATCTCAACGAAATCGGAGCCCGAGATCGTGAAGAACGGCACATTCGCTTCGCCGGCGATCGCGCGCGCGAGCAGCGTCTTGCCGGTACCCGGCGGGCCGACCAGCAAGACGCCCTTCGGGATCTTGCCGCCGAGGCGCTGAAATTTCTGCGGGTCCTTCAGGTACTCGACGATCTCCTCGAGCTCCTGCTTGGCCTCGTCGATGCCGGCCACGTCCTCGAAGGTGATGCGGCCGACCTTCTCGGTCAAAAGGCGCGCGCGGCTCTTGCCAAAGCCCATGGCGCGGCCGCCGCCGCCCTGCATCTGGCGCATGAAGAAGATCCACACGCCAATAAGCAGCAGCATCGGGAACCACGAGATCAGGATCCCGAACAGCGAGGGGACGTTCTCGTCGATCGGCGCGGCGGTGATGCGCACGCCCTTGTCGGTCAGCCGGTTGACCAGGTTCGGATCGTTCGGCGCGTAGGTCGTGAAAGCGCGGCTGTCGGTGAAGTGGCCGGTGATGTTGTTGCCCTGGATCGTCACGTCGGCGATTTTGCCGCGATTGATGTCGGCCAGGAAATCCGAGAAGGCGAGCGTCGATTGCGGCCCGCGGCTCGACGAGGTCTGAAACAGGTTGAAGAGAGCGACGAGCAGCAGGCCGATGACGATCCACAGCGCGAGGTTCTTGCCGAAATTATTCACACCTGACGCCTTTCCGCTGCCGAGCCGAAGCACCCTCGCTCCGGCCCCCCTTGCGCCGACCTCGCGGCGCGCCCCGCGCGATCAAAAGATAGGATGCCCTCGGCCTTAAACAACTGTAAACCCCGCTTGCGTGAGGGAGAACTCCGGATCGAACGCCAGCTCGGGCAGCGCGCCGTCCGCCTCGCGCCGATACCCGAGGTGAGGAACGAAGAGCAATCCCTCCCGATCCCGGAAGGCCGGCAAAATCGGGTGGAGCAATCGCGGCAACACCGGCGGCGAGCGTCGCAGCGCTAGGCTCCCAAGCTCGGCCGCCCTCTCCTCCCCTCTCCGCCCGGTGGGGGGAGAGGGAGGGGCCCGTCGCGAAGCGATGGGAGGGTGAGGTGGGCGCCGAGGCAGGTCGTCTTGCTCGGCCCCCTCACCCCGACCCTTTCCCCCGGCCTGCGGGGGAGAGGGAGTGCGATCGCCGACTCGCGCTCTAGTGAAACCCGGTACGACGCGCGCGAGCTCGGCCGCTCCGGCCGTGCCGAGGTAGCCGAGCGTCAGCGGGTAGTGCGCCGCCGCGCCGAGGCGGGCGACAAACCGCCGGTCCCAGGCGATATGCTCGCCGGGGCGCAGCGAGTGCGGGGGTTCCGCTAGCGCAACCTCCCGCGTCACCAGGACGCGGCCGCGCCACGCCGCGAAACGGCACCCTCCCAAGGTGCGGGCGCGCACCGGTTCGGCGGCGAGCGCCTCGCGTAGGCGGGCGATTCGCGCGCTGCGCGGCGGATAACGCCCGCCGCCCACACTGCGCGCGAGGCGCGACAGCGCGCGCTCGGCGATCGGCGGCGGAGCGGCGGCCAGCAGCGCGGGATCGAGCACGCCGAAGCCCGCCGGATGCAGCGCCACGGCGCGGGCCAGCAGGTCGGCGACTGCGGCTTCGCGCGCAATGCGGGCATGTCCGAGATCGCGGATGTGCTGGAGCATTGCCGGCAATTCGACGCGCCCGCCCTCGCCCCCGGTCTCGAGCCGCAGGCGCGACCTCTCGAATTCCCCGCCTGTGTTGCCGGGGTCGCTCAGAAAGGGCTGCCCTTCGGCTTCGAGCAGCGCAAGGAGCCGCGCCTTCGGCACATCGAGCAGCGGCCGGAGCACACGACACCCGACCAGCTCACGAATACCCGACATCGCGGCAAGCCCATCGGGGCCGCTTTGCGCGCGTCGGCGGATCAGATGGGTTTCGGCCTGGTCTTCGCGGTGGTGCGCGGTCAGCAAATGCAGGCAGCCTTGCGCGCGGCACCAATCCGCCAGCAAGGCGTAACGCGCCTCGCGCGCCGCCTCCTGGACGCCGCTCGCGGGCTTCGGCTCCGACCACACCAGGACTCGATGAGAGATGCCGCGAGCGGCCAGCCAGGCCCCGACACGGCAGGCCTCGGCGCCGCTTTCCGGCCGCAGCCGATGGTCGACCGTGAGGCCGGACGCGGCGCCGCCGCGCTCGCGCGCCCACTCGGCGGCGAGCAGCATCAGGGCCAGGCTGTCCGGCCCGCCGGAGACCGCGACGGCAATCAGCGGCCGGCGCTCGAATTGCGCGATCCGGTCGAGCGACGCCGCGAACTCGGCGGCGGTGAAGGGCACGGCGCGCATCGCGCGCTCAGCAGCCGAGGCGCCTTTTCTCGGCTGCGGCGCGCTCCCGCACCGTTGCGCTCGGGGTCGGAAAATCGCGGTCGAGCTGCGCCAGCGCAATACAGGCATTCTGTTTCTGATTGGCGCGGGCCAGCGACATGCTGAGCTTGAGCAGGTTCTCCGGCGCCTTCGCGTTTTTTGGGTAGCGCTTGTAGGCCTCCGCGAAGGCCGAGGCCGCCTCGCCGTATTTGCCGCGGGCGTAGAGGGTCTCGCCGATCCAGTATTGCGCATTGCCGGCCATCGGATCGTCCGGGTGCTGCTGCACGAAGGCGCGCAAGGCCTGTTCGGCGGCCGGATAGTCGGCCTGCTTCAACAGGCCGAAGGCGTGGTTGTATTGCTGGGCGGGCGAGCCTTCGCCTGCCGCGGCTCCCGCCCCGCCGGGCGGGTGAAGCGGGGCCGGGCCGGCATTGGGCAATTCCGGTACCGAAGACGGGCTCCCGGGCGGGCTCAGCGTGCCGAACACCGGGGAGACGCCGGAGGGCGGGGGCACGACCGTGCCGGCCGGCATCAGGCTGGTCGGCGGGGTCAGCGTCCCGGCGCTGCTTGCCGGCGCATCGAGCGGGATCGGCTGCGACGACGCCGACGCGCCGGACCGCGAACGCGGTGGTGGTGGCGGCGGCGGCGAGGACGGGACGGCAGAGGCCATGGCGGCGCCGGCGCCCTGGCTGAAGCGCGTCTCGATGTCGCTGTTGATCTGCTCCAGCCGCTGCCGCAGCTGCTCGACGCGGTTGGCGTATTCCTCGACCCGCCCGGTCAGATCGCGCATCTGCGTTTCCATGCGGTCCAAGCGCAACTCGGCGCCGACCGCCATGGTCGAATCGCCCCCCATCGGCGCCGGAGCGCCGCCCCTATAAACCTGCCGCTGCAACATGCTGAGGTCGCGCTCCAGCCGGTCGAGCCGGTCCTGCGTCGAGCGGTCTTGCGCCGCTGCACCGCCGGCAGGTGCCGCAACAGCAAGCGCAGCGACAAGAAAGCCGAAAGCCGGAGCGAGGGGCGCAAACGGCAGCTTATGCCGGATCATGGGGAAGCCTCGGGGGAAGCAGCGTCATCCGCCTGCGCGACACCAGCGCAGCCGGCCAGGGCGCCATCGGGGAACGAGCCGTAATAGGGCTCAGCTTTTGGGCGAAATCAGGGCGCAGTCCAGGCGCGCGCCTCGGCACCGGGCGCGGCGCTACAGGAGCAGATCTAGCCGCCGTTGACCGTGGTCACGGCGCGGCGGTTCTGCGCGTAAGCCTCTTCGCTGGAGCCGACGACGGCCGGCCGTTCCTTCCCGTAGCTGATGGTCGAAATTCGCGAGGCCGGCGTCCCGAGCGCCACCAGCACGTTCTTGACGGCCTGGGCGCGCCGCTCGCCCAAGGCGAGGTTGTACTCGCGGGTGCCGCGCTCGTCGCAATGCCCTTCGATCGTGACTGTCACATTGGGATAGCGGCGCAGCCACGCCGCCTGACGCGTCAGGATCTGCTGCGCTTCCGACGAGACATCGGAATGGTCATAGGCGAAGAAGACGCGGTCGCCGGCGGTCGCGGCGAGATCCTGCTGCGAGCCCGGGCCGTAGCTCGACGCGCCGCCGCCGACGGGGGCGCCGGAATAGGCCGGGGCCACCCCGGAGCCCGCTTCGGGCGCGCTCGTACACGCGGCGAGCAGCGCCAAGGCGCCCGCCAGACCGATTACTTTTGCCAGCATCTGTGAGGTCCTTAGAAGGTCAGTTTGGGCGAAAATCGGTTTGGGGCGAAGGTCAGTTTGGGTTCCGTTCGGCGGGCATCTGCCGCGCACCGGCCCCGTGCGCCCGAAATGCGCGACTGGAGGGGCTGAAACGGCGCGGACTATATCGCCCGCCCGTTCAGCGAAGCAAGGGCGACCAGGCCGGGTCGGAGGCGTCGCCCGCGGTCGGGATCTCGCGCTGGTTGTACCCCGTCAGATCGATCGAATAGAGCCGGGTCGACCCCCGGCCGCGCGAATCGGAAGGCGATTGACGGAAATACATCAGGACACGCCCATTCGGCGCCCAGGTCGGGCCTTCGACCAGAAAATCCTGGGTCAAGAGCCGCTCCCCGGAGCCGTCCGGCCGCATCACGCCGATATAGAAGGACCCGCCGTCGATCTTGGTAAAGGCGATCAGATCGCCGCGCGGCGACCATACCGGGGTGCCGTATTTGCCGGAACCGAAGCTGATGCGCTTGATGTCGCCGCCGCCGGCGCTCATCACGTAAAGCTGCTGCGAGCCGCCGCGGTCGGAGTTGAACACCACCCTCGCGCCGTCCGGCGAATAGGAGGGCGAGGTGTCGATCGCCGAGCCCTCGGTCAACCGGGTGGCCCGATGCGTGCGCAGGTCGAGCGCGTAGATGTTGGTCGCGCCGTTCTCCGAGCGGCTGAGGATCACCTTGTTGCCGTCCGGCGAGAAGCGCGGGGCGAAGGTCATGCCGGGGAAATCGCCGATCGATTCCTGCTGCCCGGTATCGATGTTGAAGAGGTAGACGCGCGGCTGACCGCGGCCGTAGGAGAGATACGTGATCTCCTGCGCGGTCGGCGAAAAGCGGGGGGTCAGCACGAGCGCGCGCCCGTCGGTCAGATACTGGTTGTTGGCTCCGTCCTGATCCATGATCGCGAGCCGCTTGATCCGCCGCTCGGGCGGGCCGGATTCGGCGATGTAGACGATGCGGGTGTCGAAATACCCGTCCTCGCCGGTCACCCGCTTATAGATCTGGTCCGCGATGATATGGGCGATGCGGCGCCAGTTCTGCCGGGTCGTCGTGTAGCCGTAGCCGGCCAGCTGCTGCTCGGCCAGCACGTCCCACAGCCGGAACTCGACCCGCAGCCGGCCATCCCCTTGCGTCTGCACCGTGCCGGTCACCAGCGCCTGCGCGTTGATCTGCCGCCAATCGCCGAAGCGCGGCGCGTCCCCCGCGGACACATTCTGGATGAAGCCGCGCGGGTCGAGCGGACGGAACAGCCCGGAGCGCTCGAGATCGGCGGAGACAACCTGCGCGATGTCATGCCCGGCCTGGGCTTCGCCCCCGCCGGCTCCGGCAAAGGCCGGGATCGCGATCGGCATCGGCTCGACCTTGCCGCTCGTGATGTCGATCCGCAGATCGGCGCGCGCCGGCACGGCGAACAGCAAAATTGCCAGCGCCGCGAGGATCGCGCGCATGCCGCCCCTCGTCGCGCTCAGGCCCGAGATACGGCGGGCCGGCCAGTTTCTTGTCATAAGACGTCCTTTGGGTTGAAAAACAAATCGAGGCTTCGCCACGAATCGTACTTCTCGGGCGGCAGGCGCAGCGGCGAGCAGCGCGGGTTGCGCACCGCCCGGATCGCGCTGTCGGCCGCCGCGCGGAACGAGATGTCCGCGGCATAGCGCCCGAGATCGACGATGCGCGCCTGCTGCACCGTGCCGTCGACATTGACCTCGACCTTGACCTCGATGACCAGATCCTGTGCGTCGCGGGCGCCGGCCGGCACGTTCCAGCATTCGGAAATCTGGCGCTTGATCAGGTCGAGTTCGCTCGCGGTGAGCTGCGAGCCGAGCGGCGCGCGGGGCTGCGACGACGCCGTCGCGGCGGCCGGGCGTGTCCTTTGCGGGCGCGGCGGCGCCTCCTCCGCCTGCGCGGTCTGCTGCGGCGTCAGGTTCTTCAGCAGGCTGTCGAAGGCCGCGGGATTGTCCCTCTTTTCCGGCCGCTGTTTCGGATCGCGCGGCGCTTCGGCGCGACGCGGCGCGTCCTGCGGCGCGAGGTTTTTCAACAGCGTGTCGAAGGCCTGCGAGACGTCCTTTTTCGGCTCGGGTTTCGGTTTCGGCGGCGGGGGCGGCATCAAGGCGGCGGTCTCGGTCGGCTTCGGCAGCGGCGGCGGCGGGGCCTCGCCCGGTTTGGGCGGCGCCGGTTGCGGAGGCGCGGGCGACGGCGGCGGGGCCTCGGCCGAGGCCGGAGGTTGCGGCTGCGGCTTCGGAGGCTCTGGCTTGGGCTCCGGTTTCGGTGCCGGGTTGTCCGCGACCGGCGTGTCCGGCTTCGCCTCGCGGCGTGGCCGGAACGGGTTCGGCCGGGTGGCGCGCGTCTCCGGCGCGAGCGTGACGAATTCGACCGCGATCGGGGTGTCCTGCGGCGGCTGGTGATGGAACAGCGTCGGCAAGCCGAGCGCGACAATCGCCCCGATTGCGAGGTGGAGCGAGGCCGAGAGCGCGATGCCCCCCGGCATCCGCTCGGACATCGCGGAATCCGGGGTAAGCCCCCGCTCCATCCCCGCCATGCCGATCGCCGCCATCTTGCGCCTTGCTCAGCGTCGCGCACCGCGCAGCCCGCGGTCCCCGGAGCTCATCGGAGTTCCGGCCGGAGTGCTCATCGGGGTGCTCATCGGCCCGCCGATCGGGGCCGAACTCGTCGCGGCGCGGCCCTTCGGCGCTTCGGCGACCAGCGACACCTTGCGAAACCCGGCGGCGCTGACGAGGCTCATCACTTCGAGCACGCGGCCGTAATTGATCGCCTTGTCGCCGCGCACGTAAAGGATCGCGTCCGGATTGTTGCCGGTGATCGCCTGCAATCGGGGCACCAGCGACTCGGTCGGCACCTCGTTCTCCTGGATGTAGATGTCGCCCTCGCGGTTGACCGTGATGACGAGCGGCTCCTTCGGCTCGTTGATCGAAGGCGCCTGGGTTTGCGGCAGATCGACCGGCACCCCGACCGTCAGCAGCGGCGCCGTGACCATGAAGACGACGAGCAGCACCAGCATCACATCGACGAGCGGCGTGACGTTGATTTCGGACATCGGCCGATAGCGCGCCCCGCGCAGCCGCCCCCCGCCCAGTGTCGGCGACGCCATCAGCAGCCTCGGCTAAGTTGCTCTCCGCCCAGCGGGAGGAGAGGGAAAACGAGGCGTGGGGCCGAGGCGGGGTTATTCCTGGCCATCGTCATGGCCGCTCATCGAGTTGGCGCGACAGGATCGCGCTGAATTCGGAGGCGAAGGCCTCGAGGCGCCCGGCGTAGCGGCCGAAATCGTTGGCGAGCTTGTTGTAGGCGACCACGGCCGGGATCGCCGCGACCAGACCGAGCGCGGTCGCGAACAAGGATTCCGCGATGCCGGGCGCCACCACGGCGAGGCTGGTGTTCTTCGAGGCCGCGATCGATTGGAAGCTGTCCATGATGCCCCAGACCGTGCCGAACAGGCCGACGAAGGGCGCCGTCGAGCCGACCGTGGCGAGGAAGGTCATGAAGCGCTCGGCGCGTTCCATCTCGCGGCCGACGGTCACGTTCATGACGCGCTCGATGCGCTGCTGCAGGCTCGCGCGCATGTTGGCTGTGCCGAGCAAACCCTTGGCGGCGCTGCGCCGCCACTCGCGCATGGCCGCGGCGAACACCGCGCTCATCGGGTCGAGCGGGCGCTGCCCGACGCGCTCGAACAGATCGTCGAGCGAGCCGCCGGACCAGAACGTCTCCTCGAAGGTCGAGGCCGCCTGGCGCAGGCGCCGCAGCCGCATCGCCTTATCGAAGATCACGGCCCAGGACCAGAAGGAGGCGAGCAGCAGGATGAACATCACGAGCTTGACGATCGTGTCGGATTGCAGAAACAGCTCGAAAATCGACAAGGTCGGGGCAACCGTGCCGCCGAGCGGCATTGCTTCAACGGTGGACTGCATTCGTGAAGGCCTTTTATGGCGTCTTTTGGACGATGATCGGGGCGGCGCCGCTCAGCGCGGCCCGCAATTCGGCTGGCAGCCGCCGCGGCCGGCCGTGGCGGCCGACGCAGGCGACGAGAATGTCGAGATGCACCAGGGTGCGCTGGTCGCGCCGGATCCGCTGCTCGAGGCTCAAGGTCGCGCCGCCGAGCGCGGCCACTTCGGTTTCGACCGTCAGCGCGTCGTCGAGCCGCGCCGGCTCGCGATAATCCGCGGCGCAGCGCCGCACGGCAAAGGCCAGCCCAGATTCTTCCCGCAGGCGGCGGTGGCCGAAGCCGAGGCTGCGCAGCATCTCGGTGCGGCCGCGCTCGGCGAATTTCAGGTAATTGGCGTGGTACACGATCCCGGCCGCGTCGGTGTCCTCGTAATAGACGCGCAGCGCGTAGCTGTGGCGGGCGCGGCTTTCCGGGTCGCGCGTCACGCGCCCTCCCCGCGATCCCACCCCGTCCGGTCGAGCAGGTCGAACTGGGCCGGCATCGCCGCCGGCACCGGGATGTCGAGATGGCGGAACGCGATCTCGGTCAGCATGCGGCCGCGCGGGGTGCGCTGGATAAAGCCCTGCTGCATCAGATAGGGCTCGATGACTTCCTCGATGACATCGCGCTGGTCGCCCAGGGCCGCGGCCATCGTCTCGACCCCGACCGGCCCGCCCGCGTAATGCTCGGCGATGCAGCGCAGATAGCGCCGGTCCATGCTGTCGAGCCCGCGCCCGTCGACCTCGAGCCGCAGCAGCGCCGCATCGGCGGCCGCGGCATCGACCGAGGCTAGCCCCTGCACCGCGGCGAAGTCGCGGATGCGGCGCAACAGCCGCATCGCCACGCGGGGCGTGCCGCGGGCGCGGCGGGCGATCTCCGCGGCGCCGTCCGGTTCGAGGTCGAAGGCGAGCACCCGCGCCGCGCGGCTGACGATCAGCGCCAGCTCGTCGGGCTCGTAAAACACGAGCCGCAGCGGAATGCCGAAGCGCTCGCGCAGCGGCCGCGTGATCAGCCCCGAGCGCGTCGTCGCGCCGACCAGCGTGAAGGGTTTGAGATCGATCCGCACCGATCGCGCCCCCGCCCCTTCCCCGATCATCAGATCGAGCTGAAAATCCTCCATCGCCGGGTAGAGGATTTCCTCGACCGCCGGCATCAGCCGATGCAGCTCGTCGATGAACAGCACGTCGTCGCGTTCGAGGGCGGTCAACAGCCCGGCCAAATCCCCGGCGCGCTGGATGACCGGCCCCGAGGTCGCGCGGAAGCCGACCCCCATCTCGCGCGCGACGATCTGCGCCAGCGTGGTCTTGCCGAGCCCGGGCGGGCCGGAGAACAGCACATGGTCGAGCGGCTCGCGCCGGCTCTTCGCCGCCTCGATAAAGACGCGCAGATTTTGCCGCAACGAGCGCTGGCCGACGAATTCGTCGAGGGTCAGCGGCCGGATCGAGGCTTCCGCCGCATCGGTTTCGGCGGGCTCCGGCGCCACGATGCGCGCTGCCGCCTCGCTCACTGCGACAATTCCTGCAACCCGGCGCGGATCAGCGCGTCGACCGCCGCCTCGGCCCCGAGCTGCCGCGCCGCCGCCGCAACCGCGCCATACGCCTCCGAGCGGCGATAGCCGAGATTGACGAGCGCCGAGACGGCGTCGCCTGCCGCCCCTGCCTCGGCGATCGCGGCCGCGCCGTTGACCGAGGCGGCCGGGGCCTGCGCGACGGCACCGGCCTTGTCGCGCAATTCGTTGACGATGCGGGCGGCGAGCTTCGGCCCGACCCCCTCCGCGCGGGTCAGCGCGGTCTTGTCTTGGGCCAGGATCGCGAGGCCGAGCGCCTCCGGCGAAACCGCCGACAGGATCGCGAGCGCGAGCCGGGCACCCACCCCCTGCACCGTTGTCAGCAGGCGGAACCAGTCGCGCTCGGCGGCATCGGCGAAGCCGTAGAGATGGATGTGGTCCTCGCGGACATGCGTCTCGATCAGCAGCCGCGCCGCGCTGCCGGCAGGCGGCAGCCGGCCGATCGTACGGGCCGAGCAGAAGGCGAGGTAGCCGACCCCGCCGACATCGATGATCGCCCCCTCGGGCCCGACCTGGTCGAGGATGCCGGCCAGCTTGGCGATCATTGCACCGCCCAGCGCCGCCGCGTCGCGGCGTGGTGCGCGTGGCAGATCGCGACGGCGAGCGCATCCGCCGCGTCGGCTTCGGCAATGGCGCAGCCCGGCAACAGATGCCGCACCATCATCTGCACCTGCTCCTTCTCGGCGTGCCCCGCGCCGACTACCGATTTCTTGACCAGGTTGGCCGAGTATTCGGCGACCGGCAGGCCGCGCTCGGCGGGGGCCAGCAATACGACGCCGCGCGCCACCCCGAGCTTCAAGGTGGAGGCGGCGTTCTTGTTGACGAACGTCTCCTCGACAGCCGCCTCGTCGGGGCGGAATTGTTCCAGCACGGCGTTAACCTGGCGGAACAGCGCGACGAGGCGCATCGCGAGCGGCGCCTCCGTCGGAGCGTGCGCGACGCCGTCCGCGATGTGGCGCAGCCGGCTGCCGGCGACATCGATCACCCCCCAGCCGGTGTGCCGCAAGCCGGGATCGAGCCCTAGGACGCGCATGATTTAGCGACCACGCAGAAGTCCGCCCTCGGTCAGACGAAAAGTCGTCTCGCCTTCATCATTTGGCTCGCCGTCCTCATAAATCAGACCTTCAGAGTGCCAATCCGCTACAACTTTCGACGATACAGTTCGTGTATCCAATCCCACTTCGGACCGTATGATAAAAGACTTCCCGAGGTTATCTCGTATCGAACATTGTCCTTCTTTACAGACGATATATGCGCAATTACGGACTAGCTCTTGAAACAATGATTGGTATTCCAACCTCGATCCCTCTTCGAAATCAGGCGCTGAGCCGGGCGATCACGTCTTCGGCCACTTCGAAATTCGCGTAGACGTTCTGCACGTCGTCGCTGTCTTCCAGCGTCTCGAGCAGCTTGAAGAGTGTCGCCGCGGCGTCCTCGCCGATCGGCGAGGCGGTTTTCGGCCGCCAGGTCAGACGCGCCGAGGCGGCGGTGCCGAAACGCCGCTCCAGCGCGTCGCGCACCTCGTTGAAATCCTCCGGCAGCGAGGTGACCGTGTGGTTTTCCGCGTCGCTCTCGACATCGCTCGCGCCGGCCTCGATGGCGGCTTCGAGCATCTGATCGGCGCTCGCCGTGGCGGCGGGGTAAACGATCTCGCCGACGCGGTCGAACATGAAGCTGACGCTGTTGGTCTCGCCGAGCGCGCCCGCCGCCTTGGCGAAGGCCGCACGAACGTCGCTCGCGGTGCGGTTGCGGTTGTCGGTCAAGGCCTCGACGATGATTGCGACGCCGCCCGGGCCGTAGCCCTCGTAGCGCACCTCCTCATACGCCTCGGCGCCCTCGCCGCCGGCGCCGCGCTTGATCGCGCGCTCGACCGTATCCTTCGGCATGTTGGCCTGGCGCGCGGCCAGCACCGCGGCGCGCAGCCGCGGGTTGGCGTTCGGGTCGGGCAATCCGGTGCGGGCGGCGGTCGTCAGTTCGCGGATGATCTTGGTGAAGACCTTGGCGCGCTTTTTGTCCTGCGCGCCCTTGCGGTACATGATGTTCTTGAATTGCGAATGGCCAGCCATGCGCGGCTCCTCGACGTGTCCGGACCCCGATCCGGGCGACGCGCTCGCCCGTGCCGTCGCCCGGAACCACCCGGCGGGCCATGCAGCGCCGGGCCCTAACGATCGGCCGGCGGGCTACCAAGCCAATATGGCAGGATTGCGGCGCGCCGGACCGGCCCGCCATGCTCTACCCGCGCGCCGGCCCAAGCGGAAGCGCTCGCAGGAGGCAGCCCCGACAGCCGCGGTTTCGCGGCTCTCCCGCGCGCCGCGGCGGGTTCAGCGCGACGGCAGCTGCGGTGCCAAGCGGCCGCCGATTCGCACCGGCTCGACCCGCCGTGCGAGCCCGGTCGCGTCGTCGGTCTCCAGCAGCACCGCGCACAGCGTCGCCTCGCCCTCCGCGACCTGCGGGCGCTCGCCCGGCATCTTGGTCACGAAGCGCCGCAGCGACGGGCCCTTCTGCATGCCGATCACCGAATCGTAGTCGCCGCACATGCCGGCGTCGGTATGGTATCCGGTGCCGCCCGGCAGGATCTGCGAGTCGGCCGTCGGCACATGGGTGTGGGTGCCGAAAACGGCCGACACCCTGCCATCGGCGAAATGGCCCATCGCCATCTTCTCGCTCGACGCCTCGGCATGGAAATCGACGAGGATCGCCGATGCCGCCTTGCCGAGCGGGTGATCCGCCAGGATCGCGTCGAGCCGCGCGAACGGGTCGTCGAGCGCGTCCATGAACAGCCGGCCCATCAGATTGACGACGAGCAGCGTGCGCCCGTCCGCGAGCGCGTGCAGCCGCCAGCCCGCGCCGGGCGTTCCCGGCGGGAAATTGGCCGGCCGCAGCACGCGCTGGTCGCGATCGATGTAGCCGACCAGCTCGCGCTGGTCCCAAACATGGTTGCCGGTCGTCAGGATCTCGGCGCCGGCCTCGTACAATTCGCCGCACAATTTCTCGGTCAGGCCGAAGCCATGCGCCGCATTCTCGGCATTGACGACCGCGACATCGATCGCGAGGTCGCGCCGCAGCCCCGGCAGATGCGCCTTGACCGCCTCGCGCCCAACCCGCCCGACGACGTCGCCGCAGAACAGGATTTTCACGAGAGCCCGGCGACGAAAGCGCGCGTCGGACCGCCGGGGCTTGTTGCGCCGACATTCCCGCGAGAGCCGCCAGCCACGATCACCGGTTGTGGCTCCCGCTGGGGCTTTTGCTGTACCTGCAGCAAATCAGCAGCAAAATTTCCCGCCAAGGTTGCCGGCAGCCAGAGAGGCAACCCGATGCAGGGCGGAGCCGCCTCGGCCGTTGACATGCAACCCTCCGTGGCCCGCCGTAGCAGGTGGGCGCCATGTATCGAAACCAAGGCTCCGACAGTGACAGCTCCCAAGAGGTAGGAATCGGCCCCGGGGTAACATGCGGTCTGACGCACCGCGCAGCCCCGCCCTACCCCTTTTACCTAGGAAGACTCGAGCCGCGCCGCAATGTCTTCGATGCGCTGCGCGATGCCGCGAATGCCGGCGGCGTTCCCCGCCGCGTTGTCCGGGGCGGTGGTTCCGGTGCGCCGCCGCTCGGCCTGCAAGGCCTCGTTGGCGTCCGACAGCTCGTCGGCGATCACCAGGGCGGCCAACAGGATCAGCCGCGCCTCGCCGATCTGCCCGACGCCCTTGACGAAATCGCCGACCTTGGCGTCGACATATTGGGCGAGGCGGCGGATGCGGGCTTCCTGGCCGTCGTCGCAGCTGACCGGGAAGGCTCGGCCGTTCACGGTCACGACGACCTGGCCCATTCTCAGTCCTCTCCCCCCGAAACCTGTTGCCGGAGCGCCTCGTCGCCGAGCACCTGGCCGATCTTGGCAAGAGCGGCGTCGAGCCGCGGCACGAGTTGCGCGCCGAGAGACCGCAACGCCGCCGCCTGCTGGCCGTCGCCGTAACTATCGGATGCGGCAGGGTCGAGCTGCGCCAGCCCGGGCGCCGCTTCGAGCCGCGCCACGGCGCGCTCCAGCCACGCGATCGCCTCTTCGAGCTCACTCATGCCGCAACGTCACTGTCGGATATTCGAGCAGACCCACCGGCGCACCTTAAAGACGCGGGGGGCGCGCCGTCAACGCGCGCCCCGGCCACACGAAGAACCCGTCGAAATTCCTTCATTCCGTTATCCCGGAAGTTAGGCGAGCCCCGAAACGAACGCGTTGCGGGAATGCGAGCCTTCTATCCGGGATCCATGAGGCCGCCGGTGAGAGCCGAGAGATGGATCCCGGATCGGCGCAAATCCTGCGGATTTGCTGTCCGGGATGACGAGGATGAGGGGGCTTAGTGGACCCGCTCGTATTTCTGCAATGAGCGGATGTAGTCGGGACGCGGCGTGTTGAAGAATTGCGGCCACTGCGTCCACGAAACCTCGCCGACATAGAGGTCGCCGCGCGAGTCGACCGCGAGCCCGTGCGGCCCGAGGAACGCGGTCGGCGCCGTCCCGGCATGCGGGTCGCCGAAGCGCGACAGCAATTTGCCCTGATGATCGACGATGCTGACCCGCGGCCCGAGATTGGGCGAGTCGCGGTTGACCGCCATGACCGGCCCGAGCTCGCCGATGTAGCAGACGGGGTGGCGCGTGTAATCCATGTAGATCCCGCATGGCCGGTGCAAATTGTTCCACTGCGCCTCGTATTTGCCGTTGCCGTCGAACACCTGGACCCGGTGGTTTTCGCGGTCGGCCACATAGACCCAGCCATCGGCGTCGGTGCAGATGTTGTGGACGATGTTGAACTGGCCCGGCTCGGTGCCCGGCTCGCCCCAGGACATCAGCAACTTGCCGTCGGGCGAATATTTGTGGACGCGGGCGTTGCCGTAGCCGTCGGAGACATAGATCTCGCCTTGCGGCGACAGCGCCGTGTGGGTGCAGCGGTGGAACGGCTCGCCGCTCATATAGGGCGCCGGCTTGCCGGGCACGCCGAGCTCGAGCAGCACCTTGCCGTCGAGCGCGCATTTGCGCACGAAATGCCCGCCATCGTCGGTCAGGTAGATCGAGTCGTCGGGGCCCATGTGGCAGCCATGGGCGCGCGGATACTGGCCCTCGCCCCAGGAGCGCAGGAAATTGCCCGCGCGGTCGAACACCATCATCGGGTGCTCGCCGCGGTTGAAGACATAGACGTTGTCGTTCTTGTCGACACCGACCGCGCCGACCTCCTTGAACGACCACCCCTCCGGCAATTTCGCCCAGTCCTCGACGATGCGGTACTTGTAGTCGCCGCTCCCGACGATTGTCGCCATGCCCGTTTCCTCCTGCCATTTTCCCGACTAGCGTAGCGGAGGCGCCGGCACACCACAACGCGCCCCCGCTACGCGCGTGTCGGCTGCGCGATACACCTGCAGGTCGGGTCGACACTCGCCGCCAGCACGATAATGGCCCGGGGCGCCTATCCCTCGGCTATACCTCGACGAGGTCGAGTCGCCGTTTTATCAGCGCGAGATCGCCGGCTACGCGATCGAGCCGGCCGGAGAGGCTGGCATAGAGCGATTCAAGCAGCCCTATACGCTCCCTGATCTCGACCAGATCGGTTTTCGCATCGGCAATATCGCCGCGCAAAGCACGCAGTAGCTCCAGAACCAGATCGCCGCGATCCTCGCTCACGCGCAATACCATGGCGTCTGCGGACCCGAAGCACAAGGCGACGGTCCCGGGCGCTGTCCTCTGTCCGAAGCGGCAACCCCGAATGGGACAGCACAACAAAATCGGAATTTGGCGGATCTCGTCTTAACACTTGGGCGGCCGGACAGGAGGCCACCCGCCCCAGTTTGCGGCCGGAGGGATGCACGGTACAGTGCCGCCATGACCGATGCCCCTCCGCTCCCTCCGGCCAAAGACCCCCGCTTGCGTCATATGGCGAACGCCTTGCGCGCGCTCGCGATGGATGCGGTCGAGCAGGCCAAATCCGGCCATCCCGGCATGCCGATGGGCATGGCGGACATCGCCACCGTGCTGTTCGGCCAATTTCTGCATTTCGATCCCAGCGCCCCGGACTGGCCCGACCGCGACCGCTTTGTGCTGTCGAACGGGCACGGCTCGATGCTGCTCTATGGGCTGCTGCACCTGACCGGCTACCCCGATATGACGATGGACGAGCTGCGGCGGTTCCGCCAGCTCGGCAGCCGCACCGCCGGCCATCCCGAGCGCGGGCTGTCGCCCGGCATCGAGGTGACGACCGGGCCGCTCGGCCAAGGCCTCGCCAATGCGGTCGGCATGGCGATCGCCGAGCGCCGGCTCGCCGCCGAATTCGGCGAAGAGATCGTCGACCACCGCACCTACGCGTTCTGCGGCGATGGCTGCCTGATGGAGGGG
>Ga0213875_10000411_pt1 | contig 37617 bp, 35 predicted proteins | sample BarmaccomBMRX_R8_FD_160105 | JGI IMG/M metagenome (GOLD analysis project Ga0213875, IMG submission 160105) | Root-associated microbial communities from Barbacenia macrantha in rupestrian grasslands, the National Park of Serra do Cipo, Brazil - RX_R8 | ecosystem: Host-associated > Plants > Roots...
GGAGTCGCTTCGGTGGCGTTCAGCCCGGATGGCAGGACGCTGGCCACCGGCGGGCCGTTCGGTGCGCGGCTCTGGGACGTGGCCACCGGCCGCCAGACCGGCCAGACTCTCGCCACCCTCGACTCCCGCCCAGTCGGGGCCAGTTCGGTGGCGTTCAGCCCGGATGGCAGGACGCTGGCCACCGGCAGCCTGTCCGGTGCGCGGCTCTGGGACGTGGCCACCGGCCGCCAGCTCAGAAGGTTCTTCGCTGCCGGAAATACGGGAGCCGTGGAGGCCTATGTGCTGGCGTTCAGCCCGGATGGCAGGACGCTCGCCACCGGCGCTCCGAACGGCGCACGGTTCTGGGACGTGGCAACCGGCCGCCAGACCGGCCAGTCGGTCGACGACGGGAGAGGGATCGCCGCGATAGCGTTCAGCCCGGATGGCAGGACGCTCGCCACCGGCGGCCCGTCCGGTGCGCGGCTCTGGGACGTGGCCACCGGCCAGCAGGTCTACGCGCCACTCGCGAACGGCAACGTCGATATGGTGAGCTCGGTGGCGTTCAGCCCGGACGGCAAGACATTCGCGACCGGCGGCCCGGATGGCACAGCACGGCTGCTGAGTATACCTTCGGCGATATATCCGCAGCCCGGCTCCCCGCTCGCTGGCGGCAAGAGCAACCAGGCCTTCTGCGTGGCGTTCAGCCCGGACGGCAAGATGCTGGCCACCCGCCGGTACGACGGCACAGTGCAGCTGTGGGACGTCGCCACCGGCCACCAGATCGGCAAGCCCCTCGCCGCCGGCCTCAGCAGAACTCAGGCAGCGCTGTCCGGGCCACCTCGGGTTCTGGCGTTCAGCCCGGATGGAAAGATGCTGGCCACCGAGAGTACGTCCGGTGTGCGTCTGTGGGACGTTCCCGCCGAGCGGCAGGTCGGCAAGCCCTTCGGCGCCCCCGGCGGCACGATCAACATGGTGGCGTTCAGCCCGGACGGCAAGACGCTGGCGATCGGCAGGTACAACGGCGCAGTGCAGGTGTGGGACGTGGCCACCGGCCGCCAGACCAGCCAGCCTTTCACTGGCATGCCCTCCTACTCACCCTACGGAGTGGCGTTCAGCCCGGACGGCACGACACTGGCCACCAGCAACGGCAACGTCACAACGTTGTGGGACACGGTCGGCGGCCGCCGCATCGGCAGGACGCTGGCCGGCAGCGTCCGGCAGGTGACATATGCGGTGGCGTTCAGCCCGGATGGCAAGATGCTGGTTACCGCCGGCGACGCGGGCATCCGGCTGTGGGACGTGGGCACCGGCCAGCAGATCGACGGCCAGCTCAGCACCGTCGGCGACTCGACCGTCTCCGTGGCGTTCAGCCCGGACGGCAAGACACTCGCCACCGGCGGCCCGAACGGTGCGCAGCTATGGGATGTGGCCACCGGCCAGCAGCTGGCGAACCCGCTGGCCGACGCGGCCGACTCCCTGGTCCAGTCCGTGGCGTTCAGCCCAGACGGCAAGACCCTGGCCACCGGCGGCCGCGGTGGCACAGCGTTGTGGGATGTCGGCTATCTCACCGATCCGCTGGCACGACTGTGCTCGCAAATAGGCGGCTCCCTCACACCGGCACAGTGGGCCAGATACGTGCCGGAGGGTGTGCCGTACCGGAATGCCTGTCCGCGGGCCGGAACCAGATGATCACGCGGGCAAGAATGAACATCAACCTGGTCTCAGTTACCCGGTAAGCCTCTCCGGCAGATTCTTAAATTCGAGGCACTGCCCCGCACGGCCGCTGCCCGCTGTGCACTGGCAGACCGGAATCTGCCGGTAAGTCTGTTACGCAGTTTGCCTGGCATCCCCCTGCGCCTGTACCCAGATGATGGATGCGGCAATGCGGCCACCGCGCCGGCTGCCGCGCATTCCATTAAGGCAAAAGGAAGCAACTATGAAAACGCAAGCAGGAACTCATGGCCCCGGGGAAACCAGCTCACAGAACGCATCAGGCGCCATCGGAAGGCGCGCACTGCTCAAGGGAGCCGCAAGCCTTGCCGTCGCGCTGGGCACGGTGGAACTGGCAGGGCGACAGGCCTCGCTCCCGCGGCGGATGGCGCTCGAAGCCAGCACGCTTCCGGATATTCAGTTCGACATTGGCGCGTTCCTCGCCCCGGTGCAGATCCTCAACGATGGCGGCGGCAACGTCGCTGCCCAGTTTCCGCCAGTGCATACGGTTTTCGTCACCGCGAGGCTGATACGTACGCCGACCATCGCTGACGTGCTGGACTTGAGAGACGCGCTCGCGACCATTGAATCCGCTTATCCGTTCGGCGCGAGCGGGATCATCACACTGATCTCCTACGGGATCCCGTACTTCAGCCGACTGCCTGGCGGGATGACCGGGCCGCTGGTGTCCTCGTACATGCCGCGGCTAGCTTCCGACACCAGCCGCTACGCGCTGGAGGAGGCCGTCCCCGGCCCAACCGACGTCAGCCCGGCCAACCCCGGGATCACCAAGCAGACGTTCAACGTTCCGGTGAAGATCGAGAATAACGACTTGCTCCTCACCTTCCGCAGCGACAACTCGGCCATCATCAGCGACGTGCTCTGCTGGCTGGGCGGCACCGACTCGCTCAACGGCCAGCGCGTCCGGTCGCCGAGGCTGTTCAAGGACCTGGCCACCGTCACCTCAAGCCGCGCTCAGTTCGTCGCGGTCTCGCTCCCGCGCCGCCTGGCAGAGGCACACAGATTCCCGTACGCCACGGAGATCAACCCGGACTCGCCGATGTGGATGGGCTTCCTCGACCAGCACGCCGGCGGCAGCGGGGTCCCGGCGAGCTGCACGTTCGCCGGCAACGAATCGGCACATCTCACCACCGCGCAGCCCGGCGATTACTTCGACAACGGTGCAATTCAGCACCTTTCCCACGTGATCGAGGACCTCGCCCAGTTCTATGCCAAGCCAGCGGAGCCGTACACCGAGCGAGTGCAGTACATGTTCCGCTCCGACCCGATTCCCTCCACTGGCAACGCCGACCAGTTCACCGACGGGGGTGGCCCGGCCTATCTCGACAACGTGGACTTCGGGACCGGCGACGCGGCCCGCAATGCCCAGGGCATCAACACATTTCAGGGTAGGCGCCGGATGGGACACCTGCCCGCGCTGCAGCGATCTTCCCGCGCCGCCGACAGTCATCCGATCCACATGCGGATGGACGGCCCTGGCCTGGACGACATCGATGTACCCGACGGCTCGAAGCAGCCGAAGCTTCAGTTCACCATTTTCGTCCAGACCGCGGAGTTCTTTCGCGTTATGCGGATAAATCAGGCATCGCTCGACCTCGCGCACCAGTTCGGCGTCGCTGACCACGATAACGGACTGGAGCGGTTCCTTACAGCGACCCGCCGGCAGAATTTCCTCATCCCGCCTCGCCGCCACCGCGCCTTCCCCCTGGCCGAACTTGCCTGACGCCGGCATTCACGCCAAACGCCTGACCCCCGCCGTTACCCGGTGACCGCCTGGACTTCGGCGATCATCAGGAAGCCGCCGCCGGATGGGGCACCTGCTGGGCGCCCTGGAGCGTGGCTACCGGGTGATCAGGGGCTACGTCACCAACCTAGCCGCCTGCCCGGACGGGGCGCCGGTCACCTACCACCGCAAGCGCGACTGCATCGAAGCGCACTTGACGATCGTGTTCGCGGCCCCAGCGCTGAGTGAGCACTGATGTGACCCCACTCGGGTTCAGCAGGCAAATCTCACTTCCGGTGCGTTCGGTGCCTATGGCACAGTCCTGATTGTGCCGTTGGACGATCTGCCGGGCTGGTTGCCGGCTTGGTGTCTGGACCATCTGGGTGGCGAACCCGTCGGCCTGCTGTTCCAGCTGCAACGGATCTCGACGGTGTTCGGTCTCCGGTTGACCGGTGGCACGGATGTCGTGGTCAAGGCGCGCGCCGATGACGGTCGGGCCGTGCCGTGTGTCGCGGCGCAGGCTCGCTTGGCCGAGCGCGGGTTTCCGTGTGCCCGGCCGCTCACGCCGGTGGCCAATGCCGGTTCGCTTGCTGTGCATGCCGAGGAGTTCCGGCCCGGCGGCGACGTGCTGCACGGGGACTCGCCCGACGTGGCCATGCGCTACGCGGAGGTGTTCGCCCAGCTCATGGCCGAACTTGCCGACGTGACCGTCGCACCGCCGCTGCCGAATCCGCGCTGGGTGCGCTGGGACCACACCGATCCCGGGGTGTGGCCGACGATCGACTTCCTCGATAACCGGGACCAGGGCGTCGTGCCCGCGTACGTCGTTGACACGGCCAAGCGGGCTCGCGGGCGGATGCTGGCCGCCGGCCTGCCGTGCGTGCTGGGCTACGCAGACTTCGAGGCGCAGAACCTCCGGTGGCACGGCCGGGAGGTGTGGGCGGTGCACGACTGGGACAGCCTGGCGTGGCAGCCGGAGGCGGCGCTGGTGGGAGCGGCGAGTGGGGCGTTCGCCAGTGCCGGGCCGCCCACGCTGGCGCCGATCGGAAGCTCCGAGGCGTTCATGGTGGCTTATCAGGACATTCGGGGGCGCTTGTTCACGGCCGTGGAGCAGGAGATCGCGTGGGCGGCCAGCTTGTGGCCGGCAGCGCACAATGCCCGATGGGAAGCACTGCACGGCGACCCCCCGGTGTCCTGTGATGCGCTCCAGGCACAAGCAGCCGAACGCCTCCGCCGAGCTAATGCATAGCACCGGGGGGAACCGCAGCGTACCTGAACGCCTACACCTGGGTCTGGGACAACGTGCTGCACATGCGGGGAGCGGTGGCGGCGCAGTCGGCGCTGGGATGCCCGGACCGGGACGCGACGCGCTTCATGCCGCTGAACCGGCCGTGGATCGGGTGCGTCTGGGAGCTAACGGCTGACCGCGTGTTCATGTCCTCAGCGCCTCCAGATAAGGGCAAAATAATGGTATGGGTGCTGTAGCCGGGGGCCTCCTGCCCTCCCGCTGGGCCGACGTTGCCGAGGTGCTGCCCGCGTCGCTACCCCACCTGGCGGGGCCGCCGGGTGGCATCGTCGATCTGCCCAGCGATCTAGCCTGGTCAGGACGTCGGAGCTTCGACCTGGCCGATCCTGGTCAGCGCTACTTGTACTACATGACGGTGCTTACGTCGGCCGTCACCCGTGATCACTATACGCACTGGCTCAACGCCGATCTGCTTCGTTCTGAGTGGGCTGGTCCAGTGGCACTGAAAGTAGGCGCATTGCACGACCGCGGGCTTCCTCGCGACCTGATCGACGTTCATGGTGCGGCGAACCGGTTCAGCGCGGCCGAACTGGTTGCCCTTGCACGTGCAGCGCTGGACGAGGAGTTCAGCCTTGAGATGCTGCGCGATCAGTTCGATCGCGCGGCCATGTACTCCGATGAAGAGTTCGCCGTCTACGGCTGTACTCCGGACCAGATCGCGGAGATCAAGACATGGGCACAAGAGTGGGCTACCAGTCTCGGGATGGAGATCGCCCAAGCCCAGTGCTGGCCGGATGAAACCCGTGAGTGACGCGTCGCTCGCGAGCGCTTTCCCGTTGAATGTGGCCTGCAACGGGGACGTGTACCTGGTCGCGTTCTCCTCGCGCCCGTTGTCGGTCGCGAGACCCAGTCACATCCGCCACATCAGCACCGCACCGCATGATCCCGGAAACGTAGGTGCCGCAGAGGACCCGGCGTTTCTCTGATCATGGTGGTTGTCCGTTTTGTACCGGTTGCGCGAGGGCCCGGTCGGCAGGTCGGCTACGTCAGCGGCTTCAGCACCGGCGATGAACGGGGACGTTGTGGGCCATAGTGGCGCGACGCGGCCCCAGTGGCGTGGCCCGGCCAGAGTGGCGCACGTGACCTGAGAGGCGCGGCGCGTCCGCAGAGGCCGCAGAGGCCGCAGAGCCACGCCGTGAGCCGGCCGTGACCGACCCAAGAACCGGCCAGAGCCCGGCATGCGGCCCGGCGTTTCCGTTCATGACTGTTCACAGCCGTGGTTCCCGCGTGACGCCGCCGATGACCGTGGTGACGGCCTTGCGGACGGCTTCTGGCTCTGGCGGGGTGCCTTTCCGGTCGGCGAACAGCAGGTGCCCCGCCCCGATCAGCGTGGGCGCGAGGATGCCGGCGTCGGCATCGGCGGCGATGCGGCCCAGGTCTCGCTCGGCGGCGAGGTAGGAGGCGATCATCGCCGTTGCCTCCGTAAGGACCGGGACACCGGCCACCCCAGCCTGGCGCAGCCGGGCGCGCAGGTCATCCCGGAAGGTGATGAGGGCGACGATCGCGATCGCGACCGGGGAGAACAGATCCGTCAGCGCGTCACTGAGGTTACCGGCGACGGTGCCGGTCCCGGCGGACTCATTCAGCACGGCGGCCAGGGTGGCGATCCGGCCGGCCCGGTCCAGCACGAGCTCGGCGAGGAAGGCGTCGAAGTCGGCGAAGTGCCGGTGCAGGACGCCCTTGGCGACTCCCGCCTCCGCGGTGACCGCCCGGGTGGTCAGCGCGTGCGGCCCGTCGCGGAGGAGGACGCGCTCGGCGGCGCCGAACAGCTCGGCGCGCGGGTCGCGGAGGGCCACCCCTGTCGGCATCCGTGCATCCTTCCTTCGCTGTCCGCGAAACCAATTATCAAGTGGGCGCATGCCCACTTAGGGTGGGCGCATGCCCACACTACCGCCGGAGCAAGCGCGTGTTTCCGGGCTCCAGCCCGCCGAGCCTCCCGAGCCCGCCGAGCCTCCTAAGCTCCCCGAGCCCGCCGAGCCCGCCGAGCCCGGGGCCCCCAAGTCCGGGCCCATCCAGCCTCCCGGGCCCCCTGAGCCTGAGCCTGCGCCCGGGCCAGCCGAGCCTCGCGAGGCTCACCAAGCCCGGGAGGTAGCCGAGTCGTTCGGCTCGGACGCCGAACGATACGACCGCGCCCGCCCCGGCTACCCCGCCGCCCTGGTGGAGCGGATCATCGCCGCCAGCCGCAGTCCCGGCCCCAGCCCCGGCCCCAGCCCCGGCGTCCTGGACGTCGGCTGCGGCACCGGCATCGCCGCGCGGCAGTTCCAGGCGGCCGGCTGCCGGGTGCTCGGCGTCGACCCGGACGCGCGGATGGCCGTCCTTGCCCGGCAGCGCGGGCTCGAGGTCGAGGTCACGACGTTCGAAGCCTGGGACCCGGCCGGCCGGGCGTTTGACGCGGTCGTCGCCGCCCAGGCCTGGCACTGGGTGGACCCGCTCGCCGGCGCGGCCAAGGCGGCGCGGGCGCTGCGCCCCGGCGGGCGGCTGGCGGTGTTCTGGAACGCGTTCCAGCCCCCGCCCGGCCTGGCTGAGGCGTTCGCCGAGGTCTACCGCAAGGTGATGCCCAACGCGCCCAACGTCGGGATGAGGCCCATCCTCGAGGTGTACCTGACCATGTGCGGCAAGGCGGCCGACGGGATCCGGCAGGCGGGCGCGTTCGGTGACCCGGAGCAGTGGGAATTCCGCTGGGAACGGCCCTACACCCGCGACGAGTGGCTGGACCAGGTGCCCACCTTCGGCGGCGGCGCCCAGCTCCCGCGGGCCATGCTGGAGGACCTGCTGGCCGGCCTCGGCGCCGCGATCGACGCCGCAGGGGGCAGCTTCACCATGCACTACACCACCGTGGCGGTCGCCGCGGCGCGAACCGGTGCCCCCCTGAGACCCTGAGCCGGCAAGATCAAAGAATTTGATACCGAACGAGAGGTGGCTCGAGTCAACGTCTAGCTAACCGCGCCGAACGTCACCGTGACGTGCTGGAAGCCGAGCGACGTGAGCATGCCGTCGAGCATGCCCTGGGTGTTCTTCTGCGCCTCGGCGAGCAGCGCGCTCTGCCGGGCGGCGGCCTGGATCTTCTGCTGGGCCAGGATGTAGACCGCCTGCTGGCTGTTGGGGTTGCTGGCGAAGAAGTTCCCGATCCGGTTGAACAGCCCCTGCTGCTGGGCGTAGACGTAGGACTGCCTGACGTCCAGCACCGCCGGCTCGAGCTGAGCGCGCGGCAGCGACACGGTCACCGAGGTGCGATCCGGGGACACCCGGATCGACTTGCCCTTGAGTTGCGAGAAATCGACGTAGGCGATGTCGGTGCCCTGCCCGACGAACAGCGTCTCGCTGCCGGCCAGGAAGGACGGTATGAACGCGGTGTGGGTGCTCAGATCGACGACCACCTCGAACGACCCGCTGGCCGCCTCGTAGCGGCTCAGCGCCGTGATCGACTTGAGCAGTACCGGCTGGCTGCGGTCGGTTGTGGTCGTCGCGAACGGGTTACGCAGCTGCGGCAGCAGGTGAATCGCGGAAAGCACGAGCACCAGCACCACCACCGCCACGAGCCCCGCGGCAAGCGTGGCGAGCCGTCCCGCCATCTTCCCCGCCGTCTTCCCGCGCTGCGTGGTCAGCACCATGCCATTCGGCTACCCCCGTAGTGACGGTCAATGCGCGCCAGGCGCATAGTTTTCCACAGCTGGGCATAGACACCGTCGTGTTCACGAATCCGTTCCGCCGGCGTGGCGAAGGGCGCCCCCGGTCCAGGGCCGCCGGCTGCCTGCTGTGGATATTGTTGCTGATCGCGTTGCTTATCGTGCTGTCGGTCCTGTTCGGCGGCTTCCAGAAGGGCACCAAGGTCAACAACGGCCTTGGCATCCCGCCGCGCGTGGCTCTGAGCGTGCCCATGGCCTGGACTACCTCGCCGTGCTGCGTTTCGCCGACCGTTACAGGTGCGGCTTGCCGGGGTGAGCGGCACAGTAGGTGACCGCGGCCGGGTGTTACGGCATGGCCGGTCGTGAGCGCCCGCGCCTGCTGAGCGGCCGCTGCCCGCGCTCTCGGGGCCGCACTCGCCCGCCCCGCGACCGCCGCGCCCCGCCACGCGGTCGCGACCGCTCGGGGCCGCACTCGCCCGCCGCGGCCGCCGTGCTTGCTGAGCGTCCGCGGCCGCCGTGCTTGCTGAGCGTCCGCGGCCGCCGCGCCCGCCGCCCGCCGCCGTGCCCCCGCGCCTGCTGAGCGGCCGCTGCCCGCGCTCTCGGGGCCGCACTCGCCCGCCCCGCGATCGCCGCGCCCTGCCACGCGACCCCCTAATTTCCGTGATGCGCTTGCCTGGAACGGCCTGGTGGAAACGAAGGTGCCAAATACGGCCCTAAATTTCCATAATGCGTTCTCGGCGAACAGCGTGGCGGAAATCTGGGTGTCAGATACGGCCCGCCGTTTCCACGACGCCTTTGCTTGCGGCAAGTTAGTGGAAATTAGGTGTGCCGTATTTGGCCCGCGCTTTCCGCGATTATGGGAAAATGGCGCCGCCCGCACGCTTGTGACGTGCGGGCAGCGCCGGCGGGACCCGGAAGGGGGCTTCGGAGGGTCAGCCGACCGGACCGGTGGCCAGGGTGACGGTCGTGGTGTGCGACTGTCCGTCCTGGTCGGTCCAGCCGATGCTGATCTGGTCGCCGGGGTGGTACTTCCCGAGCACCGACTGGATGCTGGTGCCCGTGCTGACCGGCTGGCCCGCGACCGAGGTGATCACATCACCAGCGGTCAGGCCGACGTTGGCGGCCGGGCTGCCGGACTCGGCACCGGCGATGGCCACGCCGGAGACCGACTGACCGTCACCCGAGCCGAACTGGCCGAACCCGCCAAACCCGCCAAACCCGGAGCTGTCCGAGCCGGAGTTCTGGATCTGCACGCCGAGGAACGCGGTCTCGCCGATGTGCACGGTGGACGACGCCTGGCCCGCCTCGATCTGGCGCGCGATGGACAGCGCGGTGTTGACCGGAATCGCGAAGCCCTGGGTCGTGCCCGGCTGGCTCGAGGAGTTCCCCTGGCCAAACGGGGAGAGCTGGTAGCCGGACGACGCGGCGGTGTCGACGCCGATCACCTGGCCGTAGCTGTTGACCAGCGGGCCGCCGGAGTCACCGGCCTGGATGTTCGCGTTGGTCTCGATCAGGCCGGTCAGGTTCTCGCTGGTCCCGGCGCCCTCGTCGGACGCGGTGATCGACTGGTTGAGCGCGGTGACCGTTCCGGCGGCGACCGACGGGGTGCCGCCGACGCCGCCCGCGTTGCCGAGCGCCACCACGCCGTCGCCGGTCTGGACCGCCGAGGAGTCACCGGTGCTCGCGGTGGTCAGCCCGGACGCGCCGGAAAGCTGCAGGACCGCGATGTCCTTACCCGAGTCGTAGCCGACGACGGTGGCCTTGTAGGTCTTGCCGTTGCCGATGTCCGTGACCGAAACCGAGGTCGCGCCCTGGACCACGTGGTTGTTGGTCAGCACCTCGCCGTTCGGCGTCAGCACGATCCCGGTGCCCTTGGCGGTGGCCTGCTGGTACCCGAGGGTTGAGGTCACGTCGACCAGGCCGGGATCCACCCTGGACGCGATCTGCGACGTGGTCAGCACCGTCTTGGATACCGCCGTGGCGCTGCCGGGCGGCGAGCTTGAGCTCAGCGCCGCGGTGGCGATGCCCGCTCCCGCGCCGAGGGCGACGACCGCTGTGGCGGTCAGGCCGAGCACGTGCCGGCGTCGCCGCCGCGGCGGCTGGTATTCCGGATACGGTGGTTCCGGGTACTGTGTGAAGGGTTCGCTCATGGCCTTTTGCCACCCCGAGTCCTGTTCGCGGCTTCTTATGTTCCGAATATCGCCCGCGAACCTTGACGAAGGCCGAAGGAACGATCAGCCTGAGCTTCCGATTCCCTGAAGACTTCCTGACCGTCTTCAGCTATCGCCCCGAAGACGTGGCCCGGCGCGGAGCCCGGGGGTGGCTCAGCGCGGGTCGAGGCCGATCTGCGCGCTGCCCAGGTGACTGGCCGCGTCCGGTGCCACCCCGCTGACCGGCGCGAACGGCAGCTCCGTGGTCGGGTTCGCGACGGGCTCCACCAGGTAGGAACGCCCTGCCCCGACCTTCAGCGCGAAGGTGTCACTCGCCACCGGCCCGAGCACGACCGCGCCGGTGGCGCCGTCCACGACCCGGATCGGCTGACCCTGCCAGGGATTACGGATCAGCATGGTGTGGCTGCGCCCTGCCTCGATGGCGACGGTCACGGTGCTGCCGTTCTCGACCTGGACGTCGGCCTTCGTGTCGTCCATCAGGTACACGGTGCCGGACACGTTCCAGCCGGATGGCCAGGCGGGCGCGATCCGCAGCAGCCCGTCGTAGTCGGTGGCAAGCGCCTCGTCCAGCGCGGTCGCGACCACGCCCGACTGCTCGATGTACGGCTCGTCCCGCCATCCCGGGTTCCACGCGGCCATCCCCGACGGGTAGACCTGGTAGGTCTTGGTGGTGGCGACGAGATCGGCGGCGACCTGCGAGGCCATGTCCAGGCGGGCCGCGTCCACCGCGTCGAAGGTCCAGTCCGGGTTGCCGACGTTCGGCCGGTGCTGGTACGTGCGGTCGGCCAGCGCGGTCAGGTCGTCCCCGCCCACGATCGCGGCGTCGCCGATGACCCCGTACGGCCAGACCGGCTCGAGGCCGTCGTTCTCGACGTTGTGCAGCGGCGCGGCCGGCTGGTAGGAGTCGGCGATCACATCGGTGCCCGACGCGTCCGCGGCCGGGGTGAGCAGCTGTTTGTGCGTGGCCTCGTCGGTGCGCGCATACGGCGGGAGCTCGGACTCGGCGGTCGTGAGCTGGGCCGCCAGGCCGGCGTCGGTGTGCAGGATGCCGGCCGCGGAGGCCACGGCGGGGAACAGCGCTTGCATGGCGGCGATGTCGGTGGTCGGGTCCTGCACGTCCCACTGGTTTTCGTGCGCGTTCGCGACCGTGTGCAGCAGGCCGTCGGCGCCCCTGGCCGCGTAGGCGAGCAGGAACCGCGCGGACTCGCGCATGACGGGGTAATACGTGCGGAGGAAGGAAACCGAGCCGGTGTCGGTGTACTGCCGCCAGATCCACAGGCTGATCTCCGCGCCGGTGGTGACCGTCTCGCCGTTCCAGGTCGGCGGGATGTTTTCGTCGCACGACGCGTCTTTGAACGGGGTGGAGTCGTTCTGGAACCCGTTGCCGTTGTACCGCATGGTCTCGGGTACGCAGATGCCGGGAAGGCCGCCCATGTACTGCTTGGTCCACGCCTCCAGGCTGGCCAGGTTGCCCAGGTAGAGGCCGAACAGCGGGCCGTTGAGCGCGAAGTTTCCGGAGCTGATGTTGGCGGCGGCCTGCATCCGCAGGTTCCAGAACCAGAACGCGGCCGGGTACCAGTCCTGATGGTCCTCGCTGAAGTTGAACATGTCCGCGACGCCCGCCTGCGAGCCGGGATACCGCGAGCGCATCGAGGCCGCCTCGGTGTACAGGTAGATCGTCCTGATCTGCTCGAGGTACTGCGCGGCGCCGTCGGCGGAGCTCATCTCGACCAGCCCGGAATGCGCCCAGAACCGGTGCCACCAGCGGCTGGTTTCCGCGGTCAGGCTCGCTTCCGGCGCGGACACCCCGGACGCGTGAGCCGCCCCTTCGCGCAGCAGCCGCCGCGCGGCGGCCATGGCGTTGCCGCCGGTCCAGTGCGGCGCCGCCACGATGATCCGGAACGACCCATCCGCCGCGGGCTTGAAGCTGACCTGGACCGATACCGGGCCGGTGACGCTCGCCCGCACGTCTCGGCCGCCCGCGGTGATCACCGCCAGCGTTCCGAAGGTCCGACCCGACCCGGTCACCGGCACGTTGTCCTGCCAGGTCTCGGCCAGGGTCCCGACCGCGCCGGCGGCGGTAGCCGCCGGCGACCGGCCTGCCCACAGGTTCACGCTCGCCGTTTGCGTCGCGTTCGGGTCCGCCCCGGTGACGTCCACGACGAGTTCGTCGGTGCCGGCGAGCACCCGCGCCCTCATCGTCATGCCGCCGCCCGACTCGGTGAGCACGCCATCGTAGAGATCGAGGCGGCCGGTGAAGTCGGGCGCCGCATCCAGGCGTGCCAGGCCGGGGATGACCACCTGGCCGGGGGACTTGCGCCCGGGCATCGTGTCGGACCGGTTGAGCTGTGCGGTGAAGCCGTCAGCGGCCCAGACCGCGGCGGCCAGGCTGCCGTTGCCCAGCGGCATGTACTGCTGAGGTGAGGAGTTCGGCCGGCCGAGGAAGATGTCCGACCGGCTCACCACGCCGCCCGGATCCAGGGCGAACCGGCCGTCGCGCCAGGCGGTGGTGGCGGTCGCGGCGCTGGCGTTAGCGGCGCGCGGGACGGCGCTGATCCCCGCGGTCGCGGGAACCGCCGCCGCGCAGCAGGCGGCCAGTGTGAGCGCGGCCGTCAGCGAAAGGGAGCCATGACAACGGCGGCGCAACATGACCACCTCACCTGCGAGGGAAACATCCGATCTGGTTCTAGCCCGTAAAGCGGCGCTTGTCCAGATGGTTCCACCACTTTTGCCCGTAAACGATCAAGAGATCGCGCATATAACGGTTAAGCCGGTCCTGGTAGCGCCGTTCATGGACGGCATCGAGCATCCATACATCCGATCGCTCGCAACGAGCGGCCGGGCTGCGAGGCAGCGCCGGCTCCCGTTCGGTATGCATGAAATTTCGCCGGGAGCGAGACGGCGGGAAAGCGGGGGCACGGCCGGGAAGCCTGGTGTCATGGTCTCCTCCGTAGCTGTGCTGTCCGACATCCACGGCGTGCTGCCCGCGCTGGACGCCGTGCTGGCGGAGCCCGCGGTGCGGGATGCCGAGCGCATCGTCCTCACCGGGGACGTCGCGGCGGGCCCGCAGCCGGCGGCGGTGCTCGACCGGCTGCTCGGGCTCGGCGACCGGGTCACCTGGGTGCGCGGCAACGCCGACCGGGAGCTTGCCGAGCTCGCGCGCGGCGAGACGGACGACGTCGGCGACCCGATCGCGCCGTGGGCGGCGAAGCAGCTCAGCGCCGATCACCTGGCCTGGCTGGCCGGGCTGCCGCAGACGGTCACGCTGGACGCCGGCGGGTTCGGCGAGGTCGTGTTCTGCCACGCGACGCCCCGCGACGACGCCGAAGTCGTGGTCGTCGACTCGCGGCTCGAGCGCTGGTCCGAGGTGCTGGCCGGGCTGCCGCAGCAGGTCATGACCGTGGTGTGCGGGCATACGCACATGCCGTTCTGCAGGCTGGCGAACAGGCGCCAGATCATCAACCCGGGCAGCGTCGGGATGCCGTACGGTCGGCAGGGCGCGCACTGGACGCTGCTCGCCGGCGGCGCCATCTCGATGCGGCGGACGCCGTACGACGCCGCGGCGGCGTGCGAGCTCGTCCGCGCCGAATCGTCGTACCCGGACGTCGCCGAGTGGGCCGACTACTTCCTGCACGCCCGCGCCAGCGACGCCGACGCGCTCGCCGTCATGGCGCCCAGAGACGGCCGGGGCAGCGGCGACGGCGAGGACAGCACAGACGGCCGGGACCGCGAGGACGGTGAGTCGTCGTGACCGGCGTGACGATCGAGCGCGCCCGCGCCGCCGACCTGAGTGAGATCCTCCGGAACTACCAGCGGTTCTGGGGAGACCGGGATGTGCCGCGCCTGCTCCACCACCCGATGTTCGTCGAGGAGTTCGGCGACACCGCGTTCGTGGCACGCGGGCCGGATGGCGAGGTCGCCGGGTACCTGCTCGGCTTCGTGGCGCCGACGGGCGACGGCTACATCCATTTCGTGGCGGTACGCGACGACGCCCGCGGGCTCGGGCTCGGGCGGCGGCTGTACGAGACGTTCATGGCGGCCGCCGCTGAGCGCGGCGCCGTCGCGGTGAAGGCGATCACCCACCCGGAGAACACGGGCTCGCAGGCGTTCCACCGGAGCATGGGTTTCACGGAACAGACGCTGGTCGAGAACTACGGCGGTGCCGGCCGGACCCGCGTCGTCATGCGCAGGCCCAGGCTCTAGGCAAGGCCCAGGCTCTAGGCAAGGCCGAGCACGCGCTCCGCGTTGCCGCCCGCGATCTTCGCCTTGTCGGCGGGGCTGAGCGGCAGCGCGTCGATCAGCGCCCGGCCCGGCGCGTTCGGGCTGAACGGGTAGTCGACGCTGAACAGCACGCGGTCCACCCCGAAGACCTGCACCGTGCACAGCACCGGCGGAAGGGTGAACATCCCGCTGGTCGTCACCCACACGTTGCGCAGGAAGTACTCCGACACCGGCATGGCCAGGGCCGCCCATTCCGGGCGCATCATCTGGTCGATGCGGCCGAGCATGAACGGGACCATCTCGCCGCAGTGCCCGATGATCAGCCGAAGCCCCGGGTGCCGGTCGAAGACGCCCGCGACGACCATGCGCAGCGCGTGCAGCCCGCACTCCGCGTGCCACCCCCAGGCGCCGGTCGCGAGCCGGGTCCTGGCCGGCTGCGGTATCCCGCCGAACAGTATCTCCCGGAGGCCCTCGGGCGGCGGCGATGGATGCAGGTAGAGCGGCACGTCGAGCCTCTCGAACCGGTCGAGCAGCGGCTCGAACCGGGCGTCGTCGAGGAACGCCCCGTTGGTGCCGAGCGTGCTGTTGACAAGCCCGCCGACGAATCCCAGGTCGCCGACGGCGCGCTCGAGCTCTTCCGCGGCCTCCGCCGGCTCGGCGGTGGGCAGCGTGGCGAAGCCCGCGAACCGGTCCGGGTGGCTCGCCACGGCCGCGGCGAGGTGGTCGTTCGCCCTTCGCGCCATGTCCACGCCCGCCGCGCCGGCCATCGCCTGCGCCGCGGGCTGCACGTGGGACAGGACCTGGACGTCGATGCCCGCCGCGTCCATGTCTGCCAGCCTCGACTTGCCCAGGTCACGCAGCCGCCCGTCCACCTGGTCTCCCCACAGCGCGAGGACTCCGGTGCCCGGCGGCGAGGCGAGTTCCGGGGTCCAGAAGTGCTCTTCGAGGGCTATGGTCCGCATTCGCTCATTGTGGCGTGCCGGTGCCCGGCCCGGAAGCGGGCGCGGGGCCGCCGGGGCGTGCTGACGTAATCTCCGCGGCGTAACCTCCGAATGTGGACGACGGCCTGCGCGCGGAACTGCTGGCCCGCTGCGAGGAAGACCAGCGGATCCGGCGCGACACTCCCATGAGGCGGCCAGGCCAGCGCGTAGACAGGCTTGTCATGTCGCACGTCGCCGAGATGGAGCGGATCGACCGGGCCAATACCCAGTGGCTGAGCGAGCTGGTCGCCGAGCGCGGCTGGCCGGGCAAAACGCTGGTGGGAGAAGACGGCGCGAGGGCGGCCTTCCTGCTGGCCCAGCACGCCGACGCCGAACATCAGCGGGTCTTCCTCCCACTGCTGCGCTCCGCCGTCGCCGCGGGAGAGGCGTCTGACACGCACCTGGCGTACCTGGAGGACCGTGTCCGCATGAGGAACGGTGAGCCTCAGCTGTACGGCACCCAGTTCATCGTGGACGATGAGGGGTTCAGGGCGCACCCCATCGAGGACCCGGCGCACGTGGACGCGCGCCGCGCCTCCGTCGGCCTCGGCCCCTTCGCCGACTACGAGGCCCACATGCGCGACCTGCACGGCAGCGCCGGCTGAGCGCCGTCATCCGCGACCGCCGGGATTAGGCTGGCCACCATGCTCCAGCCGAACCGTTCCGTACCGTCTGCGACCGTCATCCCCGTCCTGATCTACCCCGACGTCCGGGAGGCGGTCGTCTGGCTGTCCGCCGCCTTCGGGTTCACCGAACGGCTGCGCATCGGCGAGAATCACCGCTCACAGCTTCAGTTCGGCGACGGAGCGGTGATCGTCGCCGACGTGCGAGGTGACCGGCGCCCGCCCACGCCGGGCGAGGTCACGCACTCGGTTACCGTGCGTGTCGAGGACGCCCGGGCGCACTGCGAACGAGCCCGGGAGCACGGCGCCCGCATCCTCATGGAGCCGACCGACTTCGAGTACGGCGAGCGCCAGTACAACGCCGAGGATCTCGCGGGACATCAGTGGACGTTCTCACAGACGCTCGCCGACGTCGCCCCCGAGCGGTGGGGCGGAGTCACGGCGGGCTGACAGGGGTACGGATCCGGTTGGCGAGCGGCCACCACGTGGCGAACTGCAGCACGGCCAGCGTCACGGTGAACGGCAGGAGCACCCACATCCCCGCGCCCTGGGCGATGGCGCCGACCAGCCACGGCAACGCGGCGCCGCCCACGACGGATGCCGCGTTCATCACGCCGATGGCGGTGGGTACCAGCGAGGCCCGCGTCAGCTGTGGCGCGATCGCCATCGTGGTCGGGAAGACCGGCCCGAGGAAGAAGCCGAGCAGCACAAGCGCCACGCTCGCCACCACCGCGGCCGGCGACAGCCAGGCGAGCATGGCCGCGGCGGTGACGCCGGCCAGGCAGGCGTACATCATGGTGGCCACGCTCGCGCCCATCCTCGATGCGACCGGGCTGATCAGGAACCGGCCAAGGGTCAGTCCCAGCCAGTACCCGCTGACCGAGTACCCGGCGAACGACTCTGGCAGCGCACGTGCCTGCACCAGGTAGCTGAAGCCCCAGCCGCCCACGCCGAGTTCGAGGCCGACGTAGACGGCCAGCATCGCGGCGCCGAACAGCACGCCCCGTTCCCGCAGCGCGCCGCGCAGCAGCCCACCCGCGGGCGCGGCGGCCGCGGCGCCCGCGTCGGATGCCCGGTGCGTGGCGGTCGCGCCGGACACCCCAGGCGCTTCGGGCGCTTCGGGCGGCGGATCGCCCCGTTGCGGCCTCGGGTAGGCCGCCAGGAAGCCGGTGACCAGCGGCACGCAGGCCACGGCCATCACCAGCCAGACCGTTGTCCAGGAGGCGAAGCCGAGGATCCATGCGGCCAGCACCGGCCCGCTCAGCGCGCCCACGCCGAAGAACGCGTGCAGGCGGTTGAGCAGCGCCGTCGCGTCGGGCAGCGAGGTGAGGTAGACGTTGAGTACCGATTCCAGGATGCCGATGGCGAACCCCACGACCAGCAACACCAGCACGAACGCGCCGAAGGGCGGCCGGGTGGCCAGGTAAAGGCCGGCGAGCACGTACGCGCCGCCCCCCGTGACCAGGGCGATCCGGACGCCGAACCGGTTGACCAGCGCGCCGGTGCACAAGCCGGCCAGCACGAACCCGGCGGAGCCGGTGAAAAACGTGATCCCGATGGTGGCCCGGTCCACGCCATAGCCGGCCATCTGCGCCGGCAGCAGGACGCCATTGACCCCCGCATTGATACCGATGAACACGAACGTGACATAGGACAGCAGGACCGGCGGCCGTACGTGCCGTCGCATCAGAAAGCTCCAGGGGTCGAGGGGCGATCATAGCGTGGCAGGCTCATCCGGATCCGGCATCCTGAAACCGGGCACGGGGGAGGGCAGCAGCAGGACCGCTCCGGCGACACCGCCGATGGTGGCGGCCCACAGCGCGGGCCGGATGCCCACGGTGGCGCCCAGCAGGCCGCCGAGCAGCGCGCCGAGCGGGCGTGTCCCGTAGTTGACGGCCTGGAACGCGCCGGTGACCCGCGACCGCAGCGTGTCCGGTATCACCGCGGCGAAGATCGCCCCGATGCTGATATCCAGCACCATCAGGCCGAAGCCGCTCAGGAACTCCGACGCGAACAGCATCTGGAGGATCAGCGGCGATCGCGCGAGCGGCACGAGGATCAGCGGCGCGGTGAACCCGAAGCAGCCGGCCACGTACGCCCAGCCGACGCCGATCCGCGCCGCGAGCCGCTTGGTCACCAGCGAGCCGAGCACCCCGCCGGCCGCGCCCGCGCCCAGCACGACGCCGAGCACGCCCGGGCGGACGTGCAGCACGCGGATCGCGTAGAGCGCGAAGAGCGCGAAGAACATGAGGTTGAAGAAGTTGATCGTCGCGACCGCGATCAGCGACGCGCGCACGATCGCGTTGCGGGTGACAAAACGGACGCCGGCTGCGACCGCGCCCTTCCCGTCGTCCGCCGACGGCTCGGCGGGCCGGATCCGGCCGAGGAGGAACGCCGAGCCGAGGAACGACAGCGCGTCCGCGATGACCGCGAACGGGGCCGTGAACGCCTGCACGAGCAGGCCCCCGGCGCTCGGCCCGCCCATGAACGACAGCGCCCGGCTGGCGTAGATCAGCGACTGCCCGTCCACGTACCGTTCCGGCGCCACGATCGACACGAAAAGCGTCGCGTTCGACACGGTGAACATGATGCTCAGCGTCCCCACGGCGAACGTGACCGCGTACAGCTGCGCCATCGTCAGCACGTGCATCGCGTAGCAGGCCGGGACGGTGCCAAGCAGCGCCGCACGGCCCAGGTCGGCGCCGATCATCGTGCGGCGCCGCCGCCCGCGCCGGTCCGCCCACGCGCCGAGGTGCAGCCCGAACAGCAGGCTGGGCAGCCATTCGAGCGCGGTCAGGTATCCCATCTCCGCCGCCTGCGCGTGCAGCGCGATGACCGCCGTGAGCGGCAGCGCGATCCCCGAGATCTGGTCGCCGAACATGGAGATCGTCGACGCCCCCCAGTACCGCCGGAACACCCGCTCGCGCAGCAGCGGCGGGACAAGCGCGCGCGGCGGCGCCTTCACCGGGGCACTCACCGCGCTTCTCCAGCGCCGCCGGGCCGCGTCCCGAACAGCTCCCCGGGGAACGCGAGATTCAGGTAGGTGACCCGGCGCGCGCCCTCCGGCCGGAGCTCCGGGCTCACGTTCCGGTCCAGGTACCGGTCCAGGAGCGCGTCGACCTCCCGCCCGATCTCGGCGAGCTCGCCCGCGGTGAGGTAGAGGAACCGGTCGCCGAACAGCGCCGCCTCCCGCCACTCCGGCGGCTCGTCCTCCCTGGTCTCCAGCCAGCGCATCACGTGCTCGAAGTACCGCTCCGCCAGCACCGACCTGAACAGCCCGCTCGCCGCCGCGAGCTCGGGCGTGCCGGCCACGGCGGGCACGTCGGTGAACATCGCCGTGGCCCGCCACGGCTTCTCCCGGCCGGTGCCCCCGCCCGCCTCCTCCACCAGCCCGTACTTCGCGAGCTGCCGCAGGTGGAAGGAGGTGGTGCCGGTGGACTCGCCGAGCAGCGCCGCGGCCCGGGTCGCGGTCAGCGGACCCTCCGTCCGCAGCAGTCCCACCAGTGCCATCCTGACCGGGTGCGCGTAGGCCCGCAGCGCCCGCGGGTCGGTCACCCGGGCGACCGACCGTGTCTCCGCCCGTGTCTCCGCCCGTGTCTCCGGCCGTGTCTCCGGCCGTGTCTCCGCCCGTGTCTCCGCCCGCCCGTGCTCAGCCTCGCCCATAAATGCAAAGGTATCTTTGCAAAGCAACCTTGGCAATACTTATGTTCATACTGAACGGACGGTGGTATCCGCCCCGCCCCGCGCTGGGGCCGCGACCAGCGCACGCCGCGGCGCCGCGCTGCGCCCCCCGGCGCCCAAGCGGCGTCAAGACCATGCCCAAGCGGCGTCAAGACCATGATTGCGTGCGATAGTGGTCGGCTAGCCGACCACTATCGCACGCAATCGCGAGGAAGCGGACGGCCGCCGGGGGTCATCCCGGCTCCGCTATGGGTTCGGCGGGCACCTCCTCGGCGGCGGGCACCTCGTTCCGGACAGGTGCCTCACCGGCGCCGGGCAGCCACTCGCCTTCGGCGCCCGACGGCAGGCCGGTACCGGACAGCCACTCGCGGACCGCCAGGAACACCAGGTACGGAACCAGGTCGACGGACCGGCGGAGCAGCCACCTGGTGCCCTTGGTGGCCATCCACGCGAGCTCGTTGCGGCGGGTCGGCGGCGGGCTCGCCGGCCGCGGGTCGGGCCGCGGGCCGAGCGGGTGCCCCGCCGCCGCGAGCGCGTCGTGGTAACGGCAGGCGATGAGCCGGTGACCGCGCTCGTTCGGGTGCAGCCGGTCGACGGACCAGTTGCGGCGGTCGTAGGTCGCCGGGTCGCGCGCCGCGTCGAAGTGCAGCGTCCCGAACCTCGCCGCCACCTTGTCCATCTCCAGGTTGACCGCGTGCATGCGGCGCGCCAGCGGCCGGGCGAGGCCGCCGGGCAGGCCGAACATCCGTCCTGGATCCGGCAGCCGCATGGTGAGTACCGCCGCGCCGCTGGCCCGCAGGGCGCCGACCGTGCGCGCCGCCGACTCGCCGAACCGTGCCGGGCTGAAGCCGCCGCGCAGCGTGTCGTTGATGCCGACCACGACGCTGGCGATGTCCGGCCGCAGCGCGAGCGCGGCGGGCAGCTGAAACCGCTCGACGTGGCTGCTTTGCGCGCCGAGCGTGGCGAGGTTGTGGAGTTCGGGCTCGGGCAGACCCCTGGCGAGCAGCTCGGCCCAGCCGCGCCATCCGCCGTCCGGGGCGGGGTCGCCCATGCCCAGGGTGATTGAGTCACCGAGTGTGACGAATGTTGTCATGGCTGCACCTGTCCCAGGGTGACATGCCCGGCGGCTTCGCGCGCGGGCGTAGCGCTGCCGCCGGCCTCCTGGCCGGCGGCCTCATGGGCGGAGAGGAACGCGGCGACCGCCGCGGGCCAGCCGAACTCTTCGGCCCTCGCGCGGGCCGCCGCGCGCCTCGCCGCGGCCGGCCAGCCGAGCACGGTCCGCACGCCGGCCGCGAAGTCCTCCCCGGCAACGGCGACCCCGGCGGCGCCGGTCACCTCGGGCAGCGCGCTGGCCGCGCTGACCACGACCGGGGTGCCGCAGGCCAGGGCCTCGAGCGCGGCCAGCCCGAAGGTCTCCACCGGCCCGGGCGCTATGACCACGTCCGCGCTGGCCAGCAGCCTGGCGAGGTTGGCGGGATCGTGGATGAAGCCGGTGAACCGGACCGGCAGCGCCTTCCTCGCCGCGGCGCGCTCGAGGCGGCGGCGCAACGGCCCGTCGCCGGCGACGACCAGCGCCGCGGGCACGCCCGCGGCGCGCAGCGCGGCGAGCGCCGCCACCGACCGCTGCGGCTTCTTCTCGACCGACAGCCGTCCGCAGTGCACCAGCAGCACCTCGCCGGGGGACACGTACCGGGCGCGCTCGGCGACGCTGAACGCGCTCGGCGTGAACCTCGCGAGGTCCACGCCGAGCGGGATGCGCGTCAGGTTGGGCGCGCCCAGCCGCTCGAACTCGGCCGCCGCCCAGCGCGTCGTGCAGATCACCCGCTGGTAGTCGCGGGCGGTGCGGCGGTTGAGCGTGCCGGCGAGCGCCGTGGCGAGCCTGCCGAGCAGGCGGCTGCGCACCCGCGACATCCCCGATACGTCGGCGGGCAGGCTGAACAGCCCGGTGAGGCTCTCGTGCGAGACCATCACCGCGGGTACACCGTGCTCCCGCGCCCACCGGCCGGTCCAGCGCAGCGTTGTCCGGTCCGACACCTCCAGCCGGTCCGGCCGCAGCTCCGCGAGCAGGGCGGCGAGCCGCCGGCGCCGCAGCAGCGCCCGGTAGCCGCCGGTGAACGGCACCAGCGGCCCGCGCAGCGTGATCACGCGGCCCTGCGCGGTCCGCTCGTCGCCGTCCCTCTTCCCCGGCACGATCAGCACCGGCTCGTGGCCGGCGGCCAGGTACCCGGCGCCGAGCTCGCGCAGCGCGGTGCGCATGCCGCCGGACCGCGGCCCGACGTAGTTGGCCATCCGCACGATCCTCAACGTCTGGCCCCCTTCATGCGCTGCCTTCCGGCCGGCTGCGCGGCGCGGCGCCGCTCCCTCATGCGCTGCCCCCCGGCCGGCTGCGCGGCGCGGCGCCGCTCCCTCATGCGCTGCCCCCCGGCCGGCTGCGCGGCGCGGCGCCGCTCCCTCATGCGGGGACCCTGGCCGGCCGTGCGGCCGAGCCGAGGACCGCTGCGTAATGGCCGATCAGCTGGTCGCAGAGGACCGGCCAGCCGCGGCCGAGCACCTTGCGCCTGGCTGCCTCGCCCTGCGCGGCGCGCAGCGCCGGGTCGGTGGCGAGCTTCGCCACCGGGACCGCGAGCGCGCCGGCGTCGCCGGGGGTCACGAGGTATCCGGTCACCTCATCCTCGATGAGGTCGAGCGGCCCGCCGGCCGCGGGGGCGACGGCCGGCAGGCCACTGGCCGCCGCCTCCTGGATCGTCTGGCCGAACGTCTCGTACGGCCCGCTGTGCACGAACACGTCCAGGCTGGCGTAGATCCGGGCGAGATCGTCGCCGTGCCGCTCGCCGAGGAGCACCGCCGACGGCAGCGCCTGGCGCAGTGCCGTCTCGGCGGGACCGCCACCGGTGATCACCAGCCGCACCCCGGGCAGCGCGGCGACCGGCGCGAGCAGGTCGACGCGCTTCTCGGTGGCCAGGCGGCCAACATAGCCGGCGAGTACCTGCCCGTCCGGCGCGAGTTCCCGGCGCAGCTGCTCGCTGCGCCGGGCTGGCTGGAACCTGTCGGTGTCGACGCCCCGGCCCCACAGCCAGACGTTCCGGATGCCGTGCTCGAGCAGGCGCGCCGCCGTCTGGCTCGACGGGGCGAGGGTACGGTCCGAGGCGTTGTGGATGCCGCGCAGCCAGCGCCAGGCGAACGCCTCGGTGGCCCGGCCCAGCCGGTACGCGCGGGCGTAAGCCGGCAGGTCGGTCTGGTACACGGCGACGACCGGCAGGCCCATGGAGGCGGCGACCACGCTGCCGTACGCGCCGAGCGCGACGGGGCTCGCCAGGTGGACCACGTCCGTGCGGTGCGCGGCCAGCGCGCGGCGGATCCGCCACGCCGGCAGGCCGAGGCGGAAGGTGGGGTAACCGGGCAGCCGCACGGACGGCACCCGTACGACGGGGTATCGGAACGCGGTGTCCGCGCCGGGGGTGGCCCGCGCGGACACGGGGGCGACGACCAGCGGGTGGTGGCCGTGCCGGGTGAGGTGTTCGGCGACGCGCACTACGCAGTGGGCGACGCCGTTGACGTCGGGCGGGAACGACTCCGTAATGATCGCGATCCTCATGCCCTCAAGGTCGGACATCACTGGTTCGATATCCGCCAATACGCAGTGACAGCCGAGCGAACTGTCGGTGACAATTCACTCCTGCGCCCGTTGGGCGCTCACTCCTGCGCCCGGTGGCCGCGGATTCACGATGTCATGCGGGCAGCCGGGCCGGATGCGGAAGAAGCCGCCGCCGCGTGCTGTTGGCACGTTTCGTGACCAGCGCGCCCGGCGATCCCGTTACGGAAGAGGCGGCGAACCCGCCTCACGTCCCGCTTTCCGTCCTCGACCTCGCGCCCGTGCCCACGGGCAGCAGCCCCGGCGACGCCCTCCGGGCCACGATCGACCTCGCACGGCACGCCGAAAGACTCGGCTTCAGGCGCTTCTGGGTCGCCGAGCACCACAACATGCCCGGCGTGGCGAGCTCCGCGCCCCCGGTGCTGGTGGGGGAGATCGCCGCCGCGACCTCGAGCATCCGGGTGGGATCGGGCGGCGTGATGCTGCCCAACCACGCCTCGCTCATCGTCGCCGAGCAGTTCGGCATGCTCGAGGCGCTCCACCCCGGCCGCATCGACCTGGGAATCGGCCGCGCCCCCGGCACGGACCAGGCGACCGCCGCCGCGCTCGGACACCGCGGACCCGACGACTTCCCGCGGCAGCTCACCGAACTGCTCGGCTTCTTCACCGGCGAATGGCCCGCCGGCCACCCGTACGCGACCGTCCGCGCGGTGCCCGGCCAGGGAAGCGCGCCGGCGATGTGGCTGCTCGGCTCCAGCGGCTACAGCGCTCAGGTCGCGGGCCTGCTCGGCCTCCCGTTCGCGTTCGCGCACCATTTCATGCCCGCGAACACGCTGCCGGCGCTGGCGCTGTACCGCGAGACGTTCCGCCCGTCGGCGACCCTGGACCGCCCCTACGCGATGGTCGCCGCCGGCGTGATCTGCGCGCAGACCGACGAGCGGGCGCAGTGGCTCGCCGGCCCCTCCGCGCTGTCGTTCGTGCGGCTGCGCTCCGGCCGCCCGGGCACGCTGCCCTCGCCCGAGGAAGCGGCCTCCTACCCGTACACGGACGCCGAGCGCGCGATGGTCGCCGAACGCCAGTCGTCACAGCTCATCGGCTCCCCCGGGACCGTGCGCCGCGGCATGGCCGGCCTCGCGGCCGCGACCAGGGCCGACGAACTGATGATCACGACCATGGTCTTCGACCCCGCCGACCGTCTCCGTTCCCTTGACCTGGTCGCCGAGACCGCCCTGCGCCCCGTCGCGTAGCGCTCGTACTCTACCGGTCGCAGTGCCGGTCGCTGTTCCTGTTCCGTGGCGGTACGCGGCGTTATGTTCACGTTGACCGCAGCGGCAACAGGGGCGCGGCCGCGGTGCGGGAGTGTCGCGGATGCGGCGCAAGCCTGCCCTGCGCAATCAGTGGTGGCCGCCCGCCGCGCCGCCGTGCGCGGCTGCGTGGTGAGCCGCCTCGGTGGCCGCCGAAACCGCGGCCGCGGTCGCGGCGTCGACTGCGGCGCTGACCGCCGCCTCGGTGGCCGCGCGGACCGAGGCGTCCAGAGCCGCGCCGGTGGCGGCGCGCGCCGCCGCGTCACCCGAATCCGCCGCGTCCGCGACGGCCTTCGCCTGCCGGTCGCGCCTGGCCGCGTCCTTGAGGCGTTTGCGTGCCGCGGCCCCCGCAACGCCGGGATAGATGAGCGAGGTCAGCCCGATCGCGCCGGCCAGCCCGGCGTACGCCGCCTGTTCGGCGTCGATGCTGCCGGAGCCGGACGCGATGGCGTCCAGCTTCGCCCGCGCGCCGGCCAGTCGGGCGGTGTCAACGACCACCCACCGCGTCACCGGCAGAAATCCGAGTACCTTCCGCCGCTCTGGCCGGATCGTCCCAGCGGCGGCGAGCCGGTCCAGGTAGCGCTCCACCAGCCCCGGGCGCGAACGCGCGACCCACGCCTTCGCGGCCGGCTCGCGCCGGCGGTCCTGCATGCTGCCCAGCGCCGCATCCAGCATCGGATCACCGGTCGGTGCCGCGTCCAGAACCACGATCCGGCCGCGTGCGATGTCCACGCGGCGGGCGGCCGCAAGCCGCACGAGTTCCGAGCCGGACAGGCCGAAGCGCAGCTTCGCGGCCACGCCGAGCGTCCCGTTGGGCCGCACCGCGAGCAGAAGGAGATCCTCGCCAAGCGTCTGCATGACCGTGACGCTAGCCAGGACTTGCCAGCCGCGCAATGACCCGGCCGGTTCGCCCTGGGTTATGAGACGTGGATGGGGCTCTCGACTATGGCGGCCTCCGGCCGGCCGAGCATGCACCTTCCTGACCGGTTCACCGGGGCCGAGGCCACCACCGAATGCGACGCGATCACCCGCCCGCGCGACGACTCTCCCGGTCGCGTCGAGTACCTCCACGGGCGCGAAATGCGCCTTGAACCCGGCCGGCCAGATGACCGGCGTCCCGCGGGCCGGGCCACCGGCCGCGTCCCGGGGCTTCACCGGGACGAGCCACAGGCATCCGCCGTCAACGGTGGCCGACCCGGCGAGCACACCGCCCACGAGGGCCGTCATGACGGCGCCATCGCATCCAGGCCAGCACGATGTCGGTACCGTGACGGTCTGACCGCCCGCAGGCACCCAGTTTGGCAGCCAGCATCCTGCAGGGCCAACAGCGCAGTTGTGCGTTTACGTCGTACGGCGACTCCTCCGCACCAAGCGTCACCAGCTCCACATCGCAACCCTCTGAGCACCCCGTTCCACGATGGCCAAATCGCCGAGCCATGTCCACTACCCCGCGTTTCCGCATATAGTTCGCCCGTTAATGCGTCGCGGAAACCAAAGGCCCTATTCGGCACCGAAATTTCCACCATCTCCTGGGCGCTCTGCGTTCCATGGAAACGGCGGGCCGCATTCGGCACCCAAATTTCCAAAACACCTCTTACTCCCGCCTTTCGCGGAAGTTTGGGGTCGAATTCTCACCGCGCGCCGCCTCCTACCTCCCGGTCAGGGGCCGCTCCTTCCTGTCGCCGCTCCTCACCAGGCGTATTCTCCCCCGTTCATCCCATGCGCCCCGCGGCCCCTAGCGCCGTCACACAGCGCTTCCTCAGGCGTGGCGCCTCCTGCCGCGATCTCGCGGTAGAGCACTGGCTCGGCGGCCGAATCCGGTGAGCCCGCCCGCTGCGCGGGGACCACGGCGATCGCGGCACACCCCGTACCGGCCGCCTCGGCACCGCGAGAGCGCCCGGCACCGCGAGAGCGCCCGGCACCGCGAGAGCGCCCGGCACGGGAGACACCACCCTCCGTTTGGCCGACAGAAAACAGTGGCGGTGCGGCGGCCAAGCGATATGCACTGGTTTGCAGGGGTACGCGCGGATGGCAGCGATTTGCGGGGGTAGCTGAGACCAGAGCGCGGGAAGACCGGCGGCGGGGCGCGGCGTTCGCCTCTGGGAGGTCTGCATGACGGAGCCAAACGACGGTCGCCGCCTCGAGCTGGTCAAGGCCGCACAGGAACGGTGGATCGAGGCCCTGACCGATCTGGGCGGCCGCAACACGCTGCTCTACTACAAGGACCGCCGGGCGGGCACGCTCGACCTCGCGCACGCCGACCCGGACGCGCTGCAGCGCTTCGTCAAAACCGGCTCGATCAGGCTGACGAGGCTGTTCAAAGACGCCGACATGAGGGCGGACGCGATCCGCAGGGCACAGACGATCCACCGCAAGGCACGCGAGCTGCTCGAGGAGCGTGGCATCCGGGCCGGCTACCTGGCGACCGGGATGGCGCGCTGGGACGAGCTGTTCCTCATGCCCGCCGCGCCGGTGCTGCTGCGCGGCCTGACGATCACGCCGACGCGCGCCAGGTACGACGACTTCGAGCTGGCGCTCGACGACGACGAAGAGGTCAACCCGGTCCTGCTGCACAAGCTGGCCAGCGTGTTCGGCGCGGTGCTGGAGAACGTTACGCCGCAGGATGCAACGCGGCAGCTCGCGCGCGCCGCCGAGGCGGCCGAGATCCCCGGCTTCGAGATCGCCCCCCGCCGGGTGATCGGCACGTTCACCTACGCCAAGCTGCCGATGGTCCGTGACATGGAGGCGGCCGGCGACCTGCTCGCCGACAGCGACCTGGTGGCCGCGATCGCCGGCGACCCGCACGCCCAGGAGCTGGTGTCCGCCGACCGCGGCACCGCGCCGGCGGCCTCGCCGGAAAACGGCGCGCAACACGACGGTCCCGAGCACGATTACTCGGTGCTCGACGCCGACTCCTCCCAGCGCAGCGCCATCGACGCCGTGCTGGCCGGGCGCAGCCTGGTCATTCACGGCCCGCCGGGCACCGGTAAGAGCCAGACGATCGCCAACCTGATCGCCGCCGTCGTCACGCGCGGCCGGAAGGTCCTGTTCGTCGCCGAGAAGCGCGCCGCGATCGACGCCGTGCTGTCCCGCCTGGTGAGCGTGCACCTGGGTGAGATGGTGCTCGACATCCACGAGGGGACGAGGGACCGGCAGCGCATCGCCGCCGACCTCGGCGCGACCCTGGACCTCGCCGAGCACACGACCGCGCCGGACGTCGCGGACCTGCACCGGCGCCTGGTCGACCGGCAGAAGCGGCTGAGGCGGCACAGCAGCGCGCTGCACGAGGTGCACGAGCCCTGGCGGCTGTCCCCGTACCAGGTGCAGTCCGCGCTGCTCGGCATCCCCGCCGCCGCACGCGTGCCCGCCCGCCTGCCCGACCCCGAGGGGATCACGCCGGAGATCGCCGACCGGCTCCGCGACGAGCTCCGCGAGTTCGCCCACCTCGGCGGGTTCACGCTGCGGCCGGAGTCGACGCCCTGGTTCGGCGCGGCGATACGCGGCCGCTCTCAGGCGCGCGAGGCCATCGAGCTCGCGGTGACGCTCGGCACGCGCACACTGCCGAAGGTGGGTGCCCGGCTGGCCGCCGCGTGCGCGGAGACCGGCCTCGCCGCTCCCGCAGATTTTTCCGAACGAGCGGTGGTGATCCGTCTGTTCGCCGCCATCTCCCGGACGCTGGCCAGGCTGGACCCGGCGGTCTACGCCTCCGGTCCGGCGTCGCTCGCCGGCGCCGTCGGCGAGGAGGGCGGCTTCGGCTTCCGCGAACGGCACGCCCTGCGCAAGCGCGCCCGCTCGCTGTGGGTCGCCGGACCCGAAAGCACCACTTCCGCATCTTTCACCTCTACATCAGCGCAAGCCACTTCTTCCCCTCGCGGCAAGCCCGAACGGGAGACGCTGCGCGCCGCGCTCGCGGACGCCGCCGCGGAGCTGGAGCAGTGGCGGGCGCTGCGCCTGCCCGAAGACGAAGGCCTGCCGCGGCTGCCGCCGGAGTACGAGGCGCTGACCCGGCAGTGGGACGAGTGCGCCCGGCAGATAAACGCGCTGCGCGCGTTCGTCCCGGTGGGCGACGACGTGGACGCCGCCGTTACCGCGCTGATGGCGGACCAGGACACGCCGTGGAAGCTGCCCCGCCTGCAGGAGCTGGCGCGGCGGTTCGGCGCGCTCGGCCTCGTGCCGCTGCTCGACGACCTGGCGCGGGCGCAGGTGTCCGCGGACCTGGCGGCCTCCGCGTTCGACCACGTATGGTACTCGTCGATCCTCGACCGCATCCGGGTACGCGACCCCGCCTACGCGGCCGAAGGCGGCGAGGCGCTGGACGAGATCGCCGACGAGTTCCGCCGCCGGGACATCGAGCACCTCGCCGCGAACCGCTCCCGGGTGCGCCTGGCGTGGGCGAACCAGCTGCGGGACACCGTCGACCGGCATCCCCTGCAGGCGCGGGTGATCCGCAAGCAGGCGGCGCTGCGCCGGGGGCACCTGCCGCTGCGCCGGCTGCTCGACCAGGCCGGCGACGTGCTGTTCGCGCTGAAGCCGTGCTGGGCGATGTCACCGCTGATGGTCAGCCAGGTCCTTCCCGCCGTCCGGCTGTTCGACGTGGTCATCTTCGACGAGGCCAGCCAGATCGTGCCCGCCGACGCGATCGGCTCGATCATCCGGGCGCACCAGGTCGTGGTCGCGGGCGACGACCACCAGCTGCCGCCGACCAGCTTCTTCCGCCAGGTGGACCCGGGGGATGACGAGGAGGACGACGAGACCATGGTGTCGTTCGGCGCCGGTTTCGAGTCCGTGCTCGACGCGCTCACGCCGCTGCTGCCGACCTGCCCGCTGAACTGGCATTACCGAAGCCGGGACGAGCGCCTGGTGGCGTTCTCTAACGACCGCATCTACGGCGGGGCGCTGACCACGTTCCCGGGTGTGGCGCGCGACGACTGCCTCCGGCACGTCGTTGTCGCGCAGGATTCCGCGCCGGGCCAGGAATCCTCGGTGACGGCCGAGGTGCGCGAGGTGGTCGCGCTCGTCCTCCTGCACGCGCGGACCAGGCCGCGCGAGTCGCTGGGCGTGATCGCGCTCGGCCTGCGGCACGCCGAGCGGATCGATGCCGAGCTGCGCTCCGCGCTGGCCGCGGCCCCGGAGCTGGAGCCGTTCTTCGCCGAGGACGCTCCGGAGCCGTTCTTCGTCAAGAACCTGGAGCGGGTCCAGGGCGACGAGCGCGACGCGATCATCCTGTCCATCGGGTACGGCAAGCACCGCGACGGGCGGATGCGCTACCAGTGGGGCCCGCTGCTGCGGGACGGCGGCGAGCGCCGCCTGAACGTCGCGGCGACCCGCGCCAAGCGCAGGCTCACCGTGGTGAGCTCGTTCTCCAGCCACGACGTGGACCCCGCCCGGCTGACCAAGGCTGGCGCCCGGCTGCTCGCGGAATACCTGGAGTACGCCGGGTCCGGCGGCACGCCCGTCGCCGCGTCCGGCTCGGGGTCGGGACTCGGCGCGTTCGAGTCCGATGTTTCGCAGCGCCTGGCGGAGTGCGGCATCACGGTCGTCCCGCAGTACGGCGTCGGCGGCTACCGGGTGGACTTCGCCGTCGCCCACCCCGACGACCCGTCCCGCATGATCCTCGCCGTCGAGGCCGACGGCGCCTCCTACCGGGATTCGGGCAGCGTCCGCGACCGCGACCGGCTGCGCAAGGAGCACCTGGAACGCCTCGGCTGGCGGGTTCACCGCCTGTGGTCCACCAGCTGGTTCCGCGACCCGCAGACGGAGCTGGCGAAACTGCGCCGCTCCTACGACCGCGCCGTAGCCGACTCCCCGCCCCCGCCCGAGCCTGAATCTGCACCAGAGCCCGGTCCCTCCGCGTCACCCGCGCCCGAGGCGACGGCCCCCTCAGTGTCCACGCCCCAGCCCGCTCCCGGGGCTGCACCCCCGGCCGAGCCCACGCCCGCGCCCGGCTCCTCCGCGTCACCCGCCCCCGAGGCCGCAGCCCCCTCCGGGCCTGCGTCCCAGCCCGAGCCCACGCCCCTACCCGACGCTCCCGCGTCACCTACGTCTCGCACGCTCGATCCCGCATCCCCGATAGCGCTCCCCGCGGCCTCACCGATAGCCCTCCCGGCAGCGACACCTCCCGCGCTCCCCCCGGAATCCGGGTCACCGGCGCTTCCCGCGGAGCCCGGGCCGCAAGCCCTCCCTGCGGAGCGCCGGGGTGAATGCGGCAGCGTGCCGACCAGCTGACCGGGACGCCGTCACCGAGGCCGATCGAGAGGCCACGATCGCCCACGCCCGGGCCGAGGCGGCCCGGCCGAGACTGGTCGGATGCGCGCCCATGCGGAGAAGATGCTGGCCGACTTCCGCGCCGAGGCCGCCCGTCACCGTGATGAGCTGCTGGCCGATCTCCGCGCCCGCGTCGAGCGTGCTGACGCGAAGCTGACGCCTACCGCGTCGAACGCCGGCGTAAGGCTCGGTGTCAGCGCCGGACATTTCTGATACCACGCGGTATCATATGGGTTATGGCCATGACGCTCAGGCTCAGCGATGAACAGACGGAGGCGCTTCGGCGGAAGGCGGAGGCCGAACATCGTTCCATGCAGCAAGTCGCGCTCGCTGCCATCGATGCCTATGTTCACCAGGCAACCCCCGCGCGCCGCCAGTCGGTTCCGGTCACTGAGCTCATGACGGTGTTCCAGGACCTGCCTCCGATGAGTGCCGAGGCGTTCCGCGACGATCAGGATCGCTACGCAGACGCTGAGGCATATTTCGACGCCTACGAACACGCCCGCGAGCCCGAGGACGACGAGTGACCGCTCGCTACCTGCGCGGGCTCGGCGACACAAACATCCTAATCTACCTGGAACGGCTAGCGGTCGATCGGCTGCCCGCCGAGCTCCTCACCAGCGCGGTCAGCCTCGCCGAGCTGTCGGCAGGGGTGCACTCGACCCTAGATGCCGCCGAACGCGCCCGCCGGGTCCTTCGCGTGCAGCGAGTCGAGGCGACCTTCAGCCCGCTGCCGTTCGATGTCGAGGCCGCCCGGCAGTACGGGCTTATCGCCGCCGAGGTGATCGCCATGGGCCGCAAGCCCCGCGGCCGCGTGGCTGACCTGATGATCGCCGGCATCGCCGCAGCGAACAAGCTCCCTCTGTTCACCACCAATCCCGCAGATTTCCGCGGGCTTGAACCGGTCATTACCGTCGTACCAGTTCCTGTCCCGGCGACCGCTCCCTGAACAGCGAGCGGATCCCCCAGCCCGGGTATTGTCCGGGCTATCTTGATCTACGGCGCATTGCGCGCCAGCTTCAGGCTTCCTGGTCAAGGACATGGCCTTGGACGACATCCTGGCGGCGATCCGCGTCGCGGCGGCCGGTGACGGGCTAATCGCGTCGCCACCGCCAAGACCTACGTGACACGCCTGCTCGCCTAACTCGGCGCCCGCGACCGGGTGCATCTCGTGATCATCGCCTACCAGGAAGGCATCGTGACACCTGCCCCTGACAGGGACCGGGACGACTGACGGCCCTCACGTCACTTGGCAGAACGAGAAACAATCTCGTCATAGATCTCTGGCCGATCCTCGACGACATGCGGGTACCCGACGCCCCAGTCCCCGGTCCACTCAACGGACATGCCTGGGTTCGCATAGTTCGTGCCGTCTGGCAGGAACAGGTGCGGGCTGCAGAGCACACGATCGCTCGCGGAAATGCGGGCGTGCTCGGTGAGGACGGGACGGATGTGGCCATCATCAAGTGCCGCGCGCAGCCGCGCCACATCGATCCCGCCGGTCGCGGCCGCGACGTCGAGGATCACCGTGTGGTTAGTAATGCAGCGCGACTCAGCCCAGAACGCGCGGCGAAGCGCACGGTCGAGGTCCTCGGCTGCCTGCAGTGACTGCTCCTTGGCGGCTTGCACCGCCTCGAGCGCAGGCAGGGACGAGCTGGGATAGAGCCAGTCCGGTCCATGCCAGAGCTGCCATCCGGCATCCGGCTCGCAAGCACCAACGCTGGGCACCTCGCTGTCCGAGCCAGGCCGAGAGCCGGGGTTGCCATTGAGCAGTTCCATCGGGAAGCAGTACGGATCGAAGATGACGCGGCCCTGCAGGCCCAGGCGTTCGCGGGCGGCATGCAGACGATGGACCGCCACATGCCCGAATGCACACCAGATATCGCTGAAGACGATGATTCTTCCCGGCGCCGGGCGGACAGGTCCCTCGACGCCGGTCATGCCTGCGCACCAAAATGCAGAGCCGCGTTGGTCGGACCGAAATCGAGTCCGGCGGGCATCCCGGCACCTCCATCCGATCCGAGCAGTTCGCCGACCTGCCGCTGTAGCCAGCCAAACGTCGACTGCGCAACCTGGGATCCCCACGAGATGCGCCGCACACCGAGGTCGGCCATCTCGGCGACGGCGACTGGCGCCGCGCCCACCATGACATTGATGGGCACTGGCACTCCCATGGCGATGCGCATGATCACGTCGCGATCCGCGATCCCTGGGACGAACAACCCGTCAGCGCCCGCATCCGCATATGACCGCCCGCGCGATACGGTCTCTTCGACCAGCGCCTCGACATCACTCGCCGGATCGGCAAAGAGGAAGGTGTCGGTACGGGCGTTGATGAAGATTGGCACGCCGGAGTACTTGACCACACCGGCTACCCGGCCCAGCAAATCGACCTGGTCGGCCGGATCTACCAAAGTCCCACCGACGCTGTCCTCGATGTTCACGCCACAGACGCCGAGCCTGATCGCCTCCGCGACTGTTTCGGCAGCTTGGGAAGGTGACTCGTGGTAGCCCCGTTCCAAATCAGCGGACAGGGGAACGTCTACGGCGGCGAGTATTCGCGCCACGGCATCAAGCGCGGTGGAGGCGTCCAAGCCACTCCCGTCAGCCACGCCCCGTGACCAGGCTACGCCTGCGCTGGTGGTGGCGATCGCTTTGGCGCCGCCGGCTTGTATGACCCAGGCGCTGATCGGGTCCCAGGCGTTGGGCAACAGCAGTGGGTGCGCTTCGTGGTGCAGCCCGCGAAATGCTGCGGCTTTAGCCACGTGGGAACTAGGTGGGGTGAAGACGGGCACTGTGGGCCTCCGGCAGCGATACGCCCCAGTCCGGGTGACCGGGCCCGACTACACTGCGACATGGCCTGCCGGGCCGCCAACGATTCGGACGGAACCGAATGCTCGCCTCAGGTCGACGCGGCACCGACGCCGTTGGCGTCGATCAGGCCGGTGCCCAGCTCGGTGCGCAAGCTAACTAGCCGACGCCCGACGCGGTATGACGTGACCAGCCCCGCATTGCGCAGTGTCGCCAGGTGTTCGGAGACCGAGGGGGGTCGGAGTTGCAGTTCCACCGCCAGCTCCGGAGAGGACATTGGCTCGTCCAGCACGGTGAGCAGCCGAGCCTTCGCCTGACCCAGCACGGCGCTCAGCGCCTGCGTCGGTTCGCGTCGCCCGTCCCACAGCGCGCCGGCGCCACGTGCGGGGAAGCACAACTGCGCCGGGCGACGGTCGGCAACGACCAGGACGCTGGGCCATACGAACACACTCGGGATCAACCGGATTCCGGTCCCCTCGAGTGCCTCCGCGCCGAAGCAGGAGGTGCCGACGATCTCCAGTTGCGCGCCATCCCACCTGACACGCTCGTGGATGTCGTTGAGGAGTCGTCCCACGCCGACCGTCGCCACGTTCCGGGCGCGCCGACCGACTTCTCCGTGCAGCACGCGATAGATACGCGGCCAATGCGGTGCGAGCGCGATCTCCCAGTACAGTTTGAGCTGGTCAGCCACATCAGACACCCGCTCCGGGCGTTCGTGAAGTGCCGCCAGCCGCGGTGTCCAGCGGTGCCGTAGATGCTCCAGCTCGGCTCTAACGACCTCCGCCGGAGTGTGCGCGATCTCATCGAGCTCGGCGCGTACGGACGGTTCGAGCGTCGACGGCATCGGCGTGAGGAAGTCCGGAATGTAGTCGCGCCTAGACGCAGACCCGACAAGATCGAACAGCAGATCGAACCGGTTGTCAAGTAGCGCGCCGGTGGAGGCTGCCCAGCGCCGGTGCGGGATATGACCAGCACCCCCGGCCATGAGGCGCAGGCTGGCGATCATCTCCCACTGGCAGGAGATCGCGAAGGTCACGGCGGCAGCATCGGCGGAGCTGAACAGCAACTGACGCGTCATCGGTACCATCCCCAAGGGTTAGGGGCCTGTGAGACGTAGCTCTGCGAGCTTACCGGCGCTTGGCCCGGAGATGGCAGGCCGTGCCCGGCGCGGCGGGCGACTTCGGTCGCGGGCGCCCCGGAGTTCAGCCACAGCGACACCGCTGCGTGGCGGGGCCGAGGCTCCCGCCACCCGCTCGGTGCGTAACCGGTTCAGGCCGGCTGGTTCTGGCGCTGGAACACCGAGACGAACTCCCGGCAGAACGCGGGGAGGTCGTCCGGCTTCCGGCTGGTCACGAGGACGTTCGGGCCGTTCGTGCACACCTGGACCTCGGTGTCGACCCAGTTGCCCCCGGCGTTGCGGATGTCCGTCCTGATGCTCGGCCACGAGGTCAGGGTGCGGCCCCGCACCAGGTCAGCCTCGACGAGCATCCACGGTCCATGGCAGATCACCGCGGCCGGCTTGGCCGTCTCGAACAGGCGCTGGATGAAGGTCACGGCGGCGGGCACCGTACGGAGGCGGTCCGGGTTGGCGACACCGCCGGGTATCACCAGCGCGTCGTAGTCGAGGTAGTCGGCGTCACGGATGGAGCGGTGCGCCGTGAATGTGTCGGCCTTGTCCAGGTGGTTGAACGCCTGGACGGGGCCCGCTTCCGGAGCCAGCAGCTCGGGTACGCCATCGGCGTCCTTCACCGCCTGCCAGGGCGCTGTCAGCTCGACCTGCTCCACGCCCTCGTTGGCGGTGATGAACGCGACGCGGAGGCCGCTCAGTTCGCTGGCCATCGGGAGATTCCTCCTTTGGCTAGACGTCAGTGTCACGTTCCGGCGTGCGTACAGCCGGGACACTGATCGCCTGCCCGCCAGCGGCCGGTCTATTCACCTTCTCTTCGCGGCCCTACCCAGCCCGCCCGCACCCGGTTTAGCGTGGAAGCCGATGACCGAAAGGGGGCAGGAACGATGACCGCTGAAGGCCGGGCGCTGCTCGTTGTGGACATGCAGAACGGCTTCTGCCATCCGGAGGGCTCCTTCGCCCGGATGGACATGGGCCTCGAGGACGCGGACGCCGCCGTCCGCAACGCGGCGGTCGCGGTGGGCCAGGCTCGTTCCGCCGGGGTTCCCGTGGTGTTCACCAGGCACCAGTACCGCCCCGGGCGCGCCGATGAGGGGCGGTCGCTGGTCCGGAACAGCCCCGCGCTGGCCGGGATCGAGGGCCTCGCGGCCGGGTCGTGGGACGCGGACGTGGTCTCCGAGCTCGGCTGCGGGCCCGGGGACCTCGTCGTGGACAAGGTCCGCTTCGACGCCTTCCAGTGGACGTCGCTGGAGCCGCTGCTGCGCGGGCTCGGCGCCGCCGAGCTGATCGTCTGCGGGGTGATCACGAACATCTGCGTGGAGACCACCGTGCGCTCGGCGTTCATGCGCGACTACCCGGCCACCGTGCTCGCCGACTGCTGCGCGGCGAAGACCCGGCGGCTGCACGAGCTGTCCATCGAGGTGCTGAGCAGCTACCAGCTGGCCGAGATCGCGAGCATCGCCGGCGGCTTCGACGTCGGAACCAGCGACCTGGCGCGGGGGGCGCCAGTGGCTACTTAGCGTCGTGGAAGATGACTCCCAGCGTGTACCGCAGGCCCTCGCGGATCTCGCTGACCCCGTGCCGCATGACGACCCGCTTGTAGCCGCGCGCTGACGGCACGGGGCGGCTGTTCACCGCGAAGATCAGGCCCTGCCCGCGGCCGGGGCGGGCGACCATCGGCTTGGACTGCGCGCGCGGCCGCTGCTCCACGAAGACGTTCTCGCCGCCCGTGAAGTCCTTGTCGGGCTCGCTGAGCAAGAACGCCACCTGCAGGGGGAACCACACGTCGCCGTAGAGGTCCTGGTGCAAACAGTTGTAGCCGCCTGCCTCGTACCGCAGCAGCAAGGGCGTCGGCCGCCGCTGCCCCGCGGCTGCGCAGCGCCGCAGCAGTTCCTCGTGCGAGGCCGGGAACCCGGCGTCCTCACCCAGCCGGGCGGCCCAGTCGTTGGCCACGCCGGCCAGCGGGGGGTACAGCGACTGGCGCAGCCGCTGCACCACAGGCGGCAGCGGGTACCCGAAGTACCGGTATGTTCCCTCCCCGAACTGATGCCTCGCCATCACGACCGTGGAGCGGAACACGCCCGGCTCGTCGAACATCCCGGTGATCTCGTCGCACTCAGCCGAGCTGAGCAGCGGCGGCGTCAGCGCGAACCCGGTTCGGTCCAGCTCCGCCCCGATCGCCGCCCAATCGATGTCGTTCATTGCAGATACCTTCCGTATGCGAACCCCGTCATGTACAGAACACCGCCCAGCGCATCCCGGTTGCGGGAACCGGCACCCGTCGCCTTCACCACAGCAACATCAGCCGCGACAGCAACGCCAGCCCCGCAAGCGGGGACGTGCATCAGCTCCATGCGCCCCATCAGCACCACACTCCATGATCGCGGAATCGTAGGTGCCGTATGGACGCGTCGGGTTTTTACTTGACGTGAGGGGGGCCCAGGATTGTGTTATGAGTGCGGATCCGGGGGTGGTGGCG
>Ga0213875_10000412_pt1 | contig 37606 bp, 35 predicted proteins | sample BarmaccomBMRX_R8_FD_160105 | JGI IMG/M metagenome (GOLD analysis project Ga0213875, IMG submission 160105) | Root-associated microbial communities from Barbacenia macrantha in rupestrian grasslands, the National Park of Serra do Cipo, Brazil - RX_R8 | ecosystem: Host-associated > Plants > Roots...
TGCAGACGATTTTCGGCATCCTCGGCGGCATCGGCGCAGATATCGAGAACCTCGCGCACATGAAGCGCATTGCCGACAAACTGTTCGGCGACGCCTACGCGTGGTCGTTGCTGGCGGCCGGGCGGCACCAATTGCCATTTGTAACTACGGCCGCGGTGATGGGCGGCAACGTCCGGGTCGGGCTCGAAGATTCGCTGTGGCTCGGGCGCGGCGAATTGGCCAAGAGCAATGCCGACCAGGTCGGCCGCATCCGCACGATCCTCGAAAATCTGTCGCTCGAAATCGCCACTCCGGCCGAAGCCCGCTCATTGCTCGCGCTGAAAGGCGGCGACGATGTCGCGTTCTAAGAAAGCTTCCCGAGAGCAATGATCCCGAACATTGTGGCTGGGTGATATGCCGTGATCGAGTTTTTATTTGCGAGCTCAATAGTGCTGAGCGCAGTGGATGGATGCCCAAACGTTTCTGGAATTTTCTGAAGTCCCATCAGGAACACGAAGAATAGGTCATGATCGATAAGCGCGTTCAGTCTCTCGCCGAAGCCGTGGCCGGCATCAAGGACGGCAGCACGATCCTGTGCGGCGGCTTCGGCGGGGCGGGCTCGCCCGAGCAATTGTTCGAGGCCCTCTTCGAACAGGGCGCGACCGATCTGACTGTCGTCGCCAACAATGCCGGGACCGGCCGCACCGGCCTCGCCGGGCTGATGGCGGCGGGGCGGGTGCGCAAGATCATCTGCTCGTTCCCGCGCAGCTCGGGCTCGGTCGTGTTCGAGGAATTGTACGCCGCCGGCAAAATCGAACTCGAGCTGGTGCCCCAGGGCACGCTCAGCGAACGCATGCGCTGCGCCGGCGCCGGGCTCGGCGGATTCTGGTCGCCGGTCTCGGTCGGCACCAAGCTGGCGGAAGGTAAGGAGACCCGCGAGATCGACGGCCGACCGTACGTGCTCGAACAGCCGCTGAAGGGCGATGCGGCGCTGATCAAGGCGGATCTCGCCGATCGCTGGGGCAATTTGACCTACAACAAATCGGCGCGCAATTTCGGCCCGACCATGGCGATGGCCGCCGACCTCTCGATCGTGCAGGTACGGCGGGTCGTGGAACTCGGCGAGCTCGACCCCGAGATCATCGTTACCCCGGGGATCTTCGTCGACCGCCTCGTCGAAGTGCCGGGCTGAACGCGGAGGAGCAATAATGCAAAGCTTTCATCGGCGCCGGTTTCTGCAAGGCTCGGTGGTTGTCGGTGGCTCCCTCTTGACCTCCGGTATCGGCAGGAGTGTCAATGCAGCTGCGCTGCTCGCCGATGTTCCCGTGGTGGATCGGGTTGTCGTCCGTGAGATCACTGACAATCAGCACAACATCTTTCTGAAATCATTGCAGGCGCCCGGCCTGACTGTGGCGCGCACGGGATTTCCCGCTGCGCCGGAAGGGAAGACCCTTGAAAGCGAATGGGGCCTTGCGCTCCACATCGAGTCGACGAAGGGTTCCGAATCGAAACGATACCTGCTTGATTACGGCTTCACCTCGGATGTTTACCTGAACAACTTGGAGTTGATGGAAATTGATCCGGCCGCTGTCGATGCGCTGATCCTCAGCCACGGCCACTTCGATCATTGGGGAGGGCTGACAGGATTTCTCAAAGCGAAACGGTCGCAGATGCGCAAGGATTTGCGGCTCTACACGGGGGGCGAAGACGATTTTTGTCACCGCTTCAATCGTAGCCCTGAGGGCACGTTGTCCGATTTCGGTGTCCTCGACCGGCGGCAGCTCAAAGCGCTCAATATCGACACGGTTTTGTCCGAGGCGCCGATCGTCATTGAAGGACATGCCTTCACCACTGGGGTGGTCCCGCGCACCAGCATCGAGCATGTGCTGCCGAATACATGGGTCGAATACGGCGTCAAAAACGGTGTTGGCTGCGAGCCCAATGCCTTTCTGAATCACCATTTCACAGAGGACGAGCTGTCCGGCAAGCCGCAACCGGACCAGCACTGGGCCGAGCACGCGACTTGCTTCCACGTCGGCGATCGCGGGCTCGTCGTCCTCAGCTCCTGCGGCCATGCGGGCATCGTTAACACGCTGAAGCGCGCGCAGGAGGTCAGCGGGGTCGAAAAAATCTATGCGCTGGTTGGCGGGTTTCATCTTGCGCCCGCTCCGGACGACTACCTCCGAGCGGTCATGGCCGAGCTGAAGAAATTCGACCTCGAACACGTGATGCCGATGCATTGCAGCGGACAGAATTTTATCGACTTGGCGGCCAAGGAAATGCCGGAGAAGCTGGTGCTGTGCGGGACCGGCAGCAGCTTTACCTTTAGCGCTTGACCAGTTCTCGCCGGAGACACCGAAGTGCCGCTCAACCGTCGACAAATCGCGTGGCGCGCGGCGCAGGATCTGCCGGAGGGCGCCTGCGTCAATCTCGGCATCGGATTGCCGACCCTGGTGGCCGACATGATGCCGGAAGGGCGGGAGATCATCCTGCACAGCGAGAACGGCGTGCTCGGCGTCGGCCCGGCGCCGGGCGCCAACGAGGCTGATCCCGACCTCGTCAATGCCGGCAAGCAGCCGGTCACGCTGGTAACCGGAGGCAGCTATGTCCACCATACCGATTCGTTTCTGATGATCCGCGGCGGACATCTCGACTTGGCTTTGCTCGGCGCGTTCGAGGTCGCGGAGAATGGCGACCTCGCCAACTGGACGACCGAGGATCCGAGCTTTCCGCCCGGAGTCGGCGGCGCGATGGACCTCGCGGTCGGCGCCAAGGAGATCCGAGTATTGCTCGAACACACAACCCGCTCGGGGGCGCCGCGGCTGCGACGGCGCTGCCAATACCCGCTGACCGCACCCGGCTGCGTGCGGCGTATCTATACCGATCTTGCCGTCATCGACGTCACTTCGGAGGGGCTACTGGTGCGCGAGCTGGTCGAGGATGTCGATTTCGCGACTCTGCAGGCTAAAACCGAGGCGGCGCTGCACGCTGCGCCCGATTTAGGGCCGTTGCGCGCGCCGCAGTGTTAGCCCGCAGCAGGCGACAGGCCCGCAGCGGCAAGGCTGGCCGCACGCAGGCTAGCCGCAGGCAGGAGACGACGATGCGCCGTATCAGTGCTCTGAGTGTCGCCATGCTGGCGGCGATGCTGCTCAAACCCGGCCCGGCCGCGGCGACGCAGCAGGGTCAGATCACGTTGCAGCACTGGAAGACGATGGATGTCTGCGCCCGGCAGGCGCAGGCCGCGTTTCCCGATTACACACCCGAGGCCAATGCCAAGCGCGATGCCAAGCTGAAGGAATGCCTCGCCGGCAACAACCTGCCGCCGCGCGAGCCGCTGTCGCCGGCTGCCGGGCCGCCGGGCCGCTGACGCGGGCAAACATTCCGCCAAACCACATCGATCAAGCCCGGCACACGAGAGAACGCCCCCGGAGTTCCGGGGGCGTTCCTCTGCGCGATCGGCGCGTAAAAGGCTGTGCTGTTAGGCGGCGGCCTTCTGCTCGGTCACCTGAGCCTGTGGTTGCGCGGTCTGGACGGTGCCGATCTTGATCTGGCGGGGCTTGGCGGCCTCGGGCACTTCGCGGACCAGGTCCACATGCAGCAGGCCGTTGTCGAGGCTGGCGCCGACGACCTTGATGTGATCCGCCAGGCTGAAGCGGCGCTCGAACGCGCGCCGGGCAATGCCGCGGTGCAGATAACGCCCGTTCTCCTCTTCCTTTTGGCCCTTGCCGGTCACCAGCAGCGTGCTTTCCTGCACGGTGATGTCGATGTCCTCGGGCGAGAAGCCGGCAACCGCCATCGTCAGCCGATAAGCGTCTTCGCCGGTCTTTTCGATGTTGTAGGGCGGGTAGGAGAGAGCGGCGCTGTCGACGCGGGTTGCGGCGTCGACCAGGCGGGCCATGCGGTCGAAACCGATCGTCGAACGGAACAGCGGCGAGAAGTCAAAGCGATCCATAACCATATCCTCCGTTGAGCAACATGGGTGTCGGCACCTGCCCTTGGGGACCCGGTGCCAGTCACTGATGCGAGGCCCCAATAAGGCGACCGCGCAAGACTGAAGATAGTTCTTGCCGGCGTCCGTTCAAGAGCCGGTAACAACGAAAAACGCGCTGGCCGGAGCTGTCCCGACCGGCAAACCGCCTTCGCTTTACTGCAATAACGCCGAGGTCGCCTTTGCGACAGCTGCGCCTGCTATAGGCGCGACCGCATCTCGTCAGCGCTGCGTGCCGAAGCCCTGGAAGCGCCGGTTGAAGCGGGCCAGCTGGCCGCCGGTGTCGAGCAGCCGCTGCTGGCCGCCGGTCCAGGCCGGGTGCGATTTCGGGTCGATCTCAAGCCGCAGCACGTCGCCTTCCTTGCCGTAGGTCGAGCGCGTCTTGTACGAGGTCCCGTCCGTCATCTGGACCGTGATCTCGTGGTAATCCGGGTGAATGCCGTCCTTCATCGCGCCCTCCAGCAACGGCGCGCTATATAGCGGCACCGCGCCGCCGGCGCAACCGGTGCCGCGCCCGGTCAGCCCCACCCGGTCAGCCGCCGGTCAGCCAATAACAGCATCCGATACGAGGTACTCCATCGCGGCCTGCACGCCGCCGCGACCGTGCGGCACGCCGCCCAGTTCGAGCGCCATCTCGACCGCCGCTATGGCCCCGAGGATCGTCGGCTCGTTCAGATCTCCGAGATGGCCGATGCGCATGACCCGGCCGCGCAGCCGGTCGAGGCCGCCGCCGAGCGAGACGTTGAAGCGATCGAGGCAGAGCTGGCGCAGCGCATCCGCATTGTGCCCCTCGGGCATCAGCACCGCGGTGACCGAGTCCGATCGCGCCCGCGGGTCCGAGGCGAAAATCTCCGGACCGTCGTTGCGCCGCCACGCCTGCACCGCCCGCCGCGTCGCTTCGGCCAGCCGGTGATGGCGCGCGAAAACCTGGTCCAGCCCCTCCTCTTCGAGCATGCGCAGCGCTTCCTGCAGCCCGTAGAAGAGATGCACCGGCGCTGTGCCGTTCCAGAAGGACTGCGAAGAGCCCTCGATCAGCCGTCGCCAGTCCCAATAGACGCGCGGCAGCTTCGCCTCGGCCGATGCCGCGAGAGCGCGGCTGCTGGCGGCGGTGAAGGCCATGCCCGTCGGCAGCATCAGGCCCTTCTGCGAGCCGGCGACGACGACGTCGACGCCCCACTCGTCCATGCGGAAATCCATCGACGCCAGGGAGGAGATCGTGTCGACCAGAAACAGGGCCGGGTGACGCGCCGCATCGATCGCGCGCCGCAGCGCCGCGATGTCGTTGACGACCCCGGTCGAGGTCTCGCAATGGACCGCGAGGACCGCCTTGATCGCGTGTTCGCGATCGTCGCGCAACCAGTCCTCGAGCTTTCCCGGCTCTATTGCGGTGCGCCAATCATTCGGCAAGGTCTCAACCTCGAGCCCGAAGGCTGCCCCGCGCAGCCCCCAATTCAGCGAAAAGAAGCCGCTCTCCAAGACCAGCACCTTGTCCCCGGGCGAGAACAGATTGACCAAAGCCGCCTCCCAGGCGCCATGCCCCGTCGCGGGGTAGGCCAGGATCGTCCGGTCGGTCTTGAAAACCCGCTTAAGCCCGGCAAAGCATTCCTCGGCGATGGCCTTGAACGCGGCGCCGGTGAAATCGATGTTGCCGCGATCCATGGCGCGCAGCACGCGCTCCGGAATATTGGTCGGACCGGGGTTCTGATAGAAATGCCAGCCGCGGTTCATCGTCATCGTCCTTCTTTGTTCCGTTGCATGCGGCGTCGCTCGGATTGGGGGAGCGAAGCGTAAACGTCCGCGTATATCCCGTCTCCCGGGCCGGCTGTGCCCGCTTCCTCGCTCCAACCTAGGACCGTCGACGAAAAAAATGCCTAACGTTTGCGAGCGGACAGCCAAGGAATACAGCGCCAGGCCGGGAGGACCGCCCTGACCCGGCGCACCGACATGCAGCATTTCTCCGTCGCCCGGATCTTTGTTGCGGCCGCAATGGCCATATCAGGATAGAGCGCAGCCGCTCGGGTTGCTATGGTTGGCCTGCGGACAACCACGTCGGAGAATTAAGATGACCGGGTGCATCGTCGGTTGGGCGCATGGCAAATTCGGCAGGCACGAGGGCCGCGACGTCGAGTCGCTGATCGTCGAAGTCGCGCAAGAGGCGCTCGCCGACGCGGGCGTGTCCGCCGGCGATATCGACACGATCTATGTCGGCACGATGAATGGCGGCTTCGTGCGCCAGGAGTTTCCGGCCTCGCTGGTGTTTCAGGCCGATCCGGCGTTCCGCTTCAAGCCGGCGACGCGGGTCGAGAACGCCTGCGCCACGGGCTCCGCGGCGATCCATATGGGGCTCAACGCGATCGCCGCGGGCAAAGCGCGGCTGGCGCTGGTGGTCGGCGTCGAGAAGATGACCGAGGTGTCGGGGGCGCAGGTCAACGACCTGTTGCTGCGCGCCAGCTACCGCAAGGAGGAGGACGGCATCGAGGGCGGGTTCGCGGGCATCTTCGGCCGCATCGCCCAGCAGTATTTCCAGCGCTATGGCGACCGGTCCGATGCGCTGGCACGGATCGCCGCCAAGAACCACAAGAACGGCGTCGCCAATCCGATGGCGCAGATGCGCAAGGATCTCGGCTACGAATTCTGCCGCACCGTTTCCGACAGGAACCCGCTGGTAGCGGGCCCGCTGCGGCGCACGGATTGCTCGCTGGTGTCGGATGGTGCCGCCGCGGTCGTGCTGGCAGATGTGCAGACCGCCCTGTCGCTCGGCAAGGCCGTCGCCTTCCGGGCCGCCGAGCAGGTCAACGACTTCCTGCCGATCAGCCGGCGCGATATCACCGCCTTCGAGGGCTCGGCACTGGCCTGGAAAAAGGCGCTCGCCGCCTCGCGGCTGCGGCTCGACGATCTCGACCTGGTCGAGACTCACGATTGCTTCACGATCGCCGAGCTGATCGAGTACGAGGCGATGGGGCTGACCTTGCCGGGCGAGGGCGCGCGCGCGATTGTCGATGGGTGGACCGAAAAGGACGGCAGGTTGCCGGTCAACCCGTCCGGCGGACTGAAGGCCAAGGGCCATCCGGTCGGAGCGACCGGGGTGTCGATGCATGTGCTCGGGGCGATGCAGGTGACCGGCAACGCGGGGGACATGCAGATCCCGGGTGCTGCACTGGCCGGCATCTTCAACATGGGAGGTGCCGCGGTCGCCAATTTCGTCAGCATCCTCGAGCCGCTTCGGGCCTGACGCTCGGTGCCGTTGCTCTCGTACGGTAGCGCGTCGATCAAGCCGCGGCCGTGCGCATCGGGGCTATTCGAAATGGGGCGATCGAAATCTTTCGAGCCTAGGACCACAAGGGCGCGGTAACCTCGTGGCCGAAATAGGCGTGCTCGAGCCGGTTCGGCAGATCCGGCTCGTCGCTGACCGCCTCCAACACGATCGATCCGCGAGCGAGCGCATAGACGCGGTTGGCCAGCCCTAACGCCTTCTCGATCAATTGTTCGACGAGAAGCACGGCGGTGCCGGTTTTCTGCAATGAGCCCGCCACCGCGAGCACGCGATCGACGAGGACGGGCGACAGGCCGGCCGAAGGTTCGTCGAGCATCAGCAAACGCGGCCGCCGCACCAGACCTTGCGCGACCGCCAGCATCTGCTGCTGACCCCCCGACAGCGTTCCGGCGCGGTCGTTCCGCTTGGCCGCGATCTCGGGGAAGAAGGACAGCGCCTCCTCGACACGCACCGCCAGCTCGCCGCGCCTGACCCCGTAGCCGGCCAGCAGCAAATTGTCTGAAACCGGCAGCTGCGTGAACACGCGATGGCCCTCGATGACATGCGCGAGCCCGGCGCGGACCGCGTCGCGCGGGCTGGTGCCGGCCATGTCCCGACCACCGAAGCGGATATGGCCCGACCAGGGCAGCAGCCCGGACACCGCGCGCAGAAGGGTGGTCTTTCCGGCCCCGTTCGGCCCCAGCAAAGCCACCGCCTCCCCCGGCCCGATCGTCAGGTCGACGCCGTGCAGCACTCCGATCTTGCCGTAACCGGCCGACAGGCCGGCGATTTCGAGCAGCGGCTCAGGCCCCGAGATAGGCACTGACGACCTCGCGATGCGACCGGATTTCGGCGGGGGTTCCGACCGCCAGCACTCTGCCCAGATTGAGCACGGTAATCCGGTCGCAAATGTCGAAGATCAGATCGGCATGGTGTTCGACGAGCAGCACGCCGGTGCCGTGATGGCTGATCGCGACGATCAACGCGCCGAGCCGCCGGATCTCTTCCGCGGACAGCCCCGCCGCCGGCTCGTCCAGCAGCAAGAAAGCGGGACGCAGCATCAGAGCGCGGGCGATCTCGATGAAGCGCAACTCGCTATGTTGCAAGCGGTCGGCCCGCACGGCCCCGAGTTGGGCCAGGCCCACGACGGAAAGCGCCGACAGCGCCGCCTCGCGCAGCCTGGTCTCGTCACGCCAATGCCTGGGCAAAGCCAGCAACGACTCGGCAAAGCTGCCGTGCCCATCGATGGTACCCCCGATCATGACGTTTTGCAGGACCGAAGCCCCGCCGATCAGACGCGGCGTCTGGAACGTGCGCGCAATCCGGCGGCTCGCGCGCAGGGGTGCGGCTCCGGGCGGGAGCGCGATCCCGTTCAGCCGCGCGACCCCGGCCTGGGGCGGGTAATAGCCGGAGATCACGTTCAGAGTCGTGGTCTTACCGCTGCCATTGGGGCCAATCAGGCCATGCACTTCGCCCGGCCGAAGCTCCAGATCGAGCGCGTCGATCGCGCGCACGCCGCCGAAGCTGAGGGTGATGCCGTCAAGGATCAGCGGGCCGGCTTCGATGGTTCGGTTCAATACCCGCGGGAGCAGGTCGGGGCGGGGGACGATTTCGCGATGCCGCTCCAACGGGCGGCGGTTCTTGTAATCGAGCAGTTCGGCGATGCCGCCGGGAATGGCCAGCACGATCAGGAGCAGCAGCGCGGCATAGAGGAAGGTCGACCAGGCGACCAAGGGAGCCGAAAATTCGGGGAGGACGGTCAGGATGATCGTGCCGAGCAGCGGCCCCAGAATCGAGCCGCGCCCGCCGATCAGGATGGCGATGAAGAACAGCACCGACAGATCGAAAGTAAAGGCGTCTGGCGTGATGTAGGACTGCAACGATGCGAACAGCCCGCCCGCGACCCCGGCGGCCGCACCGCTGAACAGAAACACCGTCATCAGCAGCACGGGCTTGGCGATGCCGCAGGCTTCGGCCGCGACCTCGGCATCGCGGATCGCGATCAGGCCGCGGCCGAAGCGGCTTGCCGCAATGTTTGCCGTCATCCAGGTGCACAGGGCGGCTAGGATCAGGCAGAAATAGTAAAAGCCCCACTGGGTCGAGAATGGGCCGGGAAATATCGGTCCGGCGACACCGACCCCGCCGCCGGTCACGCTGCCCCAGGCGAGCGCGACCTGCGTCACGATCGTCGCGAAACCGAGGGTCGTCATCGCGAAATAAAAGGTGCGCAAACGCAGCGCCGGCAACCCGACGATGACCCCGAAGATCGCGCCGGCGCTTCCGGCGAGAATCAGAGCGAGATAGGGCGACAGCTCCGGCGTCGCCGTGCCGGCGGTCAGCACGCTCGCGGTGTAGGCGCCGAGGGTCAGCAGCGCCACCCAACCGATCGCGATCTGCCCGGCAAAGCCGACCACCAGGTTGAGCCCGGAGACCAGGACCCAATAGACGCAGGCGCGCGTCGCAATGCCGCCCCAATAATCGTCGCTGACCAGCGGCAGGCAGATCGCGGCCAGGGTCAGGCCTATATAGGGCGCCGCCATTTCAAGCGTCGCCATCGATTTCGGACGCACCAGGGCCGGCTCTGTCACGCCGAAGGGCGCCCGAGGCGGGGCCGGGGCGTCCATCACACGCGCCGCGCGGTACCGGCACCGGCCAGGCCTTCGGGCCGAGCCAGCAGCACGACAATGAACACCGCAAAGACCGCGACCGAGGCGAAGATCCCGCCGACCAGGAAATTCGCCGCCTGCTGGAACAGGCCGAGCGCGAGGCCGCCGATCGCGGCGCCGCGGTTGCTGCCCATTCCGCCCAGCGCGACCGGGACAAACCCGTAGAAATTCAGCATCGGGGCATTGGCAAAGAATGCCAGTAGCACCTCGCCTCCGGCGAACCCGGCCAACGCCCCGATCGCGCCGGCCAAGGCGTAGCTCGCCATGCGCAAGCGCTGCTCCGGAAGGCCGAGGGCGCGCGCCGCGTAGCTGTCCTCCGCAATCGCGAGAAAGGCGCGCCCGACCAGAGTGCGGCGATAGAGCAATTCCAGCCCGATGATCGTCGCCGCGCAGGCCAGTATCGGGAGCCAGAACTGCTGATCCAACGGGCCGCCCGGCAGTGGGAGCAGACGCGGGAAGGGCTGCGGTTCGGTGCTCCACTCAATCGCCGTGAATTGCTGGATCAGCAGCGCAAAAGCCAGCGTAGACAGCACATAAAGGTGCTGGTCGAGGCTCTTCAGAACCGGCCGCACGGTCACGATCTCGGTAACGATGCCGACCAGCGCGCCGGCCGCCAGTGTCGCGACGAAGCCGAGCGCCGCCGGCAGATGCAGCCGCAGGATGAACAGCGACCCGAGCACGCCGCCGAGCATCCCCAGCACGCCGGCGGTGAAGCTGAACACCCGCGAGGCCGAGAACATCACATTGTAGGTGACGCCGATCATTGCATAGACGGCGCCCGTCGCGAGGCCGTAGGCGATTATCGATTCAAGCATTTGCCATCAGGCACCGTAGCCGGGAGCGAGCTTGAAGGCGCCGTCTCGGAGCGAGTTGGCCTGACACATCACGACCTCATCGTTCGGAAAGCCGTCATGCTGCTCGGGGGTCCAGGTGATGTCGCCGTAAAGGCCGGGCCAGTCCTTGAGGGTGCTCCAATAACCGGCGATCTGCTCAGGCGCACTGCCCGCGCCCTTTATCGCCGCCGCGATGATGTTCGGGGCGTCGTAGCCGATCGCGATCCACCATAGCAAAGTGTCTCCGATCTCGATCTTGGCCGCCCGCAGCCGATCGACAAAGTCGGTCATGTGCGGCGACAATTTCCCGGACTGGTCGTAGCAGCAGTTGCGGAAATTGTTGGCGTAAACCTTCTCCCAATATTCCGGCTTCGCCAGCAGCGCCTTGGTCTGGCCGGACCCCAAGGTCGTCTGGCCGATGATCGGAACGTCCCAGCCCATCTCGCCGCGGGTATTGATGATGCGGGATAGGAAACCGGCGTTGACGCTCCACGGCATGATGGCTTCCGCGCCCGCGTCGCGCATGCGCAGCAATTCCGGCTTGAGATCGGGGTTACTGGCATCGGTCTCGCCGTGGTAGACGACATCGGCGCCGATCTGGCCCAGCATCGGCACGTAGGTATCGACCGAGGCGGTGCCGTAACCGGTGGTATCGCCGATCACCGCAACCTTCTTGAGCTTCAGCACCTCGACGGCATAGCGGTTGGCGGCGCCGCCGATCTGGTGGTTGGTCGGCGCGTTGCGGAACGCGAGCGGATATTTTTTGGGATCCGTCAGCGTATCGACCCAGCATGGATCGAGCTGCGGTACGCCGTCGCGCGCGATCAGCGGCGTCGCCGCCAACGCCTCGCCGGAATTGAGCGGTCCCCATACGACATTGACCTTCTGCCGCCGGGTCAGTTCGGTCGCGCCGTTTACCGCCTTGGTCGGGTCGCTCTGGGTGTCACGGGTGATCAGCTCGATCTTGCGCCCGCCGATGCCGCCGGCCGCGTTGATCTCGTCCACGGCGAGAATCGTGCCGCGGTTCATCGCGATCCCGGTCGAAGAGCTGGGGCCGGTCAAAGCGGGCAGAAAGCCGATCCTGATCGGCTCCGACTCGGCCGTCGCCGGCCGCGGCAGGCCGGCGGCAAACCAGGTTGCGCCGGCGGCGGCGCCGGTCAGAACGCTTCGACGGGTGATCGGCATGGCTCCTCCCCAGATGCTCGAGGCTGTTTGAGGGTCTTATATCCACAGACCGCATACAATTGAACGATCTTGAACCGTGGTGATCGGAAAGCTTCCGCCAGTCCTCGCGCCATGACCCGCGCCCATCTGGCCCCGGTCCAGCCTCGCGGGGCTGCCCGGTTCGGACGGGCCGGGTCCGTGGGCGGATCGGGAGCGGCGGGTCGCGCGGCTCGGATTTCTATCCCGCCCCGCAGCGGGAAGCTGCAATGGCCGCCGCGTCGGGCCGGCTCCTGGCGCGGCGCCGCCGGCCGGCTTACTGCGCCGGCAGCGGCAGCAGGCGGGCTCCCCAGCGCTGGCGCATGACGAGAAACCCGATCAGCGCCAGGTTGGCGAGATTGAACAGCACACCGGTTGCGAAGGCCGGCGCATAAAAGCCGAAACGGTCGTAGAGGGCGCCCGCAAACCAGCCGCCGAAAGCCATGCCTCCCATGCTGACAAACAGTACGGCCGGCACCCGCCAGGCGGCCTCGCTCGACGGGAACAATTCCCGGATCACGACGACATAGGCCGGGATGATGCCGCTGAAGCCGAGCCCGAACGCGGCCGCCACCGCGAACAACCCGAACTCGTCCTGGGTCAGCAGAAAGGCTGCGATCGCCACCGCCTGGCAGGCAGAACCCGCCAGCACGGTGCGCAGCCCGCCGATCCGGTCGGCAAGCCAGCCCCAGAACTGGCGGCTGACGAAGGCGCAGCCCTGCAGCACCGACAGCATCGCCGCGCCCTGGGCGGCCGGAATCCCAAGATCGCTGCAGAACGCAACGAGGTGACCCTGCGGCACCGACATCGGTACGCAGCAGCAGAACCCGGCCGCGCACAGGATCGCGAGAACGACGTTCGGCGGCAGACCCAGCACCTCGCGCCGGCGGCTGCCGCCCAGGCCGGGGTTCGCCGTCGCAGCAACGGGCACCGGGCGCAGGAACAAGGCCGCCACCGGCGGGATCGCGATGGCCACCGTCACCGCGAAACCGACCATCGTCACGCGCCAGCCATAGCGGCTGATCGCCAGCTCGAACACCGTCGGCCACACCACACCGGCCACGTACTGGCCGGACGAGATCAGGGCCAGCGCGGTGCCGCGCCGTCGGTCGAACCAGCGGCTCACATAGATGACGAGCGGCGGATAGAGCGCCCCGTTGCCAAGAAACCCGAGCAGCACTGCGTGCCCGAAATAGAGCGCCCAGACCGAGCCGCTGGCCGACACCGCGAGGCCGAGCGCGATGTTGACCGCGCCGAAGATCACGGTCCACCGTACCCCGATGCGGTCGGCGACCCAGCCCATCAGCATGCCGCCGGCGCCGGTACCAAGCCAGGTCAGCGAAGCCGCCAATGCCACGACCGAGCGCTGCGTCGCGAGATCCGCGGTGATCGGCTTCAGCCCGACCACGATCAGCAGCGGCGAACCATACGAGATCGATAACACGGCCAGGGTGACGGTGGCCGCGACCCACGAAGCGCGAGCTTCGATCGACTCGGCCGGACGGGAGGCGGATCCGATCCCGCCGGTCAAGCCTTCCCGTGCATCCGGCATCGGCCGGCCCCCTTGTGGTTGCCTGATTTTTGGTCAGAGCACGGGTTGATAACGCCCCGCGCCCGCTTGGGCAACCGTCGATCCGGAAGCTCCGAAAACAACACGAGGGTTCGCGAAATCATTCTCGTTGTGCACGGCCGCGACAGCGGGGTCCGAAGCCCGGCGCGGACCGGGTGACCCGAAGGGATCGCTCGGATGGATTTCATCGCGGTTGCTGCGGTAAGCAGGTATGCTCCGATGCGTCCCTTTGCCGGGCGAGTCACGCCGCCTGCGCCAGGCGGTCCTGCATGATCTCGCCGAGCCGGCCGATCAGGCCGGCCATCTCCGTCGCCAGCCGTTCGAAAAAAGGGCGCCTGCAATAGCTGCGCTCATCCATGTAGAGGCCGCGGTTGATCTCGATCTGCAGCGCGTGCCGGGCATGCTGCGGATCGCCGTAATGGTCGGTGGTAAAGCCGCCCGCATAGGGGGAGTTGATCGCGACCCCGAAGCCGCGCCCGGTCAGAAAGGACCGCGCCGCTTCCAGCACCTGCGGCGCGCAGGCGGCGCCATGGCAATCGCCGAGCACGATGTCCGCCCCGTCCCGGCCCGCCGCGACGCCCGCCGCCGACGGCATAGAGTGACAGTCGATCAGCAGGCAGCCGCCGAATTCGGCCGCCGTGTCCCCGACGAGGGCGCGCAGCGTGTCATGATACGGGCGGTACAGCTCTTCGATGCGCCGCTCCGCCTCGGCAAAGCGAAGCTTTCCGGCGTAAATCTCCTCGCCGCTGGCGACGACGCGGGCGATCGTGCCCAGCCCCATGCGCACCCGCGGCGAGCGGGCATTCACGAAATTCGGCAGCGTGTCAGCGAACATCGACGGATCGAGTTCCCAAGGTTCCCGGTTCACATCGAGATAGGCGCGCGGAAACCGGGCGGCCAACAGCGGTGCGCCGAGCTGCGGCGCAGCCGAGAAGATCTGATCGACGAAACTGTCCTCGGAGCGGCGCAGCGCCAACGGATCGAGCCGCGAGGCCGCGACGAAATCGGGCGGGTAGTCGCAGCCGCTGTGCGGTGAGGCCAACACCAGCGGCAGCAGCGGTGCGGGCGGCCGCCTGACGTCGAGCGCGCCGTTCACGGCCGCGAGCGGGCCCGCGGGAAGGCAGAGGCAGGGACCATCCATTGCGCGAGATTAGTGCTCCATCGTCGCCCTGTCACGAGCCGCCGGCCTGCTTCAGCAAACGCTTGCGGAGCGCTTTTCGCCGCTGTCGCCGCCGTGTTACATGCTGTCCGGCAATGGCCGAGCCCTGTTAGAGATGGCGCGCATCCTCCTCGCCGAAGACGATGACCAGCTGCGCGTGTTTCTCGCCCGCGGGCTGCGCCGGGCCGGACACCAGGTCGACGCCGTCGCGGACGGCGAGGCGGCGCTGACCCGCTCGCGGCAGGCGGAATACGATCTCCTGCTCGCCGATGTCGTGATGCCGGGTATCGACGGCATCGAACTGGCGCGGCGCATGGCCGTGAAGCAGCCCAAGCTCAGGGTCATGTTCATCACCGGCTTTGCCGCCGTGGCGCTGCGCGAAAACGGCATCGCGCCAAACCGCCCGCGGGTTCTCGCCAAGCCGTTTCATCTCCGCAACCTGATCCAGGAGGTGGCGACGTTTCTGTCGCCGTGATCCGGGGCTGCCGCTCGGTGCGGCTCAGCGGCCGGGCAGCATCCCTTCGAACCCGATAGCCGGCTTCGAGGAGAACGGCGCTGGTCCGGGGGTGATCGCTTCGGCGCAGCCGAGGATCACGGTCGGCGCTACCGGCTTCCCGCCCGCCTTGCCCTTCGGCGGCGGCGGCGGCGGGAGGATCATCTCGTTGCAGCGGACCAAGCTGGTTTCCTTTTGCAGGAAATAAGAGGTGATGTTGACGATGCCGCGGTCGCTGGCGGTGAATTGCTGCGTTACTGCCGCCACCCGATAGCCTGCGGCAATATAGCCCGAGAGGTTGCCGTCAGTGCCGCGCCATTGCGTGCCGATTGTCGCCTCGTTGCCCTCATATGTCTGGGCCCCGGCGCTCGCCGCCGAAAGCACGATCGCGCCGAGGGTCGACAGAATCCGCAACGCCGCCTCCAGACGGGAGCCGTTTCGGGCGGGGCAAAAAGTCCCGCTCCGAACCCGGCGCAAGGCGTTAGGATACCCCGGGGCGGTGCGAATTCGAGGTCTGATTTGAGCAGATGCCTGCCGATCGAGGCAAAGGATTTTGGCAAAACGGCGGCGCGCTCTCTGCCGTTGCCGCCGAACTGCGGCAAGCAAGAAGGACTCCCCTGATGTCGAAGCTGTTTGCCGCCGCGTTGGCCGCGATGCTGCTGATCGCGGGAGCGGCCAGGGCGCAGACCGGCCAGCTCGAGGTCAAGGACGCCTGGGCGCGCGCTACCCCCGGCAATTCCGCGAACGGCGCGGCCTACGTGACGATCGTGTCGCCGGTACCCGACCGGCTCACCGGGGTGACCACCCCGGTTGCGCAGAAGGCTGGGCTGCATGAAATGTCGATGGCCGGCGGGGTGATGAAGATGCGGCCGCTGGATGGCCTCGACCTGCCGGCGGGACAGCCGATGACGTTGAAGCCGGGCGGCACCCACATCATGCTCGAAAGCTTGAAGCAGCCGCTGCGCGACGGCCAGTCCTTTCCGCTGACCCTGACCTTCGACAAGGCCGGAACCCGCGAAATCACGGTAGCCGTCGAGAAGGCGGGGGCGATGGGGCCCCCAGGCGCTATGTCGGGCGGTACACCGGGCGGGGCTGCAGGGGCACCGCCGCCGGGCGGCATGACGATGCCGCGCTGAGGCGGCGATCATGGCTCGCACCGCGCCGGCTTCCGGCGGCCCGTCCCGTTTTCGCGTGGCCGCGGCCGCGGTGGCCGGGCTTTTAATCCTGGCCGCCGGGACGCTGATCCTGCTGCTGTTGCGCGACGGGCCGCAGGGCGCCGCGCGTACGGCGCTGGCAAGCGGTATCGGCGGCCCGTTTCACCTGATCGACCAGAACGGCAAACCGGTCACCGAGGCCGATCTCAAGGGCAAATGGGAGCTGGTCTATTTCGGCTATACGCACTGCCCGGATGCCTGCCCGACCGCGCTCAACGACATGGCATTGGCGCTCGACAAGCTCGGCGCCAAGCGCAGCGAGGTCGGCATCGTCTTCATCACGGTCGATCCCGAGCGCGACACCCCGGCCGTCCTCAAAGATTACATCGCCAGCTTCGACGCCCCGATCCTGGCCTTGACCGGCACCCCGGACGAGGTCGCGCAGGCGGCCAAGGACTACCGCGTCTATTACGCCAAGCACCCCGAAGCGGGCGGCGACTACTCGATGGACCACAGCTCGGTCATCTATGTGATGGACCCGCAAGGCCGTTTCACCGCCAGCTTCACCCACGAAAACGCGCCGGAGGACATCGCCCAGCGCCTCGGCAAACTGCTGGCGTGAACCGCTGACCTGCATTGGCGCGGCGGGCGCGGCGCCCCATATAGCCGGGGCGCCGTAACGGCGCCCGGACCCGCTCCCCGAACCAGCCCGCATGACCACCCTTCCCGACGAGATCGCGCGCCGGCGCACTTTTGCGATCATCTCGCATCCCGACGCCGGCAAGACCACCTTGACCGAGAAACTGCTGCTGTTCGGCGGCGCGATCCAGCTGGCGGGCGAGGTCAAGGCGCGCGGCGAGCGCCGCCGCGCCCGCTCCGACTGGATGGCGATCGAACGCGAGCGCGGCATCTCGGTGTCATCCGCGGTCATGACCTTCGAGCATGACGGGCTGACCTTCAACCTGCTCGACACCCCCGGCCACCAGGATTTCAGCGAGGACACCTATCGCACGCTGACCGCGGTCGACAGCGCGGTGATGGTGCTCGACGCGGCGCGCGGCATCGAGGAGCAGACCCGCAAATTGTTCGAGGTCTGCCGCCTGCGCGACGTGCCGATCGTGACCTTTGTCAACAAGCTCGACCGCGAGGGCCGCGACCCTTTCGACCTGCTCGACGAGATCGAGCAGACGCTGGCGCTCGACACCACTCCAGCGAGCTGGCCGATCGGCAGCGGCCGCGACTTCCTCGGCACCTACGACCTGTTCAACGACGCGCTGCTGTTGTTCGAGCGCGGCGCGGAAGAGCGCCCGATCAGAGACCAAATTATCGAGCCGATCCGGTGCAGCGGCCTCGACGACCCGAAACTGCCGAAGCTGTTGCCGGCGCGCGCCATCGCACAATTGCGCGAGGAGGTCGAGATGGCGCGCGGCCTGTGCCCGCCGTTTAACCTGACCGCCTACCGCGAGGGCCACCTGACGCCGGTGTTCTTCGGCAGCGCTCTCAACAATTTCGGCGTGCGCGAACTGTTGCACGGCGTTGCGGCGCTGGCACCGCCGCCGCGGCCGCAACCGGCGATGGCAGCCGGCGGGCCGCGCCCGATCATCCCGGAGGAGCCGGGGGTCTCCGGTTTCGTCTTCAAGGTGCAGGCCAATATCGACCCGCAGCACCGCGACCGCATCGCTTTCGTGCGGCTCAGTTCGGGCCGCTTCCGGCGCGGCATGAAGCTGAAGAATCTGCGCACCGGGCGGCTGATGTCGGTGCAGGCCCCGGTGTTCTTTCTGGCGCGCGAGCGCAACCTCGCCGAGGAAGCCTGGCCCGGCGACATCATCGGCATCCCCAATCACGGCACCTTGCGCATCGGCGACACCTTGACCGAGGGCGAGGACATCCGCGTCACCGGCATCCCGAGCTTCGCCCCCGAGATCCTGCGCCGGGTGCGGATCGAGAACCCGATGAAGCAGAAGCATCTGCGCCATGCCCTCGAACAACTGGCCGATGAAGGCGTGACCCGCGTGTTCAAGCCGGTCTCGGGCGGCGACTGGATCATCGGGGTGGTTGGAGCCTTGCAGCTCGATGTGCTGACCGCCCGGCTCGATGCCGAATACGGCCTTGCGACCCGGCTCGAAGCAGCGCCCTACCAGGCGGCGCGCTGGCTCGACGCCGACCTCGCCGAGCTCGACCGCTTCCGCACCCGCAACGGCTCGGCCTTGGCCCTCGACCATGACGGCGTGCCGGTGTTCCTCGCCCGCAACAGCTGGGATTTGCGCACGACCATCGAGGAATGGCCGGCGATCCGCTTCACCGAAACCCGCGAGCAGAGCTGAGCCGATAGGATCGATAAATGAGGCCGACGGGCGCGGTCTCGGCCTCGGCTTGCGCCCGCGCCATCAACCCATGCTCGGGTGAGAGCGCGCAGGCCGGGTCGATGCGCGCGGCGTCGCCGGTCAGCGCGAAGGCCTGGCAACGGCAGCCGCCCCAATCGATCTCGCGGCGCTCGCAGGAGCGGCACGGTTCGCCCATCCACCCGGTGCCACGAAACTGCCGGAAGGCAGCCGACTCGTACCAGATCTCGGCCAGGCTCGATTCCGCAACCGTCGGGAACTCCAGGACGGGCAAGGTCTCCGCGGCATGGCAGGGCAGCACCTTGCCCGCGGGCGTCACGTTCAGGAAGCGGCGGCCCCAGCCGCCCATGCAGGCCTTCGGCCGGCGCGCGTAATAATCCGGGACGACGTAGTCGATGACGAGCCGGCCGGCGAGGCGCAGGCGCGCCGCCGCGACCGTCGCGGTGGCGCGGTCGAGCTGCGCCCGGCTCGGCAGCAGCGCGGCGCGGTTGGCAAGACCCCAGCCGTAATATTGCACATGCGCGATTTCGAGCCGCTCGGCCCCCAGTCCCAGCGCGAGTTCGATCAACTGCTCCAAACGTTCGAGATTGCGGCGGTGGACCACTGCGTTGATCGTCAGCGGCAGCCCGGCTTCGCGGACCACCTTTGCGGCGCGGTGCTTCTCGCCCTGCGCTCCGGGGCGCCCGGCAATGACGTCGCCAGCCGCGCTATCGCTGTCCTGAAGACTGAGCTGGACATGCTCCAGCCCGGCCGCGGCGAGCGCCGCCATACGCCGACGCTCGAGGCCGATGCCGGAGGTGATCAGATTGGCGTAGAGCCCGGCGCCCGCCGCGTGCCGTACCAAATCGACCAGGTCGCGGCGGGCGAGCGGCTCGCCCCCCGAAAAATGCACCTGCAGCACGCCGAGTGCCGCCGCCTCGCCGAGCACCCGGCGCCAGGTCGCGGTGTCGAGTTCCACGTCGGCGCGTTCGAGCGCGAGCGGATTTGAGCAATACGGGCACCGCAAGGGGCAGCGATGCGTCAACTCGGCGAGCAGCGCCAAAGGCGGGTCGGGACGCGGCCCGACAACCGATCCGGGCGAGCGATCGGCCGCCGCTTTGAGACTCATCCCCGCAAAATCCGCTTGCTCAGAAGATCCTGCAGCAGCGCAAGAACGTCACCGGAGATCACCTCGCGCGGCGCCTCGAAACGGCCGGCGAGATCATCGACAATGGCATCGACATCGCGCGCGCCATCGACAAGACGCAGCACTTCGACCGCGGTCGGGTCCGGCAGCAACAGCTTTTCCGGGGCGAGCACCACCCATGCCTGCCGGGTGTCGTCGAAGCGGAATTTGACATGCGGGGGAAAGCGCAGGACCGTACCGCCATCCACCACCCGAACGCCGCCGCCCGGGCCCTGCGCGATGGGACCGGTCTCGCTCAACGCGGCTGCCGCCCGGGATCGAATGCGCCGGGCGGGATCAGTCCCGGCGCGACGTAGGCGAAATGCAGCGCATCGAGCTGCGCCCACAGCACGTCGCATTTGAACCGCAAGGTGTCGAGCACCTGGGCCTGTTTCTCCGGGGTGTCGGCGTGTGCCTTGACGTAGTCGAGGGCGAAGGCGACATCGGTCGGGGCCTGCGTCAGCCGCGGCGTGAAGTAGGCCAAGGTGTCGCGGCTGATAAAGTCGTAATTCTTCAGCATGCCTTCGACGCGCTCGGCAATGATCTGCGGCGAGAACATCTCGGTCAAACAGGACGCCACCGCCTCCAGCAATGAGCGGTCGCGCACGAAGTTGACGTAGGCATCGACCGCGAACCGGGTCGCCGGCAGGATTCCCGCCGTCGAGATCACGTAATCACGGTCGAGCCCCAGTCCCTCGGTCAGCCTCAGCCAGCGGGCGATGCCACCGGTGCCGTCGCTGTCGCCGTCGTGATCGGCCAGGCGCCGACGCCATTCCCGGCGCAAGGTCGGAGTGGGCAGGCGGGCGATGACGTAAGCATCCTTGGCCGGGATGCGCGCCTGATAATAATATCGATTGAGTGCCCACGCCTGGACCTGGCCGCGGCCGAGCCGCCCGTCGCGCATCAGATGATGGAACGGATGCCTGTCGTGGTAGCGCTCCGCCCCGATCGAGCGTAGCCGCTCCTCAAGGCCGGCCGGCGACAGCAGCTCGTGGCTCATGGCCCGATCCGAGCCGGTTGTAGCCCGACATCGCTCGCTGCCCGGCCGCCGGCCAGGCGGCGCGGCCTACTCCAGGTCCAGATCGGCGCAGGCGTATGCGTTGATTTCGAGCCCGATGGCGATCTCGACCACTTGCGGCTTTGTCCACCTCATCGCCCGCCCTCCGGCTAATCAAGTCAAATCGGCACCCGGCACGATAGAGGCCGCGCGCTGCGGGTGTCAACGCCACCACCGGCGCATCGTTGCGCCATGGCTTCACAGCAGCCCGCAAACGATGCCGACGGGTGCGCGACAGAGCCAACCGGGAGGCAGCAGCCGCCCCACCAACCGCCCCGCGGCGGGCGGACACACTCAAGCGGCGCGGCGGCGGCTGCGCACCCGCGTGGTGCCTTCTTCCTCGAACAGTTCGGCAAGCTTTTCGAGCATGACGCCGCCCAACTGCTCGGCATCGACGATCGTCACCGCGCGCCGGTAATACCGGGTCACGTCGTGACCGATCCCAATGGCGGTAAGCTCGACATCGCCGAGCCGCTCGATGTCGCGGATCACCTCGCGGAGATGCTTTTCGAGGTAGTTGCCCGGATTGACCGACAGGGTCGAGTCATCGACCGGGGCGCCATCGGAAATCACCATCAGGATGCGGCGTTGCTCCGGCCGGCCGAGCAGCCGGTTGTAGGCCCACAACAGCGCCTCGCCGTCGATGTTCTCCTTGAGGATGCCCTCGCGCAGCATCAGCCCGAGGTTGCGCCGGGCGCGGCGCCAGGGTGCGTCCGCCGCCTTGTAGACGATGTGGCGCAGATCGTTGAGCCGCCCGGGGTTGGGTGGCTTGCCGGCGGCGATCCAGCGCTCGCGCGCCTGTCCGCCCTTCCAGGCGCGGGTCGTGAAGCCGAGGATCTCGACCTTGACGCCGCAGCGCTCGAGGGTGCGAGCCAGGATGTCGGCGCTCATCGCCGCGACGGTGATCGGCCGTCCCCGCATCGAGCCGGAATTGTCGATCAGCAGTCCCACGACGGTATCGCGGAACTGGGTCTCGCGCTCGCGCTTATAGGCCAGCGGCAGAACAGGGTTGGCGACGACACGAGCCAAGCGGGCCGCATCGAGAATGCCTTCCTCGAGATCGAATTCCCAGGCCCGGGTCTGTTTCGCCAGCAAGCGCCGCTGCAGCCGGTTCGCCAGCCGTGCAATGACGCTTTGCAGGTGCGAAAGCTGCTGGTCGAGCAGATGGCGCAGCCGGTTCAATTCGTCGCCGTCGCACAGCTTGTCCGCTTCGACGACCTCGTCGGAGGCGATGCTGAAGGCGCGATAGATCGCGGTCTCGTCGGCGCGGCCGCGCGGCATGACCCCGGGACGGCCGGGACGGCCGGGGTCGTCGTCGCTCGATCCCGGCATCATCTCGCCGTCGTTCTCGGCGTCGGCGTCCTGCTCGGCATCCTCGGCCGAGCCCTCCGCCGGCGAGCCTTCCATCGAGGGCTGCGCGCCGGCGGTCGAGCTCTCACCTGAATCGGTCTGATTGTCGCCGTCGGTCTCCTCGCCCTGCTGCTGCTGGTCGTCGGACGAGGAATCATCCACCTCGCCGAGATCGAGGTCGAGGTCCTGGATCAGCCGGCGGGTCGCGCGGGCATAGGCGTCCTGGTCCGCAATGACCCGGTCGAGCTCCGAAAGGTCGCGGGCAATCTTGGCTTCGAGCCATGGCCGCCACAGATCGACCACCCGTCGCGCGGAAGGCGGCGGCGGCTCCTTGGTCAGAGCCTCGCGGGTCAGCAGCCGCACCGCCTCGGCCATCGTGCTTTCGGTGCGCTCGGTGATGCGCTCGAAACCCTGGCGCCGGTATTGCTCATCGAGCACCGCGGCAAGATTGGCCGCGACCCCGCTCATGCGCCGCGAGCCCAGGGCCTCGACGCGGGCCTGCTCGACCGCCTCGAACACGGCCTTGGCGAGCGGCCCGCCGGGAACGCGGTGCGAGTGAACCTTGTCGTCGTGATAGCGCAGGCGCAGCGCGAGGCTGTCGGCCGCGCCGCGCAATTGCGCCGCTTCATCCGCAGGCAGGTCGCGGGCCGGGTTGGGTAGCCGCACGCGCTGTCCGCTGAGCCCGGCCGGCTCCGGGCCGAAGCCGACGGTCAGATCGTCGCGTTCGGCGATCGCCCGCAGGGTCGCGGCCGTAGCGCGCTTGAAGATTTCGGTCGGGGATTGTGCCTGGGCCATGCTGGGCGCGGTCCGACTACATCAGCGTGGCGTTGACGCCGGTCTCGGGCAGTTCGGTCCCGAAGCAGCGCTGATAGTATTCCGCGACCGTGGACCGCTCGGTCTCGTCGCATTTGTTGAGGAAGGTCAGCCGGAACGCAAAGGCGAGATCGCCGAAGATGCGGGCGTTCTCGGCCCAGGTCATGACCGTGCGCGGCGACATCACGGTCGAGATGTCGCCGTTGATGAAGCCGGCCCGGGTCAGATCGGCGAGTGCGACCATCGCGCTGATCCTGCGGTGACCCTCCTCGTCGTCATAGGCCGGCACCTTGGCGAGCACGATGCCGCATTCGGCGTCGTGCGGCAGGTAGTTCAAGGTCGCGACGATGTTCCAGCGGTCCATCTGCCCCTGATTGATCTGCTGCGTGCCGTGATAGAGGCCGGTGGTATCGCCGAGCCCGACGGTGTTCGCGGTCGAGAACAGCCGGAATCCGGGATGCGGCCTGATGACCCGGTTCTGGTCGAGCAGGGTCAACTTGCCTTCGACCTCGAGCACCCGTTGGATCACGAACATGACATCGGGCCGCCCGGCATCGTATTCGTCGAAGCACAACGCCACCGGGTGCTGCAACGCCCAGGGCAGCAGCCCCTCGCGGAACTCGGTGACCTGCTTGTTGTCGCGCAGCACGATCGCGTCCTTGCCGACGAGGTCGATGCGGCTGATATGGCTGTCGAGGTTGACGCGGATGCAGGGCCAGTTGAGCCGGGCCGCGACCTGTTCGACATGGGTCGATTTGCCGGTGCCGTGATAGCCCTGGATCATCACGCGGCGGTTGAAGGCAAAGCCGGCGAGGATCGCCAATGTGGTATCGCGATCGAAGCGATACGCGTCGTCGATGTCGGGGACGTGCTCGGTCGGCGTGCTGAACGCCGGCACCTGGAGCTCGCTGTCGATGCCGAAGGTCTGCCGCACCGAGATCTTGATGTCGGGCACGCTCTGCGGGGTCGGGGCAGGCGCCGCTTGGGCGGACGCCGCTTGCTGGACGGAGGCCATTCTCGTTGGGTTTCCGGTTGATTGAAGCAGGGGGATTGAACGGGCCGAAGGCGGTTCGGTCAACCGAATTAGCGCGGGGTCAATCGAAATAGCTGGCCTTCAGGGTTGCGTAGGCCTGGTTGATGATCTTCAGCTTCTCCTCGGCGGCCTTATCGCCGCCATGCGCATCGGGATGGTGCTCTTTGACGAGCGCCTTGTAGCGGGCCTTGAGCCGTACCGGAGTGAAGGGCGGCTCGATCGCGAACACCGCGAGAGCCTGCTCCCGCACCGATAACGCCCGCTGCACCGCCGGATCGCCGCGCTCGCGCCGGGAGGAATGGCCGCCTTCGGAATCGGCGCCGCCGTAGAGGCCGAACGGGTCGGAGATGCGCGGCCCATGACCCGGCCCGTGACGTTCGCCGAGCTTCCAGGTCGGGCGCTGCCAAACCGTATCGTGGCGGATTTCGGCCTCGATCTCGCGCTCGCTCATGCCGGCATAATAGTTCCAGGCGGAGTTGTAGACCCGGACGTGCTCGAGGCAGAACCAGTAATACCGGTGCAGGTCGAGCCGCGATTTGGGTGCCCGGAAATCGCCCCCCGCAGGGCAGCCCGGATGGTCGCACGGCCGCGGCGGTGGCTCGCGCTGTTGCTCAAACACCGGGTCAATCGGAAGGCGCGGCATCAGCCTCAGTATGGGTGCCCGGCCGGCGGCTGACAAGGATGCGGGCCGCGAGTCGCGGCGGCGCGCACCCTCGTGCAGATCAGGGTTGCGCGGCGGCGCTGCCGGGTTCGCCCCCGTTACCGTTGCCCGGGGCGGGACTCAGACCCCGGCCGTATCCCGGGCAAGCCCGATCAGCGCGCGCAGATATTCGCTGCCGTTTTCGGGCCAATGCTCAGCGCCGATACCGGCGCGGTATTCCTGCGCCCGCTCGGCGAACTCCTCCCGAATATCGAACTCGCCGAGCCAGTTCAGGATCGCCCCGTATTCCCTGTAAACCGCCGTATCCCGAAGCTGCCGGACGTCCTCGGCAAGCTTCCCCAAAAGCTTCGCCGCGGCGGCGCTGGTGCGGTCGCCCGGATTCTCGCCGAGCCTGCGGATGCGCCACGCGGCGGCAGCTTCGAGCTCGGCCGCCGCGGCGATGTCATCGGGAAGGCTCACCTGCTGACGATATCGGTACGGCGCCGGAGCGGCGTCAATTCGGGGCGCAATGGCCCGGGCGCCACTTGGCGTGCTTGGCATAGCCCGGCGGCACCCAATGGGACCCGGGTCCGCAGCCATCACCCACCGCAATCGGGACGCGATCGGCAGCCGTCGCGACCGGAAACGCCGAAGCTTGCGCCGCCATCCCGGCAAGCCAAAGCGCGCCAACCAGAACCAACAATCCGCGCATGACCGCCTCCTTATGTTTCATCGGCAAGCGAACGATCCGACCGACGCTCCGATCCATCCGCATGGTGGATGGCGACCATGCGGCGTCGCCGGGCCGACAGGTCGGCTCGCGGGACACCTTCGCCACGCTCGTCGATGCTTTGACCGCCGCGCCGGAGACCAAACCGGCGCGGGCCGACAAGAGGCGGCCGAAGCCGTCCCCCTGTCGCACCGTCGCTGTAAAGAGCCTCAGGTCGAGTAGTCGGAGAACTGCACCGTGCCGGCGCGGGCGCGGTAATCGGTCTTGATGTTGACCAGCGCCACCATGCCCTCATCGACCTTCTTCTGCGCCCGTTCCAATGCCGGGCGGATGTCCTCCGGCTTTTCGACATATTCGCCGTAGCAGCCCAGCCCCTCGGCCATCTTGTCGTAGCGGGTATAGCCGAGATCGCGGCCCGGCTTGTTGCGCTCCGGATCGGCGGTCCAGCCGCCGTTGAGGCTGATCACGACCAGGATCGGCAATTTGTGCCTGACCGCCGTGTCGAGCTCCATCGCGTTGAGACCGAACGAGCCGTCGCCATGCACGCACACCACCTGCTTGTCGGGCCGCGCCGCCTTGGCGCCGACCGCGAACGGGAGGCCGACCCCCATCGTGCCGAACGGGCCGGAATTGAGCCGATGCGCCGGCTCAAAGGTCGGCATCGACTGGCGGCCGTAATTCAGCGTCTCCTGCCCATCCACGACCAAAATCGCGTCGCGCCTGATGAACTCGCGGATCTCCTGGAACATGCGCAGCGGGTGGATGTCGCCGTCGGTCGGGAAGTTGCTGCCGGGTCCGGTGCGTTTGGCGGCCTCGCCATCGGCCAGCTTCTGCCGCCACCCCGCGAAGCGGTCGGCGGTCTTGCCCGGAATCGCCTCGATCAATTGCTGCAACACCGACTTGCAATCGCCGACGATCGGAATATCGACATTGCGCGCCGACATGCCGAGCTCCTCGGCGTCGATCTCGATCCGCGCGATCTTGGCGTTGGCGCCGAAGCGCGGCGGCGCGGCATGGCCGATGATGTAGTTCATGCGAGTGCCGAGCACGATGATCAGATCGGCGTCGCGGAACGCCGTCGAGCGCATCGTCAGGTAGGAATAGGGGTGATCGTCGGGCACGACGCCGCGGCCCTGCGGCGTCGTGTAGAACGGGATGCCCGATTTCTCGACGAACTGGCGCATCTCGTTCCAGGCCTGCGACCAGATCACGCCGCCGCCGGAGCAGATGATCGGCTGCCGAGCGCTGTTGATCGCATCGACCAGGGCGTTGATCGCCTTGGGCTCGGCATAGGGCCGCGCCTGCACGATCGGGCGCCCGGCATAGCTCCAATCGACCTGCTCTTCGGGGATCCTGGCGTATAGAAGATCGCCCGGCCAATCGAGATAGACCGGCCCCGGCTTGCCGTTCATCGCCTTCTGGAAGGCGAAATTGACCTGCTGCGGGATGCGCTTCAGGTTGTGCATGCGGTCGGCGTATTTGACGCAGCCGCGCATGATCGCCATCTGATCGATCTCTTGGAACACCTGGCGGCCGAACTGGCTGATCGGGCTGGCGCCGCCGAAACCGATCACCGGGCAGCAATCGATCAGCGCATTGGCGAGGCCAGTCGACAGGTTGATCGCGGCCGGCCCGCTCGCCGCCATGCAGATCCCCGGCTTTTGCGTCAGCCGGCTATAGGCCTGCGCCGCAAACGCCGCCGCCTGCTCGTGGCGGACGTCGATCATGCGGATGCCTTCCTTGATCATGGTCGCCTCGGCCAGCAGCATCGGCCCGCCCATGATGTAAAAGCAGTCCTTGACGCCCTCCAGCCTGAGGCACCGCGCCAGGATCTCCGAACCGGTCAGCTCCGCCATCTGGGTTCTCCTCTGCTTTCGGTTCGTAGTCTGTACGGCAAATAACCAAAGCGCAATCCGCGATCCTTCGCCGGACTTCGTCCGTCAACCTACACCTCTGTAGAGGCCACGCCGCCTAAAGACCGGGTTATTGTTCAGCTCTAGTTTCGTGTAGGGCGCCGGCGGCCATCTCGGGTCGCGCAACAGAATGATGGTTCAGGCCGGACCGGAGCCGGGCATAGAGGACGGGTCGCGCGCGCCGTGGCGGACCGCATGAATGACGATCTCGCTCTCTGTCACCTGGTAAAAAAATCAGGTAGGGGTACGGCGTCGCGCCGATACGGCGGATTGCCAAGTCATTTGTACGTCGACCGATCTGCGGATGCCGCAACAGCAGGTCAATGATCGTCTGAATGCGGGCTTGCACCCGGCGCGCGGTCTGTGGCGAGTGGTCGGCGATGTAGTCGAGGATGGCACCAAGATCGGCAAGAGCCGGAACGGTATAGCGCAGCCTCACAGACCGTGCTTGGTCCAGACCGCACGCACCTGCTTGGCGGTTGCAAATTCTCCCCGCGCGGCGGCAGCCTTGGAAGCCGAGACCGCGGCCTCCTCATCCGGCGTGAGTGTCACCGGCGGCTCATCCGTACCGACGAGCTGCAGCACGATCCGTGCTATGTCCTCTTGCGCGGCCGGCGGCAGATTGCGCGCGGCCTCAACCGCTTGTTCGAGAAGTTTCGTCATTCGTCGATTCGACCCTCAGCGCTCCGGGCTCCGCCACATATGGGATGCTACCCGCGGCGCAAACCGGCATTCGTAGTGAGCTAGAGCCCGGCCTTCGCCGGAATACGCTCCCAAACGAAAGCGGCGCCCCGCGGGGGCGCCGCTTCGTCATGCGTTTGGATTAGTTGCCGATTACCTTTTGCTCGCGCAATGAGCGCAGGTCGCTTTCGCTCATCTGCAGCCAGCTGGTGAACACCTCGTTCGTGTGCTGGCCGAGGGTCGGCGAGGGCTTCAATTCCGGCGGCTTGCCGTCGAAGCGCACCGGCCAGGTCTCGCATTTCCAGTCGCCGTCGGGGTGATGCATGACCTGCATGATGCCGCGCTTCTCGAAGCTCGGATCGTTCTGCAGTTCGAGCGTGTCATGCACCGCGCCGGCCGGCACCCCGGCCGCGCCGATGATCTGCATCGCCTCGACCTTGGTGTGGTTGCGGGTCCACTCGGTCAGGATCTCGTTGATGAAGCCTTCGTTCTTGTTGCGCTCTTCATTGGTGGCGAAACGCGGGTCGCCGATCAGCTCTTCGCGGCCGATGACCTTCAACAGCCGGTCCCAATGCTCGGGGTTGGCGCGGCTGCAGAAGATGTAGACGTAGTCGTTGTAGCCGCCCGGCTTGCACGGGTAGATGCCGCACGGCGCCGGCGCCCCCGAGGTGCTTTGCGCGCCCATGCGCGGCGCCGCTTCCTTGCTGCCGCTCTTCGCCATCGCGGCGAACGAGGTGCGGATGTAGTGCATGACCGCATCCTGCATCGCGATCTGCAGCCGGCGGCCCTTGCCGGTCGCCTTCTTTTCATAAAGTGCGCCGAGCACCGATATCGCCATCAGCATGCCGGTGCCGGTATCGCCGATCGTGCAGCCGGGCTTGACCGGCGGCTGACCCGGCTCGCCGGTGACGCTCATCGTGCCGCCGGAGGCCTGCGCGATCATGTCGAAGGCGAGGCTCTTCTCATACGGGCTGCCTTCGCCGAAACCCTTGACTTGGCAATAGATGATGCCGGGGTTGATCTCCTTCAGCACGTCGTAGCCGAGGCCGAGGCGCTCGATGGTGCCCGGCGCCAGGTTCTCGGCGAACACATCGGCCTTCTTGACCATCTCCTTGACGAGCTCGATGCCGCGCGGGGTCTTGAGATCGACCGTGGCCGATTTCTTGTTGGCGTTGAGGATCTTAAAATAGAAGGAATCGCTGTCGCCGCTGCTGCCGGTGACCTGGCGGCCGGGATCGCCGCGCTTGGGGTTCTCGATCTTGACGACTTCGGCGCCGAGCCAGGCCAAGGCCTCGGTGCAGGTCGGTCCCGCCTCGAACTGGGTCAGATCGACGACCCGAACTCCCTTCAGACAATCAAGCGGCGCGGCGTTGATACTCATCGTCCCTTCCTCCCGAAACGCTGGCTGCGGGAACGATAGCGCAGAAGCGCCGGCGACGGAAATCGCCGATTTCCGAAATCCGCCTTGCAAGCCCGAAAACGTCTTTGCCGACCCGCTCGAGCGCTCGACGGTTCCGGCGAGGCCCGTTGTGTCCCGGCGCAGCCCCCCATCGAGCTGACGCGCGGAGGCGGAAACCGGCCTTATCCCTCGGCTCGCACCCGTACATACGACCCCGGCGCGTCCTCGATGACGGCGAGCTTGCCGGCGCCCGGCTGGCGCGCGGCCACCTCGCCGCCGGAATAGTCCGAGATCCAGCGCTCCCACAGCGGCCACCACGAATCCGGGTGCTGCGTCGCGCTCGCCAGCCATTCGTCCGGGGTCGGCGGGTTGCTGTCGTTTTCCCAGTGGCCGTATTTGCTGCCGCCCGGCGGGTTGACCACCCCGGCGATGTGCCCCGAGGCGGACAGCACGAACTTGACCGGCCCGGAATAGATCTGGGTCGCGGCATAGGTCGAGCGCCACGGCGCGATGTGATCTTCGCGCGTCGACAGCAGGAAGGAAGGGGTCTTGATCTTGCGCAAATCGAGCGGCACGCCGCCGAGGGTAATGCCGCCCGGCTTTGCCAGCAGGTTTTCCTGGTACATCCGGCGCAGGTAGAAGCTGTGCATCGCCGCCGGCATGCGGGTCGAATCAGAGTTCCAATACAACAGGTCGAACGGAAACGGCTGCTTTCCGAGCAGGTAATTGTTGACCACGAACGACCAGATCAGATCGTTGGCGCGCAGCATGTTGAAGGTGGTGTGCATGTCTCGGGCTTCGAGATAGCCCTTCTTGTTCATGCGCTCCTCGAGGGCGGTCAGCTGCTCCTCGTCGATAAAGACCGACAGCTCGCCCGCTTCCGAGAAATCGACCATGGTGACGAAATAGGTCGCGCTTTTGACCCGATCATCCTGCTTGGCCGCCATGTAGGCGAGCGTGGAGGCAAGCAAGGTGCCGCCGAGGCAGTAGCCGATCACATTGGCCTCGCGCTCGCCGGTCGCCTCTTCCATCGCATCGAGCGCGGCGAGCGGACCTTCGCGCATGTAATCCTCGAAAGCCTTGGCCGCGAGATGCTCGTCGGGGTTGACCCAGGAGATCACGAATACGGTATGGCCCTGTCCCACAGCCCAGCGGATGAAAGAATTTTTCGGCCGCAGGTCGAGAATGTAAAACTTGTTGATCCAGGGCGGGATTATCAGCAGCGGGCGTCGCTTTACGTTTTCGGTCGTAGGCGTGTACTGGATCAGCTGAATCAGAGCGTTCTGGTAGACGACCTTGCCCGGGGTAGTGGCGACGTTATCGCCGAGCTTGAACGCCGCCATGTCGGTCATGCTGATCGACAGGTGCCCTTTGCCGCGTTCGAGGTCGCCGAGCAGGTTCTGCAATCCTTTAAGCAGGTTTTCACCGCGGCTTTCGATGGTCGTGCGCAGCACCTCGGGGTTGGTCATCAGGAAATTCGAGGGCGCGATCGCATCGACGAATTGCCGGGTGTAGAAATCCACCTTGCGGGCGGTGCGTTCGTCGAGGCCTTCGACGTTCTTGACCGCACCCTGGAGGCAGCGCGCCGTCAGCAGATAGCTCTGCTTGATGAAGTCGAACAGCGTGTTCTCGCTCCACGCGGCATCGCGGAAGCGGCGGTCTTCAGCCGAAGTTTGGATGACCGGGTCGGCGGCGCCGCCGAGAAACCGCTGGGCGGTGCGCTGCCACAACGTCATGTAGTCATTCCACAGCGACAGCTGCGCCTGCACCAGCCGGGCCGGATCGGACATCATGCGCGCGGTCATCTCGAAGAAGGCGGTGCCGATCGCCATCGGGTTCGAGAGGCCGATGCCTTCCTCGCCCGATTGGCGCTGCAGGAAGTCGGCGACGAGCCGCTGACTCTGCTCGGCGATCGCCGCCATCTTGCGCGACAGCTCGACGGGATCGGGCGTGTCGGCGCCCGCCGCGGCCGGGCCGCCCGGGGCCGAGGACCGGGACGCTGCGGGGCGGCTTTGGCCGCTGTTGGTGTCATTCATTGTCCGCACCTCGATGAAGGATGACTTGCCGCCGCGGGCGTGGCGGCAAGTCGTCGGAACGGGGTCTGCTTCCGGGATCAAATGTGGTGACGGCACCGCCCGGATCGAATACATCAGCCGCAAGATTGAGACGCCGGGCGCACTGATTCGGCAGCCTTGGGCCGAGCGGCGCGTGGGTTTGCTGGGGTGCGAGGAATGGTCTTGCGGAGCACCTGCTCTCATGGCGGGCGCCGAGGTCGGGCAAGCGTTGCGGTTCTGCTTCTGCTCGCCGGCTTGTGCGCCTGCAGCCCGATCGAGACCTGGCGTTCGATAAACGGGGTCAGCAAGAACGATCCCGACCCGGCAACGACACCCAATACCCGCAATCTCGCCGCGGGCGAGGCCGCCGATTATCCGAACCTCGCGACGGTACCGCCGCCGCCGACCCGGGCCCTGAGCACGGCGGAGCGGCAGAAACTGACGCAGAGCCTGATTGCCGACCGCACCAACGCCAGCTACAGCAACGAGAAGCTGGAACCCGGGCTGCCGCTGCGGGCGGCGCCGCCGCCGCCTCCGCCGCCCCCTCCCCCCGCAGCTGAGCCCTCCGCTGCGGAAGCCGGCGGTGCTCCAGGGACCGCGCCGTCGGCTACCGCCTCCGGCAATGCGGCCGCCGCGCCCGCGAATTCGGCCGCTGCCTCGGCAAACGGGACGGCCGCGGCACCGGTGAGCCCGGCCTCGGCAACCGCCGGTCCCGCCGCGGCGCCCGGGAATCCCGGCGGCGTTTCGGACGCAACCGCAGCCGGAGCTTCCGGCGACAAGAAGTCGGCCGGGCCGGGGGCGACGACATCGGCGCGCCGCAAGGCCGGCGAGCCGCCCGAGCCCGGACCGATGGAATCGAGCCTCCAGATGCCGCAGGTGCAGTCGACGCCGCAGCCGGAGTCGCCGCGGACGCCGCCTCCGGCACCGACGCTGCCGGCGGCCACGGCGCCGGCAGCCGCTCCGATAGCGCCGACAGCAATGGCTTCCGCCAAGCCGCAACCGGCGCCGGCGATGCCGGCAATTCCCCCACCGCCACCCGCAATCGCAGGCAAGGATGCAGCGAAGCCGCCGGCTCCGCTTACGGTCACCACGCTGGCGACGTTCGATTTTGCCGCGGATTCGACTGTCTCGGCCGCGCCGGACCGTGCCACGATCGACAAGATTGCTGCCGCGTTCCGACAAAATCCCGGCGTCATCCGCATTGTCGCTTACGCCGCCGCCGCTGCGGCGGGCGCCGGACAGGCTCAGCTCAACAGCTATCAGGGGGCGCTGACCCGGGCCCAGGCGGTGGCCGCGGTGCTGATCGAGGCCGGCCTGCCGCGGGATAAGGTACAGACCGAAGCCGCACCGGCCGGCGCCAATGTCCCGGCCGGGCGCGTCGCAATAAGGCTCGAGCACTGATCCGAAGCTGCCGCGGTTCTTCGAGCCCCCATCGGCCGCGGCCGCCTGCGGCGGGTGGGGGCGAAATTGGTCGAAACTTGCAAGGTGCGGAGCTACAAGTGGTCGCCGGTCGCTGTGGCTTGCTGATGAGACCTGACCGAGAATGGAAAAGCATTTTCGCCAACGCCGGGCCTCCTTGGCGGGCATGGCCGTGTGCCACGCAGTCAGTGCGGGACCGGCCATTACTCAAGGTTTGGTGCCATCCGGCCGGCGCGTCGCCGCGCCGCTGATGGGCTGAGGCGTGAAGGCTCCCCTGAAGATCGCGGTTGCCGGGCTCGGCACGGTCGGCGGCGGCACCGTGCAGCTGCTCGAGCGTCAGGCCGAGCTGCTGGCCCGGCGCGCCGGCCGCCGCCTGATCGTCGCCGCGGTCTCGGCGCGCGATCGCCGACGCGACCGCGGCATCGATCTGTCCGCGGCACGCTGGTATGAGGACGCCGCGGCAATGGCGGCCGATGCGGAGATCGACATCGTTGTCGAGCTGATCGGCGGCGCCGAGGGCATCGCCGCGCGCGTCGTCGAAACCGCGCTCGATCGCGGCAAGCCGGTCGTCACCGCCAACAAGGCGCTGATGGCGCATCATGGCACGGAACTGGCGCGAAAGGCCGAGGAGCAGGGAGTTGCCCTGTCCTTCGAGGCCGCGGTGGCCGGCGGAATTCCGATTATCAAGACGCTGCGCGAGGGACTCGCCGCCAACCGGCTGGCTCGGCTCTACGGAATTTTGAACGGCACCTCGAACTACATCCTGACGACGATGCGCGACAGCGGCCGCGAGTTTGCGGAGGTGCTCGCCGAAGCCCAGAAGCTCGGCTATGCCGAGGCCGATCCGAGCTTCGACATCGATGGCATCGACGCTGCCCACAAGCTCGCCATCCTCGCCGGCGTCGGGTTCGGCCGCCCCGTCGATCTCGCCGGAGTCTACGCCGAGGGCATCCGTCATGTGTCGCGGCTCGACATCGATTTCGCCGAGGAGCTCGGCTACCGCATCAAATTGCTTGGAATTGCGCGCCTGACCGAACACGGGCTCGAGCAGCGGGTGCACCCGTGCATGGTGCCGCGCGCGACGCCGATCGCCGGGGTCGAGGGGGTGTTCAACGCGGTCGTGGCGGAGGGCGACTTCGTCGGCCGGGTCGTGCTCCAGGGCCGCGGCGCCGGCGCGGCGCCGACCGCTTCGGCGGTGGTCGCAGACCTCGTCGATATCGCCGCCGGCCGCCACGTCGCGCCGTTTGCCGTTCCCTCCCACAGCCTGGAGCCGCTGCCCGGAGCGCCGATGGAGCGGCATCAAGGCGCCTATTATATCCGTCTGATGGTGGTCGATCAGCCGGGGGTCATCGCCGATGTGGCAGCGGCGCTGCGCGACGAGCAGGTGTCGATGGAATCGATGATCCAGCGCGGCCGCGCCCCCGGGGAGGCGGTCCCGGTGGTATTGACGACGCACGTCACCGTGGAGGCGGCGATGCGCCGGGCGCTGACCCGAATCGCCGCGCTCGATTCCGTGCTCGAACCGCCGCGCATGATCCGGATCGAGGATTTCTGAGCGGGTGCAAGCGTAATCCCATCAGTGCGGCGCGAAGGTGGTGTTCGGCGCGGGACGCGCAAAGGATGACCCTTCACCCCCGCTCTCCCAACGGTACGGCCGGCTGAGTTCGTGCTATGATTTGTCCAAGTGTCAGCTGCGTTCCGTGCCGCCGTGGTTGCTGATTTCCGGCCCAAGCAGGGCGGCATAGCTAGCCAGCAATAAGGGAGGGAGCCATGCCCGAGACCCCGAAGATGGATCGCAATCTCGCGCTTGAGGCGGTGCGGGTCACCGAATTGGCGGCGCTGTCCGCCTCGCGCCTGATGGGACGCGGCGACGAGAAGGCGGCCGACCAGGCCGCGGTCGACGCCATGCGCCAGGCGTTGAACAGCCTCCACATCGACGGCACCGTGGTGATCGGGGAAGGAGAGCGGGACGAGGCTCCGATGCTCTATATCGGCGAGAAGGTCGGGACCGGGGACGGGCCGAAGATCGACATTGCTCTCGACCCGCTCGAAGGCACGACCATCACGGCCAAGGGCGGCGCCAACGCCTTGGCGGTTCTGGCCATGGCCGATGATGGCGGTTTCCTGAACGCGCCCGACGTCTACATGGACAAGATCGCGGTCGGCGGCGGCCTGCCCGACGGCGTCGTCGATCTCGACGAGAGCCCGGGCGGCAACCTGAAAAATTTGGCGCAGGCCAAGAAATGCGAGGTTGCCGACCTCGTCGTCTGCATCCTCGACCGGCCGCGCCATGCCGAGCTGATCGCCAGGGTGCGCGAGGCCGGCGCGCGCATCATGCTGATCGGCGACGGCGACGTCAGCGGCGTGATGGCCACTTCCGATCCCGACACCGGCATCGACATCTATATGGGCTCGGGCGGCGCGCCCGAGGGGGTGCTCGCCGCGGCGGCGCTGCGCTGCATCGGCGGCCAGATGCAAGGGCGGCTGCTGTTTCGCAACGACGACGAGCGCGGCCGCGCACGTCGGCTGGGCGTCAACGACCTCAGCCGCAAATACAGCCTGCTCGACATGGCGCATGGCGACGTGATGTTTGCCGCCACCGGCGTCACCAACGGCAGCATGCTGAAGGGGGTGCGCCGCCTTCCCAGCGGTGCGTTCACGCATTCGGTAGTGATGCGCTCGAAGACGGGCACCGTTCGCTACGTCGAGGCGCACCACGACTTCACGCGCAAGCAGCCCGTAGCGGGGTTCTGAGCACCGCCGCAGGTCCTGGCCGGCGCGAGCGATTCTGCTGGATTGCCTGTTGCCGGAGTGTACCGACAGCGCCGTACCCCAGCCCTTTCAAGGAGTCCCGGCCGGCGCTGGACGAGCGCGGCGGTGCGCGCAAGCATGCGCCATGGATGGCATCGCTGTGCAGCCCTCTGCAGATGCGCTGTTGGGGGTTGAGTGTTCCATTGGCGGGCAGCGCTGGCGGTTGCGCCAGAGCAACGCCGCCGAAGGGATGACGATCTCGCAGCAGCTCGGGCTGCCCGAAATCGTCGGCCGGTTGCTCGGACAACGCGGCGTCGGCTCCGGCCAGGCGGCGCTGTTTCTGGAGCCGCGGCTGCGCGACCAGCTGCCCGACCCGGCGCATCTTCGTGACATGGACAAGGCCGCGGCGCGTCTTGTCCGCGCCATTCGCGACGGCGAAACCATCGCGGTGTTCGGCGATTACGACGTCGACGGGGCGACCTCGGCGGCATTGCTGCTGCGCTTTCTGGCCGCGGTCGGCGGACACGCCCGCCTGTATGTCCCCGATCGGCTGCGCGAAGGCTATGGGCCGAACCTTCCCGCCTTGCTGAAGCTGAAGGAAGAAGGCGCAAGGCTCGTCGTCACGGTCGATTGCGGCACCACCGCGCATGAGCCGATATCGGCCGCCGCGGCGGCCGGGCTGGACGCCATCGTGATCGATCATCACGTCGCCGAACCGCTGCTTCCGCGCGCCATAGCGGTGGTCAACCCCAACCGCCTCGACGAGACCAGCCCGCACGGCACTCTGGCCGCGGTGGGCCTCGCCTTTCTGCTCGTCGTCGCGACGAACCGCGCATTGCGGGCGGGCGGCTGGTACCAGAATGGGCGCGGCGAACCCGATCTGCTGCAATGGCTTGATCTGGTGGCATTGGGAACTGTGTGCGATGTGGTCCCGCTTTCCGGACTCAACCGCGCCTTCGTCGCGCAAGGAATCAAGGTGGCGCGCCGCGGCGGCAATATCGGCCTGAAGGCGCTGGCGGCTGCCGCCGGCGCCAGCGGTGCGGCCGACGCGCATCAGCTGGGGTTCGTGCTCGGCCCGCGGGTCAACGCCGGCGGCCGCATCGGGGCCGCGGATCTGGGAGCGCGCTTGCTTGCGACCGAGGACGCCGCGCTCGCCGCCGAGCTGGCGCAGCGGCTCGATGGCTATAATCGCGAGCGTCGCGAGATCGAGGCGCATACCCTGGAATCCGCGATCGCGGCGATTGAGGCGGCGCCGCAAGCGCCGGTGCTGGCCTTCGCCGTCGGCGAGGGTTGGCATCCCGGCGTGATCGGCATCGTCGCCGCGCGGCTCAAGGAGCGCTACCAGCGCCCGGCCTGCGTGGTGGCCGTGGATAACGGCATCGGCCGGGGTTCCGGCCGCTCCATCCCGGGGCTGCCGCTGGGCCCGGCGGTTATCGCCGCCCGCCAGGCCGGGCTGCTCGTCAACGGTGGCGGCCATGCGATGGCGGCCGGGTTTACCGTGCAGGCCGACAACATCGAAGCCCTTCGCGCCTTCCTGGTCGAGCGGCTTGGCGACGGGCTCGACAGCGTCCGGCTGGTGCCTGAGCTGACCATCGACGGGGCGCTGTCGGCTGCCGGCGCCGGCACCGGGCTGATCGATCATATCGCGGCGCTCGCGCCTTTCGGTGCCGGCAACCCCGAGCCTCGGTTCGTCCTCCCGGCAGTGCGCGTCGCGTATGCCGAGATGGTTGGCAGCGGGCATCTGCGCTGCATCCTGGCCGATCCGCTCGGCCCGGCGCGGCTCCAGGCGATCGCGTTTCGGGCAGCCGGCACCGTGCTGGGCCGGTTTCTCGCCGAGACCCGCGGCGCCGCGGTGCACGTCGCCGGCCGGCTGCGCCGCGACGACTGGCGCGGCGGCGACGCGGTTCAGCTGTGCATCGACGATGCCGCGCCCGGCTTTTCGCGCGATCCGCTGAGCTGAGCGC
>Ga0213875_10000413_pt1 | contig 37551 bp, 27 predicted proteins | sample BarmaccomBMRX_R8_FD_160105 | JGI IMG/M metagenome (GOLD analysis project Ga0213875, IMG submission 160105) | Root-associated microbial communities from Barbacenia macrantha in rupestrian grasslands, the National Park of Serra do Cipo, Brazil - RX_R8 | ecosystem: Host-associated > Plants > Roots...
AGTGATTCCCCCCGAGGTGATCGCGGCCCGGCTGACGCTGAGCGGCTCAGCGTCTGCCGCCCGGAGCCAATTCGTCTTGATCCGGACGGGCAGCGTGGCCCGCATCCGGCAGGTCAGGACCGGAGCGTCGACCGTACGGCCGAACCCGGTCGCCACCGGCGCGCAGTCGCCGGTCAAGGTGAAGGGCTCCGAGGCCGACACCCCCACCCGGACGTCGCCGGCCGGCGTGGCCACGATCGCTTCCCCTGCGGTCACCTGCAGCGCCGATCCGGGCGCAAGGTGCCAGCGCACGGTCACGGTGTGCTCGCCGTCCCCGCGGACCAGGTCGTCGACCCGCAGCCCCGAGGCCGACAATGACCAGCTGCGCTGGTGGACCGGGCGGCCCGGCAGGCTGCGGTAGCCGTCGTGGGCCGCGACAATCCGCAGGTCACCATCGGCCTGGGTGATGACCCGGCTCACCCGCGCCCGTCGACCGGCCCGGAACGCACCCCAGACCTCGGTCGAGTCGGTGCCGTCCACCTCAACGGTGTTGTGCGCCGCGGTGGACCGCTCGTAGTCACGCGTCGGGCCCGGCGCGTACGTGGACGTGCCGGTATCGATCAGTAGCGGTGCCCCGTCCAGGTGGACCAGGCAGCTCAGCGTGTCGGCGTGCGCGTGGGCCGGAAGCTCGTCCGGGCAGGGCAGTCCCACGTCGGCGAGCAGGCGCCAGCCACCTGCGACGGCCCGGGCCAGCCCGCTCTGCGGGAGGACCAGCAGCGGATCCTGCGGTGCAGGGCCGGGCTCCAGCAGATCGGCTACCGTGGTGCTGACCGGGTAACCGTCGTTGACCAGCGGGACCCGGCCGTCGGGCGCCAGCACAAGGCCCAGCCAGCCGCGCATCCGCTGGATCGCCTGCCTCAGTTCCGGGACCGGCTGCCGCCCGGCTGCGCGGACCAGCCCGTCCAGGTCGATCAGGTCGGCCAGCACCTGGCAGTGGTAGGCGGGTGCCCGCTCGAAGTGACCGCCGTCGGACAGCACCTGGATCGCCAGCTGCCGCCTCAGCCGGACCATGGTCTGGTCCAGCAGCCCGTCGTCCGCGAAGAACACCGCCAGCCCGGCCAGCGCCTTGAGGTTCTTGATCAGGTGATTGCCGCCGACATCGGACTCGAGATGCCGCCGCAGGAAGCCGGCGTGAGCGGACAGGCCGGCGACGAACTGATCCTCGATGGCGCTGCCGGATACCAGATCACGGAAGATCCCGCAGAAGGACCAGGCCCGCAGTGCGGCCGGGTAGGGGTGCCAGGCGTCGCCGTGACCAGCCGGCACCGCGGCCTGCCAGGATCGCCACAGTGCTGCGAACCAGGCCCGGCTCTCGGCCCGGAGCGGTTCGGACGTCAGCCGCCACGACCAGTCCCAGTAGTGCAGGTGAAACCGCCACAGCGCTGGTGCGCCGGCCTGCGCCCAGTCCGCCGCCGCCCAGTCGGGCGGCTGGGCCAGCGGGCGCGTCACGCCCAGCAGCTCGATGCGGCCGTCCCGGAGGCTGGGCAAGCCGGCCCAGTCTCGCCAGAGCCGTTCGTCAACCGGGCTGAACCAGTCCGGCCAGCCGGCGGCCGTCGCCGGGTCGGGACCGGCCAGCAGCCAGCGGGCCGTGGATGGGAACCGGTGCAGCGCCACGCGCTGGGTGCGCAGCCGGCCGCGTTGCACGATCTGGGCGGGTCGTAGGTGCACGGCCGTTCGCGCGTAACGGGCCACGTCTGGGCCGGTCACGGCCTGCTCCGCCGTGCGAGGCCGAGTGCCCGGGCCTCGGCCAGGATGCCATCGGCGAACGGACGGGGGGCGTAGCCCAGATCACGGGCGGCTTCGCCGATCGCGAACACTTTGTCCTCGGCCAGCCGCTGCAACTGCTCGGCGCGGATCCGGGGCTGGGCGCTGAGCCGCTCGTAGCCGCGCGCCGCGATCACCAGTGGCGCCAGGGGAACCGGGACGAGGCGGATCCGGCTGCCGACGGCCTGTGCACAGGTCCGCAGCAGGTCGGCGAAGCTGAGCGGCTGCGGGCCGGCCACGTCGTAGCTGTGGCCCGCGGCGGCCGGTCGTTCGGCCGCGCTGAGCACGGCGTCGGCCACGTCGGCCACGTGCACCGGCTGCTGCAGCTGATGGCCGCCCCCGGGCACCGGCAGCAGCGGAACCAGCGGAAGCAGGGTGAGCAGCCGGGCCAGGTTCCGGTCACCCGGGGCCCCGTAGATCATGGTGGGGCGCAGGACCGTCCACTTCAGCCCGGATTCGCGGATCCGCTGCTCGGCGTCCAGCCGGATCCGCTTGGAACGGGCCGGAAGGGTGGTCGTCACCGCCGTGGTGGACACGAACACCGCTCGGTCGAGGCCCGCGGCCCTGGCCGCGGCCGCGATGGCCGGGGCGTGCCCGAAGCCCAGCGACGCCAGGTTGACCAGGGCGTCACAACGAGCCGCACCGAAGAGGGCCGGGAGCCGCGCCGCATCGTCCAGGTCGCCACTCAGCGGCTGGGCGCCATGCCGGGCCACCGTCCGGGCCGCGGTGTCGCTGCGGGCCAGTGCCACGGTCTCGTGACCGCGCCGGGCGGCCTCGGCCAGGACGTACCCCCCGAGGAAGCCGCTGCCCCCGGTGACCAGCAGCCTCATGAGCGGCGTCCGGGCAGGTCGATGAGCTTGCGATACTGGCGGGCGAGGGCGACACGGTCGCAGCAGCGTTCCGCGTACCGCCGCCCGGTCCGGCCCATGGCCAGCCGGCGCTCCGGGTCGGCGGCCAGCTCCCCGATCGCGCGGGCCAGTGCCGCGTCGTCCTCCGGCGGCACCACCACCGCGCCCGCCTCACGCAGGATCTCGGCGGCCTCGCCGCTGACCGACCCGACGACCGCCTTACCCGCCGCCAGGTACTCGAACAGCTTGGACGGGATGAAGCTGGCGAACAGCGGCACGTCCCGCAGCGGGACCAAACAGATGTCGGCCGCGGCCAGCAGCCCCGGGACATCCTGATGAGGTACTCCTGGCCGCATGGTCGCGTTGCCCACGCCCAGCTCGGCGAGCGCGCGGGCCAGCTTCGGCTTGTCCGCGCCCTCGCCGACGAACGCGAAGCGGACCGGCTGGTCTCCGAGCCGGGCGGCCGCGGCGGCAACGGCGGGCAGCGCATGCGAGATGCCGTGCGTCCCGGCGTACAGCAGCAGGCAGTCACCGGGCGCCGCCCCGAGGCGGGCACGGACGGCTGGGTCGCGAGCGGCCGCCGGATCGAACTCATCCAGCGCGACGCCGTTGCGGATCGTGTGCACCTTGTCCGGCGGCACGCCCCGGCCGATCAGGTTCTCCCGGAACCCCTCGCTAACCACTACGACCTGATCGGCCGCCGCGTAGGCGGCCAGTTCCAGCCGTTCGAGCAGGCCGATGACCCGGCGGTTGGTCAGCACGCCAAGTTCGGTGAAGATGGCCGGCCACAGGTCGCGCACCTCGACGACCAGGCGGGCCCGCTTGATCCGGGCCAGCGCCCAGGCAGCGCCGATGGAGAAGAACGTCGGCGAGGACACCACCACGACGTCGGCGCGGCCGGTCCCAGCCGCACCGAACAGTACGCCGGTCGCCATGAAGCTGAGGTGCCCGAGCGTCTTGCGAACCATCCCCTCGTTCGGCGTCGCATACAGCCAGGTCCGGAGAATCCGGTAACCGTCGCGTTTCTCCCGGCGCCGGATCGCCCGGCGGTAGCCAGGCTGGACCACGCCGGTGGGATGGTTCGGCATGCCGGTGAGTACGGTCACCGTGTCACCGTCCGCGGCCCAGGTCCGGGCCAGGGCGGACAGCCGGGCCTGCGGGGCTCCAGTTTCCGGCGGGAAATAATGCGTAACCAGGAGAATGCGCATGTCAGCCGAGCTCTCCTTGCAGACCGAGCCGCCGGAACCACACCGGTGACCACAGGTAAGCCGCCAGGATGACGAGCCCAGCGAGATCGGCCGAGGCGCGCAGGGCCGGGTTCCCGGTCAGGCTGGCCGTGCCGAGCAGGCCGAGCAGCACGCTGATGGCCCCGGTCAGCAAGGTGACCTCCTGGTGTGACCAGCCCGCGTCGCACCACCGCTGGTAGACGTGGGTGCGGTGCGGCTGCAGCCAGCGCTCACCGGCCCGGATCCGCCGCTGCAGCGTCCAGGCGGTATCGGTCAGGTACAGCGCGAGCGGGCCGAGGGCGGCTTCGAGCGGCAGGCCGCGCAGGACGGCACACGCGGCGATGACCGCCAGCGCCGCGCCGAGGGTGTAACTGCCGACGTCCCCGAGGAACACCCGGGCCCGGCCGGCGTTCCACGGCAGGAACAGCAGGGCCCCCACGGCCACCAGGAGACCGGCGGTCAGCAGGAAGCGCTGCTGGACCCATTCCCCGTAGCACGCGTAGGCCGCTCCGGCGATCAGCGCGTGGGTGGCGGAGATGCCGTTGACCCCGTCCATGAAGTTGTAGACGTTGACGAACCCGGTGATCCACACCGCCGTGGCCACCGTCGCCGCGGCGAGCACCGGCGCCGCCAGATGCAGCGGCAGGATGAGCAGCAGCGCGACGCCGGCACTGCCCAGGGCCTGGACGGCCAGGCGGCGAGTGGCGGGCAGCGCGCGCAGGTCGTCCGCGAAACCGAGCAGCCCGAAGAACGCGATCGCCGTCATGAACGCGACGCTCGCCCCGCCCCCGGCGAGGCCCATCGCCGCCAGCAGCCCGACCGCGATGGGCACGCCGCCACCCCGCGGGGTGGGTATGTGGTGCGAGGAGCGCGCCCCGGGAACGTCGATCGCGTGAAGGCGCCGCAGCAGCGGGACCGCAATCGGCTCCCCGGCAATGACGATTGCGCCGCAGCACACCATCGCGCTGAAGACCCCATGATCCGACACGCGATGATTCTACCAGTTAAAATATCACAGAGTAGTTACCGTACTACTCTAAGTTGCATACGTTGAGACGGTGATTGCCGGTTCCGGGTTTACCGGGGACGATCGCTGTATGGGGTGGCGGTCGGCGACGCGGCGTCCGGGCGGCCGTTGGCCTGCGCCAGGCTGCCTGTCCGGGACGGATCGGGCTCGTACGAGCCGTATCCGTATCCGTATCCGCCGTAGTAGCCGTCTTCTTTGCTGACCTCGTTCAGGACGATCCCGGCGACCGGCGCCTTGGCCTGCGCGAACCGCTCGGCCGTGCGGTGCAGCTGAGCTCGCCTGGTCTGGCCGGCGGCCGCCACGATGAGCGTGGTGTCGGCGCAGCCGGCCAGGATCATGGCGTCGGTGACCGGCAGCACCGGCGGGCTGTCGACGAGCACCAGGTCGAAGTTCTCCCGCAGCGTGGCGAAGATCTGCCGGGTCCTGGGCCCTTGCAGCAGCTCCGCCGGGTTGGGCGGGATCGGGCCCGCCCCCAGCACCCACAAGCCGTCGTAACCCGGGACCTGCTGCAGTGCCTGCTGCAGCGTCTGCTGGCCGAGCAGGACGCTGGTCATGCCCTGCTTCTCGTCGATGCCGAAGAACTGGCCCAGCCGGGGACGGCGCAGGTCGCAGGAGACGAGGACCACTCGCTCGCCGGCCTGGGCGAATACGGCCCCCAGGTTGGCCAGTGTCGACGTCTTACCCTCGGCGGCGGCCGGGCTGGTGACCAGGAGGGCCCGGAACTCGTGGGCCTGCCGGGCAAACTGCACGGAGGTACGCAGGGAGCGGTAGGCCTCGGCGGCCGGGGAGGTCGGATCCGTGCTGGCCGCGACGATGGCGCGCTTCCGCCTCTTCCAGGAATTCACCATCGGGATCATGGCGAGCACCGGAGCGCCGGCCGCCTGCTCCGCCGCTTCCTTCGACGCGAGTGTGTCGTCCAGGCTGTTCCGCAGGAAGGCGCCGCCCAGCCCCAGCATCAGCCCGGCGGCCAGCCCCAGCAGGGCATCCTGCACGGGCTTGGGGGAACTCGGCCCAGCGGGCACTTGGGCGGGGGTCACGAACTCGACACCGCTGGTGGCCGCCGCCCCGTTGATCTGGAGCTGGGCCACTTGCTCCTTGAGCACGGCTTCCTGGTTGACCAGGGCGGTCACCTGCGCGGTGGCGTTCGGGTTGTCCTGGAGTTGCCTGATCTGCTTGGCCAGCGAGTTGACCTGGGACTGCAGCTGAGCCTGGGCCGCGGTCAGGTTGCTGAGGGCTACATTCCGGGTCTGGGTGACGAAGGCTTGGGCGTACGTGTTCGCGATCAGCGCGGCTCGCGCCGGCTCCGTGCTGACGGCCGTCAGCGCGATGACGTTGGTCTGGGCAACCTCGGAGATGGAGATCGCGGGTGCGCTGCCGAGCTTGGCCGTCACCGCCTTGATCACGGGGGCGCTGGTCGCCAGCTGGAGGTCCGTCTGCACGTCCGTGGTAGTCACCGGCTCGGTCGTGCTCCCCAGGTTGACGCTCTGGTTCGACGACTGCACCAGGATCTGGGCAGTGGCTGAGTACTGTTTCGCTTCCCGCAGCGAAAGGCCGAGGCCGGCACCGAGCCCGAGAATGGCGAATGAGATCACCCACCACTTCCACCGCCGCAGCACCGTCAGGTAAGCGCGTAGGGTGGGCGCGCTGCCGATCTCGGCCATTGGCTCGGGTCTCCCTCGGTGGTGCGTCTGAATGCTGCCGCCTCGTTTTCTACGCCGAGTGTACAGTCGATAACTTAAAGTAAGTACTACAGTCGGGGTCGGGTCTTACGGAACGGTGCATGCGGATGGACAGCGGATCAGTCTCGTCGGTGCTCGTGGTCTGCACCGCCAACCGCTGCCGTTCCGTCATGGCCCAGGCGATGCTCACTCACAAGCTCGGCGTGACGGCCCAGGTCGACTCGGCCGGGTTGCTGGAGCCGGGTCTTCCGCCGCCACCGGAGACGGTCGCCACCATGGCGCGCTACGGACTCGAGGTGGCCCGGCACCGTAGCCGCACCGTGACCGCCGGCCAGCTGAAGTCGGCCGACCTGGTACTGGCCATGGCCCGGGAGCACGTCCGGCACTCCGTGGTCACCGAGCCGTCGGTGTGGCCCCGGACGTTCACGCTGAAGGAACTCCTCCGGCGCGGCGGGCAGCTCGGCCCCCGGAAGCCCAGCGAGTCACTGGGCGCCTGGCTGGCCCGGGTTCACGCCGGCCGGGAACGGAGCGCACTGCTGGGAGGTTCTCCCGAGGACGACGTGGCTGACCCCGTCGGCGGTCCACCCCGGGCGTACACTCTGGCCGCTGCTGAGCTGGACCGGCTGGTCGCCGAGCTGGCCGAGCTCGGCTGGCCCAGCCCGAAGAGCTGATCAGCTCACCACCCGCTCGGCCGGATCCTGCTGGGAGGAGCCTGCGGGCCCGGGCGGATCCGCAGTGTGCAAACGGAACCCCACGGGTGCCGTTACGGCACATCGGCTGAGGCTCTGGCGCAGGCTGACGGTGTCGGCGCTGAGGTCGAGGTCGGTCAGCTGGCCGGGCGCCAGCGGCGGGACCGGAACGTGCTGGATGAGGGGATGTCGGGTGCGGCGGCCGGCCTCGCCCTCGCCGATCAGGTCCTCGGTCAGCTTCTCACCCGGCCGCAGGCCGGTGAACACGACGTCGACCGGATGCGCGGCCCTGGCGGCGAGCCGCCGGGCGATGTCGGCGATGCGGACCGGCGCGCCCATGTCGAGGACCAGCACTTCACCGCTGCCGCCGATGACGGCCGCCTGCAGGACCAGTTGCACGGCCTCGTCAGCGGTCATGAAGTACCGGGTCACCTCGGGATGGGTCACGGTCAGCGGGCCACCCGCGTTCGCCTGGGCGGACAAGGCGCCCAGGACCGATCCACGGCTACCCAGGACGTTCCCGAAACGGACGCTCAGATAGCTGCCGCTGGCCCGGCCGGCCATGGCGGCGGTGAGCCGTTCGGTGATCCGCTTCGTGTACCCCAGCACGCTCTCCGGATACGCGGCCTTGTCGGTCGAGATGTTGACGAAGCATTCGGTGCCGACCGCCGCCGCGGCTTCCAGCACCGCCTGGGTGCCCCAGATATTGCTCTTCACCGCTTCGGCCGGGTAGCGCTCCAGCAGGGGCAGGTGTTTGAGCGCGGCCGCATGGAACACGATCTGCGGCCGGAACTTCTCGAACACTTCGCGGACCCGGCGGCCGTCGCGGATGTCGGCCAGGACCGTTTCGTCGGAATCGAGCAGGGCGCGGCCATACAGTTCGAGCTGGGTCTCGTGCAGCGCCGACTCGTCGCGGTCGAGCATGATCAGCTCGGCCGGCCCGAAACGGTGCAGTTGCCGGCACAGTTCCGACCCGATCGACCCGCCTGCTCCAGTGACCAGAATGCGCTTGCCGGAGAACTGCCCGGCGATCGCGGCGACGTCGGTACGGACCGGCCTGCGCCCGAGCAGGTCGCTGATCCGCGGATCGCGCACGCCCTCGATGCGGGCACTGCCGCTGATCAGCTCGCTGACGGTGGGGACCACCTTCGGGGTGAGGCCGCATTGTTCCGCCCGGGCGGCCAGGTCCCGGATGGCGGTACCGCTGGCGCGGGCGATCGCGATGACCAGCACGCTGGCTCCGGTCGTGGCCGCGACTTCAGCCATTCGGTTCCGGTCACCCAGCACCGGGATGCCCCGGATGCGCAGGCGCCGCTTAGCGGGGTCGTCGTCGAGGATGGCCACCGGGCGGTAGGACGCGTCCGGCTCGGCCAGCAGCCGGCTGATCAGCATGGCGCCCGCGTCGCCTGCCCCGAACACGATGACCCTGGTGCCGTCGGCGGCCGGCTGGCGGTGCAACTGACGGACAGCGCAGAGTACGTAGCGTCCTGCGACCATGGCCGGTGCCGCGAACAGGGCGCTCGCGGCCACCGTCTCCAGCGGCGCTCGCTGGCCGGTGACCACCAGTCCGCTCACCACGGCCAGAGCGACCGTCATGAAGCCGGCGGCGATGCCGACGCTGAGCACCTCGTCGAGACTGCCCCGCTGGTAGCGGCCCCGGTAGAGTCCCGCCAGCAGGCCCGTCGCGACCGACAGCGCGCACACCACCAGGATCCCCCGCACGATCGCGGCAACGCCGCTGTCACTGGTCAGGTCCCCGATGGCCAGGGCTGCGACCAGGACCGCCACCACCCACGCCAGTGCGTCATAGCTGGCTTCGAGACCGGCTCTGGCTGGCGTCGTCCGGCACAGGATGCGCCACCTCCCGCGAGACTCCCCGGCCCGGCAAGCCGACGCATCGGTCACCGCCTCGTTATTCATTTGATCCCCCATCCGCCTGCACGCCCGGCCTTTCCGTTCCCCCGGCTAGCCGGCCGCGTGCCAGATGAGTTAGATTACACTCTGTGTTTGATTGAAGACTAGACGTATAAGTCAGAGCGGGATGGTGACCGCGACGGGTCGGGGGACCTGGTGCACCAGCCTGCTCGCGGGGGAGAGCCATCAGCGCGTCACGGCGATTTCCCCGCTACCAGCATTGATTACGGGGGAGCACGCAATGCCGGATACGCCGAGCCGGATCGAGCCGGCCGCCGCAACTGAAGAGCCGATTACCGCACAGGGAAAGCCCATCCGGCGCAGGCGCGGCCTGCGCGTCGTGCTGCTGTCGTTCGCATCGCTGATCGTCCTGCTGGGCGTGGTGGTGGCCGGCGGTTACGCCTACGTCAACAACGCCGCCAGCAGCATCCAGCGGATCCCGGTGCGCTTCACCGCCCTGGACACCGCCAGTTCCGCCGGCGGGATGACGATCCTGCTCACCAGCAAGATTGATACCTCGGGATCGGCGAGTTCCAGTGCGGCCAGTAATTCCACCGAAGCCGGTGGCCTGATCATGTTGCTGCACATCAACGCGAACGAGAAGGCCGGCGGGGTGGTGTCGATCCCGCCGCAGACCGAGGTGCAGGTGCCCGGCCACGGACAGTTGCAGTTGTGGAACGTGCTGCCCCTTGGCGGTCCCAGCTTGCTGGTGAAGACCGTGCAGTCACTGACCGGCGTGCCCATCAACCACTACGCCCGGATCGACTTCAGTCACGCGGCGGCCATGGTCAACGCGCTGGGCGGGGTGACCGTGACGCTGCCGCAGCAGACGAAGGCCTTCGGGCACGAGTTCAAGGCCGGCGCCAACCAGCTCAACGGCGTGACCGCGGTCGACTATGTGCGGCAGTCGTCGCTGACCGAGCAGCAGCGGGTCCTGCGCCAGCAGAGCCTGATGCGGGCCATGCTGACCAAACTGGCCCAGCAGCACCTGCTCGCCAATCCGGTGACGGCGGTCCGGGTGACCAACTCGATCACCAAGGCGCTCACCGTCGACAGCAACTTCAGCAACTCCCAGATCGAGAAGCTGGCCACCAAGCTTGGTACCCTCGGCGCCAGCGCGTCGACGTTCATCACCACGCCGGTCACGACCACGGACGGCACCACGACTCTGGATAACCCGCTCGCCAGCCAGCTCTGGAACGCGATGAACCACGACTCGCTCGCGGCCTTCGCCAAGCAGCACCCGTCCACCGTCACCCCCGCCGTGGTCAAGTTATTGGCGGCCTGACGGCGCTGGCGCCTCCGCACCGCTAAGGCGCCATGCGGCGCTATCACCTGCATACGAGATGGGGCACTCCCGTTCCCGGGAGTGCCCCATCTGACGTGCCTACCCCGGACTGCGACGGCGGGAAACGAGGCTGATCCCGTAACGCCGGACTGGCAACAGCAGCTGTTGGCAGGCATCAGTCATGCGGGCGAATTTCGTGGCCGTCACCGTAGCGTCAGTGGCGTTATTTATCGGTGTGCAGTAAGTCAGGCCAGCGTCATCCGGCCCGCCAGTCCTCGCCTTTGCGGCTTTCGCCGCCATCGATAGACGCCTGCATCAGCGGGTAATAGCCTGACTGGTGGAAACATTGGGGGGAACCGATGTTGAAGTACCAGCACGCGCTGGCGGACCTTCGTTTTCACTGGGGCGAGGCGTACCAGGTCAGCTATGACCCGGTGTCGGGCTGGTGGCGGGCAGCCCGGCGTGATACCGGACAGTACTTCTTTGCCTCCGACCCGCGTGATCTGCGGAATTTGATAATCGTGGACTACTCCGGTGCCCCGGTGCCGCGCCGTCCCGATGCCTACCGGGGCAATAGCGACTGGGTACCCTGTCCAGCTGCGGCAGCAGGGCTACCTTGCGCCTGGCCGGCTACTGCGTGCTGATCTCGCTGACCATGTACCAGTCAGCCGAGGAGCCGCCGCCGGGCAAGGTGGCCTTGACCCCGGTGACCTGAGCGCCGGCCGGGAGGGTGAGGGTCGCACAGGCGGACGGGCCGCAGTTCGTCTTGGGCGTGACCGTGGATCCCGTCTGCCAGACGCCGCCGGCGTTGCGCCACTGGATGGTGACGGAGACCGGCAGGATGACACCCCAGCTGTTGTTGGCGGCGGTCATCCAGACCGTGGCGGTGCTGGCGCTGTGGGCGCCGGTCCAGGTGGCCTGGACGGTGCCCCCGTTGTTCGCGGTCATGCCGTCCAGCGCGTCGGCGAACTGAGGCCCGAAGGCGGGGACGATCGCGCCGTCGGTGAGCTTGTAGTCGTCGTCGCCGTAGGTGGTGCCGCCGCCGGGACCGTTGGTCGGCATCGGCGTGACGGTATAGGTGTCCCCAGTGGAGAGGATCGTGCCCCCCGGGCTCAGCACTTCCATTTCGTCGAACAGGCACCAGCCGGTACATGTTCCGGTGATGGTCACGTACTGGCCGCTCACCGAGTACATCGGCATCGTGATGGTCCCGGCCGTATCGGCACTGTCGGAGCCACCGGTGACCACGTGCGAACTCAGGCTGGCCTGCCCGGAGGTGCCGGCCGGGTCGCAGCTCTGGCCGGTGATGCCGGTGTTCTGCGGCGGGCAGGACGCCGCGGCGGCGCTCACGTTGTTCGGCCAGTTGACGCCGGCCATCTGATCGGAGTGGGTGATGAGGGCGACTGAGCCGACGGTGGCCGTCTTGCCGAGATTGATGGTCACGCTGAACGGGCCGCTCTCGGAGTTCCAGCCCATGTCCCCGCTCCAGCCCCAGGTGCCCGAGGGCGAGACCTTGCCGTCGGTGAGCTTGCCGGCGTACCAGCCCGAGTAGGTGGGCTGGGAATCGGAGTAACTGCCGGCCTGGGCGACCAGCGGCGAGCCGGAGGAAGTGGCACCGGCGTTGCCGTTGGCGATCATCGGCGGGTCGTACTGGGCGGCGACCACCCGCAGCACGTTCGGCCAGGGACTGCCGCTCTGGCGGCTGATGGTGATGGTGGCGCTGGTGACGGCGTTGTTGCCGCTGGCGGCCGCGGGGAGCGGCACCAGCACCGAGTTGTAGGACGGGTTGACCGAGTCGCTGCCGGTGCGGACGGCGTAGGCCTTGCGGGTCCCGCCCGGCCCGCTCACGCTGACACTGACCTGACCGCGCCAGGGATTGGCCGGGCTGGCGTCGCTGAAGTCCACCCGGAACGAGCTGACGCTGGTGGCCGCCGAGGGCGTCCAGGTGGTCTGCTGTGAGGTGGCGGTCGAGGTGGCCGACGGCGACCACGAGATGGAGATGTCGGTGTTGCTGATGGCCTGCCCGGCCAGGTAGCTGGTGAGGTCGTTGTAGGCCTGCCACTCGCTGGCGTCGACCGCGGCCTGGCTGGAGACCTGGTCGAAGATGTCGCTGGTCAGGCCGGTGAAGAAGACCTGGGGGTACTTCGATGCCCCGGTGACCTGGGCCACGGCCAGGTACTGGTGGGCGATCTGCTCCTCGGTCGCGGAGTTGCCTTGGCTGGACAGCTCGTACTCGTAAGCCTGGCCCAGACTGGCTTCCTTGGTGCCCACGCTGTACAGCCGGGAGTCGTTCACCGTGCCCTCGTACTGGGCGTCGCGGAAGGAGTACTCCGGCTGGACGTCGGTGACGTCGAAGCCCAGGCTGGCGCCGCTGAACGCGTCGGGCGCGTCATAGTAGGGCACCCAGATCGTGTGCAGTCCCAGCAGGTGCGCTTCGGCATTCATGGACTGCAGATAGGACGGGTCGCCCCAGGCCGCGGCGGCGTCCTCGCGCTGGTTATAGATACCGTACAGGCTCAGCTCGGTCCAGTTCGCGGCCTTGGCCATCGACTGGACCTGCTTCAGGTACCACGTGGCCACGGCCAGCCGCGACGAGGCGGTGCCGAGATTGAAGGAGATACCGCCAACTGTCAGGCTTATCTGGCTGGGACTGAGCCAGGGCAGCGTGATCGCGACCTTGATCGGTGCCGGCGGTGCCCCGTACTGCTTGGCCAGCGCAGTGGCCGCGCGGTCAAGCGCGGCGGCGTCGGCGAACTCCTGGGTCAGCAGGTCGGTGAGGTTCGTGCCGGTCAGGCTGGCGTACATGATGTCCTGGTTATCGATGTCCTGGGTGGTCAAGATGACCGCGTCGAAGAGCCACTTCCCGGTGAACTGACCGGATGAGTTGACCGCCATCAGGTGCTGCTCCCACTGTTGCTGGGTCCGGCCCGCCGAGTGGTAGATCAGTGCCGCGTGCTGCCAGGCGGTGGCAGACGCGCTGGGACTGGTAGTGGCCGCGGCAACGCCTGAAGCCGGCGTGGTGGCGCTCAGGATGGCGGTTACTGCCAGTACGATCGTAGTAACGCGATGGCTGATCATTGATCCCCCGATCTGGTCAGCGCATGGCTGTGCATCGTCAGATGACGTCCCGCGAGCGGACGTAAATTCGGCCTACGCAGTGCCGTGCCCAGAAATTGATCTTCGTAACCTTCGGTTACTGTCCGTTTCTCTGCGTAACCACCGGTTGGCATGCCGCCGCCGATCCTGGCAACTCCGCACGAACAGCTCTTTTGATTGCATTTGGTGATCGGGGGATTACATTTGCCTCAGATGGTGACGGGCGTGAGAGGTTAACCGAACTCGATATCCGGCCGCCAGCACGGCAACGGCGGCTGACCGTACTGCTGCGCGCGCCGCTGATGGGCGTCTTCATCATGGTTGGCGTGCTCGGCGGCGTCGGCAGCGGGCTCGCTTCCGCGCCCACCAGTCGGTCACCACCAGCACGGCGGCCCGGCCGTAACCACCGTGACGGCACACCTGCATGGTGTCGGTGCGCCGTTGGTCGGCCTGGAGGTTGATTCATGACATGCGGCGCGGGCCGCCGGGGCTGCGGGCCGCGCCTGAGGGGATGACCGGGCAAACGGACCGCCATGCGGCCTGGTGGCGGGACTGCGCTCGGCGGCCTCTCGTTCGAGGCGGTGGCCGACGTCCGGCCCGGCCGCGAGGTGGTCAGCGTGCTCAGCGCCGAGGCGGCGGAGGGCGCCGCGCGGGCTCTCCGGGTCGCGCTGCCGCCGGGCCCGATCGTCGGCGAGCATTTCCACCAGTAGCTGGACCGTGGTGAGCGCTTCGGTGGCGCCCTGGCTGGCCACGATGCGCGGCCGCAGCCCGGGCAGGCAGTAGGCCACGGCGGCTGGATCGCTGCGCAGACGCGGATCGCCAGGGCCGACCAGTTCGTGGGCGAGGATGGGCAATTGCCGGGCCGTCACCAAGCGGCGGATCTGGCTGGCACCTCGTGGATCTGAGTGATCACCCGCAGGCTGACCCCTTTATTTCCCCTGCTTGTCCTTTCGGCGTGAATGCGAACCAGACGTAAGCGGGCGCAGCCGCCGATGCCGTTGCACCTGACTCTTCCTGCCGCGCCACGCGATTAGATACCGCGTCTTTGCCGCTGCAACCGCCCCGCTACCGACTAGGACCTGCGCCGCTATTGGCGCCGATGAATCTGGGCCTACGCACAAGCCGGAGAACGCTACCGGATCTGCTCCCGGAAACATCGAAAGGGACGAGTTGATGAAGCTGAACCGCGTGGCCACCACCCTCTCCGGAATCGCCGTCGCAGGAGTAACCGTCACGTCCGGCCTCGGGATGACCCACCACACCGCCAGCAGCCCCGCAACTCGCACCGTGGCCGCCGCCGACCTGCTCATCAACAGCACCTACCACCCCGCCCGCCCCAGCACCGCCGCCCGCCCCTCCTCCCCGGCCGACGCCGCCGCGGCTTGGTTGGAATCACCTGGCGGGCAGGTCCAGGTCACCTTCAACGACGACGTCGCCACCCTGGCCAACGACCTCGAGATCGAAAACGGCGCCCCCACCGTCGAGAACCACCTGATCTTCGAGGCCGACGCCCGCGTCGTGCGGGCCGAAGCACAGAAGATCCTCTCCAGCCCTTCCCTTCTTCCCACGGTCAACCGGGGCGCCTACGAGCAGATGCTCAACGACTTCATCGTGGTCGCCAACCTGCTCCAGCCAGGGGCCGGCTACGGGACCACCCCTCAGGACTGGGCTGCCTGGAACACGGCCATGAGCGCCTCCAACATCACCGTGTCATGACCGGTGGGGCTCGGACCCTTGCGGGGTCGGCTCGGCCGGGAGGTCGTCGGCCGCCACCCTGATCTCACGCAGCGCCGCGGTGATGTCGGCCGCCTGCTGGGGACTGATACCAGGCAGGCCGAACGCCGCCTGGTTGAGGGCCGCGGTCGCCTCCCGCACCAGCGACTGGCCGGTGGCGGTGATCGTGGCCAGCACCACCCGGCGGTCGTCGGGGGACAGGCGGCGCTCGACCAGGCCGCGCTGCTCCAGGCGGCCGATGGCGTTGGTCACCGAGGCGGGGTGGACCATCAGCCGCTCGCCCATCTTGCCCATCGGCAGCGAGCCCCGGCGGCTGAACGCCAGCAGCCGCAGCGCCTCGTAGGCGGCGAAGGTCAGCCCGTACGGCTTGAGCGTGTCCTCGATCCGGCTCAGCAGCAGCTGCTGGACCCGCATCACCGAGGTGACGGCGGCCATATGGTCGGCCTGGTCCGGCCAGCGCGCGCTCCACTGCCGGTGCGCCTCGGCGATCGGATCAAAGGACGCAGCGGCCACCTGCTTACCGTACTGGACGGTAATGAGCTTGGTCACGACCCGGCGGCCGGCGCGCCCCGTCCGCGTCGTTTCCGGCCCCGGCCCGGTGGGCAGCCGGTCCTTCGCCGCCCGCCACCTTCACTTGCTACTATTTATTTTAACGTCCAAATGTTGGTCGTCCAAGGATCATGCTCCGCAGAGGCGGTGCCGGTCCGGGGAGGGTTCTCATGACCGCTGACGGTCCGCGTCCGCTGCACACGCCGGAACACCCGGTGCGCTTCGTCACCGCGGCGGCGCTGTTCGACGGGCACGACGCCGCGATCAACATCATGCGCCGGATCCTCCAGTCCCAGGGGGCCGAGGTCGTGCACCTGGGGCACGACCGGTCGGTCCGCTCGGTGGTCGACGCGGTGCTGGAGGAGGACGCCCAGGGCGTCGCGATCAGCTCCTACCAGGGCGGCCACGTCGAGTACTTCGAGTTCCTGGCCCAGCAGCTGGCCGCGGCGGGCGCCGATGACGTGAAGATCTTCGGCGGTGGCGGCGGGGTCATCGTCGAGGAGGAGATCAAGCGGCTGGCCGACGCCGGGGTGCGGATCTTCTCGCCCGAGGACGGCCAGCGCCTCGGCCTGCCCGCCATGATCAACGAGCTGATCCGCGACTGCGACGTCGACCTGACCGACGAGCCCGCCCCGGCCGAGGCGGTGCTGGCCGGCGAGCGGCGGGCGCTGGCCCGTACGATCACCTGCCTGCAGGGCGGCCACCTGCCCACCGGCACCCGGGCCGCCCTGGCCGCGGCCGCCAAAGCCCGGACCGTGCCGGTCCTCGGCATCACCGGCACCGGCGGCTCCGGTAAGTCGTCGCTGACCGACGAGCTGGTCCGGCGGCTGCGCACCGACCAGCACGACAAGCTGCGGGTGGCGGTGCTGGCGGTCGACCCGACCCGGCGGCGGAGCGGCGGGGCGCTGCTCGGCGACCGGATCCGGATGAACGCGCTCGACGGCGAGCACGTGTACTTCCGCTCGCTGGCCACCCGCAGCGCGGGCGAGCTGCCCGAGCACATCGACGAGATCATCGCCGCCTGCCGGGCGGCCGGCTACGACCTGATCATCCTGGAGACCCCCGGTATCGGCCAGGGCGACGCGGCCGTGGTCGACCTGGCCGACGTCTCGATGTACGTGATGACGCCCGAGTTCGGGGCGGCCACCCAGCTCGAGAAGATCGACATGCTCGACCTGGCCGACGTGGTGGCGATCAACAAGTTCGAGCGGCGCGGCGCCGCCGACGCCCTCCGCGACGTGTCCCGCCAGCTGCTGCGTAACCGGGAGGCGTTCGGTGCCAAGCCGGAGGACATGCCGGTGTTCGGGACCAGCGCTGCTACCTTCAACGACAACGGCGTGACGGCGCTCTACCAGCACCTGGCGGGCCTGCTCAAGGACCAGGGCCTGCCGCTGGGCGAGGGGGTGCTGCCGCCCGCGGCCGGCCGCACCTCGACCGACGCGGCCCCCGTCATCCCGCCCGGGCGGGTCAACTACCTGGGCGACATCGCCGCCACCGTTCGCGGCTACCACGAGCAGACCGCCCGCGAGGTGGAGGCCGCCCGCCGCCTGCAGCGGCTGACCGAGGTCGCGGCCGAGCTCGACGGCGACCCCCAGCGCAGCGTGGCCGGCCTGGCCGAGCAAGCCCGCGACGACCTCAGCCGGGGCAGCGAGCGGCTGCTCAGGGAGTGGCCCGCCACCGTCGAGGCGTACTCCGGTGACGAGCAGGTGGTCCGCGTCCGGGACAAGGAACTGCACACCAAGCTGACCCGCGAGACGCTGTCCGGCAGCCGGGTCCCGCGGGTGGCCCTGCCCCGCTTCACCGACCACGGCGAGCTGCTGCGCTTCCTGCGCGAGGAGAACCTGCCGGGCCGCTTCCCCTACACGGCCGGGGTGTTCCCGTTCAAGCGCGAGGGTGAGGACCCGGCCCGGATGTTCGCCGGCGAGGGCGACCCGTTCCGCACCAACCGGCGGTTCAAGCTGCTGGCCGAGGGCAACCCGGCCACCCGGCTGTCGACCGCGTTCGACTCGGTCACCCTCTACGGCCGCGACCCGGACGAGCGCCCCGACGTGTACGGCAAGGTCGGCACCTCGGGGGTGTCGATCGCCACCCTGGACGACATGCAGGCGCTGTACGACGGGTTCGACCTGACCGCGCCGACCACCTCGGTGTCGATGACGATCAACGGGCCCGCCCCCACGATCCTGGCCTTCTTCCTCAACACCGCCATCGACCGCGGGGCCGAGCATGGCCTGTCCCGCGAGGAGGTGCTGCGGTCGGTGCGCGGCACCGTCCAGGCCGACATCCTCAAGGAGGACCAGGGCCAGAACACCTGCATCTTCTCCACCGAGTTTTCGCTGCGGATGATGGCCGACATCCAGGAGTGGTTCATCGAGAACCAGGTCCGTAACTTCTACTCGGTGTCGATCTCCGGCTACCACATCGCCGAGGCCGGGGCCAACCCGATCAGCCAGCTGGCGTTCACGCTGGCCAACGGGTTCACGTTCGTCGAGGCCTACCTGGCCCGGGGCATGGACATCGACGACTTCGCGCCCAACCTGTCGTTCTTCTTCTCCAACGGGATGGACGCCGAGTACACGGTGATCGGCCGGGTCGCCCGGCGCATCTGGGCGACCGCCATGCGCGACCGGTACGGGGCCAACGAGCGGTCCCAGAAGCTCAAGTACCACGTGCAGACGTCGGGCCGGTCGCTGCACGCGCAGGAGATGAGCTTCAACGACATCCGCACCACCCTGCAGGCGCTGACCGCGATTTACGATAACTGCAACAGCCTGCACACCAACGCCTACGACGAGGCCGTCACCACCCCCAGTGAGGAGTCGGTCCGCCGGGCGCTGGCCATCCAGCTGATCATCAACCGCGAGTGGGGCCTGGCCATGAACGAGAACCCGCTGCAGGGGGCGTTCATCGTCGACGAGCTCACCGATCTGGTCGAAGAGGCGGTGCTGGCCGAGTTCGAGGCGATCAGCAAGCGCGGCGGCGTGCTCGGCGCGATGGAGACCGGCTACCAGCGGGGCCGCATCCAGGACGAGTCGATGCTCTACGAGCAGCGCAAGCACGACGGCAGCCTGCCCATCGTCGGCGTCAACACCTTCCGCAACCCGCACGGCCCCGAGCACGTCGAGGTCGAGCTGGCCCGCGGTACCGACCAGGAGAAGCGGTCCCAGCTCGACCGGGTACGGTCGTTCCAGGCTGACCACCGCGAGGCCGCCCACCAGGCGCTGGACGCGCTCAAGGAGACCGCCCGGTCCGGCGGCAACGTGTTCGCGGTCCTGATGGACGCCGCCCGGGTGTGCAGCCTGCAGCAGATCACCGAGGCGTTCTTCGAGGTCGGCGGCCAGTACCGGCGAAACGTGTAAGGAGTACCGATGAACGAGGACTACCCCGCCTACGCGCCGTCCGAGGAACACGAGCTGCTCCGGGCCACCGTCCGCGAGCTGGCCGAGGCGAAGATCGCGCCCGCCGCCGCCGACGTTGACGAGCAGGCCCGCTTCCCCCAGGAGGCGCTGGACGCGCTGACCGGGGCCGGGCTGCAGGCGGTGCACATTCCCGAGGCGTATGGCGGCGAGGGCGCGGACGCGCTGGCCACGGTCATCGTGATCGAGGAGGTGGCCCGCGTCTGCGGGTCGTCCTCGCTGATCCCGGCGGTCAACAAGCTCGGCACGGTGCCGGTCCTGCTGTCCGGTTCGGAGGAGCTCAAGCAGCGGTTCCTGCCGCCGGTCGCCCGCGGCGAGGCGATGTTCTCCTACGCGCTGTCCGAGGCGGGAGCCGGTTCGGACGCGGCCGGCATGAAGACCCGGGCGGTCCGCGACGGCGACTCGTTCGTGCTCAACGGCACCAAGATGTGGATCACGAACGCCGGCGTCTCGCAGTACTACACGGTGATGGCGGTGACCGACCCGGACCAGGGGGCCCGCGGCATCTCCGCGTTCGTGGTCGACAAGGACGACCCCGGGGTGAGCTTCGGGGCGCTGGAGAAGAAGCTCGGCATCAAGGGCTCGCCCACCCGCACGGTCATCTTCGAGGACGCCCGCATCCCGGCCGACCGCATGATCGGCGAGCCCGGCACCGGCTTCAAGACCGCGCTGGCGACCCTCGACCACACCCGGATCACGATCGCGGCCCAGGCCCTCGGCCTCGCCCAGGGCGCGCTCGACTACGCCACCGGCTACGTGCAGCAGCGCGAGCAGTTCGGCCAGCCGATCAGCGAATTCCAGGGTGTCCAGTTCATGCTGGCCGACATGGCGATGAAGCTGGAGGCCGCCCGCCAGCTGACCTACCACGCCGCGATCCAGTCCGAGCAGGCCATGAACGGGATCAAGCAGCCCACCCTGACGTTCACTTCGTCGGCCGCCAAGTGCTTCGCCTCCGACGTCGCCATGGACGTCACCACCGACGCGGTCCAGCTGCTGGGCGGCTACGGCTACGTGAAGGACTACCCGGTCGAGCGCATGATGCGGGACGCCAAGATCACCCAGATCTACGAGGGCACCAACCAGATCCAGCGCATGGTGATGGCCAGGCAGCTGCTTAAGGGGTGAATGCAGGCCGCTGACGTGTGATTTCTCTATCGTTTGCCGTAAAGAGCCTGGTGGCAGGGCATCGATTCGGCGGCCGTTCTCGTGTCCGGTTTACCCGTTGATGCTGCTTATTTTTCGTCGTCTCCGGACCGCGCGCTGATTCGTGCCGATACCTGCCCGGTCGGCGATGCGGCGGTGCTCGAGAGCGCGGCAGCGTGGTCGGGTTGAGCCGCGCGGAACGTCCGCATGACTGCGCGCCGTCGGCGCTTCTTGCCTGGGCGGCCGCGATGCCGAGACCCGCAAAGTCCTGCGCCCTAGGAGAGTCTCGGCGGTGCTGTGGAAGTAAGCAGCTGGCCACGGCCCGCCTCATCCGGCGGCGGGACCTGGTTGGTGGCGAACTCGCCGCCCGCGGTCTCCAGCTCGGTGGCCAGGCTTGCGATCAGGTCCCGGGCGCACGGCACCGAGACGCGGACCTGGCGTAGATCAAGGAGCACAGCCGCTGCAGGGGCCCCTGACCATGTCAGCTCGGGCGGCCGGCTGTCTACCCGAGATGTCACTTGCGCAGCTACTCGCATCCGCGTGCAGCGCAGCCTGACGCTTCCTGACGCAGCTGGTGGTCCCTGCGCAGTCCCTGACGGAAGGAGCGCGAGCCGGGCGCCGTTCCTGGTCCGCTACATACCTGACGTTGGTACCGGAAGGGCAGCCGCGTGCCGGGCCAGCGGGTGATCTCCGCGGTTTACGGTGCCGCCCGGCCGCGTAATTCTGCCTATAGGCAAGCACGGCAGAGCGGCGGGCCGGGCCCGCGACCCGGCCGACCACCACCGCGCCTCGGGCCCCTGGTCTGTCAACGACGCTCGAATTTTGGCTCTGGCACAGTTTCCGTGACCGGTCCGGCGTGTCGGACATGGGGCCCATGTGATCGCTGTGATCATGTGCGCCGTGCGATCTTGATCTTGCCAGCGTGCTGCTGCCGTCCCTGGCGGGCGTGCAGGTAGAACGAGTTTCCCGGGCCGGCGGCCCGGTCCGGATCATGGCCAGGACGCGATCGGTGTCGGCGACGTGCCCGGGGTGCGGGGCGGTGTCCCAGCGGGTCCACAGCCGTTACCAGCGGCGACTGCTCGATACGGCTATCAGCGGCAGCGAGGTGGTGATCTGCCTGGTTGTCCGGCGGTTCTTCTGCCCGGCCGCGGGTTGTGCGAAGAAGACCTTCGCCGAGCAGGTCGCCGGGCTGACCAGCAGGCATGCGCGCCGCACCCTGCGGTGACGGCGGGGCGGTTGCGCTCGCGCTCGGCGGCCGTGCGGGTGCCCGGCTGGCTGGGCGGTTAGCAGCCGGCGTGAGCCGGATGACGCTGATCCGGCTGATCCGTGCCCTGCCCGATCCCGCCGTGGCTGCCTCGCCCCGGGTGCTGGGCGTCGATGAGTTCGCGCTGCGGAAGGGGCGCAGCTACGGAACGCTGCTGGTCGATGTCGAGACGCACCGCCCCATCGACATCTTGGATGAGCGGTCAGCGGAGTCGTTCGCCGCCTGGTTGGCGGAACGGCCCGGAGCGGAACTGATCTGCCGGGACCGGGCCGGGGTCTATGCCGACGGCGGCGCCCGCGGTGCCCCGGATGCGGTCCAGGTCGCCGACCGGTGGCACCTGTGGCACAACCTCGGCCAGGCCGTCGAGCGGACGGTCGCCCGGCACCGGGAGCACCTGCCGGCCGCAGCCACGGCGCAGGCCCAGTCCTCACCCGGCGCAACCGGACCTGAGCCGGGTCCGCCGCGTGCCGCCGTCCGCAGCGGGCGCATCGCCGACCGGACACGGGCCCGGCACGGCAGCGTGCACCAGATGCTGGCCGGCGGGCGCAGCATCCGCGAGATCGCCGCTGAGCTGGGCCTGTCCCGCAACACCGTCCGCCGGTTCGCCCGCGCCAGCAGCCCTGAGGAACTCCTCGTCAACGACGGGACCGGCCGCAGGGCCAGCATCCTGGATGAGCACGACGCCTACCTGCGCGAGCGGTGGAACGCCGGCTGCACCAACGCTGCCCAGCTGTGGCGAGAGATCCGCGACCGCGGCTACCGGGGCAGCGTCACCCACGTCCGGCAGCACCTCGCGCGTTACCGCACAAGCACTCCCGCTCCGGTCCCGCCGAAGGTCAAGGCCGTGACCGGCTGGATCATGACCAGGCCAGACAAGCTCGCCGCCGCCGACAAGGCTAGCCTGGACGCCATCCTGGCCGTGTCCCCGGAGCTGGCCGCCGTCGCCGGCAGTGTCCGGTCGTTCGCCGAGATCATGGCCGAGCGCCGTGGCCGGACGCTGCTCGAGCCGTGGATGACCGCCGCCACCGCCACCGAGGAGCCCGCGCTGCGGTCCTTTGTCACCGGTCTGCGCGCCGACCAGGACGCCGTCACCAGCGGGCTCAGCCTGCGCTGGAGCTCCGGCGCCGTCGAAGGCCACGTCAACCGCATCAAGATGCTCAAACGCCAGATGTACGGACGTGCAAGCCCCGACCTGCTCCGCCGCCGCGTCCTCCTCGCGGACTAACTCCAAGAGGCCACTCACGGAAACTGTGCCAGAGCCAGTATTCACCCGGCGCCGACAAACGATTGAACCGCAAGGGCGACGACGTTGCCGATCTTGTCGCCGGTCGAGTACATACCCAGATGGAACAAATGGAACGCCAGGTGGAAGACACCGAAAACCAGCCATGCGCTGCCCACCAAAGCAAACGACTCCCGCCGCCGCCGCAATATAGCGCATACGCTGGCCACGGTCAGGGCCAGATACATACTGCCGACATCCCGGATCAGGTGCTCGTCGTATGGGCCCAATCCGGCGGCCCAATGGTGGCCTGTCAAAGGAAACGACATATAGCAACGGTGTGGGAGGAATTCAGTGAACACTTCCACGTAGGCGCCCAGGACAGCCAACAGTCCGAGCAACTAAACCGCCCCGGTGAGTCCGGAGACTCAGGTTGTTGTCTGGCCTGCCTCGGTGAGGGCGGCGTCCCGCGCCGCATGGGGCTATGTCTCCCCGTCACCGAGGCAGCCGCAACTCGCACGGCGTCCGGGGCGGCATCGGCAAGCGTGCGGCCACGCTCGCGCTGACTTCACCAGCCCATCTATCTGCTGGTCAGCGCGCGAATGTACCTGGGATGTACTCCTGTCTGCGACCTGCACCTCTGATGGACCTCGGCCGGGGTTTTCCGCGCGTCTTGGGTGACCGCTCCTTGACGGAGCGGGGGCAGGACATACTGTGATCGTTCTACCCCCCGCCGGCTGCCCCAGGCAAGCCCGCGCCGCTCCGCTCCCGAGCGCAATGCCTTCGCCATTGCTGTGGCCGCGTGCCCTCTGCTGGCGCTGCTGTTGTCAGCCGAACCGCTCAGCTGTGCTCTGAAACGGCACCGTTTCCAAGGTGCCACATTTCGTAGTTCCCGCATTCTGCGGTGGTTTCAGCCGTCGACTGGGCCGCGGTGAAGAAGTCATTGACCATCGGCGAGGTGCGCGTTGCCGCCATGGCGAGGCACACCTGGTCGGGTGCCAGATCCGGGATGGGAACGTAGCTGATGTCCGGATGTGAGTAGAAGACGGTCGCCGAACGGGCCAGGAAGGAGATGCCCCGGCCGGCCGCGACGTGCTCGAGCGTCTCGTCTACCCCGCGCACCCGGTATCCGGCGTTAGGGTGCGGGCGCCTGGTGGGCTGCGTGCTCGTGTCGCCATGCCAGACCAGCGGCTCGCCGGCCAGGTCGGCCTCGGTGACCTGATCCTTACCGGCCAGCCGGTGGCCGGCGGGCAGCACTGCCACCCGCGGCTCGGTGTATAGCGGGGCGACGCGCAGGCCGGCCTCGTCGATGGGCAGCCGCACATAGCCGACGTCGATGCGGCCGTCGAGCAGCATCGTGGCCTGGTCGTCCCCTTCGATCCGCTGCACGTCCACCAGAACGTCCGGGTGCCGGTCGGCGAACAGCCGTACTGCCGGGGTGACCGCGATGCCCGCCCGGAAGCCGACCATTAGCCGCTGACTACCGTGCGCGGCCGCGGTCACCCGGCGGCGGACCGCGTGCGCGGAAGCCAGCAGCGGGCCGGCGTCGGTCAGCAGCTGCCGGCCGGCGTCGGTCAGCGCCACGCCGTGGCTGTCCCTTGTGAGCAGCGAGGTGCCGAGATCGTGTTCCAGCGCGCGGATCTGCCGGCTGAGCGCCGGCTGTGCGATGTGCAGGTCATCGGCGGCGCGGCCAAAGTGCAGCCTGTCGGCGACGGCGACGAAGTAGCGCAGCTTGCGCAGGTCCAGATCCATGGAGCCTCCCGGTCTGGCGATGCCTCCAGGGTATCGCCACGGCCGGAAGAGGTCTTGGACACCCGCTCAGGCCAATGGCATCCTCAAATAAGTACCTGATGGTTCTGAGGCGAATTTGTAAAAGAATTCGATAGCAGGGCCCAGGCCCAGGATGAGCACATCAGGAATTCAGCGCCGTCCACCGCGTCATTCGGCGGCACCGACGACACGGCCGCTAACGACGATGGGGCGGGCACGGCTTCCTGTCCAGCTCTAGAAAGCAGGCACACCATGAGCAGCATCAGCATTATCGGTCTGGGGGGCATGGCCCGCGCCATAGGCGCCCGGGCGGTCGAAGGCGGCAACGCCGTCGAGGTCGTCGGCCGCGACGCGGCCAAGGCCAAGGACCTGGCCGCCGCGCTCGGCGGCGGCGCCACGGCCGGGGCATTCGGCACCGCCCCAGCCGGCGACATCGTCATCCTCGCGGTGCCGTACGCCAGCGCCGTGCCGGTTGTCGCCCAGTACGGGGACGCGCTGGCCGGCAAGGTCATCATCGACATTTCCAACACCTTCAACGCCGACGCCACCGGGCTGGTCACCCCGGACGGCACTTCCGGCGCACAGGAGATCGCCAAGGCCGCCCCGGCGAGCGCGCACGTCGTGAAGGCGTTCAACACCGTCTTCGGCCACGTCCTGGCTCAGGGCCGCCCGCTGGACGTGCTCATCGCCGGCGACGACGCGCGGGCCAAGGCGAGCGTGTCGGCGTTCATCGAGAGCCTCGGGCTGCGCCCGCTGGACACCGGAGACCTGACGATGGCCCACTGGCTGGAGGGAGTGGGCCCGCTGCTGATGGGCCTGGCCCGCCACGGCGCAGGGTTCAACATCGACCTCGGCGTCAACGTCTCTGGCTGAGCGCACCCGCACCACCACTTCCCGCGCCACATCACTCACAAGGAACAGCAGCATGCGCGTTTTCGTCACTGGCGGAACCGGCCATACCGGCTCCTACATCATCCCCGAGCTCATCGCCGCCGGGCACGAGGTAACCGGCCTGGCCCGGTCGGACACGGCGGCGGCGGCGGTGTCCGCGCTCGGCGCGAAGGTGCGCCGCGGCGACCTCGAGGATCTTGAAGGGCTCATGGAGGCGGCCGCGGACTCCGACGGCGTCATCCACGTCGCGCACAGGCAAGACCTGCTTCCGTTTGGCGGGATGGACGCCGTGTCCGCCGCGGAGCTCCCGGTCATGCTCGCGTACGGCGAGGCACTCGCGGGAACCGGAAAGCCGCTGGTCGCGGCCGGGAGCATAGGCTCGTCCGGGAAGCTCGGCCGGCCGGCCACCGAGGAGGACCCAGCCCTTCCCGTCGGCGATGAGCACAAGGGCACCCTCCGGGTCCGCAATGTCGTGGAAACCGCCGTCATCGACCTCGCCGAGCGGGGAGTGCGGTCTTCGGTCGTGCGGATTGCCAATATCGCGCACAGCACGACCGATCGTGCCGGCTTCCTCCCCACGCTGATCGCCCTCGCGAAGGAGAAAGGCGCCGCCGGCTACCCCGGAGACGGCACGACCCTGTGGAACGCCGTGCACGCCCGCGATGTCGCCTCCTTGTTCCACCTGGCGCTGGAGAAGGGCCCGGCCGGCAGATACTGGCACGCGGCCGCGGACGAGGGCATCCCGCTCCGCGAGATCGCCGAGGCCATCGGCAGCCGCCTGGGCCTGCCCGCCGTGAGCATTCCCAGGGACGAACTGATGCTGCCAGGATATTTCGGGTTCCTCGCGAACATAGTCACGCAGAGCTACCCGGCGTCCAGCCTCATCACCCGCCGGACCCTCGGCTGGGAACCCGCTCAGCCCGGCCTGCTCGCCGATCTGGACAACGGCCACTACTTCCCCGCCCGCTGACGGCAGGGACCCGGATCGCAACGGATCCGGCAAATGACCAGGGTACGGCTCTTCAAAAGGGGCGCTGAGAATATGACGACGGTGGGATTCATCGGAAGCGGCAACATCGGCAGTACCATCGCGCGGCTCGCCATCGAGGCCGGGCACCAGATCGTGCTCAGCAACTCGCGCGGTCCCGAAACGCTCGCGGACACGGCCGCGGAACTGGGGCCGCGGGCGTCTGCGGCAACGAGCGGGGAGGCCGCCGCAGCCGGTGACATCGTCGTGGTCACGGTGCCGGTCAAGGCCTTCCCCGCCTTGCCCGCCGCGCCGCTGGCCGGGAAGACGGTTATCGACACGTGCAACTACGGCCCCGAGCGCGACGGACACATCCCCGAGCTGGACAGCAAGTTACTCACCTCGAGCGAGTTGCTGCTGCGGTACATGCCGGACGCCGTGCTCGTGAAAGCGTTCAACAACATCTTCTTCAAGCATCTGCTGTCACTCGCCCGCCCGGCGGGAGCGGCCGACCACTCCTACCTGCCGATCGCCGGGGACTCCGCGCCGGCGAAGGCGGCGGTGACCGAATTCATCGAAGCCCTCGGCTACAGCGTGGTGGACGCGGGACGGCTGGCCGATAGCTGGCGGCAGGCGACGGACACGCCGGTATGGGGAACCCCGTACGGGCCGTACTCGAACGAGAAGGGCCAGCCGGCCGGCGAGGACGCCATCCGCGCGGCACTGGCCACCGCAACGCGGTAATCGCAAGCTGGCGCGGGCCGCGGTACGGCCCGGCCGCCCCGATGATCTGGAACACCGGCCCCAGGATGAGCATCTGGATGGCCCGTGGTTTATGAGGACAGTGACGGCGCAACAGCCTGGGCGCGCTGCATGAGGATGTCGCGCAGTTCGCGGACCGCACGCGGTGGGGACCCGGAGCGCGGCCGCTGGATGACCATCTGGACCTTGGCCTGAGCATGATCCAGCGGCCGCCAGGTGATGGCCCCGTGCCTTTCGAGTGGATCGCTGATCACGCTGAAGTCGGGAAGCACCGTGACGCCGAGCCCTTCAGCGACCATCAGCTTGCCCATCTCGGCGCCGTCCGCGGAGTAGGAGAACGCGGGCAGGTCATTGCCGAGTAGCCGGTGCAGGTACCGGTGCATCACATAACCGGCCCGCATGCCGATCAGCGGGGCGGAGCGCAGATCGCTGATGCTTATCTGGAGCCGGTCGGTGAGCGGGCTGTCTGGATGCAGGCAGACAACTGCCCGGCCCGCCAGCAGCGACGTGGTCTCCAGCTCCGGGGGCAGGTCGTCGCCTTCCAGGATGTTGACCAGTCCCAGGTCGGTACTCCCTTCCAGGAGACCGCGATGGATGTCGGACTGCAAGCCGCCGACCACCTCCACCTGGGTATACGGGTGGGTTTCGCGAAACTGCCTGATGGCGGGCGCGAGCACGGGGACCGTGGCGGTGCTCACCGTGCCGATCCGGACGACGCGGCTGGTCTGATGCTGCCGGTCAGCGGCTTGGCGGAGCCGGTCAACGTCATCGAGAACGGCCATGACGTGCGACAGCAGGTCTCGCCCGCCCTGACTGAGCCGGGCCCCGTGTCGGCCGCGTTCCAGCAGCTCCACGCCCAGTTCCCGTTCCAGGCTGCGTACCGATTCGCTCAGCGCGGGCTGAGAGATGTGCAGCGACTGGGCCGCCTTCCTATAGGAGCCCAGCCGGGCCACCACCGCGACATACTCCAGCTGCTCGATACGCACGCCACCCGGCCTCACTTTAAATAATACTTTTTCGACCGAAATGATAGGAAAAGCTTATCACGGGGTTGGTCATCCGTATTGGACGGCGTTGCCGCCTGCCCCGCATGGTGGTGAGGAGGCCGCTGACACGAGGAGGCAACGCCTGATGGGAGTCGTTCTGCACTGGTTCCTGCCCACCAACGGTGACTCCAGGACCGACCTGAGCCTGGGCAACGCGGTGGGTGCCGCGGGCAGCCGGGTGACCGACGGCGGGACCGAGCGAGCGCCGGACGTCGGCTACATGGGCCAGATAGCCCGGTCGGCAGAGCAGCTCGGCTTCACCGGAGCACTCACCCCGACCAGCTCGTGGTGTGAGGACGCCTGGGTCATGACGGCGGCCCTCACCGCGGTCACCAAGCGGTTCAAGTTCCTGGTCGCGTTCCGCCCCGGGCTGATGTCGCCCACCCTCGCTGCTCACATGGCCGCCACCTACCAGCGGGTGTCCGGCGGCCGCTTGCTGCTGAACGTGGTCACCGGTGGCGACGACGTGGAGCAGCAGCGGTTTGGGGATCACCTCGGCAAGGAGGCCAGGTACGAGCGGGCCGGGGAGTTCCTGCACATCATCCGGGAGCTGTGGCGCGGCGAGCCGGTCACGTTCACCGGTCGCCACTACGACGTGCGCGGGGCAGCGGCCATCCCGGCCGTCACGTGGCCGGACATCTACCTCGGCGGCTCCTCACAGCCGGCCCTTGACGTCGCGGCCCGCTATGCCGACGTCTACCTCAGCTGGGGTGAGCCACCTCCGGCGGTGGCCGACAAGCTCGACGCGGTGCGAACGAGAGCCAAGAACGCCGGCCGCGACCTTCGCTTCGGCATCCGGCTGCACGTAATCACCCGGAACACCGCGGCCGAGGCGTGGGCTGAGGCTCAGCGGCTGCTGGACGGGCTTGATCCGGCCGCCATTGAGAAGGCGCAGGCGATTCAGGGGGCATCCCAATCCGAGGGACAGCGCCGGATGACCTCGCTACATGGTGGACGGACCGACCACCTCGAGGTGTCGCCCAACCTCTGGGCCGGCGTCGGCCTGGTCCGGGGCGGGGCGGGCACGGCGCTGGTCGGCAGCCACGAGGAAGTGGCCGAGCGTATCGCCGAGTATCACGAGCTTGGCATCGACGAATTCATCCTGTCCGGCTACCCGCATCTGGAAGAGGCCTATCAGGCCGGCGAGGGACTGATCCCCGTGCTGCGCCGCCGTGGCTTGATGCCGTCCGCGGACGCCGGCAACTTATCCCGCAACCAGGCCCCTGGAGGCTGACATGCCCGTCAACCCTGCCCTTGAGCGCGCGCGGTGAGCGTCGCCCCCGTCACCGTGCGGCCTCCCGTCTCCGCGCCGGTTTCATCCGCATCACAGGCACTCGCGGTCGCCCGAGACTACGCAGCCTCTCTGGCCAGCGGCGTGATCGAGCGGGACCGGGCCGGGACCGTCCCGTGGGCCGACCTGGCCGCCCTGGACGCCAGCGGCCTGCTCGGGATCACCGTTCCCGCCACCCACGGCGGCCCGGACCTGTCCCCGGTGGTCCTGGCCGAGGTGGTACGGACGATCGCGGCCGTCGACCCGGCGATCGCGCAGGTCCCACAGGGCCATTTCCTCTTCGTTGACGTGCTGGCCACGATGGGCAGCGCCGCCCAGCAGCAGCGGCTGTTCGCCGACGTGCTGGCCGGCGCGCGCCTGGGAAACGGCCTGGCCGAGCGCGGCGGGCAGCACGCCCAGGACCTAAAGACCAGGCTATACCGTACGCCGGGCGGCCTGCGGCTGGACGGGCGCAAATACTACTGCACGGGCGCGATCTCGGCCCGCTGGATCGGAGTCAGCGCGCTGGACGAGGCCGGCCGCCTGGTGCTTGTGCTCATTGCCCGGGATGCAACGGGGGTGCAGGTCGATGAGGAATGGAATGTGATGGGGCAACGGGCCACGGTCAGCGGCTCGGCGGTCTTCGAGGACGTCCGGGTCGACCCTGAACTGGTCCTTCCGTACCAGGACGCGTTCGCGCGGCCGCAACAGCTGGGCGCGCGTGCCCAGCTCATTCACGCCGCGATCCAGGTCGGCATCGCCGGTGGGGCGCTGCAGGATGCCCGGGCCTTCGTCCGGACCCGGGCCCGCCCGTTCTTCGAGGCCGTCCGGGCCGGATGGGCCGATACCGCGGCCGCCGACCCGCATACGATCCACCGGTTCGGTGAAATGGCGACGCGGGTCGCGGCGGCTGAGGCGCTGCTCGCGTCGGCCGCGGCCACGCTGGAAGAAGTGGGCCGTCAGCCGGCCGACGCCGCCGCGGCCGCCCGCGGATCGATCGCGGTCGCGCAGGCCAAGGCGTTCGGCAGCCAAACCGCATCGTCCGTGGCCAGCGACGTCTTCGCCCTCACCGGCGCGAGTGCGGCCGACGAGCGTCACGATCTGTCCCGGCACTGGCGGAACGCCCGCACTCACGCGAGCCACGACCCGGTGGACTGGAAGTACTACCACGTCGGGAACTACCTGCTCAGCGAGGTCCCTCCGCCCAACCACGGACAGCTGTAGGTCATGACCAGCATCGAAGAATCCACGGCCGACGCGGTGATCACCGCCACCGAGTTCCGGCAGGCCATGGGCCAGTTCGCCACCGGGGTGACAGTGATCACCTCGGTCGATGCGGCCGGGCAGCCGGTCGGTACCACCGCCAATGCGGTCAGCTCCCTGTCCCTGGACCCGCCTCTGCTGCTGGCCTGCTTCGATCAGTCCAGCCGGACGCTGGCGGCCATCCAGGCCCACGGTGCCTTCGTGGTCAACGTCCTGGCCGCGCCGCAGGAGGAGTTGTCGGCCAACTTCGCTCGTCGCGGACTCGCGGCCGTCTGGGACAGCGTGCTGCACCAGCCTGGGCCCACCGGCAGCCCGCGGCTGCACGGCGTGCTCGCCGCGCTGGAATGCACGGTCGAGCACCGGCTGCCGGGTGGCGATCACGCGATCGTGGTCGGCCGAGTCCGCCATGTGCAGGCCGGTGACGCCGAGGCGGCCCCGCTCCTGTTCTGGCGCGGCCGCTACGCCTCGCTGGGAGGCCCATGAGCGGTCCTGGCGATGCGGCGATCGGAAAATCCTGTCACCATCCCGCTGGCTCTATTTCCTATTAATAAGGTTGAATTACTAGGAATTACTGTTCAGGACGCCTCGCCCGCGACCTGACCCTCCTGGCCCGCGCTCACGGTCGAGTGCCCCACCTTTCGTGTCCCGTGCGTCCCCGCGCGCACTTGATCCCCGGAGAACCCATGTCTTCCGTGCCGCCTGCACGATCACGCCCGCTGCACTTCGCGGCGTTTGTCATGAACACGACCGGCCACATCATCCAGGGCACCTGGCGCCGCCCGACCGCCCGCCAGACCGACTTCAACGACCTCGAGCACTGGGTGAGCCTGGCGCGGACGCTGGAGCGCGGGAAGTTCGACGCCATCTTCTTCGCGGACGTGGTCGGCCTCTACGCGCCCTACCGCGGCGACGAGCGCAAGTACTTCGAGGCCGGGCTCCAGGTTCCCAGCAACGATCCCTCGGTGCTGGCTAGCGCCATCGCCTACACCACCGAGCACCTGGGCATCGCCTACACCGCGTCGATCCTGCAAGAGCACCCGTTCAACTTCGCCCGCCGCATCTCCACCCTCGATCACGCGACCAAGGGACGGATCGCCTGGAACGTCGTCACCAACTACCTTCCCAACGCCTCCCGCAACTTCGGGCTGGAGGGACTGACCGCGCACGACGAACGGTACGCGTGGGCGGACGAGTACGTCGACGTGACCTACAAGCTCTGGGAAGGGTCGTGGGAGGAAGACGCGCTCCTCCAGGACCGGGTGACCGGTGTCCACGCGGACTTCGCCAAGGTCCACAAGATCAACCATGAGGGCCCGCGGTACAAGGTCGAGGGTCCGCACCTGGTCAGCCCGACCCCGCAACGCACGCCACTGCTGTTCCAGGCCGGTGCCTCCGAGGCCGGCCGGACGTTCGCGGCCAAGAACGCTGAGGCGGTCTTCATCCAGTCGCCCAACCAGGACGCGGCCGCGCGGGACACCGCGGACATCCGGGCCCGGGCGGCCAGGTACGGCCGTCGTCCCGGCGACCTGAAGTTCTTCCAGGGCCTGTACGTCGTCCCCGGCTCGACCGAGGCCGAGGCGCGGCGGAAGGCGGCTGAACTGGACGAGTGGATCGACTACGACGGCCAGCTCTCCCACATGTCGGGCGGCATCCAGATCGACTTCGGGCACGAAGACCTCGACACCCCGGTCGGCGACCTCAAGACCGAAGGCGTGCAGAGCATCGTCGGCTGGATCAAGGACCTGGTCCCCGGCCGGCCCGCCACCTTGCGCGATGTCGCCCACTACACCGCGACCAACAGCCGCATCGTCGGGACCCCGGAACAGATAGCCGACGGGCTGGCCCGCTGGCAGGCCGCTGGCGTCGACGGGATCAACCTCGTGAACGCCGAGATCCCGGGATCGTACGAGGACTTCGTCGACCACGTCGCGCCCGTGCTCCAGCGGCGGGGCCTCATGCAGAGCGACTACACGCCGGGAACGCTCCGCCACAAGTTGTTCGGGCACGGAGACCGGCTGCCCGACCGGCACCCCGCGGCCCGCTACCGCGGAGCGTTCGCCTCGCCTATACCGTCGGCCCCGCAGCCCGTCTGAGGACCCGCCATGACCGACAAGAAGCGCCTCATCCTCAACCTGTTCGAGATGAACTGCGTCAGCCACATCACGCACGGGCTGTGGCGGCTGCCAGGCAACAACCGGGAGCGGTTCAACGACATCGAGTACTGGACCGAACTCGCCCAGCTGCTGGAACACGGCGGGTTCGACGCCGTCTTCCTGGCCGACGTCATCGGCACCTACGACGTCTTCCGCGGATCAGCGGAGACGTCGATCCGGCAGGGACTGCAGATCCCCAACAATGACCCGTCCCTGGTCGTGCCGGCCATGGCCGCGGTCACCCGGCACCTCGGCTTCGGGATCACCTTCTCCACCACTTACGAGCCGCCGTTCGCGTGGGCCCGGCGGCTCAGCACGCTGGACCACCTCACCAAGGGCCGGGTCGGCTGGAACATCGTCACCTCCTACCTGCCCAACGCGGCCCGCAACTTCGGCCTCGACGGCGAGGTCGACCACGACAAGCGCTACGAGATCGCCGATGAATACATGGACGTGCTCTACAAACTGTGGGAAGGCTCCTGGGACGACGACGCGATCATCGGCGACCGTACTCGCAACGTGTTCGCCGACCCGGCCAAGATCCGGCCGATCTTCCACGACGGAACCTACTTCAAGGTCGAGGGCCCGCACCTGCCGTCGCCCAGCCGCCAGCGGACCCCGGTGCTGTTCAGCGCGACCGCGTCCGGGGCCGGAACGAAGTTCGCCGGCAAGCACACCGAGGTCGTTTTCACCGGCGGCCCGAACCCCGCTTTCCTGCAGAAGACGATCGCGAACATCCGTGCGGCCGCGGTCGCGGCCGGGCGGCGCGCGGACGACGTCAAGTTCATCACCCAGGCCGGCATCATCGTGGGCCGGACCGACGCCGACGCCCGGGCCAAGCGCGCGGAATACGAGAAACTGACCGACCCGGAAGGCTACCTGGCCCACGCCGGGCTGACCTTCGACCCGACCGCGTTCCCGCCGGAGACCCCGCTCGCGGACGTCGTCGGCGAGGACGGGAACGTCGGCCGCCGCCGGATCTTTGATCCCGCCCAGACCGTCGGGGAGTTCCTGGCCGGGTTCGGCGACATCAGCCGGCAGGCGCTGTTCGCCACTGGGACGCCGGAGGTGGTCGCCGACGCGATCGAGGGCTGGCTCGACGACGTGGGCATCGACGGGATCAACCTGACCCAGTTCCACTCCTACGACACCGCCCGGGACTTCGTGGAGCTGGTCGCGCCCGTGCTGCGCCAACGCGGCCGCCTGCGCACCGACTACGACCCGGACGAGTCCCTGCGGGACCGCATCTTCGGCACCGGCGACCGGCTGCCCACCCGTCACCACGCAGCCCGCTACCGCGGCGGCGCCTTCCTCGGGGCCGACCCGCGCATCCCCCACAGCTGAGATCAAAGGAAAGAACCGATGAAGAAAAAGAGGCTCGCCCGGCTGGCCGTCGCCCTGACCAGTGCCCTGTCCGCGGGCGCGCTGCTGGCCGCTTGCAGCGCCAATGGTGGCCCGTCCGCCAGCGCCGCCTCCGGCGGCACGGCCGTCAAGGGCGGCACGATCACCTACGCGGCCGAGCAGGAGCCGCCGTGCCTGTACGGCGGCTGGCTGCAGGAGGCCTACATCGACCGCAACATCCTCGACTCCCTGGTGACCGAGGCGGACAACGGGTCGATCGAACCGTGGCTGGCTACGTCCTGGAAAGAATCCAGCGACCACCTGACCTACACCTTCACCCTCAAACCCGGCGTGAAGTTCACCGACGGCACCGCGCTCAACGCGACCGCCATCGTCGACAACTTCAACTACTGGGAAAAGGGCGGCAACAGCACCGCCCAGGTCTCCGACCCGTACTTCAAGAAGGCGGTGGCGCTCGACGCGACGCACGTCGAGGTGGAGCTGAACCAGCCCTACCAGCAGCTGCTGACGATGCTGTCCCAGGGCTATTTCGGCATCTTGTCGCCGAAGTCGCTGACCCGCAGCACCCAGGCCCAGTGCGATGACCCGATCGGCTCCGGGGCCTTCGAGGTCAAGAAGTGGGTCCACGGCCAGGAGCTGATCCTGCTCCGGAACCCGGGCTATACCTCCTGGCCCGCCACCGCCCAGCACAAGGGCCCGGCGCTTGTGAACGAGGTGGACTGGAAGTTCCTGTCCGACCCGACCGAGCGCTACGCCGCCCTGACCACGGGCGAAGCGAACATCATGTATGACGTCCCGACCCAGGACTGGAAGAACGCCGAGTCCAGCTACCAGCTGACTCAGTACATCACTCCCGGCAAACCGGTCTCGCTCTACATGAACACCGCCCAGGGCCCCTTCACCGACACCCAGGTCCGTCAGGCGTTCGCCTACGGCGCCAACCGGCAGGCGGCCGTCGAGACCGCGTTCCGCGGGGTGATCCCGTATGAGGGCAACCCGTCGGTGAGCAAGGCCACCCCGGACTACGACGCCTCGATCGCCAGCGCCTACGCCTACAACCCGGCCAAGGCCGGCCAGCTGCTGAACCAGGCCGGTTACACCGGCCGGGACAAGGCCGGCTACCGGACGAAGAACGGCAAGGAGCTGGACGTGAAGCTGGCCTATCCGGCCGGCTCCGTCGTCACTGACGAGGGTGCCACGTTGCTGCAGATCCTGCAGCAGCAGTGGAAGCAGATCGGCTTCAACGTGACGCTGGTCCCCGAGACCCAGGCGGAGACGTTCTCCGGCGCGTTCTCGACCCCGTCGTCCTACGACGCGCAGCCGTGGTACTGGACCAGCCCGAGCCCCGCGATCTTGTGGATCGTCTGGCGGCCGAGCACCAAGTCTGACCCGAACGGCAGCAACTCGTCCTTCTACAACAACACCCAATTGGGCAACATCATCAACGCCGCCAACACCGCGACCTCGACCACGACGGCGGCCAAGGACTACGACCAGGCTCAGCAGATCATCCAGAACGAGGCCGCTGCGGTCGGCCTGTACGACCAGACGATGTCGATCGCGGCCGCGAAGAACCTGCACGACGTCTGGCTCGAGAAGAGCCAGGGCGAGCCGGTCTTCGAGGACGCTTACCTGACCAAATGAGGCTCAGTTGACTGCAGTCAGTGAGGCGACGGTTCCCGTGGCCTCCCGGCCGCCGTCCGCACGCCACGGCGTGCGGACGGCCCGCCGGATCGTCGTCAAGATCGTCACGTCGGTTGTCGTCCTCCTCGCCGCCGCCTCGGTCACGTTCTTTTCCCAGTTCCTGGTGCCCGGCAGCCGGGCGGCCACGATCCTCAACGAGCAGACCGGCCGGACCGAGCAGTACACGCCGGCCCAGCTCGCGCCGGTCAACCATGAGTTCGGGTTCGACAAGCCGCTCCTCGTTCAGTACCTGAACTACATCGGAGGACTGTTCCGCGGCAACCTCGGCACCTCCTTCACCCAGCACCGGCCGGTCACGCAGATCATCGGTGCTGAACTGCTGCCGACCCTGATCCTGACCGTCGCCGCTCTGGCGGCGGCCTGGGTGATCGCCCTGGCGATGATCTTGCTGACCGCCCGGCGGGGCCGGTTCGTCAGCGCCCTCGGCTCCACCTGGGAGGCCCTCACGGCCAGCCTGCCCACCTACTGGGTCGGGGCGGTGCTGCTTGTCGTGTTCGCCGTCGAGATCAGGATCTTCCCGGTCATCGGGGGAACGAGCGTGCTGGGAACGGTCCTGCCGGTCCTCACCCTCGCGATTCCGCTGGCCGGCTTCCTGGGCCAGGTCACCCGGGACGAGTTCGAGAAAGTGCTGGCCGAGCCCTTCATCACGACCGCGCGCACACGCGGCATGGGCGACACGGCGGTTCGGCTGGTGCACGCGCTCCGGCACGCGGTACTCCCGGCGATCACCCTGTCCGGCTGGGCGCTCGGCGCGCTCATCTCCGGCGCGGTCATCGCGGAGAACCTCTTCGGCCGGCCGGGTGTCGGCCAGGTCCTGGTCACCGCAGTCAACACCAGGGACATCCCGACCGTGTCGGGAGTCGTCCTGGTGGTGGCGGCCGTGTACATCATCGCCAACCTGCTCGTCGACCTCACCTACACCCTCATCGACCCGCGGCTGCGTGAGACATGACCACCCTCTCCACCGTCCCCGGAGCGGGACCGCTCGCCCGCCTGCACGCAGGCCGGTTCCGCATCAGGCCCGGGATCATCATCCCGGCGCTGATCGTCATGTTCTTCCTGCTGGCGGTCATCGCCCCGGCCCTGCTGACCAGCGGAAGCGCGTACACGACCGATCTCCAGCACACCCTGCTGCCGCCGTCCCTCGCCCACCCGTTCGGAACGGACGATGCCGGGCGTGACATGTACACGCGGGTCATCTACGGCGCGCGTCTGTCCCTCGGGATCGGCCTGGGCGCGACCGGCCTCGCCATGGGGATCGCAATCGTGCTCGGCTTCGTGGGCGGGATAGCGGGCGGAATCGTCGACGCCGTGATCACCCGGATCCTCGAGGTCGCGTTCTCGTTCCCGGTCATGCTGCTGGCGCTGCTGCTGATCGCCATCCGCGGGCCCTCGGCCGGCACCGAGATCATCGCCGTCGGCATCGGATCGGCTCCCGGGTACGCGCGGATGGTCCGCGGGCAGG
>Ga0213875_10000414_pt1 | contig 37533 bp, 27 predicted proteins | sample BarmaccomBMRX_R8_FD_160105 | JGI IMG/M metagenome (GOLD analysis project Ga0213875, IMG submission 160105) | Root-associated microbial communities from Barbacenia macrantha in rupestrian grasslands, the National Park of Serra do Cipo, Brazil - RX_R8 | ecosystem: Host-associated > Plants > Roots...
TCGAAGAGTTCTTCTGTAACTCTGTTTTGTGTTCTCTGTGTAACCTTTGTGTCCTTTGTGTTGAACAGGAAATAAGTGAGGGCGGAACCGCAGTAACATGGCAACTGACATTATCTTAGAAGATGGCGCATTAGCTCCCGCAGCACCTCCACAACGCACGCGGCTACGCCGGGCGACAGCCAATAAATTGCCGAGCCAAGGGTGGGTCTCGCAGCGCATCTTGGAGAAAAATGGGCATACCTTAACTTATGTTGGTCTTGTCTGTTTTACAATTCTTATCTACTCCAAGCCACAAGACCTCTTACACTTTGAGACGAATCCCAACCTAGCTTTCTTGTTTGCCGCCATTACTCTTCTGCTCTACATCCCAACCCAACTCCGTCTTGAGGGGCGCTTATCTGCGCGGCCACGCGAGCTTAACATTCTGTTAGCCTTCACTGCGTTAGCCTTGCTTTCTTTCCCTTTAGCCGTGAGCCGCAGTTCGGCCTGGACTGAGTTCAATGATATGTTTCTGAAAGCTGTGCTGATGTTCATTGTGATCATCAACGTAGTGCGCACCGAACAACGGCTTAAAGGGCTGCTCTACTTGGCACTGGCTATCGCTTTCATTTCCGGTGCCAGTGCCCTCAACAATCATCGGGTGGGCATTGGCCTGCTCGAAGGCTATCGGGCGACGGGTATGCTGACTGGTGTCTTGTATGACCCCAACGACATGTCACTCTACTTAGTGATGGTGGTACCCATTGCGGCAGCCCTGGCAATGGGCACGAAAAGCCTGCCCCTCAAGCTCTTTTACGGTTTGTGTATCCTGACCATGATTGGTGGCATTATCGTCACTTATTCACGCGGTGGTTTCTTAGGTCTGGTTGGCGTAGTTGGGGTGTTTGCCTGGAAGTCAGCCCGCCGCCAGCCAGTCGCCGTCGTTCTGGGATTAGTTGCCTTTATTGGATTTATCGTATTAGCACCAGGTAATTATGTCGGGCGTATCGCTTCCATTACGAATCCTAATCTTGATGTCGCAGGCTCGGCGGACGAACGCAAAGAACTGCTCAATCTCTCCATTCAGACTACGCTGCATCACCCGATCTTTGGTGTCGGTTTTGGCAACTTCCCCAATGTCTCCTTTCGAGAAAAACCCTCCCACAACGCCTACACTCAGGTCTCTTCGGAAATGGGTGTCTTTGCTCTCATGGTTTATGTGCTCTTCATGATTGTGCCAATTCTTAATTTGAAGAAAATTGAGAAAGAAACTTTTGGTGTTCCGGGTTATGAGCGATTCTATGCTTTGGCCGTAGGTTTGCAGGCAAGTTTAGTCGGTTACATGGTGAGTAGTTTCTTTCTTTCTGTGGCCTATTACTGGTTTCTTTATTACTTTGTGGCCTACGCCGTGTGTCTACGTCGCATTTATGAAACCGGCCCTGGCAGAGTGGTGGGGCACGTTACTCTAACACCGGCAATGGGCGCACCAGAAGGCATTGATGAGATACCAAACGCCACACCAGACCTACCCTCCACACCCGCTTTGAGGATAGTCTCTTAGCACTTCCGGCAGGTAGAATCTATGAGTGAGCAGAAGAGTTTGTCATGCTCCGCTATGCTCAACATGACAGGGCGCGATTAAGTGAGCGAATTATTCTATTAGCTAAACTTTGTATTTGGCAAATAATTTATAGTTCATTAAAGGGTTCGGCTTAAGATTAGTTATTTTCGTTACTGGTAGCAGAGGACTTGCAGTTAGTATGAGCGTTCGATTAGGTGCAGAAATTTTATTCTGGGGGAGCATTGGAGCCTTTATTTATACCTATCTGGGTTATCCTTTGCTGCTCGCTCTCGTCAGCCGCATTCGGCCTCGTGGCGTGCAACGTGCCAGCACAGACGATAATTGGACGCCGACGGTCAGCATCATTATTACCGCCTATAACGAAGAGCGTGACCTGCCTGCCAAGCTCGAAAATACCCTGCAACTTGATTACCCACGCGATAAATTAGAATTAATTGTGGCCTCGGATTGTTCCGCTGATCGCACAGATGCTATTGTGCGCGACTTCGCGGCTCGCGTTGGCGATTCGTTCCAGGTGCGACTGCATCGCCAGGTCGAACGCCTGGGCAAAACAGCGGCGCAGAATGCGGCGGTGGAATTAGCCAAAGGCGATATTATTCTCTTTTCCGATGCCACTACGCTCTATCAACCGAATGTGCTGCGCGTCATGGTGCGCGACTTTGCCGATGCCAGTGTCGGGTGCGTGGCGGGGCGATTGCTTTATGTTGATCCGGCTCAATCTAACGTGGGCCAGGGCGCGAAATCTTACTGGGGCTATGAGACATTTCTTAAAGAGTGTGAAAGTAAGATTGGCTCCCTGATTGGCGTTTCGGGTTGCCTCTATGCTGTGCGCCGCTCGGCTTATGTACCGCTGCCCAATGAAGCGTGCAGCGATTTCATCATTGCTACTATAATGGTCGAGCAAAAGCTGCGGGCTATCTATGAGCCGGAAGCTATCTGCACGGAAGAAACCAACCAGCGCACCAAGAAAGAACTTCAGATGCGGGTGCGCATTATTACTCAGACATTCTCCGATCTGTGGCGGCACCGCGCCATGCTGAACCCGTTGCGTAGTGGGTTCTATGCCGTCCAATTGCTCTCGCATAAAGTCTTGCGCTATCTGGTGCCAGTCTTTATGATCCTCATTCTGTTAGCTTCGATTCCCCTGGCTTTGCATTCAGCGTTCTACGCCCTGGTTTTAGGTTTACAGGTTTGCTTCTATCTTATGGCCACTGCTGGGTGGCTGCTGGAAAAAGTAGGGAAGCGAAATCCGCTGCTGGCACTACCTCAATATTTTGTCTTAGCAAATCTGGCTTCTTTAATTGCTTTTGGAAAGTTTCTCAGCGGTGAGCGTTATGCGCGTTGGGATACGGCTCGTGAACCTATTATTAATCCCGCTCTTACCCCAGCACCCGGCACCTTAACGGCCAGTCCCGCTACCACAACTGCAATCGCTCACACTGGGGAGACTTCCGATGGCGCATAACTCCGCAGCGCAAGGCGCCAACCCGCAGATTCCCATTTCGCACTTTCTGGCCGCGCAACCCCCAGACCGTTTCGGCACTCGTCTCCCCCTTCCCGGCCCGGTGCTTTATTTTGCGCCTAAAGAGTGTTGGCCGCCCAGCACCGGTGCCCAACTGCGCAACTTTTATCTATCGCGCGAGTTGTCTCTTAGCGCGCACGTCACCTATCTGGGCTTTGCCGATGGCAAGAAAGAAATGTCCGATACGGCTAAGATTTATGGCCCTGCCTTGAATAAACATGGACGCCTTATCACCGTGCCTTTAGAGCGCGGCTACACTCCGCTTAAGATTATGAAGGGAGCTGTAGGCCGCACCCCCTTGCCCGTCCTTAATTACACCACCCGGCAGATGACGGAAGTATTGGAGCAACTGCTGCAAGAACAAGATTTTGCGATTGTGCAGGTTGAGGGCATCCATCTCGCGGATTACCTGCCCATTATTCGGGCAGCCCGCAGCAAGCCCCTGGTCGTTTGCGATTGGCACAATGTGGAATCGGAATTAATGTGGCGCTACAGCGAACACGCCCCGGTTGCACGCCGCATTTATGCCCGTACCACAGCTAAGCGTATGGAGCAGATGGAACATCGTATCATCCGCGAGTTCGATGCTCATCTGGTTTGCACCGAACGGGATCGCCAGCACCTATTACAGATTGCGCCGAAAGCTCCCGTGTTTGTCATTGAAAACGGGGTTAATGTCGAGTACTTCAGCAATAAAAGACCCCCTATTGCCCCTAACTTGAATGGCAACGCCAATAGCAATCAGGCTGCACCTGCAAGTCAAGACGAGCAAGCTGCGACGGTATCGCCTCCAAAGAACCGGCTGGTTTTTAGCGGCTCAATGGACTATCATGCTAACATTGATGCCGTCACTTATTTTGCGCGCGAGGTGTGGCCGAGCGTCTGGGCCAAACGAACCGATCTCATTTTTACCATTGTGGGGCGCAGTCCCTCCGAGGAAGTGCAGGCGTTGGCCTCTATACCGGGCATTGAAGTCACCGGGCGCGTGCAGGATGTGCGACCCTTTTATCGAGAAGCCATTGCTGCCGTTGTGCCATTGCGCATTGGCGGCGGCTCGCGCCTTAAAATATTGGAAGCAATGGCGGCTGGTTTACCCGTCGTTTCGACCAAGCTGGGCGCTGAAGGCTTGGCGATAACCAGTGGTGAAGACATTATTATCGCCACGACAGCCGAAGATTTCTCACACGCGATTCTGGAAATCTGTGATAATGAAGCCAGGCGGCAAAAGCTGGTCGAAAACGCACGCCGCTTAATGTTAGCCCGCTATGATTGGCCAGCTATCGGCGCGATGCTGCTCGATGTTTATTTTGGTCTGCTGAATCGTTCTTCTATCCCGCATGAATCTCCCCCACCCGACCTTGAGGCCGCTGCACCACGCTGACGAGGGGAGCGTGCCGAATCATCGTTGGCAACAATGGGGACGCACATATGCAGCCGTCGCAGCGGCTTACGTATTGCTGACAGCTTGCACCGATGCCTTCTTCTTCGGAGATACTGCCGACTATACGGTTTCCATCTTAACTGGTCAGGAGTTCTGGGACTTCGGCCATCTGCTCTGGCGACCCCTCGGCTGGCTCTGCTACCATCTCTTTGGCAGTTTCACCCGCCCCATTGCAGGGCCATACGAACGTCCTAATATCACGCTCATTCTGCTACTGCTCAATTGGTTGGCGGGGTTAGGTAGCGTTCTCCTGCTGTATAATTTAATAACCCGCGTCTGTGCATCCCGCTGGGTTGCCTATGCTGTTACTCTCTTTTTTATTTGCTCACAGGCATTTCTCAACTTCACGCAGACTGGTAGTTCTTACATTGTCGCTTTGTTTTTTTTGCTCCTGGGCTTTTACTTACTTGTTTGCAGTGGACAACAAGCAGAACACGCCTTAGGCTTGAGTGTAGGCGCGGGTATCGCGCTGGCCGGGGCCGTCTGCTTCTGGCTGCCTTACATTTTTGCTATTCCCGCCGCCTTAGCAACTCCGCTCTTTTTTTATAGCTTTAGCCGCACCCAATGGAGGCCAGTTACCTTAGCCACCATTAGTCTTATTTTGACAACGGCCACTGCTTATTTGATAGTGATCTTCTTACTCAGGTTGCATAGCTTGGCCGATATACGCACCTGGATGGCGGCCTCTTCCCACGGCATAACGGCTGCTAAAGGGCCGTTGCGCATGATATTTGGGTTTGCTCGTTCATTCATCAACATGGGCAATGATGGTGTGCTTTTTAAACGTTTCGTGCTGCATGATCCACTAAACCCAGTGCCGCTGCAAAGCCTGGTGCGCTTGAGCTTATGGAAACTGGTGCTGTTTTATGTTTTTTTAGGCTCTCTTGTCTTGTCCTTATTGCATTCAGCACGCGGCAAGCAACTGCTGAAATTCTTTGCGCTCAATGCTGGCCTGGTGATTATCTTTGCGATTGCCTGGCAGGGCGGCGATATGGAGCGTTACCTCGCTCTGTATCCAACACTTTTCCTTGTCTTGGGTTACTCTCTGGATAACCGTCAAGCACCGAACTGGTTTAAGGGGGTAGCCCTGTTATTTATGGCAGTAGCAACCTTAACCAATCTTAGTGTTATGGCCAAGCCAGTCTTAAAGCAGCAGGAAAAGGCTACCGAAGCAAGAATTTGGCCCTTACAGCCCCTGGTGCGCTCCATTAACCTGGTCTATGTTATACACGCCCAGGATGAGTTATTTAATTTTAGTCGCAGCTATCCATTTAACCCACTCAATAGCGCGAGTCATATTCATATTCGAGCCTTAGTGGAAAGCAGCACCGACACTGTTGCCCAGTGGCGGGGGAACTTTGCAGTTAGTGTGTTGGCCGTCTGGCAACGTGGCGGCAATATCTGGATTTCCAAACGATTATTGACTCCCCGACCACGCCCGGAATGGAACTGGGTTGAAGGCAACGATAAAGAAGTCTCCTGGAAAGATTTATATTTTTTCTTTTCCAGGCTCGATAAAAGTGAAGCTGTAGGCGGGGCCGATGGCTTTGTCTTAGTGCCTGCTTCACCTCATAATCAACAGCTTTTACGCCCCTTAGCCCATGTCAAAGGACTTAAAGCACCGTACATTTAAGCGGCCAGCATCTCGCGGATAGTGCTCTGAGTAGTGTCATTCCAAGCAAAGCGCAGTTGAGGCATCTTTGTGAGTGCATTTAAAGGCGGGATTTCTCGACTGCACACCCGCTGGTCGGTGCGTAAGTAATGACAATCCCTCTTGGGCCAACTTGCTTAGCTAAAAGTCACAAGGAATGCTCTGTGTAAGCCTTAACGAATCCACCGCCTACTTTAGCAACGGGCTGCTGATTCGTCACAGACTCAATGACTTTCGCCAGGCTTTCCACCCGACGCTCATAACTGCATTCGCGCAGCAGGTCGCCATAGTCAATCTCGGCGCTACTCCCCTGCTCATATTCTTGCCAGTATTGTGTTAAGGCATTCGCCATATCTTCCGCCGTTTGCACAATTGAACAACCGGGCCTACCCCGGATTAAATCAGCGGAAGCACCATCGGCTTCGGTGCTGGCTAAAATACGCCGTTCGACGGCTAAATACTCATACAGCTTGCCAGGTATTTGCAATGGTTGGTCGTTAGCTAATAGTAGGAGGATGTAATCCTCGCGCATCAATTCTGTCACCCGATCCCGTGAGACTGGCGGACATAAGGTGACGATAGATTCAAGCTTTAAGCGTTCAACATGGTACGGCGTGCTGCCAAACTCCGGCCCCATGAACCGCACTGCGACCTCTGCCGGATTGATCTTCGAGCGATCCAGCCAGAGCCGTAAACCCTCCAGGAATGCCTGGGCACTCCGAGTGCTATAAACGCTGCCATAATGTCCCACCCGAAATTGCGCTGGCTTATCCAGGGCTGGCTTATTAGCACGCGGCTTGAGCTTGGCCCCATTGGGGATGGTGACCGCTTTGTTAGCGATAGAGGGAACGGTTTTGACCATGTATTCGCGCAAGCGTTCAGTATTCATCACTACGGCATCGGCCTGACTGGAATACCGCAAAAAGAGCCGATGGTAGAGATCATCCAAAGTCTTGGAATGCACTTCGTCTATGTCCTTAAACCAGGGATCACGCAAGTCCATAATCCAGGGCAACTTGTAGCGCAGTGATAAGTCATAGGCCAGAAAGTGAGCAACGCGGGGCGGCGAGGTGGAAATAATGGCATCAAACTTCGTTTGTCGCAACATCTTTTCGGCGGCTTCATGGGCCGGTTTATACCATCCGGCCAGGTTATCCGGAAAAAAGACCCAGGACATAAACCAGCGTTGCCGCCAGGGAATCTGGTCTATAGCCGATGCTCCACCACTGGCTCCATTTTTTGATATAGCAGGCGCGGCCCCATTAGAATGATTAGCCGAACCACCTTTTAATTTCGTCTTGAGTGCGGCGGCCAGCTTAATCAGGCGTCTCCGCTTTGTGGGATAAACTGCGGTACGCACTATATGATCGGCAGGAATATCATCAGTGGTCAGGCGGTCGTCACGCAATTCGGCAAACTGGGGCTGTACCGTCAGCACCCACGTCTCGATGCCGTGTTCAGGCAGTAGCCGCGCAAATTGGTAGGGCCGCACGGCACCAATCGCGGCGTCTGGCGGAAAATGGTAGGAAATTAACAGAACACGCATGTATTTATTGCCGCATGACCATGTAGACAAACCTTACCGAAGGCTCTAATGGCTTTCACTCACAATTAATTCTAACCCGGATAATCCAGCCCTTATCACCAAACTATGGTCTCCAGGCAGACCCGTCGTGGACAAAAGATTGCAAGACTCATACCTGAGCTAACGCGCAATTATGCAATAACCTATTTTTAAGTAAGAATTATTGAACCTAATCGTTAGGCAGAGCAGCAACTAAGGGCGTTCATGGCAAACATCAAGCTTTTATCAATTATTGAGGCCACCACGGTAACTGGCCCAGCGAAGGTCTTATTAGAGTTCTATCAGAGCGCGCGTCACACCTCTGACGCTACGCCAGGTGCGCCACAGGTAGATGCTTCTATCATCACCTTCAACCGGGGCCGCCCTAACGCAGCAGCCATTGATGCTAAGGCTCCTAATCATTTCGTAGCAGTAGCCCGCGATGCGGGTTTGCATGTTGATGTGGTGCCTGAACGCTTTCGCTTCGACACCCGTGTGATTGCCAACCTGCGCCAGATTGTGGAAAGTTTTCAGCCCGATATTATCGAATCGCATCATGTAAAATCGCACTTTCTGGTGCGGATGTCGGGTTTATGGCGGCAGCGTCCGTGGGTCGCCTATCATCACGGCTACACCATGACCGATCTCAAGATGCACGCCTATAACCAGCTTGATCGTTGGTCCTTACAGGCCGCCAATCGCATTATTACCGTCAGCCGTGCTTCAGCACGGGGTTTGGAAAGCATGGGAGTGCCTTCTACCCGCATTCGTGCCCTACATAATGCGATCAGCCCCGGCTGGAATGAGGGCATTAGCCAGGAAGATGTGCAAGCCTTGAAAAATCGCCTGGAAATTAAAGAAGGCGAGCGTATCATATTGTCCGTCGGGCGTCTCTCCAAGGAAAAGGCGCAGGTTGATCTGGTTACAGCCCTGGGGCATCTCAAGCAACGCTACAGTGACTTGAATGTGAAACTGGTTTTAGTCGGTGATGGCCCGGAAAGGCAGCTAATCGAAAGCACGGCTACTTCCCTTGGAGTGAGGGAGCGGGTGGTTTTCGCGGGACAGGTTAACGATGTACGGGCTTTCTATGCTCTGGCCGATATTAAGGTCTTGCCTTCCTTGACCGAAGGCTCACCCATCGCCTTATTGGAAGCCATGTCAGCCGGAGTGCCCATTGTGGCGACTAAAGTCGGAGGCATACCCGAAATGGTGGCGCACAATGAGAGTGCCTTATTAGTGGCCCCCCGCGACACCACAGCATTGGCACACGCGATAGCTCTTGTGCTAAAAGATAAGCCCTTAACCGATAAGCTTGTGACGCAGGCGCGGCAGACTGTTCTCACGCACCACACACCGGAATCAAATTTGCGTTCTCGCCTGGAGATTTACCGCGAACTGGTGCCAGGCGCAGTGGCTACGGGCGTCTAACCACCGTTTCCCGAGGGTCTGAAGCCATTAAGAATTTACTTTTTACTTTATATCTCCATTCAGGATATGTCGGATTACGCGATTTTCTCTTGGGCCGTTTAGGACGAGCGCGAGCGGTGGTGCTTTGCTATCACCGCATCGGCGGCTGTGATGTCCTGACCAAACCCACAGAAGAGTTCCGCCACGACCTGGAATATTTAAAGCAACATTATGAGTGCATTACACTTTTCGACTTGTGCGAGCGTCTGCGCCAAAACATCCCTTTAAAGCGGCGGGTGGCCGTTGTAACTTTTGACGATGGCTATCGGGATAACTACACAGAAGCGGTTCCCGTGCTTCAATCACTGGGAGTTCCGGCTACTTTTTTTGTTTCGACTGGTTTTATGAGCACAGAGCGCGTTTTCCCCCATGACCTGGAGTTAGCAGAGCGTAACGGCGCAGCGCCCGCCAGTGTCGCAGGCCGCTTCCCAAAACTGACCTGGGATGACCTGCGTGCCATGCAAGAGGCTGGCTTTGAAATCGGCTCGCACACCGTAGAGCACACCAGCCTAGGCCAGAGTGACGAGGCCACCGTCAAACGAGAGTTACAGGATTCGCTGGCTACGCTCAAGCAGGAACTAGGGGAGCGGCCTCGCGCCTTTGCCTTTCCTTTTGGTAAACCGAGGGATATTTCAAGGCAAGCTCTCCAGGTGGTGCAACAAGCTGGTTATTATGCTGCCCTCTTCGCTTATGGGGGTATGAATACTCGCGGTTCAACTCCATTTGGCATTCAACGCATGGATGCTGGTAACGGCTTGCTGGGGTCGCTGGCCTGGCGTGCTCGTGTAGCGGGATTAGACCCGGATTATCTCAGGTTGAAAGCAAAGGGCATTAACATCGGAGCCTGATATTATGCACATTCTCCACGTCGTCGGGGCACGCCCCAATTTCATGAAGGTAGCACCCGTGATGGCAGCCCTGGCTAAACGCGATGGGGTGAATCAGACGCTTGTCCATACGGGCCAGCACTATGACGCTAACATGTCCGATATTTTCTGGCAAGAATTAGGGCTACCTCGGCCAGACGTGAATTTAGGCGTCGGCTCTGGCTCACACGCGGTACAAACGGCCCAGATCATGATTCATCTGGAGGAAGTCCTCCTGGCTCAGCGCCCCGACATAGTATTGGTATATGGCGACATTAACTCGACAGTAGCCGCTGCCATAGTATGCGCGAAGTTGCTCATTCCCATAGGCCATGTGGAAGCTGGGCTGCGTTCTTTTGACCGCACCATGCCCGAAGAAGTTAATCGTCTACTGACTGACCAAATTGCGGATTTGCTGTTTACACCTTCGTCAGATGGCAACGAAAACCTGCTGCGCGAGGGCATTGCTGCCGAAAAGATTTACCTCGTCGGTAACGTCATGATTGACACTTTAGTCCGCTTATTGCCCCAGGCCGAGACGGTGTGGCCGCAATTATTAGCTTCATTAGAGGGGCCGCCTCAAGGCTGGGAGCAAGGCGGCTATGCTCTGGTGACGCTGCATCGCCCTTCCAATGTGGATAACCCGGACGAGTTGAGACATATCATTGAAGCTTTAGGGGCCATAGCCAAGAAAGTTCCGGTTCTCTTTCCGATTCATCCGCGCACGCGCCAGCGACTGCAAAACTTTGGTCTTGATACTCAAGGCCCCAATTTTCATCTGACCGACCCCGTTGGTTATTTAGAGTTTTTGGCTTTGCAGCGCCATGCGACTCTTGTTATCACCGATTCGGGCGGCATTCAGGAAGAGACCACTTATTTAGGCGTGCCTTGCATCACGATGCGCAAGAACACCGAGCGCCCTGTCACCGTGACAATGGGCACCAACGTCCTGGTGGGGCAAGACAGTTCACGGCTGCAAGATGAAGTCTCGCGCATTTTAAACGGCGAATCCCGGAAGGGCCAAATTCCCCCGCTCTGGGATGGCAAAGCCAGCGAACGCATTGCCGATGTGCTCGCCAACTATATTGCTTAACATTGATTGGCAAACCGCATTAGCAGTCACTTAATCGTTGAGACAATAATGGACAAACAGCCTTATCCAACTGGAACAGAGGAAACTGTCTCTAGGGCAAGAACAAAGTAACACCCTACCCTTAACCGAGGTATCGCTCACTACTGAGTGAATCGAGGGAGACCGTACGGCACGGTAAACGCTCTTTAATACAATGTTTCGCTCCGCCAGTATCCCTATAGGGTATAGGGTCTTTTTGCGGATTCTCTCATAAACTGATAAAGTAACACTGCTACGGAAGGGGGCAGCCTACATCCAGCCCATAAGCCTAAGTCTTGCATTAATCTCGACAGCACGCATTAGGAAGTTTGGGAGGAGGGTCGGTTAGGGTTATCAAGGTTATATGGGTAAAAGTGAGCTTGTGGCTTCAATCCTGGCCAACCCAGCCTCTCGCCACATTTGGGCGCATACAGACATTAGGCGAGGGATGCTGCGGGTTCTGGCCTATCACCGTGTCTTAGACGACGACCCAGAAACTTTCCCTTTTGATGAAGCCCTGATTAGCGCCTCCAGCGAAGTGTTTCAGCAGCAGATGGAATTTGTGCGGCGCAATTTCGAGGTGCTATCTTTTGAAGATTTAGAGCATTGCCAGCGCGAGGGTCGTCCCTGGCCCAAGCGGTCGGTGATTATTACTTTCGATGATGGTTATCGAGATAATTATACGCACGCTTTTCCGATTCTTAAAGCCCTCAAATTACCCGCTGCCATTTTCATCTCGACTAGCTACATGGGCGACTGTACCAAGCTCTTCTGGTGGGATTTGGTAGCTTATTGCTTCAAGCACACCAAGCGTTCCGAAGTTGAATTCCCGCAGGTTCATCATCAACCGTTGCCATTGACTTCAGCACGAGACCGGCACCGGGCGATTCTGCGGATTCTGCGTTGGGCTAAACAAGTGCCCGATGAGGTTAAGAACCAATTCATAGATCAATTAGCTGCCTCGTTAGAGATTGAACTTCCCTCTGACATCGCAGCCGGGATGCATCTCACCTGGGAGCAGATTAAGGAGATGGCGGATGGGGGCATTGAATTTGGCAGTCACACAGTCACCCATCCGATCTTGGCCAATGTGAACGAGGCACAACTTGAAACAGAAATTTGTGAAAGTAAGAAGATAATTGAGCAGCATTTAGGCAAAGAGGTGCTGGTTATTTCGTATCCCGATGGCCGCAAACCGCACTATAATGAGCAGGTACAACAGCTTGCTAAGGCAGCAGGTTTTCACTTCGGCATCGCCTACGAAGAAGGGCCAGTCAGCGAAAAAAAGTGCGATTATTTTGCCATGCCACGCATTCATGTCGAGCAAGATCAAACGATGAGTCTGTTTCGCGCCAACCTGATGTTCCCCAAAATCATGATGATGAGAAAAAATAATATCCAGCATCATCGGTCAGAATTACATTCGTAATGAATAAGCCAAATAATTGCCCCTCTTCCTCACGCCGCAACGTCATGGAAGTAACGTGGTCGCTGGTGGCTGGTGGCTCAGAAGTCTATGCGTTTACAGTCGCCGCCAACTTACCCCGCGATAAATATCGCTGCTCGATGTGCGCCATAGATCAGGGTGGAGCCATTGAGGGAGAAGTCAGGCAGTCTGGTATCCCCTACAACATTATGCACCGTCGCCAGGGCTTGGACTTCCTCCTGATGTGGCGACTGTTTCGGCTGTTTCGCCGTAAGCGCATCCAAGTGCTGCACACGCACCACTTCAATCAACTCTTTTATAGTGTCCTGGCAGCTAAGCTGCTGGGCATCCGTATCATTCATACCGAGCACGATACGGAGATTCAAAAACGGCCTCGCTTAAAGCTGGCACTCAGGATTTTATCCCATTTCTGCTATCGCATGGTGGCAATAGGCAGTGATATTGCAAGCATGTATGAAGAGCAAATCGGCATTCCGGCTGCCAAGATCGAAACCGTGCGGGCTGGCGTGAATCTGGCGAAGTTTGATGAAGATAAGGCGACGGCTCGCCAGTCGCTGCGCTTAAAAGGGCAAGACCAGGTTGCGGTGATTGTGGCGCGGCTGTTTCCAGAGAAGAATCACCTGCTCTTGCTCCAGGCGTTTGCGGAAGTTGCACAACAGGTGAAAGCGGCTCACCTGCTCATTGTCGGCGAAGGCACAGAACAAGCATCCATTGAGGCGAAGATCAATCGCCTCAATTTGCAGAATAACGTGCAAATGCTGGGCGTGCGTCGTGATGTGGGCCGCATCTTAGCCGCAGCGGATGTGTTCGCACTCTCTTCTGACCGGGAGGGCCTGCCAATAGCCGTGTTGGAAGCAATGGCGGCAGGGCGTCCCGTGGTGGCAACTCGCGTGGGTGATTTACCTGAAGTGGTGCAGGATGGAGTCAATGGCTATCTCGTGCCGCCAGGCGATGCGGGTGCTTTGGCAGAGGCGCTGATTAAGCTGTTAAGCGATGATAGCCATGCTGCCGCGTTAGGCACGCAGGCACGGACTACGGCACAGCAATATAGCCTGGCTACGATGTTAGATAAATATGAGGCTCTTTTTGAAGGTTAAATAATCAAATAGAATCCTCCCAACCACCCCTTTGTTAAAGGGGAGGAGTCGCTCCGTCATTACCAGAATTATTTGGGAGCAACAATCGTAGGCGGGCACCAAAGCCCGCCTTTATAATGTCAGAGGCATTTTAAAAGTATGAAGCTATCAATAAGGTGGTGTTCGCGTGGCAATTAGTCCTGAGTTGCAGGGTGCTCAAGCAGAGACGGCGGGGCCAATGGCCTCGACATCCGTTGCGCCAGATCAGGTCTCGATTGCGACACCTGAGACACAATTAGTTGCATCCTCTGTAGAATCATCGCCTGCACCATCACGCCCTACTGAGTCACGGGTGGCACGCATCATCAAAAATGTCTTGATGAACTGGGTCGCTTATGCCGTTACCATTCTCACTAGCTTCTTTATGTCGCCTTTCCTGGTGGGGAATCTGCACGATTCGGTTTATGGGGTGTGGGTTCTTATCGGCTCTTTAGCCGGTTATCTTGGATTGCTGGATTTTGGTCTTACCCCGGCGATAGTTAAGCACATCGCGGAATATCGCGCGAAAAACGATCAAGCCGCCATTAATCGGCTCATCAGTGGCGGGCTAACGATTTTCAGCAGCTTAGGTCTGTTGGTGTTCGCCGTTAGTTTCCTTATTGCCCTGCGCTTTAATCATCTTTTCCATACACCTCTCACTGATCGCACGGCTTTTATTGTCGTGATGATTGCCGGGCTTAACCTCGCACTCACTTTTCCAGCCTCAGTCTTTGTGGGGGCGTTACGCGGTTATCAACGCTACGATATTGATGCCGCCATTACTTCCTGCACTATCTTGTTACAGAGTGCCTTAATAGTCGTGCTGATATTACATGGCTATGGCATCCTGGCCCTAGTCGGGCTAAAGTTTATCTTTGACATGGGGCGGCTTGGCTTCATTATCTATTATGTGCGCCGTATCAATCCTGATATTCGCATTACGCGGGGGCATCTCGATTGGCAAGAGATGCGTCGCTTATTTAGCTATAGTTCTTTCTTCTTTCTTATTATGGTCGGCAACCAGATCAATTTCTTAACCGACTCCATCGTGATTGCGGCTTTTCTCTCCACGGCCTTAGTGACAGCTTATTCCATTGCGAATCGCCTCGTCAGCTATCTACGCGAATTAGTGATTGAAATGACAGGCGTGTTGATGCCTGCGGTTTCCAGCCTGGATGCGGGTGAGGACAAATCTAAGGTGCAAGAACTTCATATCCTCAGCACGAAATACACCTTGCTCCTGTCGCTGCCACTTGCGGCTGTCTTCTTTATCCTGGGGGATGTCTTTATTGAGCGTTGGATGGGGTCGCGCTACGATATGACTGCGATGAGCGGCTTGCTTTTAAAAGTGCTGACCGTTGCTATCATTGCGCATTTGGTGGCAACGCCGACGGGCAGCGTGCTAACGGGGCTGGGCAAACATCAAGTGGTGGCACGTTTTAGCATTATGCAGGCATTGACTAATCTATTGCTAAGTCTCATCTTTATTAAATTTCTGAAAGGGCCAGAAAGTAGATTAATCGGTGTGGCCCTGGGCACCGCTGCCTCAATGGTCATCTTTACCCTCTTTGCCTTACCCATCTATATTCGGCAATACTTGAAAGTGCCATTAGCCCCCTATTTGCGGCAATCCATGTTATTGCCAGTGCTGATTCAGCCGCCTTATATTGCTTTACTTTTGCTCTTGAGGCACCTGGCTTTTCCCTCATCGCTGTGGATGTTCTTTGGTGAAATCGTTTTATCCCTTATACCTTATGGCATAATGGTGTTTGGGGTTGGCATGGGTCAAAGGGAACGAACCGCCTTTCTACGCCTTCTAAGTAAGTCGGGGCTAAAGTTTAGTAAGCAATCTTAATAAAAGAATTCTTAATAAATTTTCATTAAGATAATGGAAATGCGTATAAATGGCATGGTTCGTGCAAGACGGGTTAAGGCCGTATCGCTTCGGACAAGCTTTAAGCAGCGAACGTCCATGAAAAATGATAGATAATACGGACAATGATAAGAGAAGGAGGACACCTTGAACAGTTCATATCGTCGCAGTCTTTTAGGTGATATGCCCGACCACCAATTCGGTTCTGTACAAGTTTTAGAACGTGCGCCCCGCGAAGGTGGACGGATTGCCGAAGAATTAACGAGCCGTGCCCGCGAAAAAGGGCTCAAGGGCCTGGCGAAACTCCGCAAAAAGCAATACATTGCGTTGCCGCCACGTCGGATGCTCATCGTTGGCGCTAATGAGAAAGGGCAGACGTTGGCCAAGGAACTGACCGTCAATTTCCCGTCCGACTATGCCGTGATTGGCTTCGTGGATGACCAGATGAACGGTGCCGCCACCGAGCAGAGCCAAATCTTAGGTCGCCGCGCCGAGTTGGATCAGTTAGTGCATCACCATCAGATTGATGAGGTTGTCATCGCCGACTGCCTTACCGAAAACTTCGATGCTGACGGCCACTATATTGGTGGTGCTTACGAACATTCTGCGGAGATACCAAAGTCGGTAGCCTCGACTTTTAACCGAGCGACGAAACGGGCCTTTGACATTATCGTCTCTATGATTGCACTCATTATCGGCGCACCCATAGCGGCTTTAGTTGCCATCGGCACGAAGTTAACTTCGCCTGGCCCAATTTTCTATACCCAGGAACGGGTAGGACGCGGTGGCCGCATCTTCACCATCTACAAGCTGCGCAGTATGCACTTGGATGCAGAGCAAGGTGGCCCTATGCTTTCCCGGCGCGATGATGACCGCACGACCCCATTAGGCAAAATCCTGCGCGCCACGCACATGGACGAGTGGCCCCAGTTCTACAACGTCTTGATTGGGGACATGAGTATTGTTGGCCCACGCCCGGAGCGCATGTGCTTTGTGGAGAAGTACAACCGTTACATCCCGGCCTACCCACAGCGCCACATGGTGCGCCCTGGTATCACGGGACTGGCTCAGGTCAATGCGGGTTACTTAACCCATGCTTATGTAAAGTTACATTTCGATTTGGAATATATCTATAACCAGTCGCTCTGGCTCGATATATGGATTTTAGCCAAGACACCGTTCTCGATATTGAAGACGCTCCGCCGTAAGGAAATTTAGTCGCAAATATCATCAATGCAGACACCATCAAGGCTATAAGCGATCTATGAAAACTTCATACATCCTCCACCAAGCGGAGCATCTTTAAATCAGAGATGCTCCGCTTTGATTTTGGCCCTCACCATGCGGTTAGAGGTAAGACAGCACACCTTAATGGCACCCGTAGGGACGCTGCTTGCTGCGCCCACTATCGCCACAGTGCAGGGCGCAGCAAGCAGCGTCCCTACGTCTCGCCCCTACGTCGCGCCACCTGGCCTTGATAAGCCCCTACTCCACCCAACAAAACAAAGGCCACAAAAGATAGCAACAAGGTATAATGCATCGCCTCCTGGTCTCGGCCCGCTTGCACCGCTGCGTAAAGGGCCAACGGCAGAGTTTGCGTGCGGCCAGGGATAGAGCCAGCGACCATGAGAGTGGCACCGAACTCTCCCAATGCCCGCGCAAAGGCCAGCACCAAACCAGCGATAAGACCACGATATGAAAGGGGAATGATAACCGCTATCAAGAGTGTCAGGTTTCTAGCTCCCAGGGTTTGTCCAACTTCTAACAGTTCACGATCAATGGCGGCAAAAGCGGCTGTCGCGGTGCGGATAAAAAGGGGCAGTGCCATCACCGCTGCCGCCACTGCCGCGCCCTGCCAGGTGAAGAGGAGCCGAATACCAGCCACATCATTGAGCCAGCGGCCCCAAGCCGTGCCGCGCCCAAACATCAAAAGCAGGTAGAACCCGACGACCGTTGGCGGTAACACTAAGGGCAATGTCAGGAGAGTCTCGACCAAGAGCTTGCCGCGAAAGGGACGCCCATAGGCCAACCACCAGGCCCCTAGAATGCCTAACGGCGTCAGCAATACGGTGGCAGCACCCGCCACCTGCAAGGATAGCCAGAAAGGAGCGAGATCAATCAGGGCTTATCCTTTAGCGATGCACTTGGCTCTGCCGAGGCCACCCGTGCAATTTAGTCTGGATGGGTGTATGCTGAGCAGAGGGAGACGCTAACAGGCGTGTGGTAGCAAAGCCATAACGCAACAGGATGTGCTGCGCGGTAGAGCCTTGCAGAAAAGCCATAAACTGCCGCGCTGCCACAGCATGAGGCGCACCCGCAATAACCGCCGCTGGATAAAGAATGGGCTGGTGGTCTTTGCCCGGCACCGCCGTTTGCACCACGCGCACCTTTTGGCTTGCAATGCGAGCATCCGTGGCAAACACTAGGCCCGCATCTACATCACCATTAGCCACATAAGCCAGGGTTTGCCGCACATTTTCACCAAACACAGTTTTAGGTTGCACTAGGGGCCAGAGGCCATGTCGCGTCAGAGTTTCTTTGGCATAGCGGCCAGAGGGAACAGAATCCGGGTTGGAGATAGCAATACGGCGCACTGTCGCAGCTTTGAGGTCATTCCACCCTTTGAGTTTGCTCCCGCGTGGCGCAATTAGCACTAAACGATTTCCCACAAAATTCAGGCGAGTCTTTGGCTCTAACCGATTCGCCTTTTGGAGCGCGTCCATTTCTTTGGCCGAAGCCGAGGCAAAAACATCTACAGGTGCGCCCTGCTCAATTTGCTGTTGTAGTGGCCCGGACGCTGCAAAATTAAAACGCACGGTAGTTTGTGGATGAGCCTTCGTAAAAGCCGACCCGATTTCATTAAAAGCATCCGTGAGCGAAGACGCCGCAGAAACCAAAAGCTCATCGGCTCTGGCTGGAAACGGGCATAATATTAGGATCGCCAGGCATAAGAGAATGCCATACCTACATCTCATAATTCCAATAACCTCAATACTTTTATTCTACACAGAACTGTTCTTACTCACCCGGATAAGTCGGGATAGACGGTTGCGATCCCGGCTCGCGGAAGTTGCGCACCCGCAAATTGGACGGGTTCTGCCATTTCACATGCCCATCATAAAAGAGAGCATTTAAGCCACCATAGTGGCGCGTTGGATAGTGCGTCACAGCAGTGGTGCCGGTAAAGGGTATGAAGGGTGGCCGGGGTGGTGCGGTGACACGAGAATCGGAACAACCTGGGGAACGGCTATGATCCCATACGACCATGATTTCCGCTGGATGGTCTTGTACAAACGAGTCGCGGATGCCCATCGGGCTCCCCGTGCTATAGTTCATAGCATAGCCACATTGCCATGAATCATCGGAGGGGCACTTGAAAATTTGCAGGTTCTTAACGTAAGGAGCTAATAATCCATCTTTATACCCGGCACCCGGCGCTCCATCGGGCACCTGAGTTGGGTCATAAGGTGCCCACCAGACTTCATTGGGGCCAGTCGCTGGCGGATTGTTCGGCCCGGTGCCCGATGGCACCCCGGCAGCCGCACAGAAAGGATCCCCGGCGCGATCAGGACACATGCGATAATAAACATTTACACTGTCATAATCAGCGCGATACATGAATAGAGCCATGCCCATCTGTTTCAGGTTACTGGCACAAGCCGCAGAGCGTGCTTTCTCACGAGCCGAGGCGAATACGGGCAGAAGCATAGCTGCCAGAATTGCAATGATGACAATGACGACCAAAAGCTCAATCAGAGTGAACCCACGCTTACGCATTATAAACTTCCTCAATAGAAGATATGCGTGCCCTTCTGTTCTTAACTATAGAACGCGCAAGTATTTAAGTCAATATGCAAGTATATTTAACATAAGACTTAAGAGGAAAGGTAACCTGTGAAGAGTAGCAATGGCCTCAATAATCAACTGAAAGCAGTGCGGACGCGGTTAGGTCTAAGCCAGCAGGAACTTGCCGCGACAGCAGGTGTCACCCGTCAGACTGTGAGTGGCATTGAAGCTGGATTATATGCGCCTTCGGCAGCGGTCGCTTTGCGTCTGGCGCGAACTTTGGGCTGTCCAGTGGAAGAACTCTTCTGGATAGAGGGCGATTTCCCCACTGTGCAGGCCACATCCATCGCGTCTGCCACTCCCATTCAACACTCCGCCCAATCGTTGCGTGTGGCTTTAAGCCAAATCGGAGGCCGGTGGGTCGCCCGACCATTATTGGCAGATACAGCATTCCGCCATGAAATGATTCCCGCTGATGGACTGGCGACAGCAACTCAAGGCAAAGATACCCTCATGGTGCAATTGTTGGACGACGCGCAGAAATTAGCGCGCACTGTGGTCGTTGGGGGTTGCGCTCCGGCCCTCTCCCTCTGGACACGCTCAGCAGAAAGGTGGTATCCGGGCTTGCGCGTGCATTGGGCACACGCCAATAGTACCGCCGCTCTGCAAAGTCTGGCGCGGGGAGAATTGCACATTGCAGGTATTCATCTCCATGATCCCGTAACGGGTGATGACAACCTATCTTTTGTAAAAAAAATCATTCCTAAGCGTCCGGTTGTATTGATTAACTTTGGCGTCTGGGAAGAAGGGTTAATCGTGCAAGAGGGCAATCCAAAGCAGCTTTCTAAAGCCGCCGATTTAACACGTAAAAAAATTACTATAGTGAACCGCGAAGTCGGAGCAGGAGCACGCTTTTTATTGGATGTTCTCTTGAGTGAGGAAAGCATTGCACCAGCGGTTCTTAAAGGCTACAACCATGAAGTCCATAGTCATCAAGAAGTTGCTCAAGCCGTGCTGACCGGGCAAGCTGATGTGGGGGTGAGTACAGCAGCAGTAGCGACAGCCTATGGCCTATCATTCGTGCCACTGCGCCAGGTGCGCTACGATTTGGTCGTATTAGAAGAGTATTTCCAGCAAGAACCGGTGCAACAACTCTTAGGGACGCTCGATCACCGCTGGGTACGCTCGCAATTGCACGTCCTGGGAGGCTATGATACTTCTCGCACCGGAGAGATTATGACCCGCAATTGAGCTATCTGTTAATGGCCAGCATACCAGTCATAACCCTGTTCAGCCCAATAGTCGGCGGGGCGTTGATTGGTGAAGCTAATTTTGCCAATACGCTTAATATTCTTCACGCCATATTTCACCGGGATAGCTAAACGCAAAGGTGCGCCATGCTCTGGGGTGAGTGGCTCACCGTTTATTTCATAGCAAAGCAGCGTCTGCGGATGCAACGCGCTTTCCATCTCTAAGCCAACATAATAAGCCTTATCAGGCGTTTGCAGGCTGACGTAATTGGCCAAATCATTGGGTTTATGTTTGACATCGGGCGTTTCACCGCTCTGGGTGGCGGGTGGATATTTCTCCATAAAGTCAGCGAATCGTGCCCCGGCCCAATGCACAATAATACTCCAACCTTCGATACATTTTAATTCCGTCACCATCTCGACTTTAGGTAACGCTTTGATGTCTTTTAAAGTCAGCGTTCTGGTCGGCGCGTTTTTATCGGCTAAACCTTCCACCGTTAACTTCCAGGTATCGGGGTCGAAGTCCTCACCTAAACCGATGTCGCCGTTGGTGCGGGGGTCGGGATCGGCTTTAGCGACCGCAAAGTTGGGCACCAGACGTGCGGTTTTGAAATAATCGCGGGCCAGTTGCTCATTCGTCTCTAAGACACGACGAAACGGCCAAGGAATACCGTTATCAGGGCGACGGGTAATCAGCCATTGCCGGGTAGTGAAACCAGCACCGATGGCAACCGCTGCCCAGAGAAACGAGCGCCGCGACATCTGATGCATCTGTCCTTCAATCTCATCATCGCCCGCTTTAGCCATAACAGGAATGCCAGGAGTGGCTGCGATGGGCACGGGTGCGCTGGGGGCAGGTGCGGCTTCTGGAGTATGAGGTGGGGCAGCATTAGTGGCAGTGTGAACTGCTCCATCCTCTGCATCTTGAACAGGCATTGCCGCCCCACGCGATTTAGCCGCTCTACCCGCTTCAGTAGCATCAACTGGTTCTTTTATAGGCTCATTGGTTGTCATGCCTGTCCTCCTTCCATTACCACTTTATCGGGACGCACTGGGCCATCCATTGGGCTGTCTTCGGTGGGGGCAACTTCATAACCCGTTATCATGGCGCGGAAGTTATTCCACCCGGCTCGTATGACCTGGGTAACATGGACAAGGAAAAACGCCACATAACCCATTGTGAGCCAGAAATGAATGAAGCGTGCCGTGTTATAGCCGCTGACGCCGAAACTATCTGATATGCCATAGCCGCCGATAAGGTTCGTTAGCCAGGCAAATTGCGTTGGCTTATAGATGGCCAGACCCGTAATCAGCGAACCCGCTCCCATGAAAACGATGCTGGTGTAAGCGATCTGTTGTGCCCCATTAAATTTGCGGCGCGGCAGTGGTTGCTTGCGAATATGCAAGTCGTGCAACACCACCTGAATAGCTTCACGTAATGTATGGAGACCCGGCAGCAGGTAGCGCCACTCGCCCGAAAACGCGGTGTAGAGCACGTAAAGCAAGCCATTGATGGCAAAGAACCACATGAACATAAAGTGCCAGGCCATGCCTTCAGCCAAGCGAGCATCCAGGTTATATAGGGCGTGCCCTTTTTGCGTGGTGTCATCATAGCCCGGATGATAGAACCAGGCGGGGAAGAAATGGAAGAGCGTGTGCGAGCCAAAGCCAATGCGATAGATGTCATTGGCCCAGTAGATCAGGATGCCACTCCAGATCATAATCATCAGCACCGGAAAATTAATCCAGTGAAACCATCGAATAGCTAAGGGGTGCTTCTTTTCAAGACGTTTCATAAGCCTCGCCTGACCCTCAAGAATGCCGCCGTTACTGCATAAATCGGGCAGCGTTGCTCCTATTATAGCTTACAGGGTTCGCATTTCTGTTACGGGCGCATCACAAAAGTATCACGTTTGGGAATTTTGGGAGATTGTGCGGGGAATTCCATGAAAGCGCCAGGCGACTGAAGCCGCCTGGCACCTATTACTTCACAGACACTTACAGCTTCACTCAAACCTTGAGCGGCTTAGTTCGGCAGGTTTCTCTATCTTTCCATTGAAAGGGCGCAGGCGAAAACTAAATTCCATTCGCTCTGCCTGCAACAAGTAAGGTGGCAAAGGCCCCGGCCCACAGGATTGGGTGCCAATGCCATGCTGCTGGTAGTCTAAGCTTAGAATCACTTCATCCCAAAATTGAATCTCGTGCGGGTGTTTAGCCTTCGTCAAATCTTCGGGGGTGAAATGATGGGCACTCACATTTAAGAGTGGCATTCCCACCGCTAAGAGGCCAACACCCTGATCGTTGGTAAGAGTCGCCCAGCGCACATCAGTTTTATTGCCATTCTCTTGCGGCTTCAAGTAGGCATAGTAGTGTTCTTGCACACTGCCGGAATACACCCCCACAAAAGCCCCACTCTTGCGATCCGCATAGCTCTCACGGGGACCAAGACCATACCACGTAAAGGTAGAAAATTCAGCAGGTAGCACGGCTTGCATTCCGACACGCGGTAGATAGGGCAAACCCTCACGCGGCTCAATGACATTGTGGACGATGATGTCGCCACTGCCATAGACGCGGTATTCAGTCGTGCAGTGAAATGCTGGCTTGGCTCCCGGCGCACCAATCGCTATTACTGCTGTGATTGAGGCAACCTTACCATCACTCGATTCGCTCTTAACTTCCAACGTTTTAGGAATCAGGGTATGGAAACCAGCATTCCGCCATTGCTGTGCAATAGACTGGTCATTATCCGTTGGCGCACGCCAGAAGTTAAACTGCGGCCCCTGCTCAAAAAGTTCTACCCCTCCACAATTCAATTGAGAGATTTGCCCCTCTGCCTTGTCAAAAGCAAGCGAGAAATCCTGGCCCTGCACTTTGATTTCGTGCTTTGACTCATTCCACTGCACCGCAGGCAAATTAGCAACATTGACCTTTTGCCGGGGTGCCTCTGATGAAGGCAACTCAAACTGGACGCGCGCAATTTCGTGCCCCGCTTTGGCCCAGGGCGTACCCTCGCGCAGATAAAAGCCAATGTTCAGCCAGGTTTCGGCTCCCGGCACACCCTGCACCTTTTCAAAAGGTATCGTAAGAGTCGTTTCTTGCTGCGGCCCCACTTCAACCATAGGCAAGGTGCCGCTTTGCAGCGTTTGACCGTCGCGCACCACTTCCCACCGTCCCTCTAAATGAGAAAGAGAAAGGAAGGCGTAGTCATTACGAATTTTGAAAGTGCCTTTGGCTAAATCCAGTGGTTCGACTTTGACGGGCTGAATGAGATACTTGTAATCCCACAGGCCGGAATGTGGGTCGCGGTCAGGGTTGACGAGACCATCAGTGCAGAAGTTACCGTCGTGGGGATACTCGCCAAAGTCGCCGCCGTAAGCAAAGAACTCCGTGCCATCAGGAGTCTGCTGGCGGATGCCATGCTCCACCCACTCCCAAATAAAACCACCCTGTAGAAGTTCATGTTTATAGAAGGCATCCCAGTATTCCTTCAGGCCACCCGGCCCATTGCCCATCGCGTGGGCATATTCGCAGAGAATCAGGGGCCGATACTTTTCCGGGTCAGTCGCATAATTCTGAATACCTTCCACCGACATATACATCGGGCTGATAATATCTACCACGGGTTTCTCAAAAGCTTGCTCGTAATGCAGGGGGCGTGTCTTATCCACCTCACGCATCGCCGCTGCCATCGCCTCGAAGTTGCGGCCAAAACCCGATTCGTTGCCCATTGACCAGATAATAACGGCAGGATGGTTCTTGTCACGCTCCACCATCCGCACCCCACGATCTACAAAAGCTCCTTCCCAATCCGGGTTCTCGGCCAATTCGTGCATGTCCCCCGTTAAGCCAAAGCCGTGACACTCCACATCGGCTTCGTCTATCAAATAGAGTCCATACTGGTCGCATAAATCCAGCCATTTTGGATCGTTGGTATAGTGGCTGGTGCGCACAGCGTTGATGTTGAACTGCTTCATTAGGTGGATGTCGCGGAGCATACTCTCAACCGAAATCACGCGCCCGGTATCCGGGTCAAACTCATGCCGGTTGACACCCTTAATCATCAAGGGTGTGCCGTTGAGTTGCAACAGCTTGTCTTTAATTTCTACTTGTCGAAAACCGACATGGCTGCTGACGACTTCCGCCACCTGGTCGTTTTGATCCGCTAACGTGATGAGCAACTTATACAGATAAGGCGTCTCGGCTGACCATTTGTGAGGCCCTATGACCGAGGCTGTGAAGTTCAATATCACTTCTTGCTTTGCCTCAGCGACAACCGTCTGTTGCAGCGGCTCAACCAGCATTGGATTGCCATCAGCATCTACTAATTGTAGTGATACTTTCTGGTTGCCAGAGGTCACATCACCATAGTTTTGCAGTGATACGCGCACATCTAAAGTAGCATCTTGATACGCTTCATCAAACCACGTTTGTATGTAGTAATCGCGCACATGCACATCTGGTGTGGCGAAGAGATAAACATCACGAAAGATACCACTGAGCCACCACATATCCTGATCTTCCAGATAAGAGCCATCTGACCACTTAATCACCTGCACCGCTAGGGTGTTAGTGCCCGCCTGCAAATAAGGACGAATATTGAACTCTGCCGGAATGCGGCTGCCTTTGCTGAAACCTACGAACTGATTATTAATCCACACCGAAAAGCAGGAATCCACTCCCTCGAACACCAGGAAGACCTGGCCTTGCAGCCACTCCTGCGCCACTTCAAAATCATGACTATACAGCCCCACTGGATTCTCCTGCGGCACACGCGGTGGGTCTACCGTAAAGGGATAAATGACGTTGGTATAATGCGGGTGCCCATAGCCGTTTAATTCCCAGTGTCCAGGCACGGGAATGGTTTCCCAGTCCTGTGGCGCAGTGGTGGGAAAGTCCTCCGGTGCTTCATTTGGCGATGCATAATACTTGAATTTCCAGTTGCCGTTTAAGAGTTGAAAGCGGTTTGATTGCTCGCGTTTTCCAGACAGGGCAGTGGCCTGGTCTTGATAGGGCACGAGGGTAACATGGGACAGTTCACGGTTAATCTGTAAAAGCTGGGGGTTCTCCCAGTTGTTCTGTTGCATGGAATGGTTATCCTTCAAATTGGTATCTGGCATTATGTTTAGAATATCCTGATTTGATTTACGATAAGTCAATTAACCCGCCCCTAAAGGAGCGGGCTGAAGGGACGTAAGCCCCGTCAACGAGGCTACTAACTGATAACGAGATAAATAAGATGTCAGCCCGGTTCACCGGGCTTTTAGGTTCAGCCCGCTCCTTTAGGGGCGGGTTTCCTAATTTCTTAGACAATATCCCGTGCCGTTTCCTGCACAACAAAATCCACCACATCATTGAGTTGTCCATTGCGCTGATAAACCGCGTACTGACGCATGGCTCCATTTCCATGCTGCAAAGTTTCTTCTACCAATTGACTTATAGTTAAAAAGTCATCGGTTGCCTCTAATGAGGGACGCACAAATTGCATAAAACTCTCGATGATTTCGTGTGCTGGCCTGCTGCGGTTTGCATTTAAATCAATTAATTCACTGCTGAGTCCATAACGGGCCGCACGCCAGTGAGCGGCCCGCAGCAACTCCTGACGCACACGCGGGAATTCTTCATTGCGTTGAGCTTGCTCGTAACAGGTGAGCACCAGGGCACGCACTAAACCGGCTATCATAACGGCTTCGTCTACCGTCAGACAGACATCGGTGATACGGAACTCAATAGTGGAAACACGCTCTGGCAAGCGTACATCCCAGTAGATTTTAGAGGCGTCTTCCACACTGCCTGTTTCAACTAAGGCACGAATTAGCGCGTCATACTCAGCACGCGAGCCGAATAAATGGGGTGGCCCAGCCATCGGCCAGCGAGTCCATAATTCAGTGCGGAAACAGGCATACCCCGTATCATCGCCTAACCAGAACGGCGAATTGGCAGCTAAGGCCAATAAAGGAGTTAGCCACACGCGCACCCGATTCAATACCTCAAGCGCCGCCTCTTTGTCGTTCAAGCCGATATGCACATGACACCCAAAGATGACATTCTCACGCGCCAGTTGTTGATAGCCTGCTTCAATACCCAGGTAACGCTCTTTAGGCGTCACTTCTTGATCTTGCCAGTGGGAAAAAGGATGAGTGCCCGCCGCTCCAATCCTGCTGCCTACTGCTTCAGCGGCAGTGATGACTTCACGCCGCAAGCGGATCAACTGCTCGCGCACTTCACCCAACGTATGGCAGATTGGTGAAGCCGCTTCGATTTGCGAAAGATAAAGTTCCGGCTGCACTTCATCACCTAAAGCACGCCGTGCCTTGGGTAAGATACCCTCCTGAGCGGCCCGCAGCTTGCGCGTTACCGGATCAATAATCTGATACTCTTCTTCAACACCAATGGTAAAATTCTCAGACGACATAGTGAACGTGGGTCAACTCCAGGCACCTAAACAGCAAGGTATCGGCATGAAATGTGCGACATACTTTGTATACCTTCTAAGTTATCCTTAATTCGAGGTAGAAAGAGAAGTCTCGTCATGAATAAGCGCCGTTTTAATGCCGCTGTGCAAGCTCTCCTGGCTCTCACCCTGTGCTGTGCCAGTATTCCCCAAATCGCGCACGCGATTACCATGAATGCCCCGGCGACTGTTATGCTTGGGCCTTACAACGACCCGTGGCCTGCTGCTCGTGAACGATGGTGGGATATACAAAACCATCAGTTTAACGACTGGATTACCAATGGCGTCCCTAATGGGCGCTTTGATTACAGTGTGAATCCACGCGTCAGCCTGACTTATGACAAAGCCCCGGCAGCGCCTTTCTTTATAGGACACATTGAGGCCACAGGGCTTAAGCCTAACTTTTGCTATCAGCTTAAATTAGTGGGCAAGCCAGTCTATGGCAGCCGGGGCATGAGGACAACATCCTCTTTTGTGGACTTTTCAGGAGCGGTGCATAAAGTTGGCAGTACACCGGTGAATGGTGATGATTGGGCTAATGAGCAAATTGGGGCTGTGGGGCGTTGGTGGGATGATAATAACCAGGCGCCCGGCACTAACCTGGATGATAGCTATTATCTGGCCTATTACCGCAATCCGGTACTAACCCGTCGTCCGGCTCCGACTGCTCCGGCCATCCACACGGTTTATGGTTATCATTTCTTAGGATCATTCGTGACCAATGCCAGGGGGGAGGCCAGCTTTGATTTCACGGGACGCTATAGCTTCCACATAGACTGGGCCAACTGGCAGGGTGGCATCCGCGATGCCTATCATGGCACGTTTCCGGTGCATGGTTGGCTCACCAGCAGTCGGCCTACAGACTATTACGCCTATGGCGCTACCGCACCACTAAACTCCGTCACGCTCTATTACGAGTTTCAGTCCGACCGGCCCCGCGCCGTGCATCTACACCCTGGCACTTATCATTGCCGTTTTCTGTTAACCGAAGAAACCTTCCATAATTCGTCTTATACGCCCCTCGGCGGCTACTGGAAGAGCGTCATGGCAACCGAAGATTTCGATGCTGCTGGTCGTCCTGATACCAACCCGGCCAATGATGTCGTCTTCACCATTCCTAGTGTGAGATAGAGCCACTTCAAGCATCAGCGCGCTCTGTAACAATGTCATGGGCAGCAGCCCACTGGGTAATGTTCTGGCGGTTGATGGTGGCAGCCATCAGTTCGGGGAAAAGATCAGGTGTACAGGCAAAAGAGGGGATGCCCAATGCTGCCATTGCGCCAGCCGTGTTGTGGTCATAAAAGGGCGCACCTTCATCGCTGAGAGCCAAGAGCGCCACAAACTGCACACCGGATGTGGCGAGATTCCCTGCTCGTTTTAACATCTCCGTGCGGTTGCTACCCTCATACAGGTCGCTAATCAAAATCAGAATCGTTTCCTGTGGTTGACGCACAAGGCTCTGGCAATAAGCCAAGGCGCGGGTAATATCGGTGCCGCCGCCCAGTTGCACGCCAAACAGCAAATCTACCGGATCATCTAAGTCATCGGTTAAATCCACTACCGACGTATCAAAAACCACCATGCGCGTGCTGACCGCAGGCAAGGATGCGAGCACGGCACCAAAGACACCCGCATAAACGACTGAACTGGCCATTGAGCCGCTCTGGTCAATGCACAAGATAATTTCGCGCAGCGCCGAACGCTTGCGGCCATAGCCAATGCGTGTTTCCGGGATAATGGTCCGATATTCCGGCTGGTAGTGCTTTAAGTTGGCGCGGATGGTGCGGTTCCAGTCAATCTCGTTATGGCGTGGGCGGCGATTACGCTCGGCACGGTTTAAGCTGCCCATCACCGCTTGTTGCAGCGGCGCAGCCAAACGACGCTCTAAATCTTCCACCACCCGGCGCACCACCAGACGCGCCGTCTCTTTGGTCTTGGCCGGAATTACACTGCCCAGGGACAGCAGATTCGCCACTAAATGCACATCCGGCTCCACGGCTTGCAGCATTTCCGGCTCCAATAGCATCTGGCGCAAGCCCAGTCGCTCTAAAGCGTCCTGCTGCATTACCCGCACCACCGAAGACGGAAAATAGGTGCGAATATCACCCAACCACCGCGCCACATTGGGAGCCGAACTGCCCATGCCACCGCGCCGATCTGCCGAGGAACCGCCCAACCCGCCACGCCCGTTGGAATCATACAGCGCCCCCAGCGCCTTATCCATCGCCAGGTCAGCGCCAGATAATGAAAATCCGGTGCCTTCGGCTTCATTGCCGCCTAAAAGCAGCCGCCAACGCCGCAGCCGCTCTTCATCTGCCGTTCCAGCCGGAGAATCAACGTTATGAGAATTGTTATCGGTCATGGATACACTCTTTGAGAATCTCTAACCAAATAAATCATCATTTAAACAGGAGAGTTTGTCATGCTGAGCAAAGCGAAGCATCTACTCTGCGGAGTTAGAGAGTACTGGGTTTAGCTACAGCTTTATGCACACCAATACAAGATGCTTCGCTGAGCTCAGCATGACAAACTCTCTTTTCCCGCATAACTTTATTTTGTTAGCGACTTTTAATCCAAATTGTTCTAACTGGCCTGGGGCACGCCTAATAATCGTGCGATAATGGGCAGCACCTTAGCCGCACGCACTGTATCAAAGTTATCAACTGTTACAGCAGTTGCTTTGCTTTTAACACTCGCCTTCTGATGCTTAACGCGCTCTCCCATCTGGCGGCGTTCAGGTGGGGTAAAAGTCGAAAAAGTGCGCCGCAGCAAGGGCAGGAGTTGCGGGAAGACTTCACTTGTAAGTCCCGTTACCCATTCATCTAAGACCTGCCACAAGCGTTCATCGTGCAGCAGTAACATACCACTGCCCTTTAGGAACCCTTCAATCCAGGCCGCTGCTTGTGCTGGTTCGGACGCAGTCGAAAGAGCGAGCCCCATGCGCCGTGCCGCTTCTTCGGTCGAGAGCGCACCAGCATCTAATAAGATACGACAGCAACGACCGGTAATCAGGCCATGTATATTGCCCTTGTCTACCAGACCCAAGAGTGTGGCCTGCCAGGTGGCAGTATGCTCTGGAATTTGCAGCAGCCCAATGGCAGCTTGCACGTTGTTAATGCGTTGATACATCTCTTCGGCGGCTTCATCGTTGAGCGAGGCACAGGCCAAAGGCAAGCCGATGCAGACACGAGCCACCAAGCCATCTACAACATGCCCCACCATTTGCGTATCGGTCTGGCGCACATCGCCATAGCGCAAGATATTGCACAGTGGCGGCAGGGCATCCATCAAATGCACCACGTCACCAGCGATAGCAGCCTCCGCTTGTAAACGCTGCATAACGTGTTGCGAGGCAATCGGAAGATTAGCGAGGCGAACCCGCTCTAACAGAGTAGTGAGCGCAGGCAAGTCGGGCGCACGGTCAGCCTGGTCACGCACCAGGGCCGTCGCCGCTTCAAAGACAGTATTGCCCCACGCCCCCGCTTCGATAATGCGGATGGCAAACTCTGGCTGCCATTGAATGCGCCATAATTCGTGGAAGGTGCCCTTGCCGCCCCCGGAGCGTTCCACCTGACCCCAGGGCACACCCAACAAATTCAGCCGGTGCAGTAAATGGCTGCGTTCGAGGTCATTGGGCTTGCGTAAGTCAAAGTCTAGGACTTTTTGCGAGGCTTCGGGTTGAAAGCGCAATCGCTTCTGCTCACGGGTCAGGTCTTGCTGCAAGGGGACAGCCGGTGTCTCTTCGGGCACCTGGCCCATTGTTTCGCCAACGATTAGCTTCTCATGAATCAGGCGCAGCGGCACGTCACTGCCAAAACAGAGAATGGATTGCACTGCTTCGTTGAGTTCGGGCAAACCAGGCAACGGGCGATCTCGTAGGGCAGCCAGGGATTCGGCCAGGCGGACGGCTTCAATGACATGCGCCGAAGAAGCGTCTATATCCTGCTCGCGCAACAGTGACGCCACCCGCGCCAGCCAGCGCACGGCCATCCTATCACTTGAATTCCACAGATGGTGATACCAACCCGGCGATTCGATGCCCGCGCCATAGCCACTGGCAAAGCAGAGCCGTCCATACGTCCACGGCACCCACGTCGCCTGCACTTTGGTCTTGGGCAGGTTCTTTAGCAGCGCCGCATCCTCTTTGGCAGGTGGCATATCGGCCAGAACAGGCGCGTGCCAGGCACCACACACCACAGCAATACGCTCAAAGCCTTCTTTCTGTGCGGCCCGAATGGTCTGGCGCATCCATGCCTCGCGCAAGGCTTCGCGTTTGGTTTCAAAGGGGTCTAACAGCATGATGTCTTGCATCGTTACCTGCCCATCCGCAGGCGCATCATCAGGCTCGTTTGTGAGTGGTGCCTCCTCCGTCGGAATCGCTCCCATAGCGGCTTGCACTGCGCTCTGAGTGGCCTGAGTGTAAGCTTCGACTTCTGCGCGCAAGGCTGTCATCGCTTCTAAAATGGCCGCAAATAAATCGGTGCTATCGCGGCGATGCTCTACCATGTCTTCCCACCATCGCTCACTGTCGTTATAACCTGCCGCCTCAGCAATCCAGCGCAAAGGATCACGACGTGGATGGAAGAGCAATGCCGTTAAATCGGGCGTAAGTTGGGGCGTTTCACTTTGAACCGTCTGGCCAGCACTACTCTGCGCATTATCATCTGGTTCAGGCTTAGCAGCAGTAACAGGCTCAGTTCCGTCCTCCGCTTTAGGCTCAGGTGCGGGAGGCGGCACCTGGTGCGTTTGCGGCAAATCCATAAAGCGCACCGGAACATCTTGGGTGAGGCCATAATGAATCGCCTGCCACTCCGGGGAAAAGACGGCAAAGGGATAATAAACCGCATACTGTGGCTGCTCCGGCGCATAAATCAATAACGCCACTGGGGGCTGCATCTGCTCATGCACCAGCAATGTTAACACGTCCTGCGCATCCGGTGGCCCTTCCACCAAAATCACATCCGGCTTCAATTCCTCCAAGGCCTGTCGTAGACTGCGCGCTGATCCCGGCCCATGATGCCGAATGCCAAATATATGTAAGTTTGCCGTGTCTGTCATGATTAGGAATCCAGAACTAAAGCATATCCCCGTTACGTCTTCTCAGGTTTTGGTCAGCGGCGATGCGAATTCTGCGTGATAAAGCTACACCTCTCAGTTGAACTAACTCTTCCAGTATTTCGCACGGGGTTTGCGGATTAGATGCTATGGCTAAAATTTCCTCTGGCACTCGCGTTCCATATAATGATTCGAGTTGCCCAGCACCGAGAGTATTATCCATACTAAATTCTCTCGATTGTCGCTCTGCTCGTAATTCTGAGGGACTCATTGTCCCAACTGGCAAGACACTCAGCAAGGCATCTGCATTCGGGTGTTGTTTAGCCACTTTAAACCAGGCATTTCTCTTTTCAGGGGAAGAAGCACCACTATATCCAAGCGCACTTAACATCCATTCATGCTGTGGGTATTGATCTAGAAGACTTTGAAATTCCTCCAGACTTTTTTCGGGATTTATATAAAGTTCTTTAGCCAAAGTTAGAAGTGTCTCATCTACTAATGGAGCTAATCTCCACATGATTTCCTCATTTTGTATGGTATGACCGAGTAGAGTAATGGCTATCTTACGCTCAATCAAATCGTGTGCAACCTGAGTTGGCAGAGGATGTTCGATATGCCACAAGATGGCTTCCCAGATAGGTTCTTCACATGGGCAATTCCGAACTTTATGATTAAGCTCTAGCAGAGTCTCATAAGACACTTGCCGGAATCGCTTGCGCAGCGGACTAAAGAATGGTAACTCTTCAATGTCTCGAAAGGCAACACACTCTCTAAGAGACATATCCTCATCAGCATAACGTTGGTTGAGATATGCGATGGGCTGCGCCACTAAATCCTTAACCCAATCTTCGAGATACTTCATCCCTGATCCCGGCAAGCACGATAGAGGTCTTTCCAGCCCTCGCGCTCTTTGACTACTGTTTCCAGGTATTCCTTCCACACCACCTGATCCTGCACCGGGTCCTTGACGACGGCACCGATTAGGCCCGAAGCGACATCATCGGCGCGCAGGGTGCCATCGCCAAAGTGAGCAGCCAAAGCTAAGCCGTTGCCCATGACGGAAATCGCTTCCGCGGTGCTGAGGGTGCCGGTGGGAGATTTGACTTTGGTTTTGCCATCCACCGTGACGCCGTTGCGCAGTTCGCGGAAGACTGTGACCAGACGGCGGATCTCTTCAAGGGCCGGTGGCTCGGCAGGAAGTTCCAGAGCACGGCCTAAGCTTTCGACGCGGCGTTGGACAATGGAGACTTCTTCATCAATCGTTTCGGGAACAGGCAAGATCACAGTATTAAAGCGCCGCTTCAAGGCACTGGATAATTCATTAACGCCTTTGTCACGATTGTTAGCGGTGGCAATGACATTAAAGCCTTTCACCGCTTGCACTTCCTCACCCAGTTCGGGAATGGGGAGGGTTTTCTCAGAAAGAATGGTAATCAATGAATCTTGGACATCGGCAGGAATGCGGGTTAATTCTTCAACACGTGCAATCTGGCCAGTTTGCATGGCACGCATGAGCGGGCTAGATACTAGAGCTGCACGCGAGGGGCCTTCGGCTAAGAGACGGGCATAGTTCCAACCATAGCGCATCGCTTCTTCACTGGTGCCCGCCGTGCCTTGCACTAAGAGGGTAGAGTTTCCCGAAATCGCTGCCGAAAGATGCTCGGAAACCCAGGTCTTGGCGGTTCCCGGCACGCCCAATAGCAAGAGGGCGCGGTCGGTGGCTAAGGTGGCAATGGCGATTTCGATGGTGCGGCGACTGCCGATATATTTCGGTGTCACTTCAAAGCCGTTATCCAATTGGCCACCCACCAGATACGTTGCGACAGCCCAAGGTGATAGCTTCCACTGTGGCGGGCGCGGGCGCGTATCGGCTTTAGCGAGTTCGGCTAATTCTTCGGCAAATTGCTGCTCGGCGTGTTCGCGCAAAACTGTGGGTGTGGTATCAGCCGACACTCCATTAATTCCATTAACTGAGCTTGTTTTTGTCGCAGCCATTGAGTCTCCCTTTGATGCAGGTTAAGAATTCATTTACTAATGATTTGTCGTGCTGAACAGAGCGAAGCGTCTATAGTGCGGAGTTATAGGGTTCTTGGTGCAACTACAACTTTATGCAAACTCTTACAAGATTCTTCGCTGCGTTCAGCATGTCACGACCTATGATTTGCGTGTGAACCACTATGCTGTTACACCTGAAGCTACAGGTGCTTTTAGCTCCTGCAACATCTCATAACGAAATTGCAGCAGACCTAACATTTCATCCACAGCAGGTCGCCAATAGTCCCAATTGGGGCTGTCAGTGGGCCAGTTGCTACCAGCCTCCTGCACCATTGTCGGTGGCAGGTAGTGCGCATAACCTTTAAGGGCATAATGCAACCAGTGATAGCGTGCCGTTTGAGCATCCGCAATTTTAGCCTGCGCTGCTTGGAGCACGGCACGCGCAAACGGCTCACTCCAGGGATGGGTGCAAACCGCCAGTAGACTTTGCACATTGTCTATTTTCCCCTCCACAGAAGCCAAAGCCGCCAAGACAAACTCTTCAATACGTTGCGGTGGCAAGCCCTGCACAATTTCCTGCCCGGAAAACTGCTTGCGTTCTAAGGCATCGGCCAGAAACGCTTCCAGCCAGGGCACGCTCTGATGCCGTTGGGCCGCCTGACGCAAACCATCCACCAGAGCCTCTTTCCACTCACTGCTATTGGCTGCCTCGATAATTTCAGCGGGCGTTTTGCCCCACTCCTGACACCAAAAGTCGGGAGGAATCAGCGCCACCATCTGATGCAGCCACCAGGCTTTTTCGCCCATGCTACGTTGCGCACCAAAAATGGGCTTCTCTGCAATTCCATCCCGTTCCATCGCTTTATCAAAAGCTTCGGGCAAGGTGACTTCCAGGCGATGCGTTTCTTTGAGCAGCTTTTTCAAAGAGCGTTCGCTGACCAGCTTAATATGAGGGCGCACTCGTTCAATCATGCGCTGCACCAAACGCGATTCTGGCAAACGGGCCAGCAAATCAGCCGCGACCGTCCGTGTCTCTTTGCGCTTGTCATCCAGAACTGTTTCCAGGAATGGCTCATCCGCCATACTCAGGCCCACCTTGAAGGTTTGGAGAAAGTCTGTTCTTTCTTTAGCAGGCTCTTTTTCCCAGGTAGGCAACAGCATCTCACGGGCGCGTGCCGGGTCTATCCCACGCCAGTGCTGAAGACCTAACAGGCGTGCACCTCTGTTGCCGGTTTCCCACACCGTTTCGTCGCCCTCCTCAACGTCCCCGGCTACATATTTCCAGGCTCGGTTCTGTTCAGCGAGCCAAAGCCCGCGCCGCCCCAACATTGGGCGGATAGCAGCCCGTAACTCCGACTGACTGCGTCCTGCGTCCAATAATTCTGGCAGAACTTCTTCCGGGGCACGTAAACCAACCGTTTGAGCCGCTGCTAACCATTCGGGTAACACTTGACGATGGTGCCCTTGGAGAATCATCGCTAATCGCGTTCCCGCCTGTGCGCTACAACGCGGTAAGGTGTCAGGGGGGCAAGGTTCCGGCACCGCACTCTTACCCATTGCAGGCAAGTGTCCAGCGCGTTGATAGAGCGTCAGGGCCGATGCCGCACTTAATAAAGCCGCTTCGCTATCGGCCCCATTCAACTGCGAGAGCAAGACTCCTAAGTCATCGCTCTGATTGCCATTGCCCTGCACTCCTCCAGCCATCGAGAGCGGCTGTCGCTCGGTGCCCAGCAGCGCCGTCTTCAGCACATTTTCCCACGCGCTTTCATATTGCATAGCTTTTTAGGTAGGTGGTAGGTAGTAGATGGCATATAGGAGAGAACCCTACCGTCTACTACCCACCACCTACTTTCTCAAAATCCTATCCACTTTTGATTCAGGCACGCACCAAAGGGCAGGAAGTATTGGCTATCCCACTCGCCGAAAATGGAGAGGGGTTGGCCGCCGCTAAAAGCGAGCAGTTTCCAGCCACCTTCAAAGCGTGGAGACAAGGGCAATTCCTGGCCTTGGGCATCACGGATTGTCCAGCTTTCCTCACCTGGCAACACGAGAATATCTTGCAGCGCAAAGGGCATTTCCTTCAGCCACGGGTTCAAAGCCAGAGCTGCCCCGTAGGATTCCAGGGCATCGGTAATGGAATCACTGGTCGTTGCTCCTAAGGGCTGTGGCGGGCCGAAACGCTGTTTAATAATCGCCCGCAACGGCCACGAACCAGGGAAGTAGACTAACTCCGCATCTACGGCGGTGCCGGGTAGCAGGGTGGTCTCTAAGGGGGAGTTGCCGTGCGCAAAGTTGAGGATCATGGCGGCACGTCCACTTTCGCGGCTCCACATCCAGGTACGCTGAACTCGTAGCCGCTCTTCTTCTTCCACACGCTGCCCTAAAATCAACCACTGGTCGCGCACACCAGGTTGCCCCATTAGTTCTTCCTGGCTTTGCGTCCAACCAATCAGGCTGCGCAAATCGGCCTGAGTTTCCGACGGTAAATCATTGATGCGCTTAAAGCCTTCAATGATCAGATATAAAAGACCCAATCGTTGTAAAAGCGCCTCTTGCCAACCGGCCCCGGATGAGCTGAATCCCCCCATCTCGCGCACCATCCGAGCGAGACCGGGAGCCTGGGCATCCACCATACGGGCCGCAGGCGTTTCCCAGAACTTATAGGGCTGATTCTGCGCTGCCGCAAGACCGCCCCGCACCAGATCACGCAGCCACAACTCCAATTCCTGCAAGCCCGCATTGACTTTGGCCTGACGACTTTCGGCACGCTTGGCCTGGGCTGCCGGGTCAGCCGCCTTGTCCTTATTTTCTGTTGCCCGTTGCTGCGCCTTTTCAGCGCGTTTGGCCCGGCTTTGCAACCACTCTTCCACCCAGGCAGGCGGCTGGTTTTGGGTAAAAACCCCCGGTTGGCTGGATAGTAACAAGAATAGGCCCAAGCCATGTTTACAGGGAAACTTGCGGCTGGGACAGGAGCACTTGAAAGCCGGTTCGCTCATGTCAAGCTGTGTCTGATAAGGGTTTTTACCGCTGCCCTGACACTCACCCCAGATAACTTGCTCACTGTGTCCCAGCGTCACCCATTTGCGCGGGGCCGATAAATCTTTGCCAGCTTTAGCAGAACTGGCATCAGGCGCCAGGGCGATGATTTGCTCAGCAGTCCATGTCGTAGACATAGTCGGAGAAAAGTTAATCCTAATGATTAGCCTGTAGCAGTATTTGTGGCTTTAGTGGCTACCCTAGTTGGGTAAGATGGTATTATCTTAACTCAACTTGCTACCTCTAAAAGAAAGCTGTATTCTCCTCATTCTCCTCATCAGAGGGCGACCAACCTCACCAACGAGGAGAATACATTGTGCAAGATACCATATTAACCAT
>Ga0213875_10000415_pt1 | contig 37517 bp, 38 predicted proteins | sample BarmaccomBMRX_R8_FD_160105 | JGI IMG/M metagenome (GOLD analysis project Ga0213875, IMG submission 160105) | Root-associated microbial communities from Barbacenia macrantha in rupestrian grasslands, the National Park of Serra do Cipo, Brazil - RX_R8 | ecosystem: Host-associated > Plants > Roots...
GCTGTGGTTCCGGCGCAGTCGCTTGCTCATCTTGCCTCCTGCTCGCGGCCAGCATGGCCGCTGTCAGACCGGCAATCCACTCATCCCCACTGTTCAAATTCCCCGAGCCACCTCTGCGCAAAGGGCGCGGCCGAGCTCGTCAACTATCGCGTCCATGGCCGCTTCTATATCGTCGATCGGCTGTTCGATGCCGCCGAGCTCCGGTTCGGGCTCAAGCACCAAGACGTCGTTCGCATCACGCGCGTTGGTGCCGGCCAGCGGAGGACGTCATGACCGACACCACCGCCGCCGCCGGCGCGCCGACCATGCCGAAGGTCGACCCCGAGACGCTGGTCATCCGCGCCACGCCGCCGACCGCGATCCGGTTCAAGCGCGGGCTGATCGTCGGCTTGGCCGCGATCGGCGTGATCTTGCTCGTGATTGTTGCCTGGTTCGCGCTGAAGCCGCACGTCTTCCATGTCGTCGCGACGCAGGAGGATATGTCGGAGCCGGAGAACCGGCCGACCAGCGACGCCCTCAACGGCCTGCCCAAGAGCTACGGCGACGTGCCGCGGCTTGGACCGCCTTTGCCGGGCGACCTCGGCAAGCCGATCCTCGAGCATGAGCCGGGCCTCGCCGTCGACGACCGCGCGGGTGCGCGTTCCGCGGCCAATCAGGCAGCCGCCGCCGAGCGGGAGCGGCAGCTCGCGGAGCTGAAGGCGGCGCGGCAATCGGCTGTTCTCGTACAGTCCGGTACGCGTGCCGACACGTCGGAGGCTCCAGCGATCGCTACGGCGGAGCCGCCGGCGAGCGCTCCTGGTAATCCGGACAAGCTCGCGATCGATCCCGACCGCGATCCCAACGGCCAGCAGCGCAAGTCCGACTTTGTGGCCAAGCTAGACAAGGATGGCGACATCAATCCGCATACGCTCGCGGTAGCGGCGTCACCCTACATGCTGTCGGCAGGCAGTGTGATCTCGGCGAGCCTGATCACGGGGTTGAGCTCCGATTTGCCGGGGCTGGTCACCGCACAGGTGACCGAGAATGTGTTCGACTCGGCGACAGGTAGCGTCTTGCTAGTGCCACAGGGCGCACGGCTGATCGGCAGCTACGACAGCGTCGTCGCGTTCGGACAGAAGCGCGCACTCGTCGTCTGGCAGCGCATCATCCTGCCCAATGGAAGCTCGCTGCGGATCGACAACGTCCCGGCTTCCGATGCCGCTGGCTATGCCGGCCTCGAGGACAAGGTCGATTTTCAAACCTGGGCGCTGCTCAAGGGGATCGTGCTTTCGACACTGGTCGGGGTGGGCTCCGAGCTGCAGTTCACGGGAAATGGCGGTCTCATTGAAGCGATCCGCCAATCCGGCCAGCAGAACGTGTCACGTACCGGCGATCAGCTCGTCTCGAAGACGCTCAACATCCAGCCAACGATCACGGTGCGCCCCGGCACGCCGGTACGGCTGGTCGTCCGAAAAGATCTGATCCTCCCACCTTGGCGCGGATGAAGGAGATAGGAAAATGCCCGATCTGAAACTCGGAAAGCTGCCCGATCGCACCCCTGTAAAGATTGTGCTCAGTATATCACCCGCACTTCATCGCTCGCTCGAGGAGTATGCTGTTCTCTATGCCGAAGCCTATCAGCGCGATGAGCCAGTCGCCGAACTGATCCCCGCTATGCTTGCCGCGTTCTTGGAAAGCGACAAGAGCTTTGCGCGTAACAGATCAAAGGCCTGACCGATGTCGCAAAACCCCGAGCGCCAGCCGATCGCGGCCGTCATCGAGCCTTTAACCGTTCGCATCTCTACTGCGGTCCAGCTCACCGGAATTAGCCGTTCGCGCCTATACGAACTTATTCAGGCCGGCGACTTGAAAACGGTGAAAGTGGGTCGATCGACCCTTATACCCTATTGGAGCCTCAAAGGCCTTACCGGTGGCTGATCTACTCGCATTTCGCGCAGCGACCAAACCATCCCGGCTTTACCGCTCGCTTTATCCACGAGATCAGATTCCGGGTGCCGAGAAAAGGCTCGATGGCCGCTCCCGATATTGCCTGCCGCGGGTAAGAACGGGCAAGTCCGACGGCGGAGAGTTATGCCCCCTTTTCCCGGCCCCTCGCGAATTGCGGCCGGAGAATCTTCGCGCCGTCGCGGAGCTGGTCTAGGTAGTCGGACCAGTGCTGCATCATGCGGACGCGTTCGTTCCAATATTCGCCGCGTGTGTAGGCACGGCGCACCATTGAGGTGTCGAGATGGGCGAGTTGCTTCTCGATGGCGTCCGGGTTCCAGATGCCCATTTCGTTGAGCAGGGTCGCTGCCATGGCGCGGAAGCCGTGCGCTGTCATCTCTTCCTGGCTATAGCCAAGCCGCCGCAACGCCGCGTTGACGGTGTTCTCGGACATGCACTGCTTTGGCGAGCGGAAGGACGGGAAGAGAAAGCGTCCATCGCCCGTAAGGGCGTGAAGTTCGTCGACCATTTCGAGCACCTGGCGCGAGAGCGGCACTCGATGCGGCCGGCGCATCTTCATTTTCTCAGCCGATAGTGACCAAACGGCCTCCTGCATGTCCAACTCCGTCCATTCGGCACTGCGCAGTTCGCCGGGCCGCACGAAAAGATGCGGCGACAGGCGAAGAGCGATGGCGGTGATCTCGTGGCCAGTGTAGCCTTCAATCGCGCGGAGAAGCCCGCCAGCCTCCTTGGGCGTCGTGATCGCCGCGAGGTGCTGGACCTTCGGCGTGACGAGAGCACCGCGCAAGTCAGCCGCAACATCGCGATCTGCTCGTGCCGTCGCGATACCATAGCGGAACACCCGGCTAAGCACGCTACGCATCCGCCGGGCGCTCTCGTAGCGGCCGGTCGCCTCGACCTTCCGTAGGACGGCTAGGATCTCCTGTGGCGTGATCTTCAGGATTGGGAGAGTGCCGATCATCGGATAGGCCATGCCAAGCAGCCAGCGAATCTTGTCGAGCGTGATCGGCGCGCGGCCCTCCCGCTCATTTTTTGCCACCCATTCTTCAGCGATCGTCTTGAAGGTGTTGTCCGCGGCGACCTTGCGCGCGAGCGTGTCGATCCGCTTCTCGGCGGCGGGATCGAGGCCGGCGGCGATCTGTGCTCGCGCTTTGTCACGCAGTTGGCGCGCTGCTGCGATTCCGACCTCGGGCCAGGCGCCGAAATAGAGCGTCTTTTGTCGGCCAAGGTGCCGATAGTTCATGCGCCACAGTTTCGCCCCGGTCGACTGGATGAGGAGATACAGCCCGTCGGAATCAGCCAATTTGTAGGCTCTGTCTCGGGACTTGGTATTGGTGATCTGAACGTGATTCAGGGCCATGATGGTGCAAGCTCCAAAGGGCTCGCCGGAACCATCAAAAACACCATCAAAGCTGATGGTATGCCGATGGTTCCGGGCGGATGAGCCCGGATTCCAATCGGCGATTTTCTCCGAAAAAACGCTGGAAAACCAGCCGCTTGCTGGACGTTCCCGGACATTCCCGGAAAGGTTCCTGGTGCCCAGAAGAGGACTCGAACCTCCACGCCCTTGCGAGCGCCAGCACCTGAAGCTGGTGCGTCTACCAATTCCGCCATCTGGGCACGGGGTAGGCGGGCGCGCTTAGCGGGGCGGTCCCGGCGCGTCAATGCGGATGGTGATCGGCGGGTGCTTGTGTTGCGGCGCGGGGGCGGGCAAGGGGCGGGACGGCCGATCAATCCAAGGGCATGCGATGGCAGATCAGGTGGTGACGCTGTTCGGCGGCGGCGGCTTTCTCGGCCGCTACGTCACGCAGGCGCTGATGCGCGGCGGCGCGCGCGTCCGCATCGCCGAGCGCAATCCCAAGGACGCGTGGTTCCTGAAGCCGCAAGGCGGTCTCGGCCAATCGCAGTTCATCGCTGCGGACATCACCAAGCCGGCGACGATCGCGCGCGCGTTCGCCGGCGCCGACGCCGCGGTCAACCTCGTCGGCATCCTCGCGGGCAATTTCCAGGCGGTGCATGTCGACGGCGCGCGCAACGTCGCCGAGCTAGCGGCCGCGGCGGGTCTCGAGGCGCTCGTTCAGGTCTCGGCGATCGGTGCCGATCCCGGCGCGCCGTCCGGTTATGGCCGCAGCAAGGGCGAGGGCGAGGCGGCGGTACGTGCCGCCTATCCAGCAGCAACGATCGTGCGCCCCTCGATCATCTTCGGACCCGAAGATGGCTTCGTGAATCGCTTCGCGCGGATGGCGGAAGCCTGGCCGGTGCTGCCGGTGGTCCGCTCCTCCGCCAAGTTCCAGCCGGTCTACGTCGCCGATGTTGCCCAGGCGATCGCGCGCGCCGTGCTGGATCCGAAGGCACATGCCGGGCATGCCTATGAACTCGGCGGTCCCGAGGTGATCGAGATGGGCGCGCTGATCGACTGGATCTGCGAGGCGACGGGCCGCACCCCGACGCGGATCGCGATACCGGACGCCGTCGGCGAGAAGCTCGCATCGTTCGGTTTCCTGCCGGGTGCGCCGATCACGCGCGATCAGTGGCTGATGCTCCAGCGGGACAATGTCGTGGCGCCGGGCGCGGCGGGCTTCGCGGCGTTCGGCATCAACCCGTCGCCCCTCGCCGCGGTCGCGCCGAAATGGCTGGTGCGTTACCGGCGCGGCGGTCGCTTCTCGCTCGGCCAGCGCGCGGCCAGCTAGCTCCCGGAGCCCCATGCACCATCTGCTCAGCATCCTCATCCTCGGCATCGTCGAGGGTGTCACCGAGTTCCTGCCCGTCTCCTCGACCGGGCACCTCATCCTTGCCACCGCGCTGCTCGGCTTCGATGCCGAGCAGTGGAAGGTGTTCAACATCGTCATCCAGTTCGGCGCGATCCTCGCCATCGTCGTCTTGTATTGGCGGACGTTCACGGCCGTGCTGAGCGGCCTGCTGCGTGGCGATCCCACGTCGATCCGCTTCGTCGTCAACATCCTCGTCGCCTTCTTGCCGGCGGCGGTCATCGGGCTCGCGCTGCACAAGAAGATCGAGGCGCTGCTCGGCCGCCCCGACGTGGTCGCGGTCGCGCTGATCCTCGGCGGCATCGCGATCCTGCTGATCGAACGCGCCGCCAAGCGCACGGACATCCATGGCGTCGCCGAGATCCCGCTGCCGCGCGCGCTGGGAATCGGCATCGTCCAGTGCCTTGCGATGATCCCCGGCGTCAGCCGCTCCGGCGCCACGATCATGGGCGCGCTGCTGCTCGGCGTCGAGCGGCGCACGGCCGCCGAGTTCAGCTTCTTCCTCGCCATTCCGACGATGATGGGCGCGACCGGCCTCGAGCTGTTCAAGAACCGCCACGACATCGGCGCCAACGGGATCGGCATCTCGGCGATACTGCTCGGCTCGCTGATCGCATTCCTCGTCGCATTGGTGGTTGTACGAGCGTTTGTTGCGCTAATCTCCCGCCACGGCTTCGCGCCTTTTGCCTGGTATCGAATCGCTGCGGGAATCGCGGCCCTGTTATGGCTTCTGGCGTGATAAGAAAGGGCCGCATCGGACCGGTCCGGTCCCACGAATGGGCGGAAGGCGACTGGGTGAGGCATATTCCCGACGAGATAGGGTAGCTATACTTACCTACAGGCAGAAATCCGCGTGACTTGCGCTGTGGATATGTGCATATCTGCCGCAGGAGGCGCGCATGTCCGAGAACCCGATGCTCAAGTTCGTCGCGATCGGTCAGGATTACCCGACCAAGCGTGCGGCCGACCTGCGCGCGCAGGATTTCGCGGAGATCGCGAAGCGCTATGCGGTCGAGAAAGCCGAGGAACAGTCGGCGCGCTGCTCGCAATGCGGCGTGCCCTATTGTTCGACGCACTGTCCGCTTCACAACCATATTCCGGACTGGCTGCGGTTGACCGCCGAGGGGCGGCTGCGCGAAGCCTACGAGCTCTCCAACGCGACCTCGACGATGCCCGAGATCTGCGGCCGCATCTGCCCGCAGGATCGCCTGTGCGAAGGCAACTGCGTGATCGAGTTCTCCGGCCATGGCGCGGTGACGATCGGCTCGGTCGAGAAGTTCATCACCGATACTGCGTGGGACGAGGGCTGGATCGAGCCGCTGGTGCCGCTCGGCGATCGCTCCGGGCAATCGGTCGGCATCATCGGTGCGGGGCCGGCGGGGATGACGGCGGCGGAATATCTGCGCGCGCAAGGCTATGACGTCCACGTCTACGATCGCCACGATCGCGCCGGCGGGCTGCTGACCTACGGCATTCCCGGCTTCAAGCTCGAGAAGCACGTCGTGATGCGGCGCGTGAAGCGGCTCGAGGATGGCGGCATCGTCTTCCATCTCGGCTTCGAGGTCGGCCGCGACGCGACGCTCGCGCAGCTGCGCGAGAAGCATGACGCGCTGCTCGTCGCCACCGGCGTGTACAAGGCGCGCGCGATCAAGGCGCCCGGCGTCGGTTCGCCCGGCGTGGTCAAGGCGCTCGACTATCTGATTGCATCCAACCGCAAGGGCTTCGGCGACGACGTGCCGGCGTTTGACGCGGGCAGCCTGAATGCCGCCGGCAAGCATGTCGTCGTCGTCGGCGGCGGCGATACCGCGATGGATTGCGTGCGCACCGCTGTCCGGCAGGGCGCCAAGTCGGTGAAGTGCCTCTATCGCCGCGATCGCGCCAACATGCCCGGCTCGCAGCGCGAGGTTTCGAACGCGGAGGAGGAGGGCGTCGAGTTCGTCTGGCTGTCGGCGCCCGAGGCGTTCGAGGCGGCGGAGGAGGCAATCTCCGGCGTACGTGCGGCGAAGATGCGGCTCGGCGCGCCCGACGCGAGCGGCAGGCGGGCGCCCGAGATCGATCCGGGCAGCGAGTTCCGGCTCGAGGCCGATCTCGTCATCAAGGCGCTCGGCTTCGATCCCGAGCCGCTGCCGCAGCTGTTCGACGCGCCCGATCTCTCGGTGACGCGCTGGGGCACGCTGCGCATCGATCACAAGAGCATGCAGAGCTCGATCGACGGCGTCTTCGCCGCCGGTGACATCGTCCGCGGCGCCAGCCTCGTCGTCTGGGCGATCCGCGATGGCCGCGACGTCGCCGAGAAGATGCATGCCTATCTCAAGGCCAAGGCATCCGCGAAGGCGGGAGCGCGCGAGAAGGTCGCGGCGTGACATGCGGCTCGAGACGCACGAAATCGCTGCGATCAAGGCGGCCACGCGGCTGACGTTCGGACCGGACGCGGTCGTCCGCGTCTTCGGAAGCCGTGCGTTTGATGATCGGCGCGGCGGCGACATCGATCTGCATGTCGAGCACGGCAGCGACATCGATATGTGGCGCGTGAAAGACGACTTTCTGGATAGGCTGTTTGCACGAATCGATGCGCAGCGCGTCGATCTGATCGCGACGAAGCGGGGTGCGGAGCCGACCCCCATCGAAGCTGTCGCCTATCGCGACGGGGTGATTTTGTGAGCGAGGAGGAAGAGCAGCGGCTGCTTGCTGAATATCTGGCGACCTGTGCTCGGCTCCACCGGGGATTCGAGGAGACGAGTGGTGTGATCGCGCCGCTGATGCCGATGTCACCCGACCGAATCGATGCGCTGCCGATCGACGCCGAAACTTCCAAGCTCGCCTATCTCAAGCGCTTCGAGCAGTTCGAGGACATTCTTCAGCGAACGTTAGAGGCGATCTCGAGGATCATGGAGCATGGTAAGATCGAGCGCATGACATCCGTCGATGTCACGCGGCGGGCCTATGCGCTTGGTATTCTCGATAACGAGAAGATCTGGGCGAACGCTGTTCGCGTTCGGAACGCCTTGGCACACGAATATCCGCTCAATCCGGAAAAGCGGACGTCGCAGGTCAACCAGGCCTGGGAAGGCCGCGAGACGTTGAACACCACGTGGGCGAGCATCCAGCGCTTCGTCCAGCAGGAAGGGCTTTTGCATGATGCAGGCTGACTTGGATCGCATCGAAGCCGAACGCGAGCGCCTTGCCCGCGAGGGAATGTATCGTCCCGACTTCGAGGGCGATGCCTGCGGCGTCGGCATGGTCGCGGCGATCGACGGCAAGCCTTCGCGCCGCGTCGTCGCGGCGGCGATCGATGCGCTGAAGGCGGTGTGGCATCGCGGCGCGGTCGATGCCGACGGCAAGACCGGCGACGGCGCCGGCGTCCATGTCGAGCTGCCGACCCACTTCTTCGACGATGCCATCGAAAATGGCGGCCATAAGCCCGGCACCGGTCGGCTCGCCGTCGGCATGATCTTCCTGCCGCGCACCGATCTCGGCGCGCAGGAGACCTGCCGTACGATCGTCGAGAGCGAGATCATCGATTTCGGCTACACCATCTATGGCTGGCGGCAGGTCCCGGTCGACGTCTCGGTAATCGGCGACAAGGCGATGCTGACGCGCCCGGAGATCGAGCAGATCATGATCCAGGGGCCCAAGCCCGAGGACGGCGACGTCGCCGAATTCGAGAAGAATCTGTACCTCATCCGTCGCCGCATCGAGCGCAAGGTCGTCGAAGCGCAGATCCAGGGTTTCTACGTCTGCTCGCTGAGCTGCCGCTCGATCATCTACAAGGGGCTGTTCCTCGCCGAGACACTGTCGGTCTTCTATCCCGATCTCGCCGACGATCGCTTCATCAGCCGCTTCGCGATCTTCCACCAGCGCTATTCGACCAACACCTTCCCGCAATGGTGGCTGGCGCAGCCGTTCCGCACGCTCGCCCACAACGGTGAGATCAACACGATCCGCGGCAACAAGAACTGGATGAAGAGCCACGAGATCAAGATGGCCTCGCTCGCCTTCGGCGAGCATAGCGAGGAGATCAAGCCGCTCATCCCCGCGGGCGCGTCCGACACCGCCGCGCTCGATGCCGTGTTCGAGGCGATCTGCCGCGCCGGCCGCGACGCACCGACCGCCAAGCTGATGCTCGTGCCCGAGGCGTGGCAGAACGCGCACGATCTGCCGCAGGCGCATCAGGACATGTATGCCTACTATGCCTCGATGATGGAGCCGTGGGACGGCCCTGCCGCGCTGGCGATGACCGATGGGCGCTGGGTGGTAGCCGGCGTTGACCGCAACGCGCTGCGCCCGCTGCGCACGACGCAGACCGCCGACAACCTGCTGATCGTCGGTTCCGAGACGGGCATGGTCGTCGTGCCGGAGAGCACGATCGTGAAGAAGGGGCGGATCGGCCCCGGCCAAATGATCGCGGTCGATCTCGACGAGGGCGCGTTGTTCGACGACGTCGCGATCAAGGATCGCATCGCCGGCGAGCATCCGTTCGGCGACTATGTCTCGGGCTTCCGTTCGCTCTCCGAGCTCGTCGCCCCCGAAGGCGAGCATCGCCCCTCCTATGCGCGCGCCGAGCTGATCCGGCGCCAGGTCGCGGCCGGCGTCACGCTTGAGGATATGGAGCTGATCCTCGCGCCTTATGTGGAAGACGCCAAGGAAGCGGTCGGCTCGATGGGCGACGACACGCCGCTCGCGGTGATCTCCGACAAGCCGCGGCTCGTCAGCCATTTCTTCCGGCAGAATTTCAGCCAGGTCACCAACCCGCCGATCGATTCCCTGCGTGAGACGCAGGTGATGAGCCTGACGACGCGGTTCGGCAATCTCGGCAACATCCTCGACAAGGAGGGGCCACAGCCGAACGTGCTGGTGCTCGACTCGCCGGTCCTCGACAGTGCGGATTGGGCGACGCTGAAGGATCATTTCGGCGCCAATGCCGCCGGGATCGACTGCACGTTCGATCCAAACGGCGGCGCCGACGCGCTTCGCCAGGCGATCGCGGCGATCCGCCGCCAGGCCGAGCAGGCGGTGCGCGAGGGCAAGACCGAGCTCTTCCTGACCGACGAGCATAACGGCCCCGATCGCGTCGCGGTTTCGATGGTGCTCGCCGCCGCCGCGGTTCACACGCATCTCGTGCGCAAGGGTCTGCGCTCCTATGCGAGCGTCAACGTGCGCTCGGCCGAGTGCCTCGACACGCATTATTTCGCGGTGCTGATCGGCGTCGGTGCGACGACGGTGAATGCCTACCTCACGGAAGCGGCGATCGCCGACCGACACGGCCGTGGCCTGTTCGGTGACTTCACGCTCGATCAGTGCCTCGCGCGCTACCGCAAGGCGGTCAACGACGGCCTGCTCAAGATCATGTCCAAGATGGGCATTGCGGTGATCTCGTCCTACCGCGGCGGCTATAATTTCGAGGCGGTCGGGCTTTCCCGGGCGCTGGTGAACGATCTCTTCCCGGGCATGCCCGCGAAGATCTCGGGTGAGGGTTACGCCTCGCTCCAGCTCAACGCGATGCTGAAGCATGAAAAGGCGTGGGACGCGGCGGTGGCGACGCTGCCGATCGGCGGCTTCTACCGCCAGCGTGCGGGCGGCGAGGCGCATGCCTACTCCGCCAACCTCATGCACCTGCTGCAGACCGCGGTCGCGACCGACAGCTATTCGACCTATCTGCAGTTCTCGCGCGGCGTGCGCGATCTGCAGCCGGTCTATCTGCGCGATCTGCTCGAGTTCAACTGGGCGCGCGAGGCGATCCCGATCGACGAGGTCGAGGCGATAACCGAGATCCGCAAGCGCTTCGTGACGCCGGGCATGTCCTTGGGCGCGCTGTCTCCGGAAGCGCACGAGACGCTGGCGATCGCGATGAACCGGATCGGCGCGAAGGCGGTCTCGGGCGAGGGCGGCGAGGACAAGTCGCGGTACGTCCCCTACGACAATGGCGACAACGCCAACTCGACGATCAAGCAGGTCGCCTCCGGCCGCTTCGGCGTGACCGCCGAATATCTCGGCGCTTGCGAGGAGCTCGAGATCAAGGTCGCGCAAGGCGCCAAGCCGGGCGAGGGCGGCCAGCTTCCGGGCTTCAAGGTCACGGAGATGATCGCGCGGCTCAGGCATTCGACGCCCGGCGTGACGCTCATCTCGCCGCCGCCGCATCACGACATCTACTCGATCGAGGATCTCGCACAGCTCATCTACGATCTGAAGCAGATCAACCCGCGCGCGCGGGTCTGCGTGAAGCTGGTGAGTTCGGCCGGCATCGGCACCGTCGCGGCGGGTGTCGCCAAGGCGCATGCCGACGTGATCCTCGTCGCCGGCCATGTCGGCGGCACCGGCGCCAGCCCGCAGACCTCGGTCAAATATGCCGGCACGCCCTGGGAGATGGGTCTCACCGAGACCAACCAGGTGCTGACGCTGAACGGCCTCCGTCATCGCGTGAAGCTGCGCACCGACGGCGGCCTCAAAACGGGGCGTGACATCGTCATCGCCGCGATATTGGGCGCCGAGGAATTCGGCATCGGCACGCTCAGCCTCGTCGCGATGGGCTGCATCATGGTCCGTCAGTGCCATTCGAACACCTGCCCGGTCGGCGTCTGCACGCAGGATGCGAAGCTGCGCGACAAGTTCGTCGGCACGCCCGAAAAGGTCATCAACCTGATGACCTTCATCGCCGAGGAGGTGCGCGAGGTGCTGGCGCGGCTCGGCTTCCGCAGCCTCGACGAGGTCGTCGGTCGCACGGAACTGCTCCGCCAGGTCAGCCGCGGCGCCGAGCATCTCGACGATCTCGATCTCAACCCGATCCTCGCCAAGGTCGACGCGCCGGATCACCACCGCCGCTTCACCGCCAACTTCTTCCGCAACGAGGTGCCGGACAGTCTCGACGCGCAGATGATCGAGGACGCGAAAGCGGTGTTCGATCGCGGCGAGAAGATGCAGCTGACCTATACGGTGCGGAACACGCACCGTGCCGTGGGTACGCGGCTCTCGGCCGAGATCACGCGCAGGTTCGGCATGACGCATCTGCAGGACGGCCACGTCCATATCCGTCTGCGCGGCTCTGCCGGTCAGTCGCTGGGCGCGTTCGCCTGCAAGGGCATCACGCTCGAGGTGTTCGGCGATGCCAACGACTATGTCGGCAAGGGCCTCTCCGGCGCGACGATCGCGGTGCGGCCGATGGTCTCGAGCCCGCTCGAGAGCAAGAACAACGCGATCATCGGCAACACCGTTCTCTACGGCGCGACGGCAGGCCGGCTGTTCGCGGCCGGGCAGGCGGGCGAGCGCTTCGCGGTGCGCAACTCCGGCGCGGATGTGGTCGTCGAAGGCTGCGGTGCCAATGGCTGCGAATATATGACCGGCGGCACCGCGGTGCTGCTCGGCAAGGTTGGCCCGAACTTCGGCGCGGGCATGACCGGCGGCATGGCCTTCGTGCTCGACGAGGATGGTAGCTTCACGGCGCACGCCAATCCGGACAACATCGTCTGGCAGCGCATCGCGTCCGCCCATTGGGCGGACAAGCTCAAGGCGCTCGTCGAGGATCACGCACGCGCCACCGACAGCAAATGGGCGCACACCGTGCTTGCCGACTGGACGCGCTGGCAGAAGCAGTTCTGGCAGGTCGTGCCCAAGGAGATGCTGGAGCGCCTGCCGGTGCCGCTCAACGACGAGACCGAGGCGGTGGTCGCGGCGGAGTAAGTCGCGCCCTCAAGCGTAACCTTCGTTCGTCCTGAGCGCGGTCGAAGAACGTGCCGCTGGATGCAGCGCTCGGGCCCACCTTCGACGGCGCTCAGCGCGAACGGGTTTGGATTGGTGTGGAGGGGATAGCGATCAACCCCTTCCCCCCGCGCGCCTGCACCCGTAACAAGGCAGTCGCATGTGGCAGCTCTACCAGTTCCCCCTCTGTCCCTTCTCGCGCAAGGTGCGGCTTCTGCTCGGCGAGAAGGGCGTCGGCTATGATCTCGTGCGCGAGTCCCCATGGCTCCGGCGTGACGAGTTTCTCGATCTCAATCCGGCCGGGCAGACGCCGGTGATGGTCGAGGCCGAGCGCAACGTGACGCTGATCGATTCGACCGCGATCTGCGAATATTTCGAGGAGACGATCGAGAAAGGGCCGATGATCGTCGGCCATGCCGCCAGCCGCGCCGAGATCCGGCGGCTGGTCGCTTGGTTCGACGGAGCGTTCTACTTCGATGTCGTCAAGCCGCTGATGGACGAGCGCATGAAGAAGCGCCTGATCCACCGCCAGTCGCCGGACGCCAAGGCGCTGCGCGAGGCGATGCGGCAGGCTAACAACCATATGGACTATATCGATTATCTGCTCGATCACCGGCGCTGGCTGGCCGGCCCGGCGCTGAGCCTCGCCGATCTCGCGGCCGCCGCGCACCTCTCGGTCGCCGACTATCTCGGCGGCGTCGATTGGCAGGGGCATGAGCAGACCAAGGCCTGGTATGCCGGGCTCAAGTCGCGCCCCTCGTTCCGGCCGCTGCTCTCCGAGCGGATGGAGGTCGTCGGTCCGCCGCCGCATTACGACAAGGTCGACTTCTGAGCGGCCGATCCTTGCCTATGACCCGTTCGTCCCGAGCGAAGTCGAGGGACGTGCAGCGGGCGCTGCACTGACGTGTCTCGACTTCGCTCGACACGAACGGAGTGGGGCGGTGAGAACGCTGGTTCGACACCCGCACCGATCTCGGCTGCCAAGCGCCTGCGCTCGATCCTGGGCGGATCGGCCGGCAACCTCGTCGAATGGTTCGACTGGTACGCCTACTCCGCTTTCGCGCTCTATTTCGCGCCGGTCTTCTTCCCCAAGGCGGACTCGACCGCGCAGCTGCTGAACACCGCTGCGATCTTCGCGGTCGGCTTCGTCATGCGGCCGATCGGCGGCTGGCTGATGGGCACCTATGCGGACAGGCAAGGGCGCAAGGCCGGCCTGACACTCTCGGTAGTGCTGATGTGCGCGGGCGCGCTGATGATCGCGCTCTGCCCGCCCTTCGCGCGGATCGGCGCGCTCGCGCCGGCCCTCCTCGTCGTCGCGCGGATGCTGCAGGGGATCAGCCTCGGCGGCGAATATGGCGCGAGCGCGGTCTATCTCTCCGAGATGGCGGGGGAGCGGCATCGCGGCTTCTGGTCGAGCTTCCAATATGTCACGCTGATCTCCGGCCAGCTCGTCAGCCTGGGGCTGCTGCTCGTGCTGCAGCTCTGGCTGACCAAGGAGCAGATGGCGGCGTGGGGCTGGCGCATTCCCTTCGCGATCGGGGCGCTGCTCGCGCTCGCGGTGTGGCGTATTCGCCGCGGGCTCGCGGAGACCGAGAGCTTCCATGTCGCCGAGGCGAAAGGCGTCGCGCGCGGTTCCGTCGCCGATCTGTTCGGCACGCACCGCCGCGAGACCGCGCTGGTGCTCGCGCTCACCGCGGGCGGCACCGTCGCCTTCTACGCCTATTCGATCTACATGCAGAAGTTCCTCGCCAACACCGCCGGCTTTTCGAAGGAGACGGCGAGCACGATCATGGCGCTGGCGCTGCTTGCCTATACCTGCCTCCAGCCGCTCGCCGGCGCGCTGAGCGACAACGTCGGGCGCAAGCCGCTGATGGCGGGCTTCGGCCTCTTCGGCGTGGCGCTTACCGTGCCCGTCTTCACCGCGCTCGAGCATGTCCGCTCGCCCGCCGCCGCGTTCGGGCTGGTGATGATCCTGCTGACGCTGTTGACGGGCTATACGGCTATCAACGCGATCGTGAAGGCGGAACTGTTCCCGCCCGAGGTCCGCGCGACCGGCGTGGCGCTGCCCTACGCGATCTCCAATGCGATCTTCGGCGGCACGGCGGAATATGTCGCGCTGTGGTTCAAGCAGGCCGGGAACGAGCGTGGCTTCTATTGGTATGTCACGGGCCTCATACTGGTTTCGTTGATCGTCTACCTGCGCATGCGCGACACCAAGCGCACCAGTCGCATCGCCGCCGAGCCGAGCCCGCCATGATCACCCGCCGCCATGCCGTGGCCGCCATGCTCGCCTCGGGCGTGCTGCCGTGCATGGCATCGGCGGCGGGCGAAGGCGCCGACTTCTCGTGGGACAGGCTCAAGAGCTTCGCGCTCGCCCGCGCGCATGGCCGCTTTGCCGGCCTGCCGCCCGCGAACCCGGCCGCTGCCGCGATCGACTATGACGACGTTGGCCGCATCGCATACCGGGGCGACAGGACGCTGTGGCCGGCGAGCACGCACGGCGTCCGCTTCTTTCCGCTCAGCCGCTACGCCGCCTCTCCGATCGCCATCTCGATCGTCGAGAAGGGGCGGGCGCGGCCCTTCGACTTCTCGCCCGATCTGTTCGCGGTGACGCCCGGCCCTGGTGCACCGCGGCTGCTGCCGGGTTTCTCCGGTTTCCGGCTGATGGCACCCGGCGGCAAAAGCGATTGGCTCGCCTTCCAGGGCGCCGCCTATTTCCGCGCCGCCGGCGCGCTCGATCAATATGGCCTTTCCGCGCGCGGGCTGGCGATCGACACGGGCAGCGGCAAGGCCGAGGAGTTCCCCGCCTTCACCCGCTTCTGGCTTGAGCCCGCGGGCGACGCGCTCACGGTATACGCGCTGCTCGAGGGCAAGAGCGTCACCGGCGCATGGCGGTTCGTGAACCGCCATGTGGCGGGCGGCGTGACGCAGGACGTGAGCTGCGCCTTCGCGCTCCGCGCCGACGTCGCACGGCTCGGCGTCGCGCCGCTCACCAGCATGTTCTGGTATGGCGAGGGCAATCGCAGCCAGGCGGTCGACTGGCGCCCCGAAGTGCACGATTCGGACGGTCTCCAGATGCTGACCGGTACCGGCGAGCGGATCTGGCGGCCGCTCGGCAACCCGCCGCGCGCGATCACCAGCAGCTTCGCGGACAGCGGCCCGAAGGGCTTCGGCCTGCTCCAGCGCGACCGCGCCTTCGACCATTATCAGGATGACGGCGTCTTCTACGAGAAGCGGCCGAGCCTCTGGATCGAGCCTCAGGGCGATTGGGGCAAGGGCGCGGTGACGCTCTACGAGATCCCGACCCATAGCGAGACCGATGACAATGTCGTCGCTTTCTGGACGCCAGCCGCGCCCGCCAGAGCCGGCGCGACATATTCGTTCGACTATCGTATGCGCTGGATCGCGAGCGAGCCGTTGGTGGGCGGCGGCGCGCGCGCGACCGATTGCTGGACGGGCCGTGCCGGCCGCCCCGGCCAGACGCCGATCGCCAATGCGAGCAAGCTGGTCGCGGATTTCGTCGGACCGGGGCTGGGCGGGCTCAGCCGCACGAGCGGCGTCGAGGCGGTGGTCAACATCACGCATGGCCGCGTGCTCAGCGCCGCCGCCTACCCGGTCGCGGGTGCATCCAATTGCTGGCGGCTGATGGTCGACGTGGCGCTCGACGGGCCGGGGCCGGTGGAGTTGCGGGCATTTCTGCGCCGCGGCACCGGCGCGCTCACCGAGACGCTGCTCTACCAGCTGTTCTGAACGCTGACCCTGCACGCTGGTGCGGCGAGAGCGCGACGCCAGCCATGGCCGGGGTTCGTTGGCGGTCGCCGTCGTTTAGAGCGCTTGTCGATCAGTCTGGCTCATCGACGGCCGTTCGCCCTGAGCGAAGTCGACGGGCACGCGCTGCAGCCGGGCTTCGACTTCGATCCAAAGGATCGAAGTTTATCCTGAGCGCCTGCCTTGGCAGGCAGTCGAAGGGCTCAGCCCGAACGGATGCTGCCGATCCACGCCAATCGACTGCTCTGACTGAGTGAAGCGGTAGCTTTCGCGGACATGATCAGTTTTTGGAACCGTTTCGGCATGGGCTTGCACAAGCTCGTCCGGCGGAGGAACAAAAGCGCCGTCAACGGCTTGGTTGACCCGCGCCTGTTCGCTGCCCATCCTGTATTCATGCGCAGGCGCGTAGCGGCAGGCGCGGAGGGTCAGGGTACATTGGCTTCGCTCGTTCCGTTCGACGGCCGATCAGACGCGTCCAGACGCCGCCGCCCGGACTTGCCCGCCGAGGCGCCGCTCGCGATGCCGGTTCAGGATCTCGAGGAAGTCCCGCCGCCGGGCAACGGCACGGTCGCCGGGGGCGACTGGCGGATGGCGCGCCGTCGCATCCTGCTCGTCGCACTGACGGCCTTGTTCGGCTTCCTGGGCGCGTGCGAGATGGCGAACCCGTTCGCGCGAGGTGGCGTCGACCTGTTCGATGCCGGCTATTTCCTATTGTTCTTCGCGCTCTTCGCCTGGATCAGCTTCGGCTTCATCACCGCGGTGATCGGCTTCCTCGATCTGATCGCCACCGGTCCCGGCCTGCCGCCGATGCTCGCGACCGCCAAGCTGCCGCGTTCGCGCAGCGCCGTGCTCGTGCCGGTCTATAACGAGGAGGTCGAGCCGCTGTTCGTGCGGCTGCGTGCGATGACGCAGTCGATCCAGACCGTCGGCGGCAGCGCGCTGTTCGACCTCTTCATCCTGAGTGATTCGCGCGCCGAGAACGAGGCCGGCGAACGCTTCGCCTTCCGCCGCCTTCAGGCCGATAGCGCGATGCGCGTCTTCTATCGCCGCCGCCCGGCCAACACGCAGCGCAAGCCCGGCAACATCGCCGAATGGGTGACGCGCTTCGGCGGCGGCTACGAGAACATGATCGTGTTGGACGCCGATTCGATCATGTCGGGCGCGATCATGGCGCGGCTCGCGACGCTGATGGACCAGCAGCCCGGCGTCGGCCTGATCCAGACCGTGCCGGCGCTGATCAACGGCCGCACCCTGTTCGCGCGCTGGCACCAGTTCGCCGCCGCCGCTTACGGACCGGTGGCATCGGCGGGCCTGCGCTGGTGGTCGGGCGACGAGGCGACCTTCTGGGGCCACAATGCGATCATCCGCGTCCGAGCCTTCGCCGAGAGCTGCGGGCTGCCGACGCTGACCGGGCGCGAGCCCTTCGGCGGCCACATCATGAGCCACGACATGGTCGAGGCGGCGCTGCTCCGTCGACGCGGCTGGCAGTGCCACATGCTGCCGATGCCCGACGGCAGCTATGAGGAATTCCCGCCGACGCTGATCGAGCATGCGGTGCGCGATCGGCGCTGGGCGCAAGGCAACATCCAGCATCTCCGCCTGATCCTGAGCGCCGGCTTCGGCTGGGCGAACCGGCTCCAGCTGCTGATGGGCGCCTCGGCCTACTTCACCTCGCCGCTCTGGCTGCTGCTGATGCTGGCGAGCTGGATCGAGCCGATCCGCGCGAGCGGCGCACCCGATTATGTGCTGCTGCCCTCGGGCTGGCTGCTGTTCACGACGATCGTGCTGCTGTTCGGCCCGCGCGTGATCGCGCTGGCCTGGGCGGGCGTGGATCACGATCTCCGCACGGCGCTCAGCGGCGGCCGTGGCTTGGCGATGAGCCTCTGCGTCGAGCTCCCGATCTCGATCCTGGTCGCGCCGGTGATGATGGTGACGCAGACCTCGGCGGTGATCGACATCCTGCGCGGGCGGCCGAGCGGCTGGTCGGCGCAGCTGCGCACCGCGAACGGGCTCGGCTTCCAGGCCGCGGCGAAGCGATTCCGCTGGCACATCGCGCTCGGCTGCATGTTCTTCGCGATCGCCTTCTCCGGCGTCTATGGCGCGCTGTGGGCGCTCCCCGTCGCGCTCGGGCTGCTGCTCGCGCCGGTCACCGCGATGGTGACGGCGCGCAGCGACATCGCCGACTGGCTGACGAGCCACGGCATCTTCGTCACCGAAGGCCGCACCGCGCCCCGCGGCGAGACCATCCCGCCGGCCTGCTGGAAGGGGCTGATGGCAGCGCCGGGCAGCATCAATTTGCTGAACCCTTAGAGCATTTTCATCAGCCTGTATCAGCAGCATCCGTTCGGGCTGAGCCCTTCGACTGCCTGCCAAGGCAGGCGCTCAGGATAAACTTCGATCCTTTGGATCGAAGTCGAAGCCCGGCCGCAGCGCCTGCCCTTCGACTTCGCTCAGGGCGAATGGGCGTTGGTGGCCAGATTGACGGATTGTGCTCTAGCCGCTCGCCACCGAGCCCGCTGCGCGTGAGGGTCAATCCCGCAGCGCGCGCAGCGCCGCGCCCGCCGCGAACGGTGCGCCGGCGGTGATGAGGAGGGCAATCGCGGCGAGCAGCTTGAGGGCGCCCGGTTCGCCATTGCCCGTCGCCGCCCCGAAGATCAGGATGGGCACCGCGAGCGGCAGCACGAGCAGCCCGCCGAGCGCCGCCGCGCCGCGCAGGCCGGCGGTCAGCGCGCTCACCGTCAGCGTCAGGCCGGCGAGCGCGGGCGTGGCGAGCGCTAGCCCGAGTTCGAGCCGGCCAAGCTCGACGCCGCCGATGTCGAGCAGCGCCGCGCCGGGCAGCGCTGCGAGCATCAGCGGCGGCCCGAACGCCAGCCAATGCGCGACGAGCTTGGCCGCGGCGATGCCCTCGTCGGATATGCCGCGCGCGGCGAGCTGATCGAGCACACCGCTCTCGGCATCGGGCGCAACGAGGCGGTCGATCGGCAGCAGCGCGGCAAGCAGCGAAGCCACCCACAGCACGCCGCAGCCCGTCCGTGCGAGCAACTGGGCATCGGGGCCGACCGCGAACGGGAACAGCGTGGCGACAAGCAGGAAGAACACCACCGGCAGCGCCGCGCCGGCGCCCAGCGCGCGGCGCAGATCGCGCATCATAATCGGGCGGATCATGGCAGGGAGTCGACCGGCAACGGCGCCAGAGCGATCGTGCGCGTCTCGCCGAGGCCGAGCGGCTGGTGCGTCGCCGCGAGCAGGATGCCGCCAGCGGCGCGATGGGCGGCGATGGCGTCGGCGAGCAGGCCGAGCGCGGCGGTGTCGAGGCCGTTGCCGGGCTCGTCGAGCAGCCAGATCGGCGCGCCGCTCGCGATAGCCCGCGCGATCATCGCGCGCTTGCGCTGCCCGGTCGAGAGCATCCGCACCGGCACCGGCGCGAGGTTCGAGATCGCCATCGCGTCGATTGCGGCTGCGGTTGCGGCGGCGTCGGCGCCCTCGAGCCTGGCCCAGAAGCCGAGCGCGGCGCCTAGCGGCAGGGCCGCATCGAGCGCGGCGGCCTCGCCCATCCACGCGATGCGGCCTTCCGCGACGATCGCGCCCGCCGCCGGCTTAAGCAGCCCCGCCGCCATCCTCAGCAGGCTCGATTTGCCGACGCCGTTAGGCCCGGTGACGAGCGCCGCCTCGCCCGGCGCGAGCGCGAAGCTCACGCCCTCGAACAGCAACCGGCCGCCGCGCAGGCAGGCGGCGTCCTCGAACCGCAAACCAACCGTCATCCCGGACTTGATCCGGCTTCCGGCTTCTTCCTCGATCGGCAAGAGCAGCGGGACCCACGATCAAGTCCGGAGTGGCGGCAAGATATGTGCGCCAACCCTTTCGTCATCCCCGCGAAGGCGGGGATCCATAGTCTCCGACGTCGCGATCGAGCGGGCAAGCCAGCCAGTATGGGTTCCCGCCTCCGCGGGAATGATGGTGGTGGCGGCTGGATGATCGTGGCCCTCAATCCGCCGCCTGCTCGAGCGCGTGCATGTCCGCGTCGGAGAGGCCGAAATGATGGCCGATCTCGTGGATCAGCACATGGCCGACGATCGCTTCGAGGGTCTCGCCGCTCTCCGCCCATTCATCGAGGAGCGGGCGGCGGAACAGCCGGATCATGTCGGGCAACGTGGCCGTGTCGAAGCTCGAGCGCTCGGTGAGCGGCCGGCCCTGATAGACGCCGGAGAGCTGGAACGGATCGTCGAGCCCGAGTGCGTCCAGCGTCGCGTCGTCAGCGAAATCCTGAATGCCGATCACGACGTTGCCGAGCTGGTCGGCGAATTCCTCCGGCAGTTTGGCCAGCACATCGCGCGCGATCCGCTCGATCGCGTCGGCACCGGGCGCCAAGGTCGTTCTTGGCCCGCTCACTCGCCGCCCTCGGGTACCGGATCCTTGCCCGAGATGCGCTTGGCGAGCGTGGCGGCGGCGTCGAACGTGCCGAAATCGCCGGTGATCTCGAGCTGCCCGTCGTCGATCGGTCTGTGCATCACCGGCTCGGAGAGCGTCCGCCCGTCGAGGACGATCGCAACGGGCTGGCCGTCATGCGCCATCGACAGCGCCTTCAGATGCGCCGCGCCCTTGGGCGTGAAGGTGACGAGCAGCGCCGCCGATCCCGACCCGTCGGGCACGGTGCGCGCGTCCATGATGTCGGCCTGCGCGAACGGCTCGCCGGCGACGGTGAAGCCGCCACCTGCAGCGGGCGTAGCGCCGAGCAGCGCGAGCAGAAGGGCGAGGCGCGTCATGCCTCGCCAGCATAGCGCGCGGCGGTCGCGCGGATAAGCGCGATCATGTTGGGGATGCCCTGCGTGCGGTTAGAGCTGAGCTGGTTGCGGAGATCGAAGGGAGCGAGCGCGGCTGCGATGTCCGTCGCGCCGATCTCCTCCGGCGTGCGATCCTGCACGCTCAGCAGCACGAGCGCGATGATGCCCTTGGTAATCGCCGCGTTCGAATCGGCGAGGAACTGGAGTCGGCCCTGATCGGTGCGGGTGGGATAGACCCACACCGAAGCCGAGCAGCCGCGCACCAGCGTCGCGTCCGTTTTGAGCGCATCGGGCATCGGCTCGAGCGCGCGGCCGAGCTCGATCAGCAGCCGATAGCGTTCGTCGGCATCGAGGAATTCATATTCCTCCAGCGTCTCGGCAAGGGTGGGCGCGGTCATGCGGGGCGGTTAGCGACTTAAGCCCCTCCCTGGAAGGGAGGGGTTGGGGTGGGTGGTTGCCGGTAAAATACGTCGCTCATCAACCCACCCCCGACCCCTCCCTTCCAGGGAGGGGAGAGCTAAAGATCGATCCCCGCCGCGATCGCTTCGAGCTTGCGGATGCGCTCCTTGAGGTCGGCGAGCTCGATGCGCGCGGTGGCGGGGCCGGGTTCGCCGCCGCCCGGGCGGGGGCCGGCCAGGCGCTGGCGCTGGAGATCGAGCCAGCCGCGCCAGCCCGAGAGCGTCGCGAGCGTGACGATGGCGAGGCCGGTGAGGCTCGCGGCGGCGATCGTGATGATGCTGGTCGGGTCCATCATCGTGCGCTTCCCTTGGCGAATGCGCGGCTCAGCCGCGGCGCAGCTGCTCGATCTCGCGGTCGAGCGCCGTCGAGCTGTCGGTGGCGATGCGCTCGAGCGTGGCGACACCGTCCTTGAGCGCCTGCAGCTCGCGGCGCAGCGTGTCGTTCTCGGCGCGGAGCGCCGGATCGACGCTGCTTCGCATCTGCTCGAGCGAGGCCATGTGCTTCGCGCGGAACACGCCGGCGATCGCCACGATCGCGACGATCAGCACCACCATATCGAAAACGCCCATGAGTTCCGTCCTCGGCTTCAGTTCAGCGGCGTGTTGCGCAGCCGCTCGATTTCATCGGCAAGTCCGGTGCCGCGATCGGTGAGGATCCGCTCGAGCACGGCGACGCGCTGCTCGAGCCGATCGGTCTTGGCGGCGTACTGCGCCGCCTTCTCCGCGGCATCGCGCGAGACCGCGTCGATCTGCCGCTCCTTGAGCTTGAACCAGTGCTTGATCACGCCGGCCATGATCGCGGCGAGCGGGATCAGGATCCACAGCCACTCGCCGAACTTGACGACATGGACGGCATGATCGCCGACGACGACGGTTTCCATTGCGCCCCGCTCCTCAGTTCGCGGACCCGCGCAGCGCATCGAACTCGCGGTCGAGCCGATAACTGCTGTCGGTGACGATCCGCTCGACGGTGGCGAGCCGGTCCTTGATCGCGCCGAGCTCTGCGCGCAGCTGCGCGTTCTCGGTCGTGAGCAGCCGCACCCTCTCGGTCGTCTCGGCGATCGCGGTCGGGAAGACCTGCGCGCCGTCACTCCCGTCGAGGGGATAGCCATGCTTGATGCGATACCAGGTGGTGAACATCCAGCCGATCACGCCGAGTCCGCCGATGATGATGCCGCCCAGCGCGATCAGCGCGACCGTGGAAAACATGTCCATGATCCGTCCTCCGATTGGCGCTTAGCGCAGGCTGTCGATCTCGTTGGCGAGCCGCGAGTTTCCGCCACTGGTATAGTAGACCTCGAGATCCGAGAGGCGTCGGTCGATGTCGCGGAAGCGCGAGCGGACGTCGCGGATCGTGCCGCCGGGGCGGACACGCACATGCTGCCAGAACTTCTCGTCCTCGCGATCGGCATAGTCGAACTCGCGCGGGCGATCGTTCGCGACCCAGGCGGTGATGAGATAGGCCGGGATCGTCACGAAGTGGCCGAAGATGGTGATGACGACCATCGCGAGCCGGACGAGCGTGACGTCGAAGCCGGTATAGTCGGCAATCCCCGCGCAGACGCCGAGCCACTTCGCGTTGCGCTTGTCGAGGTAGAATTTGGTGCGGCGGTTGGCCATTGTTGGTCCTTCCCTGTTCGGCCTGGAATGCTTCGGTGCGCGGGCGATCAGGCGCCCGGCTTCCAGTCCTCCGATGCTTTCCACTCGGCGCCGGCGCGCCATTCCGGGTTGTCGGCGGCGACGATTCGCTCGATCGAGCGCAGGCGGTCGTCGAGCCGGCGTGCCGTCTCGTGCAGCTCGTCGAGCAGATTCTCGTCCTCAATCGAGAGGCCGCGGGCGCGCTTCCACTGCGTGACATAATGGAGGATCACCCACGGCATCCCGATGAAGAGCGTGCCGCAAACGGCGATGGGGACGAGGATGTCCTCCATCGCCTCAGCCCTGGCCGCCGCGGCTCAGCCGCGCCTTGAGCGCCTCGAGCTCGGCATCGACCTTCTCGGACGAACGCAGTTCGGCGATCTCCTCTTCGAGGCTTTTCGCCGCCCCCATGCCGGCGGCCTCGGCGCGGCCTTCGGCGAAGTCGACGCGGCGCTCGAGCATGTCGAAGCGGCTGAACGCCTCGTCGACCTTCGCCCCTGAATGCATCTCGCGCATCCGCGCGCGGTTGTGCGCGCTTTCCAGCCGCGCGGTGATCGAGTTCTGGCGCGCGCGCGCTTCGCGCAGCTTCGCCTGCAGCTTGTTGATGTCGGCCTCGGACGCCTTCAGTGCATCGTCGAGCGCGGTGATCTCCTCGCCAAGCTGCTCGGCCATGTCGGCGGCCTTCTGCTTCTCGACGAGCGCGGCCTTGGCGAGATCCTCGCGGTCCTTGGAAAGCGCGAGCTCGGCCTTCTCGGTCCAGCTCGCCTGGAGCTTGTCGAGCTTGGCGATGTGGCGGCGCATCTCCTTCTGGTCGGCGATGGTGCGCGCGGCCGAGGCGCGAACCTCGACCAGCGTCTCCTCCATCTCGAGGATGATCATGCGGACCATCTTCGCCGGGTCTTCCGCCTTGTCGAGCAGGTCGGTGACGTTGGCGGCGATGATGTCGCGGGTTCGGCTGAAGATGCCCATCTGATCGGTCACTCCTGGGTATGCGCAACTCTATTATGGCAAGGCGGGCCGCGAAAGCCCGCCCTCCCGATCGTTCAGCGGCTGGCGGTCTGCGTCAGGCCCAAGCCGTCGACCGCGCGGTGCGCGTCGGCGGCCATCTGGTCGGCCACCATCTGCTCGCGGGCGGCGTCGCCGTCCTTGGGCTCGGCGAAGAGCAGCTGCATCGAGACCGTCTGCGCCCGCCCGCGCAGCCCGGAGGGCAGCACCGGATAGCGGATCGTTCGTGCGGTGCGCAGCGCCTCGGCGTCGATCGCCTCGTTGCCCGAACTCTTGGCGATGCTGGCGCCGTCGAAGCCGCCATGATCGTCAAACTTCACCGCGACGGTGGCGATCGCATGTCCGTCCATCGCCGCGACGCCGCTCGGGAAGCGGAGCGTGCGGTCGATCTGCTTGTCGACGCTCTTCTGCCAGTCGCTGACGGTGAGCGGCGCGACGTCCGCAGCTTTGGCGGGGGCGACGGCGGCACCGATGCAGGCGGTCGAGAGGATCGCGGCGCCGGCGGCGGCGGTGACGATGCGCTGGAAGTCGATGCGGTCGAACATGGTGGGTCTCCCTAACTGGCTGTGTCTTGGAACTGGCTGCCGCCGAAGCGGCGGATGCCACCAGCTTTGCAGGGGTCGTGCCAGTTCGCGGGAACGGCGCAAATCGGCCGTTTTCGGAACACAAAAGCCTAAATGAGACAATTAGGACTTGCCGTCAGTTGGGATTCTGCGCCATCATTTGGCAGTGGATCGCGACAACGCTTTCGTCGGCCAGTCGACCGAGTTTCTCGATGCGGTCGAGCGCGCCAGCCGGGCGGCGGGGCTGAACCGTCCGGTGCTGGTGATCGGCGAGCGCGGCACCGGCAAGGAGCTGGTCGCCGAGCGCCTGCATCGGCTCAGTCCGCGCTGGGCGGGGCCGCTCGTTACGCTGAACTGCGCGGCGCTGCCCGAGACGCTGATCGAGGCCGAGCTGTTCGGCCATGAGGCGGGCGCCTTCACCGGCGCGACGCGTGCCCGCGTCGGCCGCTTCGAGGAGGCCGACGGCGGCACGCTGTTCCTCGACGAACTCGCGACGCTGAGCTCGGGCGCGCAGGAGCGGCTGCTCCGCGCGGTGGAATATGGCGAGGTGACGCGGATCGGATCGAGCCGGGCGATCAGCGTCGACGTCCGCATCGTCGCGGCGACCAACGAGCATCTTCCCGCGCTCGTCGATCAGGGCCGCTTCCGCGCCGATCTGCTCGATCGGCTCTCGTTCGAGGTGGTAACGCTGCCGCCACTGCGCGTGCGCGAGGGCGACGTGGCGGTGCTCGCCGATCACTTCGGACGGCGCATGGCCGCCGAACTCGATTGGCCGCGCTGGCCGGGCTTCGGCCGCCACGCCGCTGCCGCGCTCGCCGCGCACGACTGGCCGGGCAATGTCCGCGAGCTGCGCAATGTCGTCGAGCGCGCAGTCTATCGCTGGGAGGATCCCGAGCGCGCGATCGACGACATCGAATTCGATCCGTTCGCCTCGCCGTGGCGGATGGCGCCGCTCCGGGCCGCCGGGCCCCTGCCGGCCGCGGAGCGGGCGGCTGCGGCCACGCCGTCACCGCACGCGGACATGCCCTGCGACGATCTGCGTGAGGCGGTCGCGACCTATGAGCGCGGCCTGCTCGAGGCGGCGCTCCGCCGCGCGCGTTACAACCAGCGTGCCGCCGCCGTCGCGCTCAAGCTCAGCTACGATCAGCTGCGGCACGCGCTCAAGAAGCACGATCTGCTGGAGAAGGAAGGCCAGGCAATCGAGGTCCGTTCGCCCTGAGCGGAGTCGAAGGGTACGCGCCACGGTGGCAGTGCTTCGACTTCGCTCAGCACGAACGGTGGTTCGGTCGCGACTAAGCTCACCAGATCTTCACGCGGTCGTTCGGCGCCAGGTACAGCTTCTGCCCCGGCTTCGCCGCGTACGCCTCGTACCAGGCATCGAGGTTGCGCACCGTATCGGCGCGATATTCGCTCGGCGGATGCGGATCGGTGGTGACGAGCACGCGCAGCATCTCGGGCCGCCACAGCGTTCGCCAGCTCTGCGCATAGGCCGCGAAGAAGCGCTGGTCGCCAGTCAGGCCGCCGAGCACCGGCGCCGGCTGGCCGTGCAGGCTGGCATGATAGGCATCGAGCGCCGCCACCAGTCCGGCCAGATCGGCGACGCTCTCGCCGAGCACGAGATGGCCGTTGACATGCAGCCCCGGCAGCGGCTCGTAGGCATCGAATTCCTTCGCCAGCGCTTCGGTGTATCGCTTGAACGCGGCGAGATCGGCGGGCGTCCACCAGTTGGCGAGGCGGCCCTGCTCGTCGAGCTTGGCGCCCTGATCGTCGAAGCTGTGGCTGATCTCGTGGCCGATCGTCGCGCCGATGCCGCCATAGTTGACCGCGGGATCGGCGTTGGGATCGAATTCCGGCGGCGCAAGATAGGCGGCGGGGAAGATCAGCTTGTTGAGCTGGCCGGCGTTGAACGCGTTGACCGTTTGCGGCGTCGCGTAGATGCCCCATTCGCTGCGATCGACGGGCCTGCCGAGCTTCGCGATTTCGCGGTCATATTCGAAGGCGTTGGCGCGCTGAAGGTTGCCGAGCGCGTCGCCGCGCACGATCGTCAGCCCGGAATAATCGCGCCAGTGATCGGGGTAGCCGACCTCGACGCGGAGATTGGCGAGCTTCACCTTGGCGCGCGCCTTGGTCGCCGGTGCCATCCAGGCGAGCCGGTCGATCCGGCCCGCCATCGCGACCTTCACCTCGCCGACCAGCCGCTCCATCGCCGTCTTGGACGAAGCCGGGAACCAGCGCTCGGCATAGACGCGGCCGATCGCATCGCCCATCGCGAGACCGGCCGCATCCGCGGCGCGCTTCCATCGAACCCGCAATTGCGGCGTGCCGCTCAGCGCCTTGCCATGGAAGGCGAAGTCCGCGTCGACATAGGCTTGCGGCAGCACCGGCGCGGCATTGCCGATCAGCCGCAGCGCCAGATAATCGCGCCACACCGCGATCGGTACGCTGCCCGCTAGCTTCGCGAATCCGGTGAGCGCCGAGGGCGTGTTGACGACGATCGTCGCCTCGCCACCGACCTTTGCGGCGGCAAGATAGCTCGCCCACGGGAAGCCCGGCGCCGCCTTGGCAAGCGCCGCCGGCGTCATCGGGTTGTAGATCTTGTCGTAGTCGCGATGATCGGCGCGTGCCCAGTGCGCTTGGGCGATCCGCGTCTCCAGCGCGATGATCGCATCCGCGCGCGGCGCCGGGTCGGCCATGCCCGCGAGCGTGAACAGGCTGACGATGTAGCTCTTGTAGGCGGTCCGCGCCGCGACGAGCTTCGGATCCGCGCCGAAATAATAATCGCGATCCGGCAGGCCGAGGCCGCCCTGATCGAGCGACACGGAATGACGTGTCGGATCCCTGAGATCGGCATCGACACCGATGTTGACCGGGAAGCTGCTCTCGGTGGCGCCGAGCGGCACCGGTTCGACGCGGTCGATCGCGGCGAAGGCGCGGGCGAGGTCGTCGAGCGTCTTCACCTGCGCGATCATGTCGAGCTGCGGCTTCAGCGGCGCGAGACCGGCCTTGGCGATCGCCGCCTCGTCCATGAAGCTCGCATAATAATCGCCGAACTTGCGCGCGTCAGGGCCCGCCGGCGCCTGCGCGGCCGCTTCGAGGATGTCGCGGACCCGGGCCTGCGCCTGCTCGCGGAGCCGAACCGGTTCGCCATACCAGGAGCGATCGGGCGGGATCGGCGTCGTCGCCAGCCAGTGGCCGTCGACATGGCGGTAGAAATCGTCTCCCGCCGCGACGGTCGGATCAGGGCCGTTGGGATCGAGCCCGAAGGCGCCGAACTCAGGCTTGCCGCCACTGGGTGCCGCCGCGCCCGCGCCGAATGATATCAGCGCCACCACCGCCACTGCCGCCGAAAGCTTACCGCGCATTCGTCCTCCACCATTTTCGAGTCTTCGGACCCGTCTCGCACAGATGTAGCAGTCTTGCTACATCGGGCGTGTGCTGGCGGCTAATCCATCTTCTTGAGAACGTTTCGCAACTGTAATTTTAAGCCACATTGTCGCGGTTGAGGCGTTAGGGAGCGCGAGCCATCCCACCGGACAAGGAGATTCGTCATGGCGTTCGAGCTTCCCCCGCTGCCCTTCGACAAGGACGCGCTCGCCCCCCACATGTCGGCCGAGACGCTCGAATTCCATCACGGCAAGCACCACAAGGCCTATGTCGACAAGGTCAATGGCTGGGAGCAGGAGAAGGGGCTTTCGGGCCTAAGCCTCGTCGAGGTCGTCAAGAAGGCCAAGGCCGACGGCGACAAGGGCCTGTTCAACAACGCCGGCCAGATCTGGAACCACAGCTTCTTCTGGCAGTGCCTCGCGCCGGCGGGGAAGAAGCCTTCGGGCGAGCTCGCGAGCAAGATCGAGAGCGCGTTCGGCTCGACCGAGGCGCTGCTCAAGAAGCTTGGCGAGGAGAGCGTCAACCACTTCGCCAGCGGCTGGGGCTGGCTGGTGCTCGATGGTTCCGAGCTCAAGGTGACGTCGCTGCACGACGGCATCTCACCGATCACCGAGGGCCTGACGCCGCTGCTCACCATCGACGTGTGGGAGCACGCTTATTATATCGACTATCGCAACGCGCGGCCGAAGTTCGTCGAGACGGTGCTGAACAACATCATCAATTGGGATTTCGTCGCACAGAACCTCGACGGGCAGGGCATTTCGCGCGCGGACCAGGCGGCGAAGTAAGGCCCTCTGCCAAAGAACCCCGTTCGTCCTGAGGAGCCATTGCGCTTGTCGAAATGGCGTCTCGAAGGACGCGTTTGAAGCCGTCCTTCGGGACGGGCCTTCGACAGCGCTCAGCCCCTCCTTAGGACGAACGGGCTTTCAGATCGGTAGAGGGGCTCACCCTTCCGGCGGCATCTGGCTGATCTCGTCCGCCGCCGCGTCCTCGCCCATGCCGTGCTTCATCAGGAGCGGCACGTTGGCAAGCGCGAAGATCACCGTCGCGGGCAGCGCGCCGAACAGCTTGTAGCTCACCCAGACGTTGGTCGGCACATGCCGCCAGACGAGTTCGTTCACCGCCGCCATCGCCAGGAAGAACCACGCCCAATTGCGCGAGAGCAGCACCCAGCCGCGCTCCGTAAGCCCCGGATAGGCGGACTCGAGCACCAGCTTCAGCGTCGGCTTGTTCCGCCACATGCCGAAGAACAGCAGCGCCGACAGCATCAGATAATAGATGGTCGGCTTGATCTTGATGAAGTCGGCATTGTGCAGCCACAGCGTCGCGCCGCCGAACACGACTACCATCACGCCGTTGAACCACAGCATTGCGGAGATGTGACCGGTGGCGATGCGGCACCAGACCATCGCGATCACGGTGGCGATCATGAAGGTGCCGGTCGCCACGAAGATCTTCTCGAGCGGATCCACCGGCGCGAACATGTTGACCAGGAAGAAGAGGAGCAGCGGCCCGAAATCCGTCGCCAGTTTGGCGCCGGGGGAGAGAGCGGGCTTGGTGTTGGCGGAGGTCGCGGTCATTCTCTGTTCGTCATCCTGGCGAAGGCCGGGATCCAGATCCGGCCGCAGAACTGGATACCGGCCTTCACCGGTACGACGGATTAACGCGGGCCACTGCTTCAATCTTCGTCCCGGCGAAAGCTGGGATCCCTCGCGATCGAAGCAATGCACCGTATTACGAGCTGCCAGCTTTCGCCGGCATGACGATCTGCTCTAACGCGCGCCCGCGATGATGTTCGCCACCTCGCGCGGATCGAAAGGGCGGAAATCGTCGAGCTTCTCGCCGACCCCGATGGCATGGATCGGCAGCCCGTACTTCTCGGCCGCCGCGACCAGCACGCCGCCCTTGGCGGTGCCGTCGAGCTTGGTCATGACGAGCCCGGTGACGCCCGCCTCGCGGCCGAACACCTCGATCTGGTTGAGCGCGTTCTGCCCAGTCGTCGCGTCGAGCACGAGCACGACGTCGTGCGGCGCGGCCGGGTTGAGGCGGCCGAGCACGCGGCGGATCTTGGCGAGCTCGTCCATCAGCCCGGCCTTGTTCTGGAGGCGGCCGGCGGTGTCGACGATCAGCGCGTCCGTGCCGATCTCGGTGCCGCGCTTGACGCCTTCCCAGACAAGGCTGGCGGCGTCGCCGCCCTCCTTGCCCGAGATGATCGGCACGCCGATCCGCTCCGCCCAGACCTTGAGCTGGCCGATCGCGGCGGCGCGGAAGGTGTCGCCGGCGACCAGCATCACCTCATAGTCCTGCTCCTTGAGCAGGTGCGCGAGCTTGGCGATCGTCGTCGTCTTGCCCGATCCGTTGACGCCAATCACGAGGATCACCTGCGGGCGCGGGAAAGCGTCGATCTCGAGCGGCTTGGCGGCGGGCGCGAGCATCGCCGCGATCTCCTCCGCGACGACGGCGCGGACGCCGGCCTCGTCGATATCCTTGTCGTAACGCTCGTCCTCGAGCCGGTCGCGCACGCGCATCGCGGTCTTGGGGCCGAGGTCGGAGGCGATCAGCGCCTCCTCGATCTCGTCGAGCGTGCTCGTATCGAGCCGCGCCTTGTCGAACAGGCCGGAGAGATTCTCGCCGAGCTTGTCGGTGGTGCGCTTGAAGCCGCCGAGCAGCTTCTCGTGCCAGGCCGGCTGATCGAGATAGCTCATGCCAGGACGCCCGTGAGTTGGTCGCCATCGATGCCGGTGACGCGCATCGCGACGATCGCGCCGATTTCGGCACTGCCTTCGACCTGCGCCTCGGCGAAATTGCCGGCATGGCCGCGCCCGTCGGCACGTTCGACGAGGACGGACTGCGTGGTGCCGACGAGCGTCGCGAGCCAATCCGCCCGCCGCTGTGCGCTCGCCTCGCGCAATGCCTTGGCGCGCGCCTTAATCGTGGGCTGCGGCACCGGCGGCATCTTCGCGGCGGGCGTGCCGGCGCGCGGCGAGTAGGGGAAGATATGGCCGAACACGATGTCGCAATCGTCGATCAGCGCAAGCGTGTTGGTGGCCATGGCATCCGATTCAGTCGGGAAACCGGCGATGATATCGGCGCCGATCGCGATCTCGGGCCGCGCCGCCTTCAGCCGCTCGACGATCGCGATCGATTGGGCGCGGCTGTGGCGCCGCTTCATGCGCTTGAGGATCATGTCGTCGCCGGCCTGTAGCGAGAGGTGGAGGTGCGGCATGATGCGGTCGTCGCCGGTGATGAGGTCGAAGAGGCGATCGTCGATCTCGACCGAGTCGAGTGACGAGAGCCGCAGCCGCTCGAGTGCCGGCACATGGCGCAGGATGCGCTCGACCAGCCGACCCAGCGACGGCGCGCCGGGCAGGTCCGGCCCATAGGAGGTGAGGTCGACGCCGGTCAGCACCACTTCGCGCGCGCCATGATCGAGTTGGCGCTGGATCCGGTCGATAACCGCGCCGGCGGGCACCGAACGGCTGTTCCCGCGTCCATAGGGGATGATGCAGAAGGTGCAGCGATGGTCGCAGCCATTCTGCACCTCGACGAAGGCGCGTGCCCGCTCCGAGAAGCCGGCGGCGAGATGCGGCGCGATCTCGCGCACCGCCATGATGTCCGAGACGCGGACCTTCTCGGCAAACCCTGAACCAAGAACCCCGTTCGTGCCGAGCGCAGTCGAGGTACGTGCCCCAAGCGCTTCGCCTCCCTCACGCCCCTCGACTTCGCTCGGGACGAACGGGGATGACTTGGCAAAGGAAGAAGGGGCGATCTTCTCCGCATTGCCGACCACCCGGTCTACCTCGGGCATCTTCGCGAAGGTCTCGGGCTCGGTCTGCGCCGCGCAGCCGGTCACGACGATCCGCGCCTCGGGCCGCTCGCGCGCCACCCGGCGGATCGCCTGGCGCGCCTGGCGCACTGCTTCTGCGGTTACCGCGCACGAGTTGACGATGACGAGGTCGTCCGCCTCGCCGACTGATGCGCGCATCGCCTCGCTCTCGGCGAAGTTGAGGCGGCAGCCGAGCGTGATCAGCTCCGGCCCGCTCATCCGAAATCTTCCAGTTCGAGCTCGCCGGTGAAGACATGCGCCGCCGGGCCCGACATCAGGATCGATCCGCCCGGGGCCCATGCGATCGTCAGCCTGCCGCCGGGCAGATCGACCGCCACCGGGCTCTTCGCGCGCCCGCTGCGGATGGCTGCGACAGCGGTGGCGCAGGCGCCGGTGCCACACGCACGCGTCAATCCGGCGCCGCGCTCCCACACGCGCAGCTTCACCCGATCGGTGTCGACCAGGCTCGCGACATTCACGTTGACCCGTTCGGGGAACAGCGGGTCGTGCTCGACGATCGGACCGAGCCGCTCGAGATCGACCGCGTCCGCATCGGGCACGAAGAAGACGACGTGCGGATTGCCGACGTTCACCGCGATCGGCGTCGACAGATCCTCCCACGCGACCGGCATCGCCGCGGTGTCCATCGCATAGGCGAGCGGAATCGCGTCCCAGTCGAAGCGCGGTGCGCCCATGTCGACCTGGGCGCCGTTGCCGTCGACGGTGCCCGACAGCAGACCACCCAGCGTCTCGATCCGGCTGGTGCCGCCGAGCAGCATTGCCACGCATCGGGTTGCGTTGCCGCACGCCTCGACCTCGCTGCCGTCGGCGTTGAAGATGCGCATACGCGCGTCCGCGGCGTCCGAGGGCTCGACGAGGATGAGCTGGTCGCAGCCGACGCCCGTCTTGCGGTCGGCGATCGCCTGCGCGCGCGCGCTCGTGATCGCAACGTCGCGCTCGCGCGCGTCGATCACGACGAAGTCGTTGCCGAGCCCGTGCATCTTGTGGAAGCGTAGCGCCATGGCGCGCGATCTAGGGACAGACCCGGCCCAAGTCCACGACCGGGCAGCGGCGATCCTCGACTTCTGGCTGGTCGAGACGCCGGAAGCGAAGCATTTCGCGACCGATCCGGCGCTCGACGCGGCGTGCGCGGCGCGGTTCGGCGCGCTGCGGGCGGAGGTGCTTGCCAGCCACGCCGCCGGCTGGCGCGGCGATGCGAGGGCGCTGCTCGCCGCGGTCATCCTGCTCGATCAGTTCAGCCGCAACATCTTCCGCGGCGACGCGCGCGCGTTCGCCGCCGATCCGCTTGCCCGTGCGCTTGCGCGCGAGGCGCTCGCAAAGCGGTGGGACGGCCCGCTCGATCTCGTCCAGCGGCGCTTTCTCTACATGCCGTTCATGCACAGCGAGACGCTGGCCGATCAGCTGCTCTCCGTGCGGCTGTTCGCGGATGATCCGGTGTCGGCGGACTATGCGGTGAAGCACGCCGGGCAGATCGCGCGCTTCGGGCGGTTTCCACAGCGCAGTGTGGCTTTGGGGAGGGAGAGAACGGCGGAGGAAAGGGCGTTTCTGGAGCAGCCGGGCGCCGAGTTCTAAAGAAGCAACCGTTCGGTTCGAGCTTGTCGAGAACCGGCCACGAACGCTGGTGGCCGCATCTCGACAAACGCATCTCGACAAGCTCGATGCTCGAAGCGAACGCTATTCTTGGAAGGGCGATACTTATCCCGCCTTCCGGGCTTGCTCCGCCGGCGCCTCGAAGCGCGCCGCCGCCTCGCTGCGCGCGCTCGGCAGCAGGCCCTGCTCCGCGAGCAGGCGGCGGGTCTGGGTGACGGTCATCGGCTTGCCGTAATGCCAGCCCTGGCCCTTGGTGCAGCCGAGCGCCATCAGCCGCTCGCCGATCTCGCTCGTCTCGATACCCTCGGCAGTGATCGGCAGGTTGAGGCTCTCGCCGAGCCGCGCGATCGCGTTGACGATCGCGGCGGACTCCGGATTCTCCTCCAATGAGAGCACGAAACTCTTGTCGATCTTGATGCGGTCGAACGGCAGCGCACGAAGGTGCGCGAGGCTCGAATAGCCGGTGCCGAAATCGTCGAGCGCGATGCGGATCCCCTGGTTCTTGAGGCTGCCGATGATCGATTGCGCGATGTGGAGATTGTCGAACAGCGCGGTCTCGGTAATTTCGATCTCGAGCCGCTGCGCCGGGAAACCGGTCTCGACCAGCAGCTTGACGATCTTCTGCGCGAGCCACGGATCGCGCAGCTGCGCCGGTGAAATGTTGACCGAAAGGCTGAGCGAATTGTCCCAGTCCCGCGCCTCGAGGAAGGCGCGACGCATCACCGCGAGGCTGAGGTCGGCAATCATCCCGCTTTCCTCGGCGATCGGAATGAAGGTGTCCGGCGAGATCAGCCCCTGCGTCGGATGCTGCCAGCGGGCGAGCATCTCGAAGCCCTGGATGCGGCCGGTCGCGAGATCGATCTGTTGCTCGTAGAAGGGGACGAACTCGCCGCGCGGGATGCCGTCGCGCATGCCGGTCTCGATCGCCGAGCGCTGGACGAGCTCGCGCTCCATGCTCGCGTCGAACCAGATGTGGCGGTTGCGGCCGCGGTGCTTGGCCTGGCGCATGGCGATCTGGGCGCGGCGCATCAGCCCGTCGACGGTGGCGCATTCCTCGTCGGAGGCGGAGATGCCCATCGAGGCGGAGAGATGGACGTGGACATCCGCGATGTCGACCGGCCGGGCCAAGCAAGCGATGATCTGCTCGGCGGCGGCGTCGACGGTGGAGGGGTGCTCGGGATCGAACAGCAGCGCTACCGCGAAGGCGTCGCCGTCGAGCCGGGCGACCAACGCCGAGGGGGGCAGCGCCGCGACGATCGCCTCACCGGCGGCGCGCAGCACGCGATCGCCGGTGGCGTGGCCGTGGACGTCGTTGACGTTCTTGAAATGATCGAGGTCGATCGCGATCAGCGCAACCTGCTTGCGGCGCTTCTCGGCACGCGCGAGCAGCGCCGAGCCTTCCTCGACCAGCGCGCGCCGGTTCGGGAAGCCGGTGAGCGCATCCTTGGTGGCGAGCGTCTGGGCGCGCTCCTCGGCCGTCGCTTGGTCGGTCGCGGCGGTCTTGAGGTCGCGATAGCGGCGCCAGCCGAACAGGATCAGCGCGATGTTGAGCAGCAGCGCCGAATCGAGCAACCGCGCGGACGGATCCTGCGGCGCATCGAGGAAGGCCGATCTGCCCGCGAGCTGGCCGCCGAGCCACACGAACAGCAGGATCGCGCCGAACGTCGCCGCCCCGGCGACGAGATCGGTCCTTGCCCTCGCGACAATCGTGCCTGCGGGCACCTGCGCCATCCGCTCGTCCTTCTGGATTCCTCGGGTAGCCATCGCACAGCCAGCGTATAGAAGAGGTAAACCGAACCGTTTCCGACATGATCGCGGCAGCGGGAGAGCGTGAGGGAGTGGGCGCTATGAGCGATGTCGAACGGCGGCTGGCGGCGCTGGAAGCCGAGGTCGGCAGGCTGCGCGATCATCTCGCGATCCAGCAGATCATCGCGCGCTATGGGCCGCTGGTCGATTCGTCGACGAGCGCCGAGCGCCTCGCGAAGGTCGTCGAATATTTTGGCGACGAGGGCATTTACGACATTGGCGAGAACGCGAAGTTCACCGGCGCAGAGTTCGCCGAGCAGGGGCTGAAGGGGGCCGCTCACCAGCGCTATCTCGAGCAAGGCAGCACGCACCTGATGGCGCCTCCCTACGTGATCGTCGATGGCGATCGCGCTACTGCGCTCGGCTATTCGCACGTCTTCACCAACACGCACGACGACGGCTTCAAGGTCGAGCGCGGCTCGGTGAACTATTGGGAGTTCGCGCGCCGGGACGGCAAGTGGCGAATCGTTCGCCGCGTCAACCGTCTCGTCGACGGCACCGATGAACCGCGCGCCATCATGCACCGCGTCGACGCACTGCCGCCGGAGGGTTGAGCTCGCCGCGGCGGTGTGTCGCGGGAGCGCTCGGCTTGCCCGCCGGCCGCGCTTGCGCTAGAGGCCCGCGCATCGTTCGCGACAGAACGTGAGCCCAAGGCGCCCACGGGCGCTCCGCCGGCCGGCGAGTTTTCGCCCGCCGGCGCGTTTTGCGTTGGGCGCGCGGGCGGGGCCGGACGGCTGGAGGTTTGAGCATGTTCGAGTCCCTGAGCGAGCGGCTGAGCACCGTCTTCGACAAGCTGCGCGGCCGCGGGGCGCTGAACGAGGCGGACGTCCGTGGCGCAATGCGCGAGGTCCGGATCGCGCTGCTCGAGGCGGACGTCGCGCTGCCGGTGGTGCGCGCGTTCGTCGACAAGATCACCGAGGCGGCGGTCGGCCAGTCGGTGCTGCGCTCGATCACGCCGGGCCAGCAGGTCGTCAAGATCGTCCACGACGCGCTCGTCGAGATGCTCGGCGCGGAAGCTGCCGACCTCCAGCTCAACGTCGCCCCGCCCGCGATCATCATGATGGTCGGCCTGCAGGGCTCGGGCAAGACGACGACGACCGCCAAGATCGCCAAGCGGCTGACCGAGCGCGGCGCCAAGAAGGTGATGATGGCGTCGCTGGACGTGAACCGTCCCGCCGCGCAGGAACAGCTCGCGACGCTGGGCACGCAGGCCAAGGTCGCGACGCTGCCGATCGTCGCGGGCCAGCAGCCGGTCGAGATCGCGAGGCGCGCGCTGCAGTCGGCCAAGCTGCAGGGCTTCGACGTGCTGATGCTCGATACCGCGGGGCGCTTGCATGTCGATCAGGCGCTGATGGAGGAGATGAAGGCGGTCGCGTCCGTCTCGCAGCCGACCGAGATCCTGCTCGTCGTCGATGCGCTCACCGGCCAGGACGCCGTCAACGTCGCCCAGAGCTTTTCCGAGCAGGTGTCGCTCACCGGCGTCGTGCTGACCCGCATGGACGGCGATGCGCGGGGCGGCGCCGCGCTCTCGATGCGCTCGGTCACCGGCAAGCCGATCAAGTTCGTCGGCACCGGCGAGAAGCTCGATGGGATCGAGGCGTTCAATCCCGATCGCGTCGCCGGCCGCATCCTCGGCATGGGCGACGTCGTCAGCCTTGTCGAAAAGGCCGCCGAGACGATCAAGCAGGAGGAGGCGGAGCAGCTCGCCGCGCGCCTCGCCAAAGGCCAGTTCGATCTCAACGATCTGCGTGGGCAGCTCAACCAGATGAAGCGCATGGGCGGGCTCGGCGCGCTCGCCGGCATGCTGCCGGGCGTCAAGCAGGTGAAGCAGGCGATGGCGTCCGGCGCCGTCGACGACAAGATCCTCGTCCGCATGGATGCCGTGATCGGCTCGATGACGTCGAAGGAGCGGACCAAGCCTGAGCTCATCAACGCCAAGCGCAAGATCCGCATCGCCAAGGGGTCGGGCACCACGGTGCAGGAGGTGAACAAGCTCCTCAAGATGCACCAGGAGATGGCCACCGCGATGAAGAAGATCCGCAAGATGGGCGGGCTGAAGGGCCTCGCCGGCATGTTCGGCGGGGGCGGCGGCGCTGCCGGCGGCCTCGGCGGGATGCCGGGCGGCATGCCGCAGCTCCCGCCCGGCACCAAGCTGCCGGGCCTTCCCGGCGGAGGCGGCCTGCCACCGGGGTTCAACAAGTTCGGGAAGCGATAAGTTTTCCCTCTCCCGCAAGCGGGAGAGGGAGGGGCCCGCGCCGCAGGCGTGGGAGGGT
>Ga0213875_10000417_pt1 | contig 37407 bp, 33 predicted proteins | sample BarmaccomBMRX_R8_FD_160105 | JGI IMG/M metagenome (GOLD analysis project Ga0213875, IMG submission 160105) | Root-associated microbial communities from Barbacenia macrantha in rupestrian grasslands, the National Park of Serra do Cipo, Brazil - RX_R8 | ecosystem: Host-associated > Plants > Roots...
CGGCCGCCGTCAGCTCGATTGCAACCGCTGCCTTCGCCATCGATTATGCCCCCAAAAGATAGAGGCATAATCACACGAATTTCCCGATCAGGACACTAGGCTGAGGGCAGAATTTGGGGTTCGCCCCTCGCGGCGGCAACGCCTCACCCCGTTATGGCCTGTCCCCGTGCGCTTTCTTTGTGTTGGGAAGAAGTTGTTAGCGTTAATTTATTGTTATTAGCGCCATCTCAGGGTTATAGAAAGATAAATTACTCAAATCCGAATTTTTTGTTTCCTCTTTCTTGCGTATTTAATTTGACGAAATCGGCTTTTTCGAGTTCCTTCCGCTGGGATCGTGCCGAGAAGGGCAGGATTTCGCCGCGTTGACTACAACCGGCGACGACTCAGAAGGAGCTAGCACATGTCGAATATCACGCTTACTGCGTCGGCACGCAGCGTCCTGTTGACGTTGCAGAATACGCAGCAGCTTACCAACCAGACGCAGCAGCACCTGGCCACCGGCCAGAAGGTGTCGAGCGTCACCGACAACGCTGTCGCCTATTTCCAGTCCCAGTCGCTCAACAACCGCGCCACTGCGTTCACCAACTACAAGGCCAACATCGATCAGGGTGTCAGCTCGCTGCAGGCTGCCTTGACCGCGACCAGCGGGATCAACAGCATCCTGCAGCAGATGAAGGGCATCGTGCAGGCGGCGGTCAGCGAAACCACCTCGCAGCGGGTTTCCGCGACGCAGCAGTTCAACCAGCTTGCCTCGCAGGTCTCGCAGCTGGTGCAGGACGCCAGCTACCAGGGTCTCAACCTGCTGTCCTCGTCCTCGAACGACCTGACCGTCCAGTTCAGCGATCGGTCGAGCGCCTCCTACCTGCAGGTGACCGGCTTCGCGCTGGTCAACGGCGCCGCGAGCACGGCCAGCAGCGAGAACCTGTTCACCGACGTTGCCGCCTTCGACTCGACCATGACCTTCCACTTCTCAGTCGCAGTCACCGATTCGACGGGCACGCACGCCTATAGCGGCTTCGACGCGATGGACGTGACCGACGCTACGTCGGGCGCCAACATCCAGAACGCCTACAACTACACGGTGACGCGCCTCAACAACGCGATCAGCAACCTGCAAGGCATCAGCGCCTCGCTCGGCACCAATGTCGCGATCCTGCAGACGCGGCTCAACTTCACGAACGACTACGTCAATGCTCTGACGGACGGCGCCAACAAGCTGACCCTTGCCGACCTCAACGAGGAGGGCGCCAATCTGCAGGCGTTGCAGACGCGGCAGCAGCTCGGCATCCAGGCCTTGTCGATCTCGGGCCAGCAGCAGCAGGCCATCCTGCAGCTGTTGCATTAACGGTTGCCGCGAGGAAAGGGCTTGCTCCCGAGCCCTTTCCTTTCCGCCTTATTAACCATGATCTGTTTCGCTTACGACGGCCGAACTTCCCGGATGCACGCCACCATGGATCCTGCCGTCGCCCCTTCCTTCCTGTCCGCCGAGGACGCCCGCAGCGCCGTGCGCGGCAGTCTCGACGCCTTGGCGCGCGACGATCTTGCCGCCGCCCTGGCCGCCGCCGAGACCGCGTTGCGGCTGCGGCCCGGCTATTCCGCCGGGTGCCACGCGCTAGGGCTCGCCGCCTTGCGCCTTGGGCGACTGGCAAGCGCGATCGAGCTGTTCGAACGCGCCCATGAAGCCGATCTCGGCACCTACGAACACGCCGAGGCGTTGGCGATTTCCTATGCCTGCGCCGGCCGCCTGGTGGACAGCCTCTACTACGGCAAACTCGCCACCGCGCTGCGCCCCAGCAGCGAGTTCACCGATTTGCTGCCGGGCTGGATGGGGACCTTCGCCGAGCATTTCCGCGCCATCGAAGAAGCGCCGCTGGTGGCGCGCGGGCGCACGCTGCTGGCGCGCGGGCGGGCCGATGCGGCCGCCAAGATGTTCCAGCAGGAGATCGCACTCGACCGGAACTCGGCGGCGGCCTGGAGCGGGCTTGCCGAGGCTTCGCTGGCGGCGAGTCGCCCGGCCGACGCAGTCGTCGCCTACCAGGCACTGTGCGCCTTGCAGCCACACGACGCCGCGAGCCGCACGGCGCTCGGCCTGGCGCTGAGCGCCGCCGGCCTGCACGACGAGGCGATCGTCTGCCATCGGCTGGCCTGCGATCAGAGCAGCGAAATGGCGGCCCGCGCCGGTTTGATCGCGGCCTGCGTCGCGCATCCCGAAATGAGCCGGTCTGCGATCGCGACGGAAATTGCGGCGTGCGTCCCGGTCGCGGCGCCGGCCCGCTCGGCGGCATCACCGCCGCCGATCGGCGGGCGCCCGCTGCGCGTCGGCTTTGTGTCCTCGCGTCTGCAGGCCGGATCCGGGCTCGACCTGTTTCTGCCGATGATCGAAGCGCGCGACCGCAGTCAATGGCACGCTTATCTCTACTTCGACGGCGGCGGCGAGGACGCGCTCGGGCGCCGGCTGCGCAATGCCGGAACGGTCACCGATATCGGCGAGGTGGACGACGAAACGGCCGCGCTGGTCATCGGCAATGACGGGCTCGATGCGCTGATCGACCTCGATCTGCACCACGCGCGGTGGCGCGGCGCGCTGATCGCGGCGCATCCGGCCGGCGCCGTCCTCGGCTGGCTCGGCCTGCCCGAGACCGCCGCGGCGCTCGGCCACGACGCGATGCTCGGCGACCGCTGGACCGGCACGGGCGAGGACGGGCGCTCGCTCGCCGTGGCGGGCGGGCTGTTCTGTCTTCCGACCGACCTGGCCCCCTGCGCGGGTCGCCCCGACGCGGAGGGTTCGCCGGTTTTCGCGGTTTCGGCGACGCCGGCGCAGATCACGGCGCAGGCGCTTGCCGCCTGGGAGAGGATCCTGGCCGCGGTTCCGCAGGCCAGCCTGCGGCTCGACGCGGTGCGGCTGGGCGGCGTCGCCGCAGCCGAGGAATTGCGCCAGCGCTTCGCGGCGCGCGCCGTCGCCGATCGCGTGTCGCTCGTCGAGGACGAGGGACCAGCCGGCGGCTCGGACCCCATCATCCTGCTCGATCCGCCCGGGATCGGCGGGGGGGCGGAGCCGGTCTTGGCCGCGCTGCGCGCCGGAAACCCGGTGGTCACCTTGCCGGGAGCGATCCCGGCCCGGCGGCAAGCGGCGAGCCTGCTCGGGGCGCTCGGCCTCGACTCGCTGGTGGCCGGCGATCTCGACGATTATGTCGCGTTGGCGCGCCGCCTCGCCGAGCCGGCGACCGGGCGGGCCGTCGCGGCGCGCATCGCGCAATCTCTCGACGAGGCCGAGGCCCTCGCGCCGGCAGCGCGAGCGGCTGCCTTCGATGCGGCGCTGCGCCGGTTCCTCGCGACACGGGGGCCGGCATGAGCGAGGCGACGATGGCCGAGCTCTACGAGCGCAACTTGGCCGCGCTGGAACGGCGCGCCCCCGGCCTGGTGCCGGTGCTGCGATCGATCGCCGCACCGAAATCGCGGCTGTGCGGGTCGCTCGAACATGGCGAGCTGAACCTCGATCTCGGCCATGCCCGGCTCTATGAACCGGATGCACGACAATTCGCCGATAGCCAGCTCGCGAATTACCGCCTGCGGCCGACGCGGATGTACATCAACCTGCCGAAATGCCCGAGGCAGCCCGAGCTGATCCCGCATTTCGTGTTGCGCGCCGTGTTCGACCACTTCGCCGAGCTGAGCGTCCCGGCCTTCCCGACCGACCCGCACGAACATGCCGGGTTCATGATCGTCTACGGCATCGGCCTCGGCCTGCATCTGCCCGAGCTGGTGGAGAACTACGATTTCCGCCACCTGATCCTGGTCGAACAGTTTGCCGAGTTCATCCATCACAGCCTGCACTTGGTCGACTGGGCCGCCTGGCTCGACCGGCTGGAGGCGCGCGGCGGGACGGTGCGGTTCCTGATCGGCACCGATCCGGGGCAGATGGCGCAGCGGATCTACTGGGATCTGCGCCACGGCCAGTTCGGCCTGATCGACGGCGCCTATGTCTACCGGCACTACAGCTCCTATCTGCTCGACAAGGCGGAGGAGCTGTTTCGCGAGAAATTGCCGGTGCTCGGGGTCGGCGCCGGCTTCTTCGAAGACGAAGAGAAGATGCTGCGCAACACCTTCGCGAATCTTGCGGAGTGCGATTTTTCGCTGCTCGAGCCGAAGCGGCGGCTGGAAAAGCCGGTGCCGGCACTGATCGTCGGGTCGGGTCCGTCGATCGACGGCGCGATCGAGGAATTGCGGCGGCTGCGCGAGTCGGCCGTGCTGTTTTCGTGCGGCACCGCCCTCGGCGTTCTGCTGCGCAACGGCATCAAGCCGGATTTCCACTGCGAAGTTGAGAACGACCCGCAGGTCTGGGAGCATCTCAGCGATTATCGGCGCTGGACCGATTTCGACGGCATCACGCTGATCGCCTCGACCACCGTCGATCCGCGCATTCCCGGCCTGTTCCCGGAGCGCATCCTGTATTTCCGCGACACGGTCAGCTCTACCGGCTTCTTCGGAAAGAATTTCAAGGCTGTCTACGGGGCCGCGCCGACCGTCACCAATCTCGGCCTGCGTGCGGCCCTGATCTTCGGTTTCCGCGACATCTACCTGTTCGGGGTCGATCTCGGAACGCGCCGCCCGGACCTGCACCACTCGAAGGACAGCTTCTACCTGACCGACGAGACCTGGAAGGCGACGCATACCAAGCAGATCGAGCCGATGTGCCACGAATTGCCGGGCAATTTCGGCGGCGTCGCCTATACCAACCGCGTCCTGCTATGGGCCCGGCTGATGATGGCCGGCATCCTCGAACAGTATGAAGACCGCAAGATCTTCAATTGCAGCGACGGGGTGCAGATCCCGAAGACGTCGCCCCGCCTGCCCGCCGGAGTGCGGTTGGCGGGAACCGCCCGCGACCGCGACCGTGCGCTGGCGCGCATCCGCACCGAAATCGACCGCAAGCGGCCGGGCGAACTGGTCGACGCCGAGGCGATCCGGCATCTGCGCCGCGAATTCGTCGATTTCTACCGCGAGCTGTCGGCCACGATCGCGGCCGCGCGCAGCGAGGGGTGGGACTTCATCCCGTTTCACGACGCGCTCGACGCGCTATTGAACGAAGAGCGCGGGCGCGACTACCACAGCGCGATCCGCCATGTGAACCATGGCAGCCTGATGACCGTCCTGCAATGCGGCTATTTCCTCGACCGGCGATTGCCGGGCCCTGAGCGCAAAGCGTTCATGGGCGTGTACTTGGCTGCGCTCGCCGCGGTCGCCGAACGCATGGCGGGCGATGTCGACCGCTGGTTCGCGGGTTTCCTGGACAGGCTCGACCGCCCGATGGCGGCGTAGCCACTATCGTTTCGACCCCGGTGCAAGGAGAGCATCGATGAGCACATTGACGAATGTGACCGGCGTCCCGCCGATCGCGCAGAAGATCACGGAGGAAAGGCCGGTCGAGCAGACCGCGCCGGCGGCTCCGGCCGAGACCGCGCAGCGCGATCCGTATACCAACCCGCAGATCCAGGTCGATCCGGCGCAGAACGCCGTAATCCTCGATTTCCGGGATGCCGCCGGGAAAGTCGTGCGCCAGGTGCCGAGCCCGTACGAGCTGCGCTCCTATCAGCTTAGCGAGCAGGCCGGCAAGACCCCGGGCAGCGGCACGTAGCTCGTCTGTTGTCGCGGCCGCTGCTGAACGCCGCCGCCGCGGCGTTCAGGCGCTGCGGTTGAACCCGAGCCCGGCCCGTTGCTGCGCCGGCGCCGGCACGGTCCGCCCCGCCGTGTAGGTCGGCCGCGGGCGCTGCGCTTCGAGGGCGCGGGAGACGGCGGCAAGCACCAGCTCCGCGGCGCGCTGACCGACCCGTAACACCTCCGCATTCTCGGCGGCGGCGCGTTCGAGCCGCATCGCGACCGCGGTCAGTTCGCCGCGCACCTGCGGCTCCATCGCCTCAAGCTCGCCTGGCGCGGTCTGAAAATGCCGCCACCCGGCCGAAAAAACCTGGCTCAGCCGGTTCTTCTCGGCCGCGAGCGCGGCGATCTCCGCGGTCTTCGAGGCGCGCAGCAGCCCGGTTTCCTCGGTCAACAGCTCGATCAGCTTCTCGCCCGTGGTCGCGAGCACGCGGGCGACCGCCGCGGGGTCGTAGCGCCGCTCGGCGGTGCCGCTCTCCGGCTTTGCCGCGCTCACTTGACCTCCTGCGTTTTCATCATCTCGCGCTGCACCGCATCGGCAATGCCGAAGCCCCCGGAACGCGCCGCGATCTTGCCGTATTCCTGCAACAGCAGCGAGCGATAGACGCTTTCGCCCTGGCCGCCGCCGAACAGCGAGTTGGTATCGACGCCGGCGAACATGCTTTCGAGGCTCTGCGACAGAAAAAAAGATTCGAACTGCTCGGCGGTTTGCCGGATCGCCGGCGTGGCCGGGGTCCCATTGGTCGGGACGGCGGCGACGGAGGTGCCGGGGGCGATCGGGGCGGCGGCGGTCGGAGTGGTCATCACATCACCTCGATTTCGGCCTGCATCGCGCCATCGGCCTTAATCGCCTGCAGGATGCTGATCATGTCGCGTGGGCCGATGCCGAGCGCGTTCAGGCTGTTGACGAGCTGCTGCAGGCTGACGCTTGAGGGCAGGTAGGCGAGCCGTTTTTGCGACTGCTCATCGACCTGGATATTGGTGCGCGGCACCACCGTCGTTTGCGCGCCCTGGCCGCTGAACGGCGCGGGTTGCGAGACCTGCGGCGTCTCGGTGATACGCACGGTCAGGCTGCCCTGCGCGATCGCGACGGTGCTGATGCGCACATTCTCGCCCATCACAATGACGCCGTTCTGCTCGTCGATGACGACCCGCGCCGGCTGATCGGGCTCGACCCGCAATTGCTCGATGTCGGTCAGCAGCGAGACGACGTCGTTGCGGTAGCGCGGCGGGATGTCCAACGCCACGGTCGAGGGATCGGTCGCCCGCGCCGCGTCGGTCTGGACATGCGCGTTGATCGCCTGGCTGACGCGCCGCGCCGTCGTGAAATCGGGGTTGCGCAGCATCAGATTGACGGTCTGCATCTTGCCGAGATCGAAGCCTACCTCGCGCTCGACGATCGCGCCGTTGGCGACGCGGCCGGCGGTCGGAACGCCCTTGGTAACCGATGCCGCCTGGCCGCGCACAGTGAAGCCGCCGGTCGCAATCGAGCCCTGCGCCACGGCGTAGATCTCGCCGTCGGCGCCGAGCATCGGGGTGACCAGCAGCGTTCCGCCGAGCAGGCTTTTGGCGTCGCCCAGCGCCGAGACCGTCACGTCGATGCGCAAGCCCTGGCGGGCGAAGGGCGGCAGGGTTGCGGTCACCATCACGGCCGCAACGTTGTCGGTCTTCAGCGAGCTGTCGCGCGCATTGACGCCGAGCCGCTCCAGCATGCCGATCAGGCTTTCGCGGGTGAAGATCGAGCGGTTCAGCGTGTCGCCGGTGCCTTTGAGCCCGACGACGAGCCCGTACCCGACGAGCATGTTGTCGCGGACCCCTTCGAAATCGGCGATGTCCTTGATGCGCGAGGCGGCGTGAAGGTCGCCGACCATGCCCGGCGCGAGCAGCAGGCAGACAGCGAGCAGGGCTCGTCGGAAAGGAGGGGGAAAACGGAGCATGAGCATCGAGAATTCTGTTGCGGGCGCTTTCTGCCCGTTTCGATGCGAAGCGCGTGCCAAGGCGGATCGTTCCGTTTTCCGCGGCTCGCGCCGCCCCTGGCAGGCCTCACGGGCGCCGACTCTGCCGGGCAGCCCGGCAGGATTTGCCGCATCGGCATCGTCGTTAGCGCGTCCTTAACGCTGCCGCCACAAGCTTGCCCCCTATCACGCGCGCAACACGCGAGAGGAGGCCCGATGCGGATCGATCCCAATGGGCGGGTGGGTGCGCCCGCGGCGCGCCGGACCCAGCGCGCCGGTTCGGGCCTCGGCCCCGGCTTTTCCCCGGCGGTCGAGACCGAACCTCAGGCCGCGGCCGCCTCGGTTGCCGGCCCGGCCTCGGTCGGCGGCCTGCTTGCCTTCCAGGAGGTCGAGGACGCCACCGCCGGGCTGCGGCGCCGCGCCTGGCGGCGCGCGACCGACCTGCTCGACCGGCTCGATCAGCTGAAGCTCGGGCTGCTCAATGGCGCTGTCAGCCGCGAGAGCCTGACCAGCCTCGCTCAGTTGGCACGCTCCGGCCGGCTCGCGACGCAGGACCCGGGGCTCGACGAGGTGCTCGGCGAAATCGAATTGCGGGCCGCCGTCGAGATCGCAAAGCTTCAGCGAGGTGCCTGAAAAGTCACCCGAATTCGCCGTATCGACCCGCGATTCTGTCGCTTGAAGCCGGGAGACGCGATTCCTATACTCCGCGCCGCTTCCGCCACGGGGTTTCGGGGAGACCATGCGTCCGTCACTGCCGCCAGACTACCACCCCTCCGACGACGAAGAATTCATGAACCCGCTGCAGACGGAGTACTTCCGGCAGAAATTGCTGCGATGGCGCTCCGAACTGCTGGCCGACACGTCCGGTACCTTGCAGAACCTCAAAGAAGAAAGCCTGCTGAAACCCGATCTGACCGACCGCGCCTCGCTCGAGACCGAGCGCGCGATCGAATTGCGCACGCGCGACCGCGAACGCAAGCTGATCTCCAAGATCGATGCGGCGCTCAGTCGCCTCGACTGCGGGACCTACGGCTATTGCGAGGAGACGGACGAGCCGATCGGCATCCGCCGCCTCGAAGCTCGCCCGATCGCCACCCTGTCGATCGAGGCCCAGGAGCGCCACGAGCGGATGGAGCGCACCCACCGCGACGACTGACCGTCCGCCACCTAGCTCCCGATCAGAACGGGAAGATGATGTCGAAGAGCTGCTGGCCCCAGCGCGGCTGCTGCACATCGGTGACCTGACCGCGGCCGCCGTAATCGACGCGCGCCTCGGCGAGCTTGTCGAGCGTGACCTCGTTCGTGCTGCTGATGTCGAGCGGCCGCACGACGCCGGCGATCTGCAGGTCGCGAACCTCGAAATTGACCCGCATCTCCTGTTTGCCGCGGATCACCAGATTGCCGTTCGGCAGGATTTGCGTGACGAGCGCGGCGACGCGCACATTGACTGTCTCGTCGCGCGCGATCGCACCGGTACCGGCTGAGGAGCCCGCACTCGTCGCATTGACGAGGGTGCCCGCCGTGGCGCCGGTCGCGTTCAGCACCCATTTGTTGGTGATCTTTTCGAGGCCGAGCATGTTCGGCATCGCCGCGTTCTCGGAATTGTTGCGCGAGCGGTTGCTCGAATTATCGAGCTTTGCCTGGTCGGCGATATTGACGACCACGGTCAGGATGTCGCCGACCTGGTTGGCGCGCTGGTCCTTGAAAAAGGCCCGGGTGCCGGCCTGCCACAGCGAATTGGCCTGATGCTCGCCCGGGATCGGGGTCGGCATCGGCAGCGAGACCGGTCTGTATCCGGGTTCGAGCTGCGGGTTCTGGATCGTCGTCAGCGGCGGCGCCTCACCGACCTGATTGAGCCGGCTCACGGTGTTGCAGCCGGCCAGACCGGAACCGAGCGCGGCGAGCAGGGCAAGCGAGACGGGCGACAGCGCGCGGCGGTGCGGCGCCGGATGCATCGGGGTCGCGGTCACGGTCAGGGCACCGCCGGAGCTTGCACCGAGACCGTGCCCGGCCCGGTGGCGACCGCCTCGACGATGCGGTTCGTCTTCACGTTCCCGACCCGGACCGCGGCGCCGCGCGCGGCATCGTCCATCGCCTGACCCTGGGTCGACAGGCTCATCAGCGGCGTCTCCAGGGTCATTGTCACGAGTTCGCCGCGATGGATCACGAGCGGATCTTGCAGGTCGGCGGCATGCACCGGTTCTTGCGCGCGCAGCGCATGTCGCGGTGTCTTGCCGATCAAGCTCGCGGGCGCGATCAGCGCGTCCTGCAGGCCGGAGGCGAAGCGCAACGTCGCATGTTCGAGGTCCGTGGCGGCGATCACCTCGCCGGGCGCGATCGTGCGACCCGGCACGACGACATCCTCGACTTGATACACTCGACCGGTCACGCGCAGCCGGTCGCCGGCGGGGGCGGTCAGCGTGGCCGTGAGCCGGCCATTTTTCGCATCGACCGTCAGCGCCTCGACGCGCATCGCATCGGCGCTGGCGTCCTTCGGCAGTGTGATCGCCGGGTTGTCGAGTTCGATCTCGTGCCGGCCGGTCGGGCCGCGGCCTTCGAGTGCGGCGTCGAGGCGCTCGATCAGCTGCGCGGCCGGCGTGCCGGGCGCGGGCTGACCGGCGGCTTGCGCGGAGGCGGCGGCGAGCAATTGCCCACCGGCAAGCGCGACCGCGCATAGAATGTCTCGCGTCATCGGTGTGGGTCTCCTGGTCGGAAGGTCTTCGGGCTCAGCGCAGGTTCGTCAGGGTCTGCTGCATCTCGTTCGATGCGGTGATGACCTTCGAGTTCATCTCGTAGGCGCGCTGGGCCGTGATCAGGTCGGTGATCTCGTTGACGATGTTGACATTCGAGGTCTCGAGAAAACCCTGCTGCAGCGTGCCAAAACCGGTGCTGCCCGGCTTGCCGGTGGTGGCAGCGCCCGAGGCTTCGGTGGCGTTGAACAAATTGTCGCCGAGCGCATCGAGCCCGGCCTCGTTCGGGAAGGTCGCGAGTTCGAGCTGGCCGACCGTTTGCGATGCGGTCTGGCCGGTCACCTGCGCCAGCACCTGGCCGCTCGAATTGACCGTCACCGCCGTCGTGTTGGCCGGCAGGGTCAGCCCGGGCTGCACGCTGTAGCCGTCCGGCGTGACGATCTCGCCGGTCGGGCTGAGCTGGAAAGATCCCGCCCGCGTATAGGAGGTTGTGCCGTCCGGCATCTTGACCTGGAAGAAGCCGCGGCCCTGGATGGCCACGTCGAGCGAGTTGTTGGTGTTGGTCAGGTTGCCCTGCTCGGTGATGCGGTACACCGAGGCCGCTTTGACGCCGATGCCGATCTGCACGCCCGACGGGATGATCGTGCCGCTGTCCGAAGAGGCGGCGCCGACCCGGCGCTCGCTCTGGTACAGCAGGTCTTGAAACTCGGCGCGCTGCCGCTTGAACGACGTCGTGTTCAGGTTGGCGATGTTGTTCGAGATGACCTCGACATTCAGCTGCTGCGCCAGCATGCCGGTCGCGGCGATGTCCATGGAACGCATCGGGGGACTCCGGTCGGAAAGAGGGGAAAGGGCTCAGACGATCTTCGACAACTTGTCGATCGCGTTCTTGATGCGATCGTTTTCGCTGCTGACCATCTCGTTCGCCGCGCTGTAATTGCGGCTGATGCTCATCAGTCGGGTCAGCTCCAGCACCGGCTGCACGTTCGATTCCTCGATCATGCCCTGTCGCAGGATGGCGGCGCTGGCCGGCTTCGGGTCGCTGTTCGAGACATAAAGGCCGTCGGCGCCGGCCTCGGCCTGGTTGTCGTCGTCGAACGAGACCAGGCGGATCTTGCCGACCGTCCCGTCCTTGGTGCTGACCGAGCCGTCGCCGGTGATGACGATGCCGGACGCTCCCGCGGGCAGCGCGATCGGCTGCCCGCCATCGCCGAGCACGGCGTCACCCTGGGCGGTGACGAGGCTGCCGTCGGCGCCGAGCTGGAAATGGCCGTTGCGCGTGTAGCGCTCGCCCTCGGGGGTCGAGACCGCGATGTACCCGTCGCCATCGACCGCCACGTCGAGCGGGTTGCCGGTACGGTTGATCGGGCCGCGCCGGGTGTCGCGGTAGGTCGCGGCGTCCTCAACGAAGGCGGTCTGGCTCGTGCCGTTCGACACCATGAATTGGCTGAATAGGACGCGCTGCGCCTTGAAGCCGGCGGTCGAGGCATTGGCGATGTTGTTTGCGACCACGTCCATTTGCCGCGATAGCGCGGCCTGGCTCGAGAGCGCGACGTAGGAGGGTGTCTGCATGGGCTCGGGGAGGTGAAGCTCGAAAGGTTGCGTGACCGGCGGCAAAGTGCAGCGCCCGTGCCATTCTCTGAAATCCGCAGTTTTCCGGACCCGCGGGCCGAATGGCGGGGGTTTGCGAGGGCGGTCCCGGAAGCGCTTGCCGGGCAAGACCTGCCGGCTGACCCGTTTCAGGCGTCGCCGCTTACCACTCCTTAAGGATCAAGAGCCTAGCTTCTGCGCGGTTCGCACCGCCCCCGGTTTCGCCCGCGAGTTCTATGGCCGACAGCGCTGTTGCCGAGCATGTGATCGACGCCGCCCCGGCAAAACCGGGTGGCCGCAAAAAGCTGATCCTGTTCGTGGCAGCGCCGGTCTTGGCGCTGATCCTGATCGGCGCCGGCCTTTACTTCACCGGGATGCTGGGCGGCCTGTTCGGCTCCAGCGCCGCGGCCACCGCCGAGGCAGCCAAGGCAAAGCCCGTCAAACCGCCGGCCTTCTTCGACATCCCGGAACTGCTGGTCAACATCAATTCGGGAGGCAAGCGCGCCGGGTTTCTCAAAATCTCGGTCAGCCTGGAGCTCGAAGACGGCGCATCGGTGCCGCAGGTCCAGGCCGTTCTGCCGCGCATCCTCGACAATTTCCAGACCTATCTGCGAGAGCTCCGGGTCGAGGATCTGAAGGGGTCGGCGGGGCTCTACCGGCTGCGGGAGGAGTTGCTGATCCGGGTCAACGCCGCAGTGGCGCCGGCCAAGGTCACGGACGTGCTGTTCAAGGAGATGCTGGTCCAATAGGGCCAGGTGAGGAGCGCAGGCGGGGCATGGCGGAAGCGGGCAACGAGGCGCGGGACGTGGCGGCGGCAATCGCGAGCGCCGGGGCGGCTGGCGGCAGACCGGGCGAGGGCGAGGCCGCCGGGGATGCGAGCGCGCGCATCCTGAACCAGAACGAGATCGACAGCCTGCTCGGCTTTTCCGATCCCGAGGACGGCGAGCGCGCCCATTCCGGGATGCGTGCCATCATCGATTCGGCGCTCGTCTCCTATGAGCGCCTGCCGATGCTCGAGGTCGTGTTCGACCGGCTCGTGCGCATGATGACGACATCTTTGCGCAACTTCACCTCGGACAATGTCGAGGTGTCGATCGACAACATCACCTCGATCCGCTTCGGCGACTACCTGAACTCGATCCCGCTGCCGGCGATGCTCGGCGTCTTCAAGGTCGAGCAATGGGACAATTACGGGCTGCTGACGGTCGACAGCGCGCTGATCTATTCGATCGTTGACGTGTTGCTCGGCGGGCGCCGCGGCACCGCTGCGATGCGCATCGAAGGCCGGCCCTATACGACCATTGAGCGCAACCTTGTCGAACGCATGGTCAATGTCGTGCTGAGCGATCTCGGGGTCGCGTTCGATCCGCTGAGCGATGTCGATTTCCGCTTCGATCGGCTGGAGACCAACCCGCGTTTCGCGACGATCGCGCGGCCGGCCAATGCGGCCGTGCTGGCTCGGTTGCGCGTCGACATGGAGGACCGCGGCGGCCGGCTCGAAGTCCTGCTTCCCTACGCGACGCTGGAGCCGGTGCGCGAATTGCTGCTGCAAATGTTCCTCGGCGAGAAATTCGGCCGGGATTCGATCTGGGAGGCGCATCTCGCCGGCCAGCTGTGGAACACCACGGTGCCGATCCAGGCGGTGCTCGACACGGTCGAGATGAGCCTGCGCGACGTGCTGAAATGGGAAGTCGGGACCCGGATCATGCTCGGCGCGACGCCGCAATCGGATGTGCTGCTGCGCTGCGGCGAGGTGCCGATGTTTATCGGCTCTATGGGCCGCAAGGGCGGCAGCATCGCCGTCCGTATCCTCGAAGCCCTCGACAAGACAAAGGCTGTCCAGTGATCGCGCTGTTCGTCGATCTGGTCGTCGCCGCGCTGCTGCTGGCGACGCTCAGCTACTGCATCCTGTTGAACCGTCGCCTCGCGGCTTTGCGCGACGACAAGGGCGAGCTGCGCGAGCTGATCGGCGGGCTTGCCGCGGCCTCGCAGCGCGCCGAGGCGAGCGTCGCGGCGCTGCGCGCCGCAGCCGAGCAGGTTGGGGTCGGCCTGCAGGAGGAAATCGACCGGGCGCGCGCCTTGCGCGACGACATTGCCTTCCTGCTCGAACGCGGCGGCAGCCTGGCCGACCGGCTCGAAGGCGCGATCCGCCACGGCCGCGAGGAGACGCGGGCCGCACCGGCCGCGTCCTCGCCGCAACCCGCGCGGCCTGCCCCCGCCTCGCGTGCCTCAACCCGCGCCGAGCCGCGGCCGCCCGCTCCGCGCGTCGAGCCGCAGCCCCCCGCGGCCGAACCGGCGCCGCGGGCGGCCGAGCCCGCCCGCTCGGCGGCGCCGAGCCGGGTTGCGAGCTTCCCGTCCCGCATCGAGCGCGATCTGCGCCGTGTTCTCGAAGGCCGCCGCTGATGAAGACCCTGCCGCTCCGCATCGTCCCCGCGCTGCTGATCGCCGCCGTGCCGCTGCTCGGCCTCAAGCTGTTCGGCATCATCGGGGAGATCGCCTCCTTTGCGGTTCAGCCGGCCCAGGCCAGCTCGCCCAACCCGCCGCCCGCGGCAACGCCGGCTGCCTCCACCCCAGCCTCCGCACCGTCTCCCGCCACGCCGGCGCCTGCCGGTACCGCGACCGCCGTGGCGGCTCCAAACCCGCCCCCCGCGAGCGGCGAGCCGAAAGATGTCGGCGCGAAAGGGTCGGCCGGGCATGCCTCGGGCCGCGACCCGGCGAGCTATAGCCCGGCCGAGGTCGAGTTGTTGCAGGCGCTGGCGCAGCGCCGCGACGAACTCGACAAGCGCGGCGAGGAACTGGACGGCCGCGAGATGATGCTGAAGGCCGCCGAGCAGCGCATCGCCGAGAAGATCGACGACCTCAAAAAGATGGAAAAGAGCATCGACGACAAGCTGCAGCAGAAGGATGAGGAGAACGAGGCGAAGATCAAGAACCTCGTAAAAATTTACGAGATCATGAAGCCGCCCGAAGCGGCGCGCATTTTCGAGCAGTTGGACATGCCGGTCCTGCTCGACGTCGTCGAGCACATGAAGGAGGCCAAGGCGGCCCCGATCCTCGCCAATATGAAGCCCGAAAAGGCGAAGGCGCTGACTCTGGCCTTGGCCGATCGCCGGCAGGCGCCGAAGCCGTGAGGGGCGGCTGGGCCGGCCGGCTCGGCGCCGCGGCGTTGGCCGGCCTTCTCGCCGCGAGTTTTGCCGGCAGCGTGCGCGCCGCCGACGGGCCGCCGCCGCGCGAGACGGTCCTGGTCGGCGCCGGCTCGCATGCCGGCTACTCCCGCGTCACCTTCACCTGGAAGGACCCGGCGACGGCACAAGCCACGGTCAGCGGCACGACCCTGACGTTGCACTTCGCCCGACCGTTCGAGGCCGGGCTCGACGCGATTGCGCGCCGCCTCCCCGATCTCGTCGAGGGCGCGCGGTTCGGGGACGATCACGAGACCGTCGTGATCAGCCTGAAAAAACCGGTGACCGCGGAAACCTTCGCCTTCGGCACCAGCATCGCGGTCGATCTGCGGCTGCCGCCGGACCCGGATCGCGGCAAAGCCGCCGCCGACCAGGCGCCAGACGCGCCCGATCCGGTCCACCTCGCGGCCGCTGCCCGACCGAACGGCGGCAGTTTGATCCTGACCAGTCGCGACGCGTTCGATGCGACGCTCGCCCAAAAGGGCCAAGAGGTCACGATCGCGCTGCCCCGCGCTCTGGCGGCGGGCGGGCTCGCTGCGCTCGCATCGTTGAAGCCGCGCCTTGCCGAAAAGACCGTCAGCCTGACCTTGCCCGAGGGCGCGAAGCTGACGCGATCGGGCGGCGGCCGGCGGATCGTCATCGACGTGGCGGAACCGGCGGCGCTGCCCGCGGCCGGCGATACGAAGCCCGCTCCCGCGCAACCCGCCAGCCCGGCGCCGGCCGCGGCCAAACCCGCGACGCCGGAGCCCGCAAAGGCGGAGGACAAAAAGCCTGAGGACAAGAAAGCGGCCGAGAAACCGCCCGCGACCGCGCCGACAGCAGCCGCCAAGCCGGCCGACAACAAGCCAAGCGACACGAAGGCGGCCGAGAAGAAGCCGCGCATTTGGCTCGCGGTCGATAAGGGCCGCGACGGGCGGGCGCGGCTGGTGCTGGGCAGCCCGTCTCCGTTCGAAGCGGCGCTGGAGCAGAAGGGCCGCACCGCCTCGATCACGCTGAACGGGTCCCTCGGCGCGCCGCGCAGCCTAGCGGCGATCGCCGATCTGAACCCTGAGGTGACCGATACGGCCCTGTCGCTGACCTTGCCCGAGGGCAAGGTGCTGCAACGCTCGAACCGGCCCGGGCGCGTCACGTTCGAACTCGTCCCGGCCCCGCCTACCGAACATCCGGCCGCGGCGGCAGCCGCCGCGACCCCGCCTGCCGCGAGCCCGTCTGTTGCGACTCCGTCTGTTGCGACCCGGGCTGGCAGCCTCGCGACCGCGCCGCGCAACCCGGCAAATCCGCCTGCCGCACCGGCCCTTGTCGCTGCGCCGGCCAGCGTCAAGACCGGCCCGATCCTCGACGGCATCAGTTTGCGTTTTGCGCCGATCCCGGCGACCGCCGCGGTGTTCCGGCGCGGCCGCGCGCTGTGGGTCGCCTTCGACGGCGCGGCAACTTTGGATTTGACCGAACTGCGCGCCCACGCACCGGAGATCGAAGCCGCGAACCAGGTGCCCTCGCCGAGCGGCACCGTGCTGCGGCTGCAGATCGCAGAGGGGCTGGAGCCGTCCCTGCGTCAGGCCGATAGCGAATGGATCGTCGATTTGCAGCCGCACCCGGCAACCGCCGAAACCCCGCTCGCGCCGCAGACGGCCGGCACCCCGCCGCATCTTCATTTTGCAACGGAGGCCGCCGCGGCGCCGATTTCAGTGACCGATCCCGAGATCGGCGACGCGCTCGTCATCGTGCCGGTGCGCGAAACGGGACAGGGCGTCGCCGCCGAGCAGGACCTGGTCGACGTACAGGTCCTGCCGACGATCCAGGGCTTCGCCTTCGCGCCCCGCAGCGACGGGGTCAAGATCGCCGCCGCGCCCGACGGGGTCGATGTGACGAGCGCCGACGGTCTGCTAATCTCTGCGACCTCGGGCGGCCCGCGCTTCCGCGAGCGGCGCGACCGGGTGTTTGATCCCGCCGCCTGGGCCGGCGAGGGCGACATGCTGGCGAACCGCCGCGCCCTCGAGCAAGCGATCGTCGACGCGAAACCCGAGGGCCGGACCTGGCCGCGCATCAACCTCGCGCGGTTCTTCATCGCCGCGGCCTACGGCCCGGAGGCGCGCGGCGTCATCGCGGCGATCGAGCATGACGACCCCTCGGCAATGCGCGATCCCTCGTTGCGCGCGCTGCGAGGCGTGTCGCTATTGCTCTCCGACGATCTCGACGCGGCGGCTCCCGACCTCGCGACGCCGCTGATCGAAGGCGATCGCGACCTGGCGCTCTGGCAGGGAGCGCTGCTGTACGAGCGCGGCGAGCCCGAGGCCGGTGCGGCCGCCTTCGAGCAAGGTCTGCCGGTGCTGAAGAGCTATCCGCGCCCGCTCCGCAACCGCCTGTCGCTCGATGCCGCGGGTGCCAAGATCGCGACCGGGCACGATGATGACGGTCTGCTCGAAACGGTGTTGGGGCAGGACCCGACGCAAGGCCAGCGGCTGCAGGCCCTGTTCCTGCAAGGCCGCATGCTCGCCAATCACGGCCAGGTCGATGCGGCGCTGCACAAATGGGACGAGGTGGCCGGCGGAAACGACCGGGCCAGCCGCGCCCGCGCGCTATTCGCGAGGACCGAATTGCAGCTGAGATCGGGTCGCATCGATCGCCCGACGGCGATCGACGCGCTCGACCAGCTGCGGTTTAGCTGGCGCGGCGGGCCGTTCGAGTTCGCGCTGCTGCGCCGTATCGGGCGACTCAAGATCGAGGACGGCGACTACCGCGGCGGGCTTGCGAGCCTGCGCGAGGCGAGCGTCGTCATGCCGAACCACCCGCAGGCCAAAGCGCTCGAGCAGGAGCTGAAGCAGGCGTTCAGCGACGTCTTCCTCGGGCCGCGCGCGGCCTCGATCCCGCCGATGAAGGCGCTCGCCGTGTATGACGAGTACAAGGATCTGATGCCGCAGGGCGAGCAGGCGGATGCGATCATCCGCAAGCTCGCCGACCGCCTCGCCGCGGTCGACCTGCTCGACCGCGCCGCCGCGCTGCTCGACGAGCAGGCGAAGACCCGTCTCGCCGGCCTCGAACGGGCGCGGGTGGCGACCCGCGACGCCTTGCTGCGCCTGCTCGACCGCAAGCCGGAACAGGCTTTGGCGGCGCTCGACATCCCGGTCGATCAGAGTCTGCCGCCCGAACTCGCAACCCAGCGCAGCGAGTTGCGCGCCCGCGCGCTGCTCGATCTCGGCAAGGCGCCCGACGCGCTCGCCGCCCTCAATGCCGACGCGACGCCGGCTGCCGACAAGCTGCGCGCCGAGATCGCGGTCAAGACCCAGAATTGGCCGGAAGCCGCCAAGGTGTTCGCCCGGCTTGCGGGCGACCCGCCGGCGGCCCAGCCGCTCTCGGAAGAGGCGGCGCGCGCCGTGCTGAACGAGGCGGTGGCGTTGACGCTCGCGAAGGACCATGACGGCGTTGCCGCCTTGCGCGACAAATACGAGGCGGCGATGGCGCAGACCCGCTTCAAGGACGGTTTCCGCATTGTCGCCGGCGCCGACACGGCCGGCGCCTCCGACATGCGCGAATTGACCAGCCGCCTCGCGCAAGTCTCCGATCTGCAGAGCTTCATGGCGAATTACCGCCGGATGGTCGCGCATGAGGATCTGAGCGCCATCAATTGACCGCCCGCTGGCGCGACTTGGCGAAAACGGGGGAATGCGCTAAGAAGCGGCCGGCAACTTGGCGTCGCCCCGATAGCTCAGCGGTAGAGCAACCGCTTCGTAAGCGGTAGGCCGTTGGTTCAAATCCGACTCGGGGCACCATCGCTGCGCCGGGGTGCCGGGATCCGCGGCATGCCCGCCGGCTCGCGCTCGACTCGCGTAACCGCGCTCGGCATGCTGTCGGGATCGCGATGTTCAAACTCGCACCCTCGATCGGCAAGGTTCTCCTCGTGATGGCGCTCGGTCCGCTTGCCGGCTGCGAGGTGAAGCTGCCGCGCACGGTCGGGCTCGCGGAGCGATGCGCCGGCATTATGAAAGCGGCAATGCCCTTCGCGGAGATCGACACCGACAAGCTGACCTCGCAAAGCACGAGCATCGACAGGGTCGTGGCCCGCGTCGAAGGGCACCGGACCGATCTGCCCAAAGACGCCGGGCCGCCGCCCAGCCTCGGGGCGGAATGCGAATTCACCAACAATGTCCTGACCGCGTTTCGCTGGACCGAAGGCGGCCCGCAGCCGCGCCCCTGAGGGCTCGCCGGCGCCGGATCAGAAGTTTTCGAGGCTCAGCACCTCGGTGTCGTAATCATAGGCGAACAGCTCGGCATGGCGGCCCCAATCGATGACGGTGTCGAGCACCCGCTCCGCCTCGTCCTCCGACAGATGATCTTCGAGCTCGCGCAAGAAGCGCGCTGCCGGGGCGCGGTGGCCCGGCCGCTCGTCGAGGACGCGGCGAATATGAGCCGCGAGCGGGATGTGCTTGACCAGCGCCTCGGCAAAGATCTGCTTCTGCACCAGCATGTCCGCCTCGGCATAGGCGCGTCCGGTCGCGGTCAGTTCGATGTCGCCGCCGCTGACAAGCGCAAACCCCATCAGCTGCAAGGTCTCGATCAGTGGAAAAAGTTCGTCCATGACGAGGTTTTCCTCGTCTGCCAGATGCGGCAGGTCGGCGCGGCCGTCGTAAGGCGGCTCGCTCAGCCGTTCGACAAGCCCCGAGAGTTGCTGCACCGCCGCGTCGGGCAGGCGGTAGCCGAGCCCGATCGGCTCGGGCTTCGCGCCGCGGCGGCCGTCGCGGCCGGGCATTGTTGTCAGCAGGGTATAGACCTGGTCGACGATCTGGCGGAAAGCAGGGCTTTCGCCGGCGCGCGGGCGCGGTGCCGGGATCGGCACCTCGGCTCGGATATGGCCGGGGTCGCTGCCGAAGATCAGGATGCGGTCGGCCATCTCGACCGCCTCCTCGATATTGTGCGACACCATGACGATGCCCTTGGTCGGGATGCGCCGCTCGGTCCACAAATCGAGCAAATCGTCACGCAGGGTCTCGGCCGTCAACACGTCGAGCGCTGAGAACGGCTCGTCGAGGATCAGCACGTCGGGATCGACGACGAGCGCCCGCGCGAAGCCGACGCGCTGCCGCATGCCGCCCGACAATTCTTTGGGATACGCGTTTTCGAAGCCGTCGAGCCCAATGAGATCGATCGCGGCCACCGCGCGGCTCCGCCGTTCGGCCGCGCTGACGCCCTGGGCCTCGAGGCCGAGTTCGACATTGCCGAGCACGGTCAGCCAGGGGAACAGCGCGAAGCTTTGGAACACCATCGAAACGCCGCGCGCCGGCTCCAGCACGGGCCGGCCGCGGTACTCGACCGAACCGGCGCTCGGCGGGATCAACCCGGCGAGAATGCGTAAAAAGGTCGATTTGCCGGAGCCGGACTTCCCGAGAATCGCGACGATCTCGCCCTCGCGCAGCGCGAAATCGACGCAGTCGAGCACGAGCCGCCCGATATGGTCGGGTGTGCGGTAGGTCTTCGACACCGCCGTCGCGCGCAGCAGCGGCGTCGTTGCCGCGGCAGCGGCGCCGCGCGGCGGCGGTTGCGCAACGGCGGTCGTCATCATGCCTCGTTCTCCCGCGCCGCGGCGCTGCTGTCCATCGGCCTTTCGCAACATTCCTATACCGCATTGCGCATTGTTGCGGCAGGCGGTTCGCCGTACAGTGCGCGCCTGCTCAAATCGGAGGCGTTGTTGCACCAGACCGTCGCGCAGGAGCCGCGGCCGGCCGTCATCGTGCCGCGGCGGCGCATGGTGCTCGCCGCCGCGCTGATGGCCACCTTCATGGCGGCGGTCGAGAGCAGCATCATCGCGACAGCGATGCCGTCGATTGTCGGCGATCTCGGCGGCTTCCGCCTGTTCAGCTGGGTGTTTGCGGCCTATCTGCTGACGATGGCGGTGTCGATCCCGGTTTATGGCCGGCTCGCCGATCTGTATGGCCGCAAGCGGGTGTTCTTCGTCGGCACCGGGATCTTCCTGGTGGGCACGACGCTGTGCGGGCTGGCCCCCAATATGCTGGCGCTCGTCGTGTTCCGCGCCGTGCAGGGGATCGGCGCCGGCGCCATCCAGCCGATCGCCAGCACGATCGTCGGCGACATCTATACGCCGGCTGAGCGGGCCCGCGTTCAGGGCTATATTTCGAGCGTGTTCGGCATCTCGGCGATCGTCGGCCCGGCGCTCGGCGCGTTTCTTGTCGAGCATGTGCATTGGTCTGTCGTATTCTGGATCAACCTGCCGATCGGGGCCGCGAGCATCGCGATGTTTGTGGCCTTTCTGCACGAGCGGGTGGAGCACCGCCGGCACAGCATCGACTGGCTCGGTGCCGCCCTGCTGGTGGTGGGTGTCGGGACCCCGATGCTGGCCCTCGTGCAGGCTGCGAGCCTCGATGGTGCAACGCTGCTGGGCCTCACCGTCTTCGGTGCCGCGGCGCTGGTCGCGCTGGTGTTGCACGAGCGCCGCACGCCCGAGCCGATGGTGCCGTTCCGCCTGTGGCGCAACCGGGTCGTCGCGCTGTCCAATCTCGGCATCTTCGGGACGGGCTCGTCGATGATGGGGGTTGCCGCCTTTCTGCCGACCTATGTCCAGGGCGTCATGGGACGCAGCCCCGGCATCGCCGGTTTTGTGCTCGGCTGCATGTCGGTCAGCTGGATGTTCGCCTCGATCGCCGCCGGCCGGCTGATGATCCGGACCTCCTATCGTCTCGCGGCGGCGCTGGGCGGCGCGGCGCTGGTGGTCGGCGCGGCGATGATGTTCGCGATGTCGCCAGAGAGCGGCGTGCCGTGGGCTGCCGCCGCGTCGCTGATCGTCGGCATCGGGATGGGGTGCTGCAACACCGCCTTCCTGGTCTCGATCCAGGCCAGCGTCGGGTGGAGCGAGCGCGGCGTCGCGACCGGCGCCAACATGTTCATGCGCATGTTCGGGCAGTCATTGGCCGCGGCGCTGTTTGGGGCGATTCTCAATTTCGGGGTGTTGCGGCGCGCCCCTGACGCGGTCGATGCCGTCAACCAGCTGCTCGAGCCGGGCATACGGCGGGCGATGGCGCCGGCTCTGGCCGGCCGGCTCGGGGAGGCCGTCGCGGCCTCGCTGCACGAGGTGTATCTGATCGTGACCCTGGTCTCGGCCGCGACGCTGCTGGTGGCGCTCGCCTTCCCCAGCGGCATGAGCCCGACCCGGCCGGCGGCGGGGAAACTGTGAAGGGCTGGTCGAGGTTGCACAGCCGAATTTGCTCGAGCCCAACGAGGTTGCCGGCGGGCTCCGCTGCGTCGCCGGCGCCTATTTAGAACTCTCGTGCCGAGACCGAGCCCGATGATCGCAGTGGGGATACTGCTTTGCGCTGAGAGCCGCGATGGGTAACACCGATGAACGCAGCACCCGGGAATTTTTTGAGAAAAACGGATACGCCGTGTTTCGCGGCGCCATCCCCCAACACGAAATCGATCACCTGCTGGGCGAAAAGATCAAAGGCGATCTCGTCGACTACGACGGAAAGCTCGAACGCGACAGCGGTGTCTGGGAGTTCCACAAATTCAGCCGGCTCGCATCAGGTCAGTATTACCTGGTCAACAGCTTGTCCAACGCGCATCTGATTACGAAAAGCTCGGAATTGTATAATTTTCGGGCCGCCGTGAGGCGAGTATACTTCCACTCCGCCGTGGCGGATTGTCTGCAGATACTCGATGGCGAAACGCATCACATCTGCAACGGCGGCGCGGTTTTTTTCAACAGCCCTGCTTCGGAGCCTCACATCGACGCTTGGCACACGAACACTTCCCCCTGGGGCCACGCGAAGACGGTGTGGATCCCGCTCGAGGATTTGGGGCCGGAAACCGGTTCACCCTTCGCGGTCCCGTGGCCACTTGGCCGATTGTTGTCGGCCGCCGATCTCGGGATCGAACTGCCGCCGATAACCCCGGATGCGGCATGGGACGAATGGTTCCCGATCGCTTACCGGCGGTACCAGCAAGCGCTGCACCGCCTTCTTTTGTCAAGCTCGGCGCCGGTCGCCTCGGCGATGTTGCGGCGCGGCGACGTCATGATCTGGTCCACGCTGACCCCGCACGGGTCGCTGCCCCCCTTTGGCGAGCGGCGGACGCGTTTCTCGATGATGGCGAATTTCCGCCCCGCTTCGATGAATTGGGGTCGGTTCATCTTTATGGCCGGCGAGCCGCCGTTCGGTCCGGAGCCGCGCCGCGAGGTAAGGATCACCGATGCTTTTTCTTTAGGGCTCAACCCCGATCAAAGCTGGGAAGAGTAAGGCCATGTGACCGGATCGTCGCGATTGGCCGGCCGGGAGCACGGCCCGGCACCTCAAGCCGAGGCCGAGGCGATCCCGGGCACGCGTTGAGCCGGGTCCACCCGCTCCTATAATCGAGGCGGCAATCGAGAGCGGAGGGAGCCCATGTCGGTGATCCTGGGGACGGACGGGTATCGCTACGAGGTCGTCGACAATTGGGCCAAACTGCCGCCCGGCATGGAATTCAACGCCGATGTCGCGGCGGTCGGCGTGGACAGGAACGACAACGTCTACTGCTTCAACCGCGGCGAGCACCCGATGGTTGTGCTCGACCGCGAGGGCAACTTCTTGTGCAGCTGGGGCGAAGGCGTGTTCCGCCGCGCTCACGGCGTGCAGATGGCGCCGGACGACACGATCTGGCTGACCGATGACGGCGACCACACGGTGCGGCACTGCACGCTCGACGGCAAGGTGCTGCTGACCCTCGGTATCCCGGGCAAGCCGGCGCCCTATATGAGCGGCGAGCCGTTTCACCGCTGTACCCATACCGCGCTGTCGCCGCAGGGCGAGCTCTACATTTCGGACGGCTACGGCAACGCCTGCATCCACAAATACACGCCGGACGGACGCCGCCTGATGTCATGGGGCGAGCCCGGGACCGATCCGGGCCAGTTCAACATCCCGCACAATCTGTGCTGCGACCCGGAAGGCTGGGTGTATGTCGCCGACCGCGAGAACCACCGCGTGCAGGTGTTCGACGGCAACGGGCGATACGAGGCGCAGTGGAACAACATGCACCGTCCCTCCGGCCTATTCATGGAGGCGGGCCGCGCCGGGCGCTTCTATATCGGCGAGATCGGGCCGGCGATGGCGGTCAATATCGACATCCCGAATTGCGGGCCGCGGGTCAGCATTTACACGCATGACGGCGAGTTGCTGGCGCGGCTCGGCCATAGTCATGCCGGGCTGGCGACGGGCCAGTTCATCTCGCCGCACGGCCTCGCGGTCGATTCGCGCGGCGACATCTATGTCGGCGAGGTCTCGTATACGAATTGGGGCCGCCGCGGGCCGATCCCGCCCGGTCTGCGCAGCTTGCAGAAGCTCGTGCGCGTGACCTGACTCAGGCGATTGCGCGCATCCCGCACCGGGGTGCATCCTCGACCCGGGCAACGCTCTCGGGGGAGAGGCGCCGATGCCGGAACCGGGCCGACTCTTCGCGCTCTCGGAGGTGTTGCGCGCCGAGATCGAGGCGATCGCGCCGGGCGAGCGCGACCACCCGGATCTGCGTCACCTGCGCCGCCTTCCTGCGGTGGCGAGCGACGACGTCCAGGAGGAGCTGTGGCGGCGGCGCGTCGTGTACCGGCGGGCGCACGACATCGGCCTCGCCGCTCTCTGCCTGTCCGGCGGCGGCATCCGCAGCGCGTCCTGCTGCCTCGGCGTGATCCAGCGCCTCGCCGAGGCGGGGCTGCTGACCGAATTCGATTACCTGTCGACCGTGTCGGGCGGCGGCTATATCGGCTCATGGCTGTCGGCCTGGCTGCATTGGGACGGCGATTCCGAAAGGGTGGTCCGGGCGCTCGGGTCGCGGCGCGCGGTGCCCGACCAGGAGCCGGAGCCGGTCAGCCATTTGCGCGCCTACAGCTCGTATCTGACACCGCGGCTCGGGGTGTTCTCGGCCGATACCTGGGCGGCCCTGACGATCGTGCTGCGCAACATGCTGCTGAACTGGCTGCTGCTGGTGCCGGCGCTCTGCCTTCCGGTAATTGCCGTCAAGATGGTTGCCGCGATCGCCCACACTGCGCAGCTGGTGCGGCCGCATTCGCGGTGGGCGGCGGTGGCGGGCGGCACCGTCGCGGTCCTGTGCCTGATCGGCTCGGCCGTCGCCTTCGGATACAAGCTGTACAAGCTCTACGGGTGGCGCACCGATCGGAAGACCGGGGCGGCGCAGCGCATCTCCGCGCCGCATGGCGCGCGCGAGCAGACCCGGTTTCTGCAATGGCACATGCTGCCGGCCATCGTGGCCGGGGCGGCCGCGGCGTGGCTCGCGAACGAAGCCCGGCCCGGCTTCGCGGCGGTGATCGGCACCGGCTGGGGGGGCTGGGCCAGCGTCGCCGGTGCAGCCGTGCTGGCCTATTTGGCGGCGGCCGCCGGGACTTGGCTGAAGGCGCCGCGGTTGGGTTGGGAGCGTCGCGATTTCTTCGCCTGGATGGTCGCCGCGCTGGTCTGGGCGACGCTTGCCTGGCTCGGCGTGTGGCTCTATCGCAGCTTGCCGGTCGACCTGCGTGCGGAGGACCAGCTCTGCGGGCGCGCCGGCGCGGGCTGTGCCGAGCAGGTCTACCTCGTCGTCTTCGGGCTGCCGTGGTTCCTGCTCTCGATGCTGCTGTCGCAGACCGTTTACGTGCTGCTGCGCAGCTATTCGCGGCAGGGCGATTTCGAGCGGGAATGGCTGGGCCGCGCCGGGGGCTGGCACCTGATCGCCGCGCTCTCCTGGGTCGTCCTCGCGGGGCTCGTCCTGCTTGGTCCCTATCTCTATTACGACGCCGCCGCACTGTCGGCCGATTTCGGCAAATGGGTGGCGGGTCTCGGGACGGTCTCCGGCGTGGTCACGGCCGTGCTGGGCAAGAGCAGCCTGTCCCCCGCGCAAGGCTCCGCGACGGGCTGGGCGGGGATCGCGTCGAATATAGGGCTGGCGATTGCGGGCCCGCTTTTCGCGGCCATTCTCGTGATCGTGCTGTCGCTCGGGATCGATGCGCTGGCCTTTGGGCACGCGCTGCGCCTCGCCCCGATCTTTGTCGGGAGCCCGCACGTCTCGGGCTTCGCTTACTGGTCCAATTGGCTGTGGCTGGTCGGCATCGCCGTCGGGCTCGCCGCGGTCATGCTGTCGGCCAATTCGCTGGTCAACGTCAACCGTTTCTCATTGCACGCGGTCTACCGCAACCGCCTCGTTCGCGCTTTTCTCGGCGGGTCGCGCGGCGCGGCCCGTCATCCGGACGGCTTTACCGGCTTCGACGAGAACGACAACTTTCGGGTCGCCGCGTTGTGGGACGGGCCGCGACAGGCGGGCAATTGGCGGCCCTATCACGTCATCAACATCACGCTGAACCTAGCCTCGACGCGCAAGCTCGCCTGGCAGCAGCGCAAGGCCGAATCCTTTACCGTCACTCCGAAATTCTCCGGCTCGGCCCAGCTCGGCTATCGCCGCACGCGGGAATACGGCGACCCCGACGGCGGCATCAGCCTCGGCACCGCGATGGCGATCTCGGGCGCGGCGGTCAGCCCCAATATGGGCTACCACTCCTCGCCGTCTATCGCGTTTCTGCTGACAATGTTCAACATGCGGCTCGGCTGGTGGCTCGGCAACCCCGGCGAGGCCGGCGCGAAACGACCAGACGGCCGCATGTTGCGGTTGTGGAGATCCGCCGCGCGGCCGGGATTGCGCGGCAGGTGGGCGCCGCTCGGGCGCCTCGACCGCCGTATCGAACAGCGCGCCGCCCCCTATAGCAAGGATGCGCCGCGCCTGGCGAGCCGGCCCATTCTTGCCGAACTGCTCGGGCTTACCAACGAACGCAGCCCGTACGTCTACCTGTCGGATGGCGGGCATTTCGAGGATCTCGGGCTGTACGAAATGGTGCGGCGTCGCTGTCGCTGGATCGTCGTCGTCGACGCCGCCGAGGATGCCGGGCGCACCTTCGAGGATCTCGGCAATGCGGTCCGCAAGATCGCGATCGATCTCGGCGTCCGCATCGTCTTCCCGAATGCCGAGCTGCTGGCCGCGACGGCCGAGACCCCGCGCCGCGACCTGCCGTATTTCGCCCTGGGAACGATCGAATATGTCAGCGATGCCGGTTCGGGCGAGGCGCCCCGCATCGGCCGCATCCTGTTTATCAAGCCGGCGGTGCGGGGCGACGAGGCGGCCGCGGATATCATCGCCTATGGCCGCGCCAACACGATCTTTCCGAACCAGTCCACGTTGAACCAATGGTTCGACGAGCCGCAGCTCGAATCGTACCGCGCGCTCGGCTATCTGATGGTTGACCGGATCCTGGCCGCCGCCCCGCCGCGGCCGGGGCGGGCGCGAATCTTCGACGCGCTGTTCGCCGCTCTCGACGGTCTCGACCCGCAGAGCCTGGGTCCGCGGAACGTGACTACCCAATAGCACCGTCTCGGGGTCGAATCGGCGCGGCCGCGAGCCGCTCCCGGCGGTCTCCCGCAAGCGGCGGCGCGGCGTTATCCCGCGCTCGCGCCCGGCCGGGTTGTCGAAGGCGCGCTCGGCGTGGCAGAAGCATCGCGGCAGGGTGGGGGCGCAATGCCGGATTTCGCGATCGAGCGGAGCTGCGACGGGCTGGTGTGCGGGGTCGACGAGGCCGGCCGCGGCCCATTGGCCGGGCCGGTGGTCGCCGCTGCCGTCGTCATCGACCGGCGCTGCTTTCGCGGCAAATTGCGCCGCTGCCTTGATGACTCGAAGGTGCTGACCCGCGAGGAGCGCGAGTTCTGCTATGCCCAGCTGTGGCGTTGCGCGCGCATCGGTGTCGGCGCCGCGAGCGTGCGCGAGATCGACACGATCAACATCCTGCGCGCGAGCCTGCTCGCCATGACGCGCGCCGTGGCGGCGCTCGGGGCGCAGCCGGACGGGGCGCGGCCGGATATTGCCCTGGTCGATGGCAACATCGCGCCGACCCTGCCCTGCGCCGTGCGCACCGTCGTCAAGGGTGATGCGCTGAGCTTCTCGATCGCCGCCGCCTCGGTCATCGCCAAGGTCACGCGAGACCTGATCATGCGCGGGCTGGCGTCGCGCTATCCCGGCTATGGCTGGCACACCAATGTCGGCTATGCGACGGCCGAGCATGGCGAGGGCATCCGGCGGCTCGGGGTCACGCCGCACCACCGCCGCTCCTTTGCGCCGGTGCGCCTCGTCGCGGAAGGCGGGCAATTGCCGCTGTTCATGCTCGACGACGCGGTCGTGGAGTTTGACGCGCGATTGCCCGAGCACGTGCCGGGAGCTGCCGAGGTAAACGCTTTCGGCGATTGACGGATTCCGCCGTCGCGCGCAGATTGCGCGGCATGGAGGAGCCTTCTGCGCTGCCTTGCGACGTGGTGCTGGAGGGCGATTGCCGCGAACAGCTCGCGCGGCTTCCGCCGGGCTCGATCGACCTCGTCTTCGCCGACCCCCCCTATAATCTGCAGCTTAGCGGCGAATTGCACCGCCCGGACAACAGCCGGGTGGACGGGGTCGAGGCGGCTTGGGACAAGTTTGACGGCTTCGCCGAATACGACGCCTTTACCCGCGACTGGCTGCTCGCGTGCCGGCGGGTGCTGAAGCCGTCCGGCGCGCTCTGGGTGATCGGCACCTATCACAATATCTTCCGGATCGGCGCGCTGTTGCAGGACCTCGGCTTCTGGGTCCTGAACGATGTCGTGTGGCGCAAGGCCAACCCGATGCCGAATTTCCGCGGCCGGCGCTTCACCAACGCGCATGAGACGCTGCTGTGGTGTGCCCGCGGCCGCGACGCGCGCTACACCTTCAACTATGAGGCGATGAAGGCGCTCAACGACGAATTGCAGATGCGCAGCGACTGGCTGATCCCGATCTGCGGCGGCCCGGAGCGGCTGAAGGACGGGGAGGGCCGCAAGGCGCATCCGACGCAGAAGCCCGAGGCGCTGTTGCATCGCGTGCTGCTCGCCTCGACCCGCCCGGGCGACACCGTGCTTGACCCGTTCTTCGGCACGGGGACGACGGGTGCGGTGGCGAAGCGGCTCGGACGCCGCTTTATCGGCATCGAGTGCGACCCGGATTACGCCGCCTTGGCGCGGCGCCGCATCGCGGCGGTCACGGCTGCGGCCGGCGACGTGCTCGCGCTCGACTCGCGGCGAGAGGCGCCGCGCATCCCGTTCGGCCACCTGGTCGAGCGCGGCTTGCTGCGGCCCGGCGAGGTGTTGTTCGATGCGACCCGGCGGTGGACCGCGCGCATCCGACCCGACGGGACCATCATCTCCGAAACCTGCCGCGGCTCGATCCACGCCGTCGCGGCGCGGCTGCAAGGGGCGCCGGCTTGCAACGGCTGGGCCTTCTGGCATGTCGAGCGGCGCGGCCAGCCGGTGCTGATCGACCTCTTCCGCCAGCAGGTGCGGGCCGAGCGCGGCGCCGAGGCGGAAAAGGACGCGCGCCCCGGCCCGAGCCTTCCCTCATACCCCCGGCCGGATCCCGCAGCGCATGCCCCGCCGCCGCGGGGCTGACAGAGGTGACGGGTTCGCACCCGCGACGAGGAGCCGAGATGGCCTACGACCGCAACAACGTGTTCGCCCGCATCCTGCGCGGCGAGATCCCCTGCAGCAAAGTCCATGAGGACGAGCACACCCTCGCCTTCAAGGACATCAATCCGCAGGCGCCGGTCCACATTGTGCTGATCCCGAAGGGCGAATACGTGTCGGCCGACGACTTCGCCGCGACCGCCGGCGAGGCCGAGCTGGCCGCATTCTGGCGCGCGGTCGGTCGGATCGCCCGCGAGCAGGGGATCGCCGACAGCGGCTACCGCATCCTCGCCAATCACGGCGCGGCGGCGCATCAGGAAGTGCCGCACTTCCATCTGCACATTTTCGGCGGTCGCGACCTCGGCGCCATGCTGCCGCGGCGCTGAGCCATGTGCCGGCGAGAGCGGCGGCGAGCGTCAGATCGGCAGCGCTAGTCCCGGAACCGCGGCCTCCTGGAACAGGACGGTGCGGTTGCGGCCGTTCTGCTTGGCGCGGTAGAGCGCCTGGTCGGCCTGCGCCAATAGGCCGGCGACATCGCCGCCATGAATGAAATCGGGCGCGGCGACCGCGGCCCCGATGCTGACCGTGACCCGCCCGATCGGGCTTCCGGCATGCTCGATCGCGCATTGCTGCAGCGCCTGATGGATCTTGTCGGCAACCTGCAGGGCGCCCGCCGCGTCGGTCGCCGGCAGAAGGACGGCGAATTCCTCGCCGCCATAGCGGGCGCCGAGATCCCCGGCGCGTCGCAGGCATTCCGAGATGCAGGCGCCGAGCGCGCGCAATACCCGGTCGCCTTCGGGGTGGCCGTAACGGTCGTTATAGGCCTTGAACCAATCGGCATCGAGCATCAGCATCGCGATCGACGACTGGCCGCGCATCGCCCGGTTCCATTCGCTTTCCGCGGCCTGGTCGAAGTGCAGCCGGTTGCCGAGGCCGGTCAGCGCGTCGGTGCGCGCGAGCTTGGCAAGCTCGCGGTTGACCTCCTGCAAGCGCGCCTCGGCATGCAGGCGCGCGCCCAGCTCATGGCGGAACAGGAAGACCAGCGCCACCGTCGCGGCGCATAGCGCGAGCGCCATCAGGCCGAGGGTCAGCGCCTTCTGTTCCCAGCCGGCGAAAATGTCTTCGACACAGAACCCGACATGGACGATCAGCGGGTAATCGGCGACCTGGCTGTAGGCGAAAAGACGGGTGATCCCATCGACCACCGCTGTGCCTTCGAACAGCCCGGATCGCGCGACGGCGAGCCGATGGGCTAAGTCGTCCCCGCCGGCATGCGAGGCAGCGATGTTGCGGCCGACATCCTCGTAATGGAACGGCTGGCGCATCAATATCGTGCCGTCGGTCATCACCAGCGTGATCGCGCCGTGCGGGCCCAAGGAAATGTCCCCGAACATCTCGTGGAACAGCGCCAGCCGCATCGTGCCGATCACGATCCCGGCAAAGCTCCCATCCGGGTTCGACAGCCGCAGGCTAAGCCCGAAGCTGTAATCGCGTTCGAGCCGGCTCTGGAACGGGTGGCTGATGTGGAGGCCGGGATCGGGGTTGTCCCGGTGAAAGCGGAAATAATCGCGGTCGGAGAAATTGCCTTTGCGCGGGATCGGCGAGGCCGAGTCGATAACGATGTTTCCGGCCGCGTCGAGCACCAGCAGCGAGCCGAGATATCGCGCCGTTGCGGCGCGATCGAACAGCACGAGATTGCGCAGCGCCGGGCTAAGCTCGGCGACCCCCGGCGTGCGCAGCCCGTCGCGCACCGCCTGCAACGACAGGTGATAGAGTTCGACGTTGCGGGCGATCTCCTGGTCGAGCGCGCGGGCGATGTTGGATGCAGACTGCCCGGCCTCTCTCCAGGCGAGGTTGCGAGCGTCGAAGAGGACATAGCCGAACGCGGCAAACAGCCCGAAGACGACCAGAACGCCGGTCGCGGTAAGCAGCCCCGTGACCGCGGGCATTGCGGCCGCGAGCGCGGCGATCATCGGCTCCACTCTCGCCACGAGCCGGGGCGCGGAAGGCGTCGGAACGGAAGGGCTCGTCATATCGGGCGGAGGCCTGCTTCGGGGAGCGGCGGCGGGCCGGCCGGAAAGCAAAAGGATTTGCCAGCGGGTCTTAAGATCGCATTAACCCGCGACGCCGCGCCGGCCAGGCGATCGGGCCATCGATATCGGCCTTGCCGAACCGGCTCGCGGCGCACAAGGTTGGGCACCTGCGCGCGCCGCCGGCAGCGCCGCGTTCTTCGCCAGCGGAGGTGGGATGTCCGATAACAAGACGCGACCCTGCGAAGGCAGCGGCCTGCTCGCCGGGCTGAAGGTGCTGGATTTGACCGAGCACATGGCCGGACCGTTCTGCACGATGATCCTCGCCGATATGGGCGCGGAAATCGTCAAGCTGGAACGGCCGGGCAAGGGGGATTCGTCGCGGGCAATGGGCGACGGCAGCGAGCGCAACCCCTATTTCCGCTACATCAATCGCAACAAGAAGGGCATCACGCTCGACTATAAGCAGCCCGAGGGAAAGGCACTGTTTCTGCGCCTCCTCGAGGGGATCGATGTGCTGGTCGAGAATTACCGTCCGACGGTAATGCCGCGCGCCGGGCTCGGCTGGGAGGCGTTGCGTCAGGTCAACCCACGGCTGATCTATGCCCAGCTGTCCGGGCTCGGCTATGACGGCCCCTATGCCGGGCGCGGCGGCTTCGATCTGATCGCGCAAGGGATGGGCGGCATCATGCACGTGACCGGCGAGCCGGATGGGCCGCCGACCTCGGTCGGGCTGCCGATCTGCGATCTCGGCACCGGCATGTGGGCGGCGCAGGGCATCCTTGCCGCGCTCTACGAGCGCCAGCGCACCGGCGTCGGCCGGCTCGTCGAATGTTCATTGCTGGAGACGGCGATCGGCTTCAGCTCCTGGACCAGCGCCGGCTGGCTGGTCGACCGCAAGGAGCCGACCCGCGAGGGCTCGCGGCACCGCCAGAACGCGCCCTATCAGCGCATGCGCACGAAGGACGGCTACATCATGATCGGCGCCGCCGGCCAGTCGATCTGGGCGCGCTGCGCCGAGGCGCTCGGGCATCCCGAATGGCGCGACGACGCGCGCTTTGCGACCGGTCAACAACGCATGAAAAACCGCCCGGCGCTGGAAGCCGCGATGGAAGCCGTGCTGAGTGGCGGCACGACCGAGCATTGGGTCGCGGTTCTCGAAGGAGCGGGCGTCCCGTGCGGCCCGGTCTACAATTACGAACAGATGTTCGCCGACCCGCAGGTGCAGGATCGCGGCCTCGTTCAATACGCCAGCGATCCCGAGCTGGGCGAGGTGCCGCATATCCGCACGCCGGTCAGGATCGGCGACGACATCCGGGTGCGCACGGTGGCCCCCAAGCTCGGCCAGCACAATGCCGAGGTGTTCGGGCATCTCGGCGTCGGGGAGGCGGAGCGGCGCTCGCTGAGCGCGCGCGGCATCATCTAAAGCTGCGATGAACGGTCCGGCGACGGCGGTACCGGCTTGGCTGATGCGCGACGTCCAGCGGCGCGCCCGCTGGCTGCCCGAAAGCATCAAGATGGGCGGGTTGGCCGCGGCTTACCAGCAGCGATGGCGCACCCTGCCGGACGACGTCCAGGCGACGCTGACGGCAATGCGCATTCCCCAGTGGATGATCGCGCTGATCTCGACGGAGCCGGGGCCGCAAGACGAGATCCTGAAACAGTTCCGCTTTATGACCGATCTCGCCGGCGATCCGCCGACCAACGCGATTGCGGCCCGCGCCGAGCAGTTGCTGATCTTTGGCGGCTCGGCGCAACTGCCTACGCCGGGCGACAACACAACGGGCGCGAGCCTCGGCGCGGAAGGCTGCACGGCGGCGATGTCGAAATATGTGGTGGCGGTGCTGATGGCGGAGTTCCCGCAGCAATTGGGCCGCCTGAGCCCGGCGCTGGCGACGTCGCAATCCTCCGTCGAGACGCGCAGCCTCTTTCAAGCCGCCGCGCAGCAGGGCTTGGTGCAACTCTACAGCCGGGCGTTCGCGCAGCTAACCCCGAACGATTTCCAGCCTGGCAGCCTGACGATCGCGCAGAAGCCCGGCGGCACGCATGTTTTTGCCTGGACGCGGGTGCCGGCCGGGTGGAACTGGGACCCGAGCGACAAGATGGCGATCGGCAACACCGGGCTTGTGCAGTTCGGCGACCGCATGATCCTCGCCCAGGAATACGTGACCGGCCATCCCGAGCTTCCGGGAGAGCTCGAGCATAACCAGCACGGCCCGATCAACAGCCGCAATGTGATCTATGTCGACGGCAAGCCCGATCTGACCGACCCCCGCACCAATGTCTACGCCGTGCAGGGCAGCAACTTCATCCTGATCCGCTTTGTCGATCCCGCGACCGCCTGAGCCGCCGTTGATTAGAAGGCTATACGTCAATTGACGACGCGCCCTAATCGAGCGCCCGCGCGAGCCGACAGAATTGCTCGACCGAAAGCTCTTCGGCGCGCGCGGTCGGGACGACGTTTGCGCGACGGAGCAACCCATCGGCGTCCGCGACGAGAGGTTTGAGGCTCGCCCGCAGCATCTTGCGGCGTTGCCCGAACGCGGCGGCCGTCACCCGTTCGAGCGAGGCCTTGGCCGCGGGGAAGAGCGGCGCCGCGCGCGGCAACAATTCCACAATGGTAGAGGTAACCTTCGGCGGCGGCACGAACGCCCGCGCCGGGACGTCGAACAACAGCCGCGGCGCCGCGAGCCACTGCACGATGACCGACAGCCGCCCATAGGCCTTGCTGCGCGGCGCCGCGACGAGCCGTTCGGCCACTTCGCGCTGGAACATCAGTACGAGACCGTCATATTCGCGGATGCGGTCGAGCCAGCGCAGCAACAGCGCGGTCGCGATGTTGTAGGGCAGATTGGCGACGATCTTGCGCGGCGGCTCGGACAGCTCGGCGGGATCGAGCGCAAGCGCGTCGCCGGCGAGCAGGTCGAGGCGGCCGGGACAGAATGCGGCAAGTTCGCCGAGGGCGGCGAGGCAGCGTGGGTCGCGCTCGATCGCGACGACCCGGCGCGCCCCTTCGGCCAGCAGCGCGCGCGTCAGCCCGCCGGGGCCGGCGCCGACCTCGACCACGGTGGCGTCGGCGAGTGGGGCGGCTGCGCGCGCGATCCGGCGGGTCAGATTGAGATCGAGCAGAAAATTCTGCCCGAGGCTGCGGCGCGCCGCGATGCCATGGCGCGCGACGACCTCGCGCAGCGGCGACAACGCAACCAGCCGAGGGTCGGCGGCCTGCGCGGGTTCCTCCGCAGCTGGTCGCTCGCCTTCCGAGCTCACCCGGCGGCGCGCCGGGCCGCCATTTGAGCGGCGAGGCGAAGCGCGGCGACAAGGCTGTGCTCGCGTGCGACGCCCTGCCCGGCGATCGCAAAGGCGGTGCCGTGATCGGGCGAGGTCCGCACGAAGGGCAGCCCCAGCGTGACGTTGACTCCGCCGTCGAAGTCGATCGTCTTGATCGGTATCAGTGCCTGGTCGTGATACATGCACAGAGCGGCGTCGTAGCCGCGCCGAGCCTCGGCATGGAACATCGTGTCGGCAGAAAGCGGGCCGCGGGCGTCGATCCCGTCCGCTCGCAATTGCGCGATCGCCGGCGCGATGATCTCGATGTCCTCGCGCCCGAGCCCGCCGGCTTCGCCGGCATGCGGATTGAGCCCGGCAAACGCGAGGACCGGCGCGGTCACCCCGAAATCGCGCACCAGCGCGGCATGCGTCACGCGCCCGGCATGCAGGATCGCCGAGCGCGACAGCGCCTCGATCGCCCGGCGCAGCGGCAGATGGATCGTGATCGGCACGACGCGCAATTCGGGGCAGGCTAGCATCATGACCGGCGCCTCGCCGGTGCCGGCCAGTTCGGCGAGAAACTCGGTGTGCCCGGGATGGCGAAAGCCGGCGCGATAGAGCGCATCCTTGTTGATCGGGTTGGTGACCAGCGCTGCGGCGCGGCCGGCGCGCACATCCGCAACCGCCCGCTCGATCGCGCCGATGACGAGAGGCGCATCGGCCGGGTCGGGGCGCCCAGGCTCGGCCCGCGTGCGGCCGCCGACCGGCAGAACGGGCAGGCCCTCCGGGAACGCGGCGGCGGCATCTTCGGGCCGGTCGATCGGGCACACCTTCGCCACCCAGCCGAGCCCGCGGGCTAGCGCCGCCAGCCGCTCGGCATCGTCGATCGAATAGAAGCACGGGACGCCGTCGCGGCGGCGCAGCCAGGCCTTGAGGGCGATCTCGCCGCCGATGCCCGCCGGCTCGCCCATCGTTAAGGCGAGCGCGAGGGTCATCCGCTCACCCCGGTGCGTCGTGGCGCCGTGTGCGAATCCGGTCTCAGCCGTCACACCCTAACATCGACAAAGGCGTTGCGCCGCAGATCGCGCATATAGCGCCGGGCCAGCGTATCTAGGCGCTGGCGCAGCAAGCTCTCGGCGACGTCGTCGCGAGTCGGCTCGCCGGCTGCAACGGCCTCCGTCTTCTGGCACACCATAATGACCCCGACGCCGTTCTTCTGCAGGATCGGCTCCGAGGCTTGGCCGATCGGCAGGTGAAGCACGATGTTGCGCATCGCCGGCGAGATTTCGCTGACCCGGATATCCCCCTCGCTCGATAGCTGCGGGGCCTTCTGCTTGCCGATCTTGAGCATTTCGGGGCAGCTCTTGGCGGCGCCGCGCACCGCCTGCGCCTCGGCCAGCGCAGTCCGCTTTAGGGCATCGGTCGGCTTTTCCGGGAGCGGGAAAACGACCTGCACGATCTTCAACACGGCGTCCTGACTGCTGCCCGTCGTGCCGGTGCGGCGGTCCACCACGAGCAACAGATAGAAGCCGCCGGTGGTCCGGATCGGATCGGACAGCTCGCCGGGCCGCAATTTGGCGACGACCTTGCCGAGTTCGGGACTGAGCTGGTCGGGCCGCACCCAGCCGATATCGCCGCCGACCGCGGCCGTCGCAGATTGCGAGAATTGCTGCGCCACCGCGGAAAAGCGGGTCCCCTTACGCATTTGGTCGCTGAGGCGCTCGGCCAGCTTGCGGACATCTTCCTCCTGCGCCGGGTTGTCGACCGCGAGAAAGATTTCGGCGACTCGGCTTTGCGGGTCGTTCGCGTGCTCCTTCAGCCGTTTCATCGCGTCGTCGATCTCCTCGTCGGAGATCTCGGTGCCCTGCGATGCCTGACGGCGCACCAGCTTGGTCCACACGATCGAGGCGGTCAGCTGATCGACGAGCGCGCTTTTGTCGATGCCGCGAGCCTTCAAGAAGTCGTCGAGCTGGCCCGGCTTCATATTGTTCTGCTTCTCGATTTGGGCGAGCGCCTTATTGACCTCGTCGTCGGTCGCGGTGATGTTCTGGCGCTTGGCCTCCTGCATCTCGAGCTTTTCGTCGACGATCGTGCGCAGCACCTGGCCGGCGATCCGCTGGCGCGTCTCCACCGTGTCCGGCAGGTTGGAGGAGGCCATGACCATCTTGATGCGTGACACGACGTCGAACATCGAGATCACCTCGTCGTTGACGACGGCGGCGATCCGCGTCTCCGGCGGCGGACCCGGCTGCGGCGCAGGCTGGCCGGCCGGCGCCGCCCGACTCGGTGCGTTGCGCCGCGAAGCGGACTCGGCCGGGCCTGCCGCCGCGGCAATCCCGACTAAGACAAGGAGCAGCGCGCAACTCCGGCAAAATGCACTCATGACGGCAATCCCTCGGCTTACAGCGCGGCCGGGGCATTTTACACCGTCACGCGGCCGAAGTCGCCGACCGCCTGGTCGCACTCGCTCGGTGGCTCCAGGCTCAGCCGTTGCCGGCGACCGACAGCACGTTGCCGCCGATCTCCCCCAGGTTTTTGAACACGACGCTGAACATGACCGAAACGCCAGG